>ERZ1106943.86-NODE-86-length-127362-cov-6.377575_pt1 | contig 127362 bp, 119 predicted proteins | sample MGYA00403671_ERZ1106943 | MGnify/ENA primary metagenome ERZ1106943 (study PRJEB35170, sample SAMEA104062427) | human gut metagenome | biome: human gut; feature: human-associated habitat; material: faeces | place: Denmark | collected 2012-06-14 ...
GAAATTATAGCGGTTGGAAAAATTGAAGAATTAGAAGAACTTAAAAAATATGAAAATGTTACTCTTGTTGATGCTCGTGACATTGTTCCAATGGAAGCAGGAGCATTAGAAGTAATGAGAATGCGCGGATCTTCAATGATGATTGCAATTAATAAATTTTTAGAAGTAAAAGCTGACGCTATTGTATCAGCGGGTTCTACTGGAGGATTTTTATCTGCAACAACACTAAAATTAAAACTTATTGAAGGTGTTGAACGTGCTGCTTTAGTTTCGCCTTTTCCAACGTTGAAACAAGGAAAATATGTTACTATTTTGGATATTGGTGCAAGTAATGAAAACACACCAGAACAATTAGTGCAATTTGCGCATATGGGTAAAATTTATGCTAATAAAATTTTTCACATTGAAAAGCCAAAAATTTATTTGTTAAGCAATGGCGCTGAAGATGAAAAAGGAAGCCCAGTTGTTAAAGAAGCTCATAAACTACTTAGAGCATCCAGTATGGAAGGTTTCCAAGGTAATATAGAAGCAAGGTATGCATTAACTGGTGATGCCGATGTTATTGTTACTGGTGGATTTGATGGAAATGTTTTCTTAAAGGCCGTAGAAGGTACTGCTTCAATGATGAATACATTAATTAAGAAAGCATTTAAGAAAAACATATTCACAAAAATTGGTTATTTATTTGCCAAAAGTGGATTTGATGATTTTAAGAAAACAATGGATTATAAATCCACAGGTGGAGCAATGCTATTAGGTGTTAATGGCGTTGTTGTAAAAGCACATGGATCAAGTGATAGTTATGGATTTTCTTGCGCAATGAATGTCGCTTATAATATGGCTAGTGTTCACATTGTTGATTTAATGAAAGAGGGTATTAAAGAAGATGCATAAAAATATTAATGAACTATTAGAGTCACTTAATTTAGAGGTTAATAGTAGTGAATTATATGAATTAGCCTTTACTCATTCTTCTTTTAATATTGATGCTAAAACATCACACCATGACTATGAACGTCTTGAGTTTGTTGGTGATAGCGTTATTAACTTTGTTGTGGCAGATTTAGCCTATTCTAAGCACCAAGAAATGTCTCAAGGTGATTTATCTAAACTTCGTGCTTTTATCGTTCAAAGCAGTTCTTTGGCGGAAAAAGCTAAGAAATATAATTTTAATGAGTACATTAGATTAGGACATAGTTTGCCAGAAAACACTCGTAATACCCAACGTATTCTTGAAGATGTATTTGAAGCATTCATTGGGGCGATGTATTATGATAAAGGAATTGATTTCACATATAATTTTGTAAAAGAACTTTTTAAAGATGATGTTGATCGTTTTAACAAAAATCAATTAAAAGATTATAAATCTGAACTTCAAGAAGAAATGCAAGCGGAACATCGTGAATCGGTTAAATATCAATTAGTTGAAGAATTAGGATTACCACATGATCGTACATTTGTTGTAGAAGTTTTATATGAAGATACAGTTCTTGGAAGAGGACAAGGTAAAACTAAAAAAGCTGCTGAACAAATGGCAGCATTAGATGCATTAAGAAAGAAGGCAAAATAATGGGACTTTTTTCGTATTTAAAAGAAAAAATATTAGGCAAATCTACTAAACAAAAAGATAAATATGTTGTGGGATTAAATAAGTCTCGCAAGAACTTTGCAGATCGTTTAAAATCTTTATCTGCACGCTATAAAAGTGTCAATGAAGAATATTTTGATGAATTAGAAGAAATATTAATTGAAGCAGATGTTGGTGTAAATTTAGCTTTAGATATTATTGAAGCCACAAAAAATGAATCACGTGAACAAGGCATTATAGAACCAACAAAAATCAATGAATTATTAGTGGATAAAATGTTTGTTAGTTATGTTAATCAAGGTCAAGACATTGTTAATGAAATCCAATTTGAAAAAGGAAAACCAACTGTCTTATTAGTGGTTGGAGTTAATGGAGTTGGCAAAACTACAACAATTGCGAAACTTGCTAAACGTTATATTGATAAAGAAAAAAAGGTTACATTAGTAGCCGCGGATACTTTTAGAGCGGGAGCAATTGAACAACTCTCAGTATGGGCAGATCGTTTAAAATGTCCAATTTGCGTTGGTAAAGAAAATGCTGATCCAGCTTCTGTGGCTTTTGAAGGCGTGCGTTTAGGTAAAAATAATAATTCAGATTTAATTGTTGTTGATACTGCAGGGCGATTACAAAATAAAGCAAACCTAATGGCAGAATTAGCTAAAATTCGTCGAGTAATTGGAAAAGAAATTGAAGGAGCACCACAAGAAGTATTTTTAATTATTGATGCCACCACTGGACAAAATGGTGTTATTCAAGCTAAAGCATTTGGAGAAGTTACTAAACTTACCGGTGTTGTTATTACTAAGATGGATGGAACTTCTAAGGGGGGCATTATTCTTGCAATTCGAGATGAATTAGGTGTTCCAGTAAGATTTATTGGTTTAGGTGAACAAATGGATGATTTACAAGAATTTGACTTGGATCAATACTTATATGGCTTATGTTTAGGTAAAGAGGAATAAAATGAATAAGTTAGAAGAATTTGATTATATTAATAAGTTATTATCATCATATGAACCTCTTTTAACAGAAACACAGCAAGATATAATGAAGCAATATTATGCTTATAATTTATCTTTGAGTGAAATTAGTGATAATAAAGGTATTTCACGCACTGCGGTGTTAGATTGTCTTCGTAAATCTATTGCTAAATTAAAAGATTATGAAAATAAATTACAGTTATTGAAAACGAAAGACAAATTGTTAAGTAAAATTGAAGATATAAAAAAAGATTTATCTATTGCTAAAATTGAAGAATTAGAGAGGATGATTGACGATGGCATTTGAATCATTAACAGATCGATTAAGTGACATTATTAAAAAACTTAAAGGAAATTCTACATTAACAGAGTCTAATATGCAAGATATGTTAAAAGAAATACGTATTGCTTTATTAGAAGCAGATGTTAACTTTTTAGTTGCTAAAGAATTTGTTAATAATGTTAAAGAAAAAGCATTAGGACAAGAAGTATTAAAAAAACTTAATCCAAGCCAAATGGTTGTAAAAATTGTCCATGATGAATTAGTGGAACTTTTAGGCGCTGATCAAAGTGAAATTAAATACAATTCAAATAAACCAACAATTATTATGCTTTGTGGTTTACAAGGATCTGGTAAAACTACCACAGCGGGTAAATTAGCAAAATTAATGAAAAATAAACTTAACAAAAAAGTTTTACTTGCAGCCTGCGATGTTTATCGTCCTGCCGCAATTGACCAATTAGTAACCATTGCAAAGCAAGTTGGTGTTGATGTAGTTAATATGGGAACTAAAGCAAATCCTGTTGATATTGCTGCGTCTGCTAAGAAAAAAGCCTATGATGAACATTATGATGTTTTGATTATTGATACTGCTGGTCGTTTACATATTGATGAACCATTAATGGAAGAATTGAATAACATTAAAAATTTGGTTAATCCTGATGAAATATTATTACTTGTTGATGCGATGTCTGGTCAAGATGCTGTAAATGTTGCTAAAACATTCAATGAAAAACTTACTCTTACTGGATGTATTATGTCTAAATTAGATGGTGATGCACGTGGTGGTGCGGCTTTATCTATTCGTCATTTAACTGGTGTACCAATTAAATTAACTGGTGTTGGTGAAAAATTAGATGATTTAGAGCTTTTCTATCCAGATCGTATGGCGGATAGAATCTTAGGAATGGGAGATGTTATGTCTCTTATTGAAAAAGCCCAAGAAAACATTGATGAAAAAGAAGCACGTAAGAGCGTTAATAAAATGATGGATGGTACATTTGATTTGAATGATATGCTTCAACAAATGAAGCAAATTCAAAAAATGGGATCTTTAAGTGGTATTTTAAAATTAATTCCAGGTATGCCAAAAATATCTGAAGAAGATAAAGAACGTGCGACACGCGAAATGAAGCAAACTGAATCGATTATTAATTCCATGACACCTTATGAAAGAAAACATCCTGAGGTATTAAAAAATTCGCGCAAAGTACGTATTGCTAGAGGGTGTGGACTTACGAATGTAGAAATCAATCGTTTGTTAAAGAAATTTGAACAAATGAAAGAAATGATGAAACAAATGAAAAACTATCAAAAAGGTGGAAAACTTCCACCAATGACTGGATTTGGAAAATAAAAATAAGCTCAATTGAGCTTATTTTTTTATGAACTTATGCCCTTTAGTAATGGCATCTATTTCCCATTTTCCAATTTCATTATTTTCAATTTCTTTTAATAATTTTAAATCCTTTTTGGAAAACTCATATTTATTAAATAAATCAGGTCGTAAAGCTTTAGTTAATTTTAAACTTTCTTTTTGACGCCATTTAGCAATGGCCTCATGATTTCCTGAATATAAAATGCTTGGTACTTCTTTACCATCATAATCAAAAGGTTCAGTAAATTGCGGATATTCTAGAAGCCCATTTTCAAAAGATTCTTCAACAATTGATTCGTTAGATATTGCACCATCAATTAATCTTATAATCGCATCGCTAACAACCATTGATCCAAGTTCTCCACCAGTAAGAATATAATCACCAATAGAGACACATTCATCAATATAATCATTCACACGTGAATCAACACCTTCATAATGACCACATATAATAATCAAGTGATCAAGGCCAGCAAATTCATGTGCGATTTTTTGATTAAAAGTACGTCCGATTGGAGACATAAGAATGGTGTGAGAAGAAGTACCTTTGACACTTTTAAGAGCATCTAGTATTGGTTGGCATTTCATAATTAATCCTGCGCCACCACCAATAGGCGCGGAATCGACACGACCATATTTGTCTTTAGTAAAATCACGAATATTTATGATTTCAAGTTCAACACTTTCTTTTGCTAGTGCCCTTTTTATGATTGAAGTATTTATGAATCCATCAAACATTTCAGGAAATAAAGTTAATATAGTTATTCTCATAATAGTCCCTCAATAACATGAATGATTATTTTTTGATTCTTTATATCAACTTTTTTAATAAATGCTTTAACAAAAGGAACAAAGAAGTCTTTAGCGCCTTCTCTTTTAACTCGCAAGGTTTGATAAGAAGCATATTCTTCCACATCTTTAACTTTTCCTAATTTGTTATCATTTTCATCATATACATCGCAACTTTTTAAATCAGAATAGTGATAAAATCCTTTTGGCAAAATAGCATCGGATTTTTCGATTTGTACTAAATTATTAATATAAGGAGTAATAGTTTCTATACTAGAAAATTCTTCAAATGAAACAATATCAAATTCTTTATCTTTTCTAAATGATTTAACAATACAATTTATACGTTCTTTAGTTTTTTCATTAAAAAGAGTGACATTGTTTCCTTTTTCATAGCGATCATAAGAAAAATTAGAAGAAGAATAAATTTTAACTTCACCTTTTAATCCGATAGTTTTAACAATTTTTCCTAATGTAATATATTCCATAATTTTTCCCTTTAAAAAAATGAGGATAATTAGTCCTCATCTTTTTCATCTTCAAAAGCTTCAAATTTTAAATGAATTCTTTTGCTTTCTAATTTTCCCGCAATAGAGATAACTTCTCTTAAAGCATCCGCAACTGAACCCTTGCGTCCGATTAAACGCGCAGTATCACTTGCATCACTCACGATAAGAAGTACAACATCTTTTTCAGAGTCACTAGGCATTTGTCTAATGATCATTGAATCAGGGTTTTCAACAAAAGAATCTACGAAAGCATGGATAATCTTTTCGTAATCCATGATAACTATTCTCCTTTTTTAGCTTTTACAATGATACCTTGTTTTGAAAATAAAGCACGAACTGTATCAGAAAGTTGAGCACCATTTCTAATCCATTTGATTGCTTTTTCTTCATCAATCTTTGCAGCATTGTTAACATCTTTAGGATCATATGTTCCTAAAAGTTCAATGTAACGTCCATCACGTGGGAATCTGCTGTCAGCAGCAACAATTCTATATGAAGGATCATTGTGACGACCAGTTCTTGTTAATCTAATTTTTACAGCCATTTTAATAATCTCCTTTTTTAACGCTATTAGTATAGTAGAAACATTTATCAGTGTCAAGTATTTTTACTTAACAGTAATAAAAATTTTAAATTTAGCCAAAATGAAAATGCATTTAATTTGACATATACCTACTAGGGGTATATATTGATATTGTAACGAGGTGAATTTTATGAGTGAAAAAAAATGTTGTTGCTGCTCTCGTAACAAAATTAGGACAGAAGAAGAGAAAAACAATCTAGAAAAAAGAATAAATCGTATTATTGGACAAATGAATGGCATCAAAAACATGATTGAGGATGATCGATATTGCAGCGATATTATTATTCAATTATCCGCAATTGACAAAGCAATAAAAAGCTTAGCTAATTTAATGATTGATAATCATATTCGCACTTGTGTTGTTGAACATATAAAAAATGATGACTATTCAGATATTGAAGATATATCGACATTCTTTAAGAGGTTTCAATAATGAAACAAAAATTTTCTGTTTTGGGTATGAGCTGTGCAGTTTGTGTTAGTCATGTAAATAAAGCAGTAGTTCATCTTAAAGGTGTTAACAATGTTGATGTTAATTTATTATCTAATTCAATGGTAGTGGATTATGATGAAACAGTAGTTAATATTAATGATATTATTAATGCAGTTTGTGATGCAGGATATGGTGCGAAAATATATGAAAAAGTTAATAACAATGCAGCGTTAAAAAAAGATTTACATAAATTAATCGTATCATTTATCTTATTAATTTTATTAATGTACGTATCTATGGGACACATGGTTGGATTACCGTTACCACCATTTTTAACCGGACACATGAATGCCTTGTGGTATGCATTAACACAACTAGTAATTACTATTCCAGTGTTAATTATTTATCGTAAATATTTTATATCTGGTTATAAAAAATTATTTAAATTAGCGCCAAACATGGATTCTCTTATTGCAATAAGTGCTACAGCATCAATGGTCTATGGAATATTTGCTATTGTGATGATTTCGATTGGCTTAGCTGGTTCAAATTTGGAATTAATTAGTGAATATCATCATAACTTATATTTTGAATCAGCGGCAATGATATTAACTTTAGTAAGTTTTGGTAAGTATTTAGAACAGTTATCTAAAAGAAAAACTACACAAGCTATTTCAAAATTGATGGATTTAGCGCCTAAAAAAGCACTAGTTTTAAAAGATAATAAAGAAGTTGAAGTACCTGTTGAAAAAGTTAAAGTTGATGATTTAGTGGTAGTAAAAAAAGGTTTTGCTATACCTGTTGATGGCGTTATCGTTGAAGGAAATGCTGCAATTGATGAAGCTAATATAACTGGTGAAAGCATGCCAGCTCAAAAAAGCATCAACCAAAATGTTTATACATCTACGACTATAAATTCGGGATATATCATTATAAAAGCTACAAAAGTAGGCGAAGATACATCAATTGCTAATATTATAAAATTAGTAGAAGAAGCTAGTAATTCTAAAGCACCGATTTCCCAATTAGCGGACAAAATTGCTAGTATATTTGTTCCGATTGTAATGGTTATATCATTATTAAGTTTTGTAATATCAATTATTGCAAGTAGAGATTTTAATTTATCGTTTAATTTTGCTATTTCTGTACTTGTTATTGCATGCCCTTGTTCATTAGGTTTAGCAACACCAGTAGCTATTATGGTTGGAACAGGAGTTGGAGCAAGTAATGGATTACTAATAAAAAACGCAGAAATTTTAGAAAAATCACATCTTATTAAAACTATCGTATTTGATAAAACTGGTACATTAACAAATGGGAAACCAACTGTTACAGATTTTATTAATATAGATAGTGATAATGATTTATTATCAATAATATATAGTATGGAAAATAAATCTGAGCATCCATTAGCTAGCGCTATTACAAGTTATGCTAATGAATCAGGAATAAAAATTATTGACATAACTAACTTTAAAGCTATTGAAGGTCAAGGAATTGAAGCTAAATTTAATAAAGATACTTATTATATTGGTAATGCAAGCAATGTAAAAATCGATGAACAAAAGCAAAAGAAATTAGAACAATTATCTAAAGAAGGCAAAACATCATTAGTAGTTACAAAAAATAATACACTTGTAGCAATTATTGCTTTAAAAGACGAAATTAAAAAGAATTCAGTTTTGGCAATACACGAGCTACACAAAAGGGGTATTAGAACAGTTATGCTCACTGGTGATAATAAAATAACCGCCCAAACTATCGCTGATGAAGTAGGAATTAGTGAAGTAATTGCGGAGGTTCTACCAATTGATAAGCAAAATGTTATCAAGTCATTAAAACATGATGATAAACATTTAGTGGCTATGGTTGGTGATGGTGTGAACGATGCTTTAGCACTTACTACTGCAGATTTAGGAATATCGCTTAAGGGAGGAAGCGACATTGCTTTAGAAACAAGTGATATTGTCTTGTTAAGAAATGATTTACTTGATGTTGTTAATGTTATTAATTTAAGTAAAAGAGTTTTACGCACAATCAAAGGAAATCTATTCTGGGCATTCTTTTATAACTCAATTGGTATTGTATTAGCATCAGGTTTATTATATCCATTATGGCAAATAAAACTTAACCCTATGATTGGATCATTAGCAATGAGTTTAAGTAGTGTATTTGTTGTTTTAAATGCTTTAACAATTAATTTGTTTAAGCCAAAAAAATATATTGAAAATGTAAAGGAGAAAGAAGAAATGAAAGAAATAGTGCTTCAAATTAAAGGTATGATGTGTGAACATTGTAAGAAACATGTTGAGAATGCTTTATCAAAAATTCCAGGAGTGGAACGTGTCGAAGTATCTTTAAAAGAAAATAGTGCAAAAATCTATTCGATTCAAGAACTTAATCGCAATGATTTGATTAATGCAGTTAAAAATGCTGGTTACGAAGCAAAGTAAATGTGTTGTTAAGTTAAATTAAATGTGATAAAATTTGATTACAAACTTATAAAGGACGTGTAAAAATGAATATTTATGAATCATCAGAAGACTATTTAGAGCGTATTTTAATACTTAAAGAAGAAAAAGGACATGTAAGATCTATTGACATAGCAGAATCTATGAATTTTTCTAAACCTAGTGTAAGTGTAGCAATGAAAAAGTTAAGAGAAAATGGTTATATTCTTGTTGATAAAGAAGGTTTTATCACTTTAACAGAAAAAGGCATGCAAATTGCTAACCATACTTATGAAAAACATAAATTATTATCATCTTTGCTAGTTGAACTAGGAGTATCAAAAGACACTGCTAGAGAAGATGCTTGTAAAATTGAACACGACTTGAGTGATGAAACATTTACGGCAATAAAAAATTATGTTGAAAAAATTAAAAATCCACGTTAATTGTGGGTTTTTATATGCACCATAGTTAGTGTTGACAAACTATTTTTAAAAAAAGTATTGACAATTAGCTATAGATAACTATAATTTAAATAGTTAGTAAGGACTAACTTCTTTACTAACATATTTTTTGTGGTATGGTTAGATATGCCTAACTGAAAGAGGTGATTTTATGCCACTAGTATTAGCTCCAACAGATGTTGACTTAAAAGTCATAAAAATTTTGGTGGATGATAAGACAAAAAAACATTTAGAAAGTCTTGGCATAACTATTAATTCCACTATGAAACTAATTTCTGCTTCCGGTGGGAATGTAATTTGCATAGTTAAGGATGGTAGATTAGCCTTAGACAAATCTATTGCCACTAAAATTCTTGTCGCATAAGGAGGAAAATCAATGGAAAAGAAATTAAGTGATTTTAGAATCACTGAAGAAGGCATCATTAAAAGTGTTGCTGGCGAAGGCAAGATTCGTAGACGCTTATTTGATATGGGCGTTACACCAGGTGCTCAAGTTACTCTAAAGAAAAAAGCACCATTAGGCGACCCAATTGAAATTACAATTAGAGGTTATGAACTAACATTAAGAAAGTCAGAAGCTGAGTTAGTTACTATGACTGTTACTAAGGAGGTTAAATAAATATGAAGAGATTTGCTCTTGCAGGTAACCCAAACTGTGGTAAAACAACATTATTTAACTCTTTAACAGGTGCAACTGCACACGTCGGTAACTGGCCAGGTGTTACAGTTGATAAAAGAGAAGGTAAGTACAAAAAATTAAAAGAAGTAATTAATATCGTTGACTTACCGGGTATTTATTCTTTATCACCATATACTCCAGAAGAAGTTGTTTCAAGAAATTATGTATTAGATGAAAAACCAGATTGTATCATTAACGTTGTTGATGCTACTAACCTAGAAAGAAACTTATACTTAACAACTCAATTACTTGAAATAGATGTTCCAATGGTTATTGCATTAAATATGATGGATGAAGTTAAGAAAAAAGGCCAAAATATCAATGTTAAAGAACTTGAAAGAAAATTAGGAGTTCCAGTTGTAGAAATTTCTGCTTTAAAAGGCGAAAAGATTGATGATTTAATGAAAGTCGCTCTTGATGCCTCTAATAGTTCTCGTAAAGGAACAACAGTTATTGAAAATAGTGATTTAACTCATTTGATTCAAGATGTTACAATTGCCTTTACTGGTATGGGTGTCGAAAATCCTTTATTCCATGCAGTTAAATTAGTGGAATTAGATGAAATCGAAGTCAAGAATCATGAAAATTTGGTTCCGATGGTCAATGATTTCAAAAAGACATTTAAAGATGATGTATTTGGTAATGACTTTGAAGCTATTATTGCTGATAAGAGATATGCTTACATCAATAAGTATTTCTCAAATGTTGTTGTTAAAACTAAAAAAGAAGATGGCGGATTAACAAAATCTGACAAAATCGATAAAGTTTTAACAAATAAATGGGCAGGTATTCCAATCTTCTTATTAATTATGTTTGTGGTATTCCACTTCGTATTCTCTAAAGACTTATTAGGATTAAATGCTATATTTGGATTAGAGATTCAAAGTAAAGGATGGATTAATTTTTTCACTGGTATGGGTTACCAAGGCTTAGTTGATGAGGCTACAAAGGCCGGTGAAGTATTTACAGGATTAGCTGGTATTCCTTCACTTGGTGTCTTCTTACAAAGTTGGATGGGATGGCTAACAGGATCAATTATTGATTTATTTGCTAGTTTTATGCCAGAAGGCACTTGGTACACAGGCCTTGTATGTGATGGTATCTTAACTGGTATTGATTCTATCTTTAGTTTCATTCCGCAAGTATTATTACTATTCTTATTTATTTCCATTCTTGAAGATAGCGGTTATATGGCTCGTGTAGCATTTATTATGGACCGTGCATTTAGAAAATTTGGTTTATCTGGTAAATCATTTATCCCTCTATTAATGGGATTTGGTTGTTCAGTTCCTGCTATGATGGGAACAAAAACTCTTGAAGATGAAAGAGAAAGAGACTTAACAATTAGACTTACTCCGTTCTTCTCATGTGGCGCTAAAGCACCTATTTGGGCATTACTTGCTACATGTGTTGCTGGTAGTTTCTTAGGCGATGTATTCGTATTTAGTATTTATTTATTAGGTATTGCTATTGCTATTGTTTCTGCTTTAGTTATTAAAGCATTCTCAAAACACTATGAAGTACCTCCATTCATTATGGAACTTCCTGCTTATCACCGTCCACAAGTTAAAAACTTGTTAGCGCACTTATGGGATAAGTTCAAACACTTCTTATACAAAGCTTCAACAATTATTACTGCTTCAATTATTCTTATTTGGTTCTTATCTAATTTTGGTTGGGCATTCTGGAACGGAATGGTTGATATTGAAAAGTCAATGCTTGCTGATATCGGTAAAGTATTACAATATGTATTCTATCCATTAGGATGGGCTCAAGGCGCTGATGGATGGAAATATTCAGTTGCTTCTATTACTGGTTTAATTGCTAAAGAAGACGTTGTTGCTACAATGGCTAACTTAGGATTAATAGAAGGAACAATTAACTTATCAAATGCTGCAATTTACTCATTTGCTGCTTATAACTTATTTACATTACCTTGCTTTGCTGCTGTTGCTACTGCTAAATCTGAAAGTAGTAAAAAAGGTTTCAGAGTAACATTAGCTTGGTGGTTACTTGCAAGTTATGTAATCTCATTCATAGTTTACTGGGTCGGACACTCATTTGAATTATATTGGTGGTTAGGATTAATTGTCGTATTAGTTCTTGTTGGTATCTGTGTTGGCTTAGGTTACTATATTGTTAATAGAAACAAAAAAGCTGCTGTAGCTGCTTAGAAAGGATGTTGAGATTATGGAATGGTTTGAACCGCTTATTGCAATTGCCGCAATTGCGTTAGTTATATTGCCATTTATTCTAAACTATAGAAACAAGAAGACTGGAAAGCCATCTTGTACTAGTGATTGTAGTTGTTGTTCATCAAGTGGTCAATGCATGCGTAATTTCAAAGAATATCTGAAAGAGCGCGAAGCTCATAAAAAATAAAGAAATTGGTTGTTACTAGAGGTGGTAACAACCATTTTTTTATCCTAATGCAACGTCTAAAATCATCATTACACTAAAGCCTAGTAGTAGCCCTATTGATGCTAATAATTTATTATCTTTAAATGAGTCAGGTATTAATTCGCTTGTAACAACCGCAATCATCGCACCAGCAGAAAATGATAGCAACAATGGCATAATATTTTGAACAAACATTGCACCAATTGCGGCAATAACACCAAATATTGGTTCCACTATGCCTGACATTTGTCCATAAAAAAAGGCTTTTTTCCTTGACATGCCACTTTTTCTTAATGGTAAACTTACACATAATCCTTCAGGAAAGTTTTGTAAACCTATTCCTAAGGCTAGTAAACAAGCGCCAATTAAAGATACTTCTGGAATATTTAATGATAAACTACCAAAAGCCACTCCGACAGCCATACCTTCTGGAATATTATGAAGTGTAACAGCACTAGTAATTAGAAGTGTCTTTTTTTTATTTTCTTCAACTTTAATTTTTTTTGATAAGAATATGTCAGATAAAAGAATAAACGATCCGCCCCAAATAAAGCCTATAGATGTTTCTAAATATTTTGGCCTATTTAATTGTTCTAATAGCGATATAGCGGGAGCTAAAAGTGACCAAAATGAAGCTGCAATCATGACCCCAGCAGCAAAACCCATCATAATATCAAGAATTTTTTGATTAAAATTTTTAAATAAGAATACTATTGAAGCACCTAAAATGGTAATAATATATGTAAATAAAGTTGCTAAAAATGCTAAAAGTATCGGATTCATTTAATCACCCTAGTTTATAATATGAAGAAATAAAATGGATGCGATAAAAAAGTTAAAAATATTCTCGATTGGTCAACTTTATTTACAAAGAAAAGCGTATATATTATAATTATTTCGTAATTATAATATTTGTTATAAATTAACGTAATTTTATTTAAACATTCTTTATTATTTTTACAATAAAGAAAGGGCATCTATGGTCAAAGAAGAGCAGATGAAAAAAGAGATAGAAAGTATTGATACTAAAAATACTGATGAAAAAATAGTAATTAAAGGAAGTAAAACTTATCTTTTTTTCAAAAGAGTTTTAGATATCGTGGTTTCTTTTATAAGTATAGTATTTTTAATGGCTACATTAATTTTTCCTATTATTTCATTGCTTGTTTTAATATCAACACGAGGACAAGTGATTTTTAAAGATGAAAGAATGGGCCTAAATAAAAAGAAAATTCGTATATACAAATTCCAAACAATGTTTTCTGATGCGGAAACAAACTTAGATAAATATTTAGATGAAAATCAAAAAAAGAAATGGCAAAAGGAAAGAAAATTAGATGATGACCCACGTGTAACTAAACTTGGCAAGTTTTTACGTAAAACATCATTAGATGAATTACCTCAATTATTTAATATTCTTGGTGGTAGTTTATCTTTAGTTGGGCCTAGACCAATTACTAAACAAGAATTAGAAAGTAATTTTACCGAATATGAGCAAAATCAATTAATGAAAGTAAAACCAGGATTAACGGGTTATTGGCAAGTGAAAGATCGTTCCTTAGCAACTTATGAAAGTGGAGAACGTCAAAAAGAAGAACTTTACTATTTGCCAAGAAGAGGATTATGGTTTGATTTTAAAATTATTTTACTAACAATACCAGCAATATTTAAGGGGAAAGGCGCTAAATAGAATGGATAAGATCCGTGTAGCCCAAGTCATAGGAACCGCTAAAGCGGGAGGCGTGGAATCAATGATTATGAATTTGTATCAAAACATTGATCGAAGCCAAGTTACTTTTGACTTTTTTGTAGAAAATACTTGTCCAATTATTGATGAAGATAAAATCAAAGAATTAGGTGGAAATGTAATATTTATTCCACATTATACAAATGTTTTTAAGTATGTCCGCACTTTAAAAAAATTATTTATTAAAGGAAAATATGATATTGTTCATTCAAATATGAATGCTTTAAGTGTCTTTACTCTTTTAGCGGCTAAAAAGGCTAATGTTAAAGTACGTATTGCTCATTCACATTCAACGGCAAATAAAAAAGAATGGTTAAAAACATTAATTAAAAATATTTTAAGACCATTTTCTAAAAAATATGCCACGCATTTATTCGCTTGTTCAGAATTATCCGCTAGATGGCTTTTTGGAAATAAAGTAGTTGATGATAAAAAAGTAATTATTATTAATAACGCTATTGATTTAACGCGGTTTGCCCCAGATAATAATAAGCGCATAGAAATGCGAAATAAGTTAAATATTGATAATAATGACCTAGTAATTGGAAATATTGGAAGATTTGTCCCACAAAAAAATCACGCTTTCTTAATTGATATATTTAAAGAAATAAAACAAATTAATCCAAGCTGTAAATTATTATTAATTGGCGATGGACCTTATTTAGATAAAATAAAACAAAAAGTGGAAAAACTAACATTAGCAAAAGATGTTTTGTTTATTGGCACAGTTAAGGATGTAGAATTATATTATCAAATTATGGACTATTTTGTTTTACCAAGCATTTATGAAGGTCTTCCAGTTGTGGGTATTGAAGCTCAAGCAATGGGCTTAAATGTTTTCTTTTCTAAGAATATTACTAGAGAAGTTCAAGTGAATGAAAATGTATATTTTTTATCTTTAAAGCAATCAGCTGCTACTTGGGCTAGACAAATAGTAAATTGTTTACCAAGCAATCGCATACAAAATCACGAGAATATGTTAAAATCACAATATGATATAAAAGTAGAAGGAAGTAAATTACTTAAAATTTATAAAGAAATTTTAAAATAATTTAGAAAGGTTAATAGTAATGGAAAAAATTAGAGTAGCAATATGTATTCCTACAACTAATATGGGTGGCGCTGAAACTATGGCAGCGCAACTAGCAAAAGCATTAAATAAAGATATATTTGATGTTTCTTTTATTGTTAATCATTCTTTGGATTCTGGAAGAGTTTTGGATATTGTTACTGATGAAAATATCAAAATTTATTCACTTAATGAAAATGAAGGTATGTCGCTTCGTGCTTTAAGAAAAATGTACAAACTTTTAAAAATTATTAAGCCACAAATAATTCATACACATTTACATACATATCCTTATGTAATGACTTATGCAATAGTTCATCATGTAAAGATTATTCATACAATGCACAATATGCCAAAATATGAGTCTACAAAAACCGGGCAAAGGATATTGCGATTTTTGTTTAAACATAAATATGCTTATCCAGTTGGAATATCTTCTATAATAACTAGTCAAATAGAAGAATTATATAAGTTAAAAAATGTAGTTACTATTTATAATCCTGTTGATACTTCTAAATTTGTTCCTAATAAAAAAAATCATGACAAATTTACATTTATTACAATAGGAAGAATGTCTCCGCAAAAGAACCAATCTTTGCTTTTAAAATCATTTAGTAATATTGTTAATTATGATAAAAATGTATCATTGATATTTATTGGAGATGGTGAATTAAAAGAAGAATTGTTTTCACTAACAAAACGATTAAATATTGAAAACTATGTAAAATATATTGGAAATGTAAGTAATGTAGAATGCTTTTTAAATAAAGCAGATGTTTTTGTTTTGTCTTCAACTTATGAAGGATTACCAATGACAATTTTGGAGGCTATGTCAATTGGTCTTCCAATTATTTCCACTAATGTAGGTGGAGTAAAAGACGTAGTTACTGATAACGGAATATTGGTGGATGTAAACGAAAATCAATTAACTGATGCGATGAAACAATTAATGCAAAATAAAGAAAAATATGATTGTTTAGTCGCTAATTCTAAGAAAAGTGTTAAAAATTTTGATTTGAAAATTATTGCCGAAGAATATGAAAAATTATATTTGAATCACCTTAAAAGAAATGAGGTGAAAAGAAAATGAAACAAAACATAGTCCGCTGGGTATTGTTAGTTTTATTAACCTGTTTATATGTTGTACTCAAATATAACGGATTTATTATGATTTCAAACATTATTTCTATTTTTATGGGAATATTGCTTTTCTTGTTCCCTTTAAAAGAGAAAATATATGCCTTGCTTTTCTTTATCCCTTTCTATTTATACATATATGTATTTAGTTTTGCTTTTTATAATGTTATTTCATTATTAACATTATTTCATATGATAATTGTTGGCAAAAAATTTGATATTCGTATAATAATGTTAGTAGCGGTTTTATTTGGAGTTGATATATTTTGGCAAATATATGTTGGGCACACATCTTTTAGTTACACTATTAAGTGGATATTAACTTTATTTTTGTCTTTTACAATTATGAAAGATGAAGAATTTAATTTTGATAAAAAATTTGCTTTATTTGCTTATTGTTTAGGAACTGCTATTATTAGTGTTGGCACTATCATTCAATTTATTGGAGTAGATATTAATTCCATTACTAGAGGGGAAATAGGTGGAGCTTTATCTTCATGTAATGCAAATACGTTTAGCTTTTATTGTTTACTAGCTTTAGTTGGTGGATTTTATCTTATTTTAAACAAAAACCTTTGCAAAAATAGTATTTATGAAAATAAATTAATTAAATTATTTATACTTACATTAAGTTCTATAAGTGGTGTTGCGGGCGCTATGATGCTATCAAAAGCATATTTTTTGACATTTATTATTTGGCTGGTTTTATTAATTGCCTTTAATGCTAAAGACATGCGCAAATTTGGTATATATTTTGGAGTGGCTCTAGCAATGTGCATATTTATTATGGCTGTTCCAAAAACTAGGGAACTTGTTTTTAAAGTTATCAATAGATTTAATGAAAAAGGATCATCATTAAGTGAAATAACAACGGGAAGAACAGATATTTTTAAGTATTATTTTATTGCTTTATTTAATCATCCTTTAAATTTAATGTTTGGTGCTGGTTTATCAAGTTATCAATGGTTTTTTAATGTCCCTATTAAGACTATTGAAGGTATGCCAATAATAACACATAATTTAATATTAGAAATGGTTTGTTCTTATGGAATAGTAGGAATGGTTATTTTATTATATATTTATTACAAAATAATTACAAAATATTGCAAATCTTATAGCAATTTAAATGATTTGATGCTACTTATTATATTTATTTGTTTCTCCCTTTCTTTAGCACTTTATCATGAAGATGTTACTAATTTTGTTGTTTTGTTATGTATGATTGCCGCAAAAAATGATCAATATGTAAAAAAAGAAGAACAAATAGAAAAAACTAGTTACTACATAGTACCTAAAGAAAGTGGTGTAGGTGCTTAGTATGTCCAAGTTATCTAATTTAAAAAAGAACTATATATTTAATATGGTAGTAGTGGTCGTTGAATCAATTATTACGTTACTTTTGACACCAATTATGGCGCGAGCTTTAGAATCTTCTGGCACGGGTATATATAGTTATACTTATTCCCTTATTACAATGTTTACTTTAATAGGTGCTTTAGGAACTTCTACCCATGCGCAAAGAAAAATTGCCATGAATTTAGATAACAAAGATGAGTATTCTAAAATTTTTTGGGAGATATTTATTCTTCGACTAATTTTCGTAATGCTTTCTTTTTTAATTTTTCTTTTAACAATTTTATTATTAAACAAATATGTAATGTTCTTTATTATCCAAATACCATATTTTTTGTCATCTATTATTGATATAAGTTGGCTTTATGAAGGATTAGAAAAATTTAAAAGATTAGCGCTTAAAAATCTAATGTTTAAAATTATCGGTGCTGTTTTAGTTTTATTATTAGTGCATAATAAAGATGATTTGTGTATTTATTTGTTGATATTATCTTTATCATCACTTTTAGGTCAAGTTGTGTTATGGATGAATATTGGTAAATATGTGAATAAAGTTAAGATATCCGAATTAAACATTAAAAGACATTTTAAAGATATATTGATGTATTTTGTTCCAACGATTGCTTATCAATTTTATTCATTAATTGATAAAATTCTTTTGGGACTCCTAAGCAGTGAAGAAGAAACAGGATATTATGAAAAGGCTCAACAAATAGTGGCTTTTTGTGCCACATTATTTAATGCCTACAATGTAGTAATAAGATCAAGAATATCATATTTATTTATGAAAAAAGATCAAAAAGAAATTGATGATAAAATCACAAAATCTTTATCTTTTGTTTTTGGATTATCTTTACCAATAGCGTTAGGAATTGTTGGTATTGCTAATAATTTTGTTCCATGGTATTTAGGAGAAGGATTTGAAAAAGTGGCGCTGCTTTTAATGATACTAGCGCCAGTTGTAATAATAATGGCTTTAAGAATGTGTATAGGCTCAATTATATATACACCATTTGGCTTACAATCTAAATCTAATATTGCGGAAGTTGTTGCAGCTGTGTTTAATTGTGTATTAACTGCTATATTAATTCCACTTTTTGATTCTATCGGAGCATCTATTGCTTCAATTTGTGCTGAATTATTAGTGTTAATATTGTTTGTAATTTATGCGCAAAAACATCATTATTTAAATTTAAAAGAAGTTTTGAAAAACATATATAAATATGTCATTTCCGCTCTTATCATGTTTGTTGTTGTTTATTTTATTGGTAAAGTCTTAGAAGGAGCATTATCAACCATTATTCAAATACTTGGTGGCGCTGCTATTTATTTCTTGTTGCTTTTACTCTTAAAAGATAAGATTTTTTACGAAACAATAAAATCTTTATTTTCTACTAAGAAAGAAGGAATTATAAATGAATAGTAAAATAAGCGTATTATACTTTGTTGATTGCTTAGAACATGGTGGAATTCAATCTCTATTATTAGAAATTGTTAAGCATTTGCATAACAATTTAGACATCTCTTTTTTAATATTCGAGTCAGACAAAAAAGAAGTATTAGAAGATGTAATGGCTAGTTACGGCTGTACTATTTATAAAATTCCTAGTTTAGTAAAACACCCTCTTAAGTGTTTACGTGCATGCGATAAACTTTTTAAAAATCATCATTTTGATATATTACATTGCCACTCTTCATCTAAATCAGTTGCTCCTTTAAAAACTGCTAAAAAAAATAATGTTAAAGTACGTATTGAACATGTACATAGTGATCGTTTTCAAACAAATAATTTTATAAAAACATTATTTGGAAAAATGCTTATTAATCCAACATGCAAGTACGCAAATTATTATATGGCTTGTTCTAACTCGGCGAGCAAATGGATGTTTAAGAAAAAATATACAAAAACAAACAAACCAGTAATTATTAAAAACGCTATTGAGATAGATAGATTCGCTTATAATACGATTAATCGCAATGCCATTAGAAATCAATACGGAATTGATAAAGACGAATTTGTGGTTGGACATATTGGCCGATTCATAGAAGTAAAAAATCATTATTTTTTATTAGATGTTTTTAAGGAAGTTCTATTACAAAATAATAATTCTCGCCTTTTATTAGTGGGAGTAGGACCATTAATGGAAAAAGTAAAAGAAAAAGCAAGCCAATTAGGAATTATAGATAAAATTATATTTGCCAATTATCAAGATGATACTTCAAAATTTTATTCAGCTTTTGATGTTTTTGTTTTACCTAGTTTATTTGAAGGTTTGCCGTTTGTTGGTATTGAGGCTCAAGCAGCGGGGTTACTATGTTACTTTTCTAGCAATGTTTCTAGTGAAGTTGTTGTTTGCCCTAAGCAAAGTTTTTTACTTGATTTAAAGGATTCTCCTAAACTTTGGGCAAATAAAATTATTGAAAATGGTCTAAATCATAATAGAGAAGAATCATCAATACTTATGAAAAATGCCGGATATGAGATTAATGAAGAAACAAATAGATTATATGAATTTTATTTAAAAAATCTTAACTTATCATAAAATATGCGATTAAATTATTTATATAATTTAATTTTATGTTAAAATAAGGTGTTTGAATGGAAGGTGTTAACAAATGGATGAAAGTAAAAATAAATATAATTTTACTTTTAAAATGTTGTTAGTAACATTAAAAAGACAAATCTTAACGATTATATATTTCGTTGTATGTTTTACAATAATAGGAGCAGTTTATTCTTATAAATTTTATACTCCAAGTTATGAATCTACAGGCTCTGTAGTTGCAGAAACTTTAAATGATAATATTTATAATGCTTTTTCTAATGTTGTTAAAGCAAAGGTGCCTCAATTAGTTGTTGAAGAATTAAAAAGTAAAGATATTACAGATAAAGGCAAAACAATATCGATAAAAGACATTGAAAATGGTATTGCTATTCAAGAAAAACCCACATCTTATAATTCATATATTCTTGATATTAGTTTTCATAATAAAAATGATAATATTACAAGCACAATTTTAAATATCGTTTTAAAACAAGCGTGCATAACTTTTAATGATGAAACATCGACAACAGCAAAATTAACAAAATTTGCTGTTCATCATGAAGCAACGAATCCTGTAGTAATTACTAAACCAATCGTGAAAATGGCATTATTTGTTGCTGTTGGATTAGGATTAGGAGTTCTCTTTGCTTTAGCAAGTGGATGTTATAAATATAAAATTAATTCGACATATGAATTGCAAGATTTAGATATTTTAACATTGGAAATTGAAACAGAGGTGAAAAAAAATGAATAAAGAAGAATTAAAATTCATTCGAAAATTCAATAAAAAATCATTTGAAGACTCCGTTATAAAATTAACCAATAATATTGAGACATTTGCTCAAGGGTCAAAGATTATCGCTATTACCTCTGCTTCTGATTGTTTTTATGAAACTATCCTTAGTTATTATTTGGCTAAAGCATATGTGGATAATAATAAAAAAGCTCTTGTAATTGAAACTAACTATGTAGAACCATTATTACAAGATTTACTTGTTAACCTTGATGAACAAATAAAAGATGATAGTAATGAAATAATAAAATTAAACAATGGCATTGATGTTGTGTTTTCCAAAAAGACAAAATTTAGCGCGGAAGCATTGCATTCTAAAACTTTTGAAGATCTTGTAAAGAATGCCAAAAAAGCATATGATTACATAATCTTGCTAGTAACGCCATTAAAACTTAATAATGATTTATTTGCTTTAAATAAAGTCGTTGATGTATCTTTATTAGTTGCTAAAAAAGATAAAACGGTCTTAGCAGATTTATATCAATCAGTTGAAAAAATAAAAATCAATAAGTTACCATTTTTAGGTGTAACACTAATTAAATAAAATATAAAGGAGTAACAAACAATGAGTAAAAAAGTATATATCGCAATGAGTGCTGACTTGATACATAACGGACATATTAACGTTATAAATGAAGGAGCAAAACTAGGAGATGTTTATATTGGTTTATTAACAGATGAAGCAATCTCTAGTTATAAAAGGCTTCCATTACTACCATATGATGATCGAAAGAAAATTTTTGAAAATATTAAAGGTGTTGTTGAAGTTATTCCGCAAAAAACATTAAATTATACTGATAATTTAAAAATGCTAAAACCAGATTATGTTGTTCATGGTGATGACTGGAGATCTGGTATACAAAGTAACATTCGACAAAATGTTATAAACACATTAAAGGAATGGGGCGGCGAACTTATTGAAATACCATATACTCGTGATATTTCGTGTACAACTTTAGAAAAAGAATATCGAAATATACTTAATACTCCCGATAATAGACGCGCTAAATTAAAAAGAATGCTTGCAGTAAAGCCATATGTAACTGTCATGGAAGCAAGTAACGGATTAACTGGTTTATTAGTGGAAAATACTAAAGTAGAAGAAAATGAACATGTTAGAGAATTTGACGCTATGTGGGTTTCTTCTTTATGTGATTCAACATTTAAAGGAAAACCGGATATTGAATTGGTAGATTTAACTTCAAGAATTAGAACTATTGAAGAAATAATGGAAGTAACCACTAAACCTATTATTTTAGATGGTGATACTGGTGGAAGAATTGAACACTTTACTTATAATGTACGTACATTAGAAAGATTGGGTGTATCTGCAGTTATTATTGAAGATAAAACTGGTTTAAAACAAAATTCTTTATTTGGAACAGATGCAAAACAAGTTTTAGATGATCCTTATGAATTTGCTAAGAAAATAAAAGCAGGTAAAACAGCTCAAATTACAAAAGATTTCTTAATCTTTGCAAGATGCGAATCTTTGATTGCAGGACATGGTATTGAAGAAGCTTTAAAACGCGCCAAAATATATATTGAAGTTGGTGGAGCGGATGGTATTGTCATCCATTCAAAAGAAAAAGATGGTGCCGAAATTAAAGAATTTTTACGCCAATTTAGAGAATATTCCAAGACTATTCCAGTTGTCGTAATTCCAACATCTTATAATCAATTCAAAGATGAAGAATTACATGCTTGGGGCGCAAATATTATTATTTACGCTAATCACTTCTTAAGAAGCGCTTATCCAGCTATGAAAAAATGTGGCGAATCTATTTTGAAAAACCATCGTTCTAAAGAAGCTTCCGAAGAATATTGCATTTCTATTAAAGAAGTATTGTCTTTGATTCCAGGAACAAAGCAATAGAGGTAATTATATGATTAACACAAGTGATTTTTATCAAAAATTATTAGACAATAATATTGATTTTTTTGCTGGGGTTCCGGATTCTTTACTTGCTAATTTGTGCGCATGTATAAAAGAAAAAACACCAAGTGAAAAAAATGTTATTACTGCAAATGAAGGAAATGCTGTAGCGATGTGTGCTGGTTATCACTTAGCCACTAATAAAATTGGTGTAGTATATATGCAAAATTCCGGTGAAGGCAATGCAGTAAATCCTTTAGTTTCTTTAGCAGATGAAGAAGTTTATTCTATTCCAATGTTATTAATTATTGGATGGCGTGGAGAACCAGGAAAACATGATGAACCCCAACATGTAAAACAAGGTAAAATTACTTTATCTTTATTAGATGTAATGGGTATTAAATATGAGATACTAAATGATGATTATGAAAAACAACTTGAAACAGCTGTTATGTATATGAAAAAAGAAAATAAACCATATGCTTTAATTATTCAAAAAGGTTTATTTAGTGAATTTAAGTTAAATAAAGAAATATCTCCATATAAAATGACAAGAGAAGAAGCTTTAAAAGCAATTATTGATTCTTTGGGTGATGAAGACTTTATTGTATCTACAACTGGTAAAACATCTCGAGAAATATTTGAAATACGTGAACAAGAAAAAAGCGGACATGATAATGATTTCTTAACAGTAGGATCAATGGGACACACTGCATCTATTGCATATGGTATGGCAATAGGAACTAAACATAATGTTTGGTGTATTGATGGCGATGGGTCATTTATTATGCATATGGGTGGAATGGGTGTAATTGGCGCCAATATTCCGAATAATTTTAAATATATTTTAAATGATAATTCTGCACATGAATCAGTAGGTGGACAACCAACATGTTCGAAAACACTTGATATTCCATGTATTTTAAAAAGCTGTGGATTCAAAAAAGTTTATGTAGCGGAATCTGAAAAAGAAATAAAAGAATATATAGAAAAAATGAAATACGAAACTAGTGTAGCTTTAGTGTTACATACTAAAACTGGTTCGCGTGCTGATTTAGGTAGACCAACCAAAACACCTTTAGAAAATAAGAAAGCATTAATGAAGAAACTAGGTGCAAATTAAATGAAAGCATTAATATTTAATTCCGGTATAGGAAAAAGAATGGGTGAATTAACAAAGCATTCTCCTAAATGTATGGTTAAACTTAAAAATGGTGAAACCATATTTGAAAGACAACTTCGTTTATTAAATGATGTAGGTATTAAAGATGTTATTATTACAACTGGTCCATATGAAGAACAATTAAAAGAAGTGGCCAGTAAAAAAGCGTATCAAGATATGCATTTTACTTTTGTACATAATGATAAATACGATCAAACAAATTATATTTATTCTTTTTATTTAGCCAAAGAATTTTTAGATGATGATTTTTTAATGCTTCATGGTGATTTGGTTTTTAATAAAAAATTATTATTAGCTATTGTTAATGATCCACATCAATCGACTTGTTTAATAAATAAAAAAATACCTTTACCAGAAAAAGATTTTAAAGGTAGAATAGTTGAGAATAAACTAAAAGAAGTATCCATTCATATTTTTGATGATAATTGTTATACTTTTCAACCTTTATATAAATTAACTAAAAATGATTTGAAGATTTGGATGAATAAAGTGGAGGAATTTGTTTTAGCAGGTAATGTTAATGTTTATGCTGAAAATGCTTTAAATGAAGTTTCTGATAAATTAGATATTTTTCCAATAAGTTACGAAAAATATTATATTAATGAAATTGACAATGTCGATGACTATGAGAAAGTTAGTTCAGAAATTAGAAACTTAGATTTTAAAGAACAAGAAATCATAAAAAGCATTAACAATTTACCAATAATTTTAAATAAATATGATTTACATAATCCTTTAGTTGTTGTGTCTAAATTTTTAAAAACAAAAATAGAGAAATTATTGCATAGTCATAATATTAATTACGCTTTATTTGATGATTTTGACGCTAATCCCAAATATGAAGAAGTGGAAAATGCTTTAAAATTATTTAAAGATAATAATTGCGATTCTATTGTCTCTTTAGGTGGAGGTAGCGCAATTGATGTAGCTAAATGCGTTAAATTATTCTCTGCTATGGATGAAAATAAAAATTATTTAACACAAGAGCATAAATACATTAACTTAAAACACATTGCAATACCAACAACGGCAGGAACTGGTAGTGAATCAACGCATTTTGCAGTAATTTATTTTGAAGGTAAAAAAAAATCTGTTCATGATGATATCATTTTACCTGATATTGCTATACTTGATTATCATTTGCTTTTATCATTGCCTCTTTATCAAAAGAAATCAACTTTACTTGACGCTTTATGTCAAGCAATTGAATCTATTTGGTCAGTAAATTCTAATGCACAAAGTAAGACTTATGCTAAAAAAGCCATCAAATTAATATTAGAAAATGAAAATGGTTATCTTAATGGAGATGTTAAATCTTCTAAAAAGATGATTGAAGCATCTAATTTAGCAGGTAAGGCTATTAATATTACAAAAACAACCGCAGCACACGCAATGAGTTATAAATTAACAAGCGTATATGGATTTGCTCATGGACACGCTGTAGCGCTTGCTTTGCCTAAAACATGGCATTATCTAGTTAGTAACTATAAAAATACTTTTGATGTTCGTGGCAAAAAGTATTTAAGAAATAGTCTTGGTTTAATTAATAAGTCTTTTGTATGTCAAAATGATCAGGAATCAATTGCTAAGTTCATTAGTCTATTACACAAATACGATTTTATTAAGCCATTAGAATATAATGAAAATAGACTTAATGAAATTGTAGATGCCATTAATGTAGAAAGATTAAAAAACTTTCCAGTAAGTGTTTCTAAAGAAACATTAAAGGAAATGTATTTAGAAATATTAGGAGCTAATTATTAAATTTTATTTTCTTTTTAATAGATTTTAAATTTAATTGTATCTCTTTTAAAGTGGGCTCTTCTTGCGGGCCAGTTTGTGATTCCTCATAAATTACGTCTTCTTCAGCAAGTTCATTTAAATCGTTTTTTCGCCTTGTTAGAAAACTCATCTCAGCATATTCTTTGATTGATCTTTTTTTCATACTATCACCAACCATTATTATTAATTAATTAATAAGTAATTTAATGGTTAAAATTGTTAAAAATTATTTTAGGAGGGAAATATATGCATATATTCAAACATTTTTGTACTATTACCAAACATCGCCATATTGTAATGCATTATTGCTTTAAGTTAGGTATAGGTTTTCAAGGATTAAGGCATGATTTATCCAAATATTCTCCAACTGAATTTTTAAATGGCGCTAAATACTATCAAGGAACGAGAAGTCCAAATGATAGGGAGCGTGAAGTAAAAGGGTATTCGGAAGCATGGATGCATCATAAAGGACGCAATAAACATCATTATGAATATTGGATTGATGTTAATAATGACACACACTTATATGGTCCAGTACCGATACCAATAAAGTATTTAAAGGAAATGTTATGTGACCGAATTGCAGCCTCCAAAGTATATTTGGGTAAAAAATATAATGATGGCAGCGCTTATGATTATTTTATGACTCATACTGCTAGAGCGGGAATGCATCCTGAAAGCAGTAAGATTATGGAAAGCTGGCTAAAAATGTTAAAAGAAAAAGGCGAAAAAGAAACCTTCAAATATATAAAAGAGAATTATAAAAACAAGTAGTCTATTTCTTATCAATTTTTAAAAATATTGCAAAAAGAACAGTTAAAATAATAGCAATTATAATGCTTGGTATAATAAATGTTTTTGGTAATATTATAAGAACTATTAAAAATAAGGACCAAATAAGAATTAGTATAGAGAAAAATAAATATATTTTTTCAAACCAAAGTTTAGTAAATACTATTAATACAATAGCGCTAGTAGGAATAGCAATTAAAAAACACAAATAAGAATTTGGAACATGGCATATTTCTAAAATTAAAAATACAATTGCCGCGACAAGATAGCTTAAACCAGCAGAAGCATAGGTAATAAGCTTTCTTTTTTTTCGCTTTTCTTTTTCTTTACATATATTTTCGCTTGTTATTAATTCATCAAGTGTGATTTGGAAAAAATCTGCAATTTGTTTAAGCATAACTATATCAGGAATAGTTTCTCCTGTTTCCCATTTGGATATTGCTTTATTGGAGTAATTGAATTCCTTTGCTAAATCATTTTGATTCAATTTTTTTAATTTTCTTAGTCTTACTAAGTTATTAGAAAAGTTTTTTCTTATTTCTACTTCATTCATCATAATCACCGCTAATAGTATAAAATATAATGCATTTTTTATCAATTCTCTTTTAAAGAGACTGCTTTTTTTTATAATAGAAATGAAACTTTTATAATAGGGTGCTATTTCTATGCCTCTTACTTATATTATTGGTGGAGGCGATATTATGTCAAAACAAAAAATTGAAAAAATGGGGATGCCAGTTTATTCTAAAGGCGAAGAACTATTTAATGTTGTTAGCCACGCTATCGGAGCGACCATCGGCTTTGGTTCATTAATTTTATTTATTATATTAGCCATAAGCAAACATTTAAGCGCTGGAGTAATAATAGGATTAATTGTTTATTCGTTAACAATTATCTTCTTATATTTAGCATCGAGCATTTATCATGGTATGAATCCTAATACTTACAAAAAGAAAGTTGCACGTATTGTCGATCATTGTACTATTTATGTCTTAATTGCTGGAACATATACACCGATTGCAATTATGGCTCTTGATTCTACTACTTGCTTAATAATTTTACTTATTGAATGGATAGGAGCAATAATTGGAATATTGCTAAATGCTTATGATTTATCAAGTAAGAAAGTATTAATCATTGCAATGTTTCTATATTTAGTTATGGGGTGGGCTTTAATTTTAGTCCCTAATATTATTAATATTTTGTCTCTTGAAGCATTTTTATTTATATTAATTGGTGGAATTATTTATACGCTTGGTGTTATTTTCTATGGTGTTGGTCATAATAAAAAATGGTTCCACTCTATATTCCATATATTTTGTGTTTTAGGAACAATTATTCAAGAAGTTGGAATAATTATCTTACTTTTAAATTTATAAAATTTAATATATAATAAAGGCGCCTTAAATGGCGTTTTTATTTTAGGAGGTAATTATTATGCTTAAACGATTTGTGCATTATTATTCTAAACATAAATTTATGTTTGCAATGGATATGTTAGCATCATTTTTTATTTCATTGATTGGTTTAGGATATCCTATTGTAACAAGGAAACTACTTAACAATTATATTCCTGACGCTAATGTGAAGGCCGTTATAATATCTGGACTTTTATTATTACTTATATATGTAATAAGAATGTTACTACGTTATTTTGTTCAATATTATGGACATATTATTGGTGTTGATATGCAAGCAGAAATGCGTGAAGATTTATTTAAAAAGTTACAAAAATTACCTTATTCTTTTTATGATGAACATGAATCCGGAAAAATTATGTCACGTTTGACTGTAGATTTAATGGATGTTTCTGAATTAGCGCATCATGGCCCAGAGAATTTCTTTATTTCTGGTATGTCAATAATTGGTTCATTTGTTTATTTAGCGGTATTTGTCAATTGGCAGTTGACTTTGATTGTTTTTGCATGTGTACCTATTTTAATTGTTATTTCTGTGATATTAAGGAAAAAAATGCTTGATGCATTCAAAAAGTCAAAAGAAGGTATAGCAAAAATTAATGCTTCTGTAGAAAGTAGTGTTACAGGTATTAGAGTCACAAAAGCATTTAACAATTCTCAAAAAGAATTAGAAAAATTTAATGTTTATAATGAAGAGTTTAAAAAAGCAAGATGCGGTGTTTTTAAATATATGGCACAATTTATGTCAACAACTCAATTTGTTACTGATGCTTTTAATGTAATTGTCATTGTTGCTGGCGGTTTATTTTTAATTAATGGTAAAATTAACGCTCCTGATTTTGCTACTTTTCTAACTTCTTTGACTTTATTTTTAACTCCTATTTCTACATTAATTAGATTTATGGAACAACTCCAAGACGGAGTGGCGGGATTCCAAAGATTTATTGAAATTATGGATCAACCAGAAGAAAATTTAAACTTAAATGGTGAAGTATTAGAAAAAGTAACTGGTAAAATAGAATTCAAGAATGTTTCATTCAATTATTTATCAAGTGAAGAAATTTTACATGATGTAAGTTTAACAATTGAACCAGGCTCAACAATGGCTTTAGTTGGATCTTCAGGAGGAGGAAAAACTACTATATGTCATATTATTCCCGCATTTTATCGTATCAGTAGTGGCGATATATTTATTGATGGTCATAATTTAAATGATTTAAATATTTTATCGTTAAGAGAACATATTGGTATTGTTCAACAAGATGTGTTCTTATTTAATGGCACAATAAGAGAGAATATTATTTATGGTAAATTAGATGCAACAGAAGAAGAATTAATTGAAGCAAGCAAAAATGCCGATATTTATGATTTTATTAAATCTCTACCAAATGGATTTGATACGCTTGTTGGTGAACGTGGCGTAAAATTATCAGGCGGGCAGAAACAAAGAATTTCGATTGCTCGAGTATTCTTAAAGAATCCATCTATTCTAATTTTAGATGAAGCAACCTCGGCTTTAGATAATACAACAGAAATTGCTATTCAACGTGCTTTAGATCGTTTAAGCAAAGGCAGGACTACTATTGTCGTTGCTCATCGTTTATCGACAATAAAAACAGCTACAGAAATTGCAGTGATTATGGAAGGTCAAGTTAAAGAACTAGGAACTCACGAAGAGTTATTAAATAAAAATGGAGTATATAGTGAATTCTATAGACTCCAATTTCGTGATTAGTACTAGTCGCGATTAAATATATCGCGTGTGTATACTTTTGTTTGTACACTATTTAAATCTTTATCGTAGCGATTAGCAACGATAATACTAGATTGCCTTTTAAATGAATCTAAATCTTTTATAATATTTACATTCATAAAGTTATCTTCTTTAATAAGTGGTTCATATATAATTACTTTAATACCTTTATCTAGTAATTGTTGAATCACTTTTTTTATTGCGGAAAAACGGAAGTTATCTGAATCTTTTTTCATTGTAAGACGATATATCCCTACAATATCATTAGAAGAATTTAAGGAATTAATAATTTGATTAGTTATAAATTCATTGCGAGTATTGTTAGACTCTACAATAGATGATATTAAATTTTCTGGAGCGTTTTTATAAGTTGATTTTAATTGCTTTGTATCTTTAGGAAGACAATATCCACCATAACCAAAAGAAGGGTTATTATAAAAATCTCCAATGCGTGAATCTAGACAGACTCCTTTAATAATATCTTTTGTATTTAAATTATTTAATTCTGCAAAAGTATCGAGTTCATTGAAGTAACTAATACGCATTGCCAAATATGTATTAGAAAATAGTTTAATAGATTCAGCTTCTGCACTGCCAGTTATTAAAATTTCACATTCTTTTTCTGCACAATTTAAAAATAAATTAGCTATGCTATTAGCCATAGTCTTATCTGTTTTATTAACATATCCTACAACAATTCTACTTGGATAAAATGAATCTTGAATAGCGGAATTTTCTTTTAAAAACTCAGGAGAAAAGAAAAAATGCATTTGAGGATAAACACTAGCAATATATTTGCTAAATCCTATGTTAACTGTTGATTTAATGACTATAGTGGCGCTTTTATTATATTGATTAATATCTTTTAGTACTAATTCTATAATAGATGTATCCAAGGCACATGTTTCGTTGTTAAAGTTAGTGGGGAGAGCTAGAATAACTAAATCAGAATTACTATAAGCTTTTTCTTTATTGCTTGTTGCTATTAGGTTTAATTTATCTGTATTTAAATACCCAAACTCTTTATTATTAATCATAGAAATCTTTTTATTATCAGTATCAATAGCAACAACTGAATGTTTTGTTGATAGAAGTACCGCTAATGACAATCCTACATATCCAATTCCTACAATAGTAATTTTCATAACTGTTCTCCTTGTTTTCTAAATTATTATAGCATGTTAGAATTTTTTTTGTTTAATAAATATGATTATGAATAAATAACATCTTTTTCTATATTTCAAAAAGGAGTATAATTAACTCGTGTTTGAGTTATAAACAATCTTACGAGGAGTGAGAAAGATGAAAAAAATCATATTAACAGGAGATCGTCCAACAGGAAAACTTCATATTGGACATTATGTAGGCAGTTTAAGAAGACGTGTTGAACTTCAAAATACAAATGACTATGATGAAATATATATTATGGTCGCTGATGCTCAGGCCTTAACTGATAATGCTGAAAATCCTTCAAAAATTAGAGATAATTTAATGGAAGTAGTTTTAGATTATTTGTCAGTGGGAATTAATCCTAACAAGACAACAATATTTGTTCAATCAGGGGTACCAGCTTTAACTGAATTAAATATGTATTATCTTAATTTAGTAACTGTTTCAAGATTACAACGTAATCCAACTGTAAAAAGTGAAATAGCTATGCGTGATTTTGAATCTTCAATTCCAGCAGGATTCTTTACATATCCGGTTTCTCAAACAGCTGATATAACTGCTTTTGATGCCACTACTGTACCAGCAGGAGAAGATCAAATGCCAATGATAGAACAAGCTCAAGAAATTGTTCATAAATTTAATTCAATTTATGGAGAAACATTAGTCACACCTAAAATATTACTTCCAGAAAATAAAGCTTGCCAACGCTTGGTTGGTATTGATGGCAAAGCTAAAATGTCTAAATCACTTAATAATACAATTTATTTAAGTGATGACACAAAAACGGTAAAACAAAAAGTAATGTCTATGTTCACTGATCCAAATCACTTAAGAGTGGAAGATCCAGGCAATACAAAAGATAATCCAGTCTTTATATATTTAACTTGTTTTGCACAAGATGAACATTTTGAAAAATTTCTTCCGGAATATAAGAACCTTGACGAAATGAAAGCTCACTATGAACGAGGTGGACTAGGAGACATGAAATGTAAGAAATTCTTATTTAACGTTTTAGAAGATTTATTAACACCAATTCGCGAAAAAAGAAAATATTACGAAGAACATATTGAAGAAGTTTATAAAATCATTGAAGAAGGAACTAAACAAGCAAACATTAAAGCTAATGAAACTCTTAAACGAGTTCGTGCCGCGATGAAAATAAATTATTTTGATGATTCTTCTTTTGTAAATGAAATGAAGAATAAATATATAAATCAATAGTTTACTAACAAAAATAAATGTTTTAATATTTAATATATAAATGATATAATACTATTTAAGGAGATATGAGAATATGTATACATTAATTGACAAGTCATTATCATTATTTGGCACATTTGAATTAAATGAAGCTAAATCAAGAGCAATTGCAGAAAACTTTAAAGAATTGCGTTTACAAGTTGGAAAGGATCGTAATGGTAACTTTGCTGCTAGATTAGCAGATCCAGAAGGAAAGACACCATTTGCTATTAATATTGGTTATAATCGTATAGATTATTTCTTAGGCGCATTTGGTAGCGAAGCAAGACAAGATCTATTAAAAATGATTGATGCATTATCAATAGTACTTGATGTCATCAAAGATTATGGTATTAATAGATTGGCTTATAACGCCCGTGCATTTATTAAAGATGAAGATGGTTCTAAAAGACAACAATTAGGAGATCGTGTTGATATTATTAAAACTGATGCTCCAATGGTTGAAACACAAATTCGTTTGAATTATTTAGAAACTTTTGCTGATGAGAAAATTAACAACGTAGTTTCTGTTCAAGACGCTAACGTAAATGAAAAATCTAAAGATGAAGGTTCTGTTAAGGCTTTAGTTATGGCTACAGATATTAACACACTTGCAAGCAATAATACACCAAGATTCGATAAGAGTATATTTGAAGTTATGTTTAGCAAAATGATGGAATTATCTACAAGATCATTTAATCAAGTGGATGAATTATTAAAGTAAACAAAATAAGAAAATAGTCGCATTTTGCGACTATTTTTTTAATGCTTCAATTAAATTATTATAAATGATATTTTTGCTTATTTGATATTTTTCGCTAGCATTTTTAGCGGCATCCTTTGTTTTGTACCCCTTTTTAACTAATTCAATAGCGTAACTAGTTATTTCGTTAATGTCGATTTCTATATTTTCATTTGTTTTGCCTTCAACAATAATAACCATTTCGCCAATTAAGGTGTCTTCATCGATTTTATTTAGATTTTCTAAATCATCACGTATATATTCTTCAAATTTTTTTGTTAATTCGCGAGCAATACACGCTTTACGATTGCCAAAAATTAATAACAAGTCACTCAATGTATCTTTAATGCGATGAGGAGATTCATAGAAGATAAGTGTTTCTTCTTTATCTTTAAGTTTCTCTAATTCTTTGATTCTTACACTATGTTTACTTGCTAAAAACCCATGAAAATAAAAATGAGTTGTATCTAAACCTGAACCAAGTAAAGCTAAAAGCATAGCATTAGAGCCCGATACAACGCTAACTTTGTAATTAGCATCAAGTGCTCTTCTTACTAGTCGCTCACCAGGATCAGATATTCCAGGATATCCAGCATCAGATATATAAGCAACGTTATCACCATTAGCTAAATACTTTAAAATAGTATCACTTGCTTGTTCTTCATTATGCTCATGACAAGAAATTAATTTTTTATTTATTCCAAAATAACTAAGTAATTTTCCGCTATTACGTGTATCTTCGCATCCTACTATAGAGACAGAATTTAAAATATCTAAAGCCCTAGGAGACATTTCTTTCATGTTTCCAATCGGAGTGGCAACTAAATATAAGATGCTTTTTTCTTCATCGAAATTTCTAATTCGCATTTTTCTTTTCCTTTAAGCATTTATTAACTTCATCAAGGCTAATAAATTGTACATCATCGGCTTTTTCAATTTTAATAGTTCTAGTTAGAACATTCATTGAACTAATACGATATTGCTCATTATTATAAATTAATCTTGTACCAATTTTTGGAAAATCTTTCTTTAAATCAGTATAAGTTTCATCTTCGTATTTAAGGCAGCAAATAAGTTTTCCGCAATGCCCAGATAATTTAGGAATATTTAAAGAAAGCATTTGGTTTTTGGCGCGGTTAATAGAAATACCATCGAATTCATTTAAGAATGTGGCGCAGCATAAAGGTAATCCACATATACCAATTCCACCTACAACTTTAGCTTTATCACGAGTGCCAATTTGGCGTAATTCAATACGGCAATGAAGTCTTGACGCTAGGGCTTTTAACAATTCTCTAAAATCAACACGATCATCAGCAAGATAAGAGAATATAACTTTGCTACGATCTAAAGTATATTCGGAAGTAATTAAGCGCATATCAAGATTTAATTTTTTTATTTCTTCTAAACAAACTTCATAAGAATTTTTTGCTAATTCAATATTTTCTTTATATTGTTTCACATCTTCATCAGTTGCTTTTCTTAATACTGGCTTAAGTTCTAAACTTAATTTGTATTTACTCATAGGTTGAGAAAGTGAATCAACTTTACCAAGTTCTAATCCACGAACTGTTTCAATGACAACATTATCTCCTGGCTTTAAATCATCAAAATTAGTGGAAAAATAATATGCTTTTGCTGATTCATTTAATTTTATAGCAACAAAATAATCATATTTTATATTTTGAATTTCCTCACTAACTGGAATATTGTTATCTAATTTTTTAGAATCCATATTAATCATCTCCTAATATATTTTGAATTATGTGGTCAAGTAAAAGACCAATATTAATATTCATATCTATTTGACCTCTAGAGGTCATAATTAATAATAAACTATTATTAATTTGTTTTAAATGTTTACTTAATGTTTTTAAGTTATCTTCATAACTTGTTAAAAATATATTACCACCAATTGATAAGTTAACAAGATCTTGGAAAACAATGGTTAACATATCTAAATAAAGTCTTGCTGCTTCTTTGCTCTTAACATTAGGAAATACTAAAGAGTGGAGTTTAGGAATCGCAATATTTTTGTTATTGGATAATATATCTAAAGTATTATCTATTGATTTTTTGGCATTTTGATAATCTTTATCATCTATCTTTTGTTTAATTAATTCTGCGTTGTTATAAAAATTACATAACAATTCGGCATCCTTTACTTCAACGCCTAAATTAATTGCTTCTTTTTTCATTTCTTGTTTATCAATACTTTTGAAATGTAATGTTTGACTTCTTGATACAATCGTTGGAAGAACTCTGCTTTCGTTTTCCGCGGTTAAAAAAGCATAAATGTTATTAGCGGGTTCTTCTAAAAACTTTAATAAAGCATTTATTGCTTCTAAAGTCATATTTTCAACATGATTAATGATATAAATCATTTTACCTTTACTTTCGACAGAACTAGTTTCAAATTGTGTTTCAATAAGATTAATATCATCTTTCTTTATGGTCTGTTTGGCACCATCAATAATAATTAAATCTGCAAAGGTATGATCATCAATACGATGGCAAGTTAAGCATTCTTCGCACGCTAAAGGATTAGGATGATCACACACTAATGATTTAGCAAGAAATATCGCAGACTCTAAAAGAGGAGTACCTTGTTCACCAATTAATAAGTAGGCATGAGAAAGGTGAGAAGTATTTAAAGCATTCAAAAATGTTTGGAATACTACTTTTTGATAATTCTTTAAATATGCACCTATTTTCATACTATTTACCTAATTTTTTCAAAATTTCCTTCCATGTATTTTCCACTACTTCATCTAATGGTTTAGAGGCGTCAATAATGACATAACGATTTTTATAGCGTTTAGCTAATTCTAAGAAAGTATTACGTACTGATTTGTGAAATTCAATTTTTTCCAAATCTAAGCGATTAACTTCGCGATTTGCATTTGCTGAAATTCGATGTAGACCATCTTCTGGTTTGATATCAAAAAGAAGAGTCATATCAGGAAAAGTTCCTTCAGTAGCAAACATATTGATGCTTAAGACATTCTCAACACCTAAATTTCTTGCTCCACCTTGATAAGCTAAAGATGAATCAATATAGCGATCACAAATTACAATTTTGCCTTCTTTTAAAGCAGGCCAAACTTTTTCTACTAAATGCTGACGTCTACTTGCGGCATATAATAATGCTTCAGCGCGAGCATCAAGCATTGTGTTTGCTTTGTCTAAAATTATATTTCTTATTTGTTCCGCAATAGGAGTACCGCCTGGTTCACGAGTGTGAACAACTTGATAACCAATGTCTTCTAGACGTTTTTCGATAATATTACTGACAGTTGTTTTTCCACTGCCTTCAGGGCCTTCAAATGTAATAAACATATTTGTTAATCTCCTTATTTGATTTTAGTTCTACCTTCTAATGATTTGGATAATGTAAGAGAATCAGCATAGTCTAAATGACCGCCCATTGGTAATCCATATCCTAATCTAGAAACCGAAACATCATATTTTTCTAATAATTTAGCAATAAATTGTGCGGTTGTTTCTCCGTCAAGTGTAGGCTCTGTGGCTAATATTACTTCTTTAATTTCACCATTCATTACACGTTTAAGTAATTTATCAATTGATAAATCTTCGTAAGATACACCGTTTTGAATGGATAAGACTCCATTTAAAACATGGTATAATCCATTGAATATTTCACTTTTTTCAAAAGCTATAACATCTTTTTGATAGCATACGACCATTAATTTGCTTCTATCGCGGTTCAAAGAAGAGCAAACATCACATTTATCTTTTTCGGTTAATATTCCGCATTCAGGGCATTGATGAATTTTATGTTTAACTTCTAATAAAGCGTTAGCAAATTCTTTTATATCTTCTTCATCCCAAGATAAAATAGAATACGCCATTCTTTCAGCGGATTTAGCCCCGACACTAGGAAGTTTTTTAAATTCGTCAACTAATGCATCAAGCGATTTTAGACTTTCCATGATTAAAATCCTGGAATTCTATTAGCCATTTTAGCTTGAATTGCTTCGTTAGCCTCTTCAATTTGATTAAGGCATTCGTTAATAGCTTCTTTAATACTTAATTCTAAGAACTCTTTGTCTTCTTTATCTAATCCTGCATCAGCAATTTCGATTGCCACTAATTCGCGAGTTCCCATCATTTTAACAGTGACAATTCCGTTTTTAGAAACTTGAAATTCTTTTTTTCCTAAAGCTTCTTGTTCCTTTTGCATTTCTCTTTGCATTTTTTGTGCTTGAATTAACATTTGTTGCATATTCATTTTGTTATTCTCCTTTAATATTAATTTCTATATTTTCAACTTTTATATCTGGTAATTTTGATAATTGTCTTAGTTCCATAAAAGTTCTTGAAGCATCGTAAGATTCGTTTCTACTTAAGGCATATATTTTTGTTTGGACACCAGATATTAGCTTGACAACTTCACATAATTTATTTTGATTTGCTATCAAATTTACTTTTTCTGCTTCATTAGCAAATTGATAATCAAGAACTAATACTTTTTCATTCATCACATATGGTTTACCATTTAGAAGAAGTGTAGCAAATTTTCCTAGTGTTGGATGCAATTTATAATCCTCTAAACTTTTCCATTTGGATATTAAAGCCATTTTCATTTCTTTATTGCCAGTTACCATAATTTTAATTAAATCATCTTGTGTTAATTGGTTTCTTTCTCCCATAGTGGCAACTTGGATTTGGTTTAAACTATTATTGTCATCTAATATTTTTATATTTGTTTCATTTTGTTTAGCAACAGGTTGTGTAGGAACGCTATTAATATTAGTTTGCACTTGTTTTTCTTCGACTTTTGTTTCTTTTGAAGTGTTATTTAATGAGTTTTCATTAGTGTTTTTAATTGGTTCATTATTAACATTGGTAGTAGAAGAAATATTAAGTAATTTTAATAAAGTGATTTCAAATAATGTTCTAATGTTATTAACAAATTTATAATTGCTTTGAGCATCTAATAAAATATTTATCATTTCAAGAACTTTTTTGTTTGCTATTTTATTAGAAAAATCTTTCACTTGATTTTCTTTTAATTTAACTAATAATGAAACATCATTAGTGTTTTTATAAATGATAACATCTTTTAAAATATCAAGCATATCTGTAGTTAAACGTTTGATATCAACGCCCGCTTCAATAAATTTGTTCATTTTTTCTAGAACATATTTGGTGTTTTGTTCATTGATGTTATTTAAGAAATCAACTTTTTCTTCAATGCTTGCTAATCCAAATAAATCTTCAACATCTTTTTCAGAAATGTTAGAACCACTATAGGCAATAACTTGATCAGCAATAGATAAAGCATCACGAACTCCGCCATCAGCAAGAGTAGTAATACTTTTTAAAGCATCTTCTTCATAGGTGATGTTTTCTTTGGCAAAAATTTCTTTAAGACGTTTAATAATATCTTCATCATCGACTTTAGAAAAATCATATCTTTGGCATCTTGATACAATAGTAGGAAGTACTTTATGTGCTTCAGTAGTTGCTAAAATAAATACGACATGAGCTGGTGGCTCCTCTAATGTTTTTAGTAAAGCATTAAAAGCGCCAGAAGTCATCATATGAACTTCATCAATAATATAAACTTTGTATCGACCTTTAATTGGTGAGTATTTAACTTTTTCAATTAAGTCACGTACTTCATCAACGCCATTGTTACTAGCGGCATCAATTTCAATAACATCTGGATGTGATCCATCACTAACAGCTAAGCAGTTTGAACAATGGTTGCATTGGTGACCTAAGCCTTCTTCACAATTTAAAGCTTTAGCTAATAATTTGGCCATACTTGTTTTTCCTGTCCCTCTAGGGCCACAGAAAAGATAAGCATGAGCAATTTTGTTTGTTGCTAGCGCATTTTTTAATGTTTTCACAATATGTTTTTGCCCTGCAACTTCTTCAAAAGTAGAAGGACGATATGTTCGATAAAGTGCTTTGTATGCCATAATTAATCACCTAATTAAGTATAGCACTTTTTGTATCTCTATTTAAGTATTAAATAGAAAAATTGCTTTATATGTTTTCTAAGTTTTTATCTTTCTTGAAAATTTTGCTTATAAGCTTATTCCAAAAAGGTTTGATTTTTTGATTAAGAAAAATTGATAAAGGCGAATAAATAATTAAATAATGTATTGGAAGAAGCATGACTAAAGAAAATAATGTCTCCACTAAGGCAAATAGCGGACGATTAATATCTGATTTTGGTAATGAATTTATGTAACTATACCATTCTGGAAAAAGATTATTCTTAAATAGTGGCATTGATAAAGTTTGGTGGAAGGCAAGAAGTACTAAAGTTGTTTTACCTAATTCACCAAATACCTTATTTGTAATAGCATTAGAAATTAAAATAATACCAAATGATCCAAATATTGCTGATGGGATAACTAGATAATATTTTTGATATTGAAGTCCCCACATCTCTAAGTGTAAGTTGAAATGCTTATAGTTTATATATTCTAATAACAAACCAATAGCTAGTGATAAACATCCAATTAATAAACTATATATACGCTTTTTAATACAAAAATTATATACATTTTCTAACTCTTTTCTTCTAAAAATATATCCTAGACTGACGAAGAACACTCCAAATAAACTTACATCAAAGTTCCAAGGTAGACTTTTAGGATAAACAATATTAAAAATAATGCCAATCCCTAGGAAAATTAATGATGTGATAATAGTAAATAATAATTTTTGTTTACTTACTTTTAAAACAAAATAGAATAATAGATCACTGCAAAACAAAGCCCCAACAAACCATAAAGCAAATACTCTTCTTTGAATTGTGAGTGTAACAAAATTATCCATAAAATAGGTAAAAGTAAAAGGAATTTTGGAAAATATAGAATTAAAAAGTATGCAAAATGCGCCTAAAAATAACATAGGAATGATATATCCTTTTATTTTTCTTACAAGAAAGCTTCCAAAATTATCATTCTCTCTTAGTCTAAAAGTTAATCCATTAATAACAAAAAATAATGGTAAATGAAATGAATAAATATAAGGAACTATTGGTCCGCCCTCTAAACAATGAGCAAAAATCACAAGCATTATGCCGATAAATTTTGCCGTGTCAATGTATTCAATCCTTTTTGATTGGTCCATTTAATTATTACTCCTTACTTTATTTGCATTATACAATAAACAAAAAATATAGTAAATAATACGTTTGTTAAATAATGACACTGGTTTATTTGCATTTGTTATTTTACAATTTATGCAAATATGATATATTTAATATATAAAATATATTAAAAAGACAAAAAGTGGTGAAAAAAATGGTTACAATAGGTATTGTGGAAGATCAAAAAGAAGACAAAGAAAAAATTACTGCTTTTATTGATCAATACAAAAAAGAAAATAATGAACAAATTGTATTAAAATACTATGATAATGGCAATATTTTTATTGAAAAGTATAAGTCCGATTGTGACATTATTTTTATGGATATTGATATGCCTGTTTTAAACGGCTTTGACGCTAGTGTTGAGTTAAGAAAGAAAGACAAAAATGTAGTGTTGATATTTATAACCAATTTAAACCAATATGCAATTAATGGCTATTCCGTTAGTGCTTTTGATTTTGTTGTTAAACCAATTAATTATTATTCTTTCTCCACTATGCTAAAAAGAGCAATCACTAAAGCAAATTATGAAAAAAATAGTGATGTAGTTATCAATTCGCAAGGAAATATATTTAAGCTTGATATAAAATCTATTACTTATATTGAAGTAAATAACCACCAATTAGTATATCATACTGATTCTGGCGATTATAATGTGTGGGGAAGTTTATCATCAATAAAAGATGAATACATTAAAAATGGATTTGCGTCAGGAGGATATTCTTGTTTAATCAATCTAAGAAGAGTTTTGGCTCTTAATGGTGATGCAGTTACGATTAATGATGAAAAACACACGACTTTGTATTTGACAAGAAATTATCGTAAATCATTTGCGCAATTACTTGTTGAATATATATCTGGAGATGGAAACTAATGTATGAAATAAATGCTTTGTTTTTCTATAAAGCACAATTTATGGTTGAGCTTCTAGTTGCTGAATTTTTATTTTCATGGAAAATGAAAAGAAGAAATCATTTTGCTTTAAGAGTAATAACAGCATCTATTGTTTCGATTTTACTTTCTTTTGCTGTTCCAATAATTAGTTATGATGCTTTATACATTTCTTTTTTGTTTATTCTTCTTGCAGGTATTTCGATATGTGCTTTAGCATTTTGTTTTAAAGAATCATTTATTAACATTGTTTTTTCTGGACTTGCTGGATATTCTATGCAACATATTGCTTATTCTTTATATCAAACATTTATGGTAGCCTCCTTATTTGATGGGGGCAATTCTTTGAATATTTATGGCAGTGGAGCCACTATTAATTTTGAAGTTTTTACTTTTGCTATTTATGTTGATTTTTATATTTTTACCTATTTAGGATTATATTTAACGTTTAAGAAAAATCTAAAAAAAGATGAAGAGTTTTATGTAACTAATACTTGGTTGTTTTTATTAGTTGTTTTTATGTTTATCTCCGCAATCGTATTAAATTCGATAATGATTTATAAGTATGATGCTAAAACAAATCAAATTAGCTTAATTGTTACTTTTATTTATAGCATAATAAGCTGTTTATTAGTTTTAGTAGTTCAATTTAAACTAAAAGAAGTTAAGAAAACAAAAAAAGAATTAGAAATAGTGCAACACTTATGGAAAGAAGATCGTGAACACTATGATTTAGCTAAAGAAAACATAAAATTAATCAACATAAAATGTCATGATTTAAAACATCAAATTCATGCTTTGGCGGAAAACAAAGTTAATCCTAAGGCTTTAAAAGAAATTGAAAAAAGCGTTATGATTTATGATTCAATAGTTAAAACTGGTAATGATGCTTTAGATGTTTTGTTATCAGAGAAGTCACTATTTTGTAATGAAAACAAAATATCATTAACATACATTGTTAATGGTGCATCACTTTCATTTATGCAAGATTATGATATATACTCTTTATTTGGCAACGCATTAGATAACGCGATCGAATATTTACTTAATGTTGAAGAAGATAAAAGGTTTATAAGGCTAAATGTTAATACATTTGGTGATAACCTTGTAATACATATTGAAAACTATTTTGATGGGAAATTAAGTTATGATAATGGATTACCAAAAACCACAAAGCAAAATAAAGACTATCATGGTTTTGGCCTAGTAAGCATCAAGACAATTGTGGAAAATTATCATGGTGATTTATTTGTCAAGAATAGTGGTAATCTATTTATCATTAATATATTAATACCTTATGTTAAAAATTGAGGATGATATTATGAACAAATATAAAAATGGTATGTTGTTTATGACTTTATGCTTGTTATTAACCTCTTGTAGTAATAAAGATGAAAAAAACAGTTATATTTTTGAAGCAGAAAATGCTTATCTATATAATTGCAGGGCGGTAGATTCCAGTGATACAGAAACAAAAATTAGTAATAATAAATCAGTAGGCTATATCCAAAAAGGAAGCGAAATATCTTTTGGACTAGAAACAAATGAGGAAATCTTAAAACAACAATTTACTTTGCGTATTAGCCATCCGTTACAATGGAAAGATGATGCACCTTATCCAGTGGATTTTATTTTTAATAACATTTATTTTGTTACTATTAATGATCAAGAAGTAAGTTTTGATAAAGAAGTAATAAAAGTTCTTGACACTGAAAATAAAGCTTACAACTACTATGCAATGGCGGATGTAGCGTTTAAATGTGATTTAAAAAAAGGACAAAATATTATAAGTTTTAATTGCATTGCATCATCAAGCAATCAAGTAGCTACATATTCTTCCATTGGTAATATTGATTATTTAAGTTGTAAGTCTTCTAAAACGATTAAAGAATTTAAACCTGATATTCAACATAATTCAAGTTCTTCATGTTCTTTAGAACTAGCTAAGAAAAATTATTTAGAAGGTGAAGATATAATCGTGAAATTTGTTGATAGAGCGGATCATCCTCGTGACCGTATTGCTTTATTTGATTATGAAGCCATTTTAGGAAAAGATGATCCAATATTTAGTTTTTATCCTAGTGAAGAAAATGAAAAATCTGTGAATATAGTTGGTAAAAATAGTGATATTAAAACATTACCTAAAGGTAAATATAAAATATGTTATCTTGCAGATGATGGATTTAATGCATTAATAAGTAAAAATCTAAGTGTAATCGGAAAAGATGACATATCTTATATGTCTTTAGAAAAAGAATTCTTTAAAGCTAATGAAGGAATATTTATAAAATCAAAACAAAGGGAAGGTCATTCAAAGGATTGGATTGCTTTATATCGTTATAATGATACAGTTGGAAAGATTGGTTCATTATATTATTACTATCCAGAAGTAATAGAAAGTGTAATTAATATTATTGGAAAAAATCCCAATTCAGAAAGATCAGTGGAATTAACGAAAGGAAGATATAAACTTTGTTACCTTGCTGATAATGGATATGAAATACTTCAAGAAATTGAAATAGAAATAGTGGAGTAAATTATGAAAAAGATAAATTATAAAAAGTTATTTTATATTGTATTAGATGTGTTTTTTGTGGCTTTATTAGCAATATTATCTACAAGTACAATTAGAGCTTTCGAACAAAGCAATATAGTGGATCAGATATATAACGATAATGATGATACGTCATTTGCTCATGGAAAATTCTTTTCTTCTCCACTTAAAAATCTTGAAGAAGCACAATTGAAGAGCCAAAAAATATGTCGCCAAGTTGAACAAGAAGGGGCGGTTTTATTAAAAAATAATAACAATATTTTACCTTTAAAAGAGCATAGTAAAGTTACATTATTATCTAGATCAAGTGTGGACATTGTTTATACAGGAACTGGATCTAGTGATGTAAAAGTAACACAAAAAGAAAAATTGAAAGATTGCTTTGAAAAGCAAAATGTCGAAGTTAATAACATAATGTGGAATAAATATATGTTAGACACCAATTATCGTATTAGTGGAATTATGGAAAATCCAACGAGTTCATATTTAATGAGTGTTGGTGAATCAGATAAAAGTATTTATCAAGATCAAAAAGTAATAAATTCTTTCAAAAAATTTAACGATTTAGCAATAATTGTTATTTCTCGTATTGGCGGAGAAGGTTATGATTTATCTTTAGGAAACTTTCTTGATGGACAAAATGGTTATCTTTCGATTACCGAAAAAGAAAAGGAAGTTATAAAAGTTGCGAAAAAATATTTTTCTAAAACATTAGTATTAATAAACTCATCTAATCCGATGGAATTAGGATTTATTGATGAATTTGATATTGATGCTTGTTTATGGATTGGTTATGTCGGACAATATGGACTAGATGGTGTTATCGATATAATTTTAGGTAATGTTTCGCCAAGTGGCAAATTACCAGATACTTATGTTTATAATAATAAGTCTCACCCATCTACTCAAAATATTGGTGACTACGTTTTTAATAACTTAGATAAACCAAAAGGAGAATGGGATACACGTAATAATTATATGGTAGAATTAGAAGGTATATATGTTGGATATAAGTATTATGAAACCAGATATGAAGATTGTGTGTTAGATCTTGGTAATGCACGTAGTAATGTCGGTTCATATAATTCTACAAGTGGCTTTAATTATCAAAAAGAAGTGTTATTTCCATTTGGATATGGATTATCGTATAGCAGTTTTATAGATAAAATTGATGATTTCCAAATTGATTATGATAAAAAAGAAATTAATGTTAGAGTAAGTAGTCAAAATATTGGCAATATTGCTTCTAAAAATGTTATAGAACTTTATTATCAAGGTGAATATACGAAGTTTGATAAAGATAATGGTATTGAAAAAAGTTCTATTAATTTAATTAGATTTGCAAAAACCAAAGAATTAAAACCAAATGAAAAAGAAATTATTAAATTTAACGTGAGGTTTGAGGAACTTGCTAGTTATGATAGAAAAATTAATCAAGCATATATTTTAGAAAGTGGCAATTATTATTTTGCGCTTGGTGAAGATGTACATCAAGCACTCAACAATATTTTAAGCGTTAAAGGATATAATAAATCAAATAGTGACTATATCACTGGAAACGGAGATAGTTCTAAAGTTTTTGCCACTAATATAGAAGATAATTATATTTTTAGTGAAGGAATAAATGGTGTTATTAAAAACAATTTAGAAAGTGCGGATATTAATTATTATTACGATGATGAAAAATTTCGTTATTTGTCTAGGAGTGACTATAAATCTACTTATCCAAAAGAAATAAATAACTTAATAGCAAGTGAAAAAATTATAAATAGTTTAAAAGATGATTTTGATTATATTAGTAAGCATGTTGATGAAGAGATAGTTCTTAATGTCCAAAATAATCTAAAAGTTTTAGATATGAGAGAATTAGATTATAATGACTCAAAATGGAATGATTTACTAGATCAAATATCTTTAAATGATTTAGCAACTCTTATTACAAAAGGAGGATTTTCAACTTCTTATATTAAAAGTGTAGGAAATCCTTTAACTTATGATCGAGATGGTCCAGTTGGAATTGCTGGCACGCAAGTTAGTTCAAAATCCGGAACATTATTTCCTTCTCAAACAGTTATGGCTGCAACATTCAATGAAGATTTAATATTTCAAGTTGGTTCTACAATTGCCGAAGAAGGATTATTCTTAAAGGTAATTGGTTGGTACGCACCGGGATTAAATATTCATAGATCACCTAATGGCGGAAGAAACTTTGAATATTTTTCCGAAGATAGTGTCTTATCAGGATTATTAGGTATACAAGAAGTCTTAGGTGCTCAAAGCAAAGGAATGATTGTTAATTCTAAGCATTTCATTTTAAATGAGCAAGAAATACATCGAAATGGTATTTGTGTATTTAATAATGAGCAAGCTCTAAGAGAAGTATATTTAAAACCATTTGAATATGTTGTTAAACACACAACATCACTTGGTGTTATGACTTCTTTAACTAGAATTGGTACCACTTGGACAGGAGCCCATTTAGGTTTAATTACTAATATTTTAAGGCGTGAATGGGGATTTAAAGGAAGAGTAATCACTGATTATACATCCGAAGGAAAAAGTTATATGTCTATCAAATCTGGTTTAGCGGCAGGTACTGACATGTGGCTTTGCTCTACTGATTATTTTTTAAAGCAATTCTTAGAAGTAGTAAGCAATGACAAATATTTGTTATATAAAGCTAAAGAAGCTGCCAAAAATATCTTATATGCACAGTGCAAATCATCTGCAATGAATTTAGAACCCAAAAGAATAACAGAAAGATGGAAAATTGCAATATTAAGTATTGATGTATTAACAGGATTATTAGCAGCATCATCAATTGTACTCACTTGTTTAGAATATAAAAAAAATAAGAAAAATAACTAATATTTATGTATTAAAAAAGCCTCATAACTAAGCACTATTGAAGTACTTAAATTAGAGGCTTTTAAAATAATTTTTAGTTTTCTTCTTTTTTACTCTTTTTAATTTTAGCCCATGGAACAAATATATATAGGCCATAGGCAATATTACTTGCAAATATAATTACGTCAAGACTAATTAGAGTATGAATCCACCAATTTGATACATTCGCGCCAGTAATTACTCCGACATTAACTTTATAATCATCATTCTCTGGATTATAGTCACGTGCGTATTGATAAGTAGAAACATAAGTATAAACATTATTTTTTAAAGCATTTTTTGCACAATACATTTGTGTCGCATCATTTTGATCAAGTGGCACACCATTTCTATTTAATGGATTGAGCCATAAATCGTTTCCAGCAAGAACGCCACGTTGAGTGTGCATAATGTCATCACCACTTGCCCAGTCCGTAACAACAGATCCTTTAAATCCCCATTCATTACGTAATATTTCAGTTAATAAATCATAATTAGAGCCAGCCCAAACAGGTCCAATTCTATTAAAAGCAGTCATGATTGCATTGGCGCCATCTTTAACCGCAATTTCAAATGGTTTTAAATATATTTCACGGAAGTTTTGTTCAGTAATCCAGGTATCAACACCTTTAGCGTTATCTCCTTCTTCAGATAGTGCAAAGTGTTTTAAATAACAATATAATCCACCTGATTTTGCTCCTTTAATAGTGGCACTAGCGAGTTTACCAGAGATAATTGGATCTTCTGAGTAATATTCATAGTTTCGACCATTATAGTTTGAACGATGTAAATTTACTCCTGGAGCATACCAACCATTAATGCCACTTTTGCTTGCTTCATAAGCCATTGATTGTCCTAATTCATAGGCCAAGGCTTCATTCCAAGTTGTACCAATTACACATTCGCAAGGATAAGATGTCCAAGATGATTTATCTTCAGCAATTTTTTGTGTATTTTCATTAAAACCACTTGGCCCATCGAAATCAAGAGTTTTAGTTTTACCAATAGACTCTATTTCTTTAGAACCAAATCCGCTTTTTTCAACTAAAGTAGATGCTTCATCTTTACTAACTTGATTAATTAAATCATCCCATTTTGAAGAATTAAAATCTTGCATTAATTCATCAACAAGAGTGTCGTTATATTTTAAATCTTTTCCTGAGGCTAAATCGCTACTACTAGCTTTAGAGCCGTCTTTCTTAGTAACGAGATATAAATCTTTATTTACTCCAAATGTTGGCATCGTTTCTTGATCGTTTGCGGAAGTTTTATATATTCTTGCTTTGTTAACTTTAGCGCTGTCTTTAGGTAAAGCAGCTTCTTTATCAACAAAGGTAGCAATGAAATTACTACGTGATAAATATGTAGCGTTAATTCCAACATTTGAACCATCTAAGCATACATTTGCGTAACTATCATCACCTGTAAAACGATTAATAACATAATAATTGGTTTTTGGATCACGTTCAAATTTTAAAGTTTCATCGATAGAATAAGTGAAAGTATTTTTGTCCATTTCTTTTAATTTGTGAACATTTTCTTTTAATTCTAAAGTATAATTTCCTTTATCTAATTCATATCCCATAAAACTATTATTATTTTTATCATAGCAATCGTAACTTGCCATATCATAAGCGCTTATGGATAATGTGACATTTTGTGATTCGTTTGGTTGAAGAAGTGATGTTTTAGCGAAATCTCCTAAAACGATAGAACTTTTTTCTATTCCTCCACTGATGTAAGGGGCTTTAAAGTAAAGTTCTACAACATCTTTTCCTGGATATTCTCCAATATTTTTAACATTAACTTCAATTTCAATTTTAGAATCTTTAGTTAAAGAAGAACCAGAAGGAAGTGATACGTTTGTTACTTTCCAAGCAAAGTCAGTATAACTTAAACCATAGCCAAATGGATAAATAACAGCAGAATCATAACCATGTTCTAAACTATCAAAGAATCCCATCTCATTTGCCGTTTCATACCAACGATATCCAAAATAAATGTCTTCTTGATAAACGATATTTCCTCCAGTTGCAGATTTATTTCTTACATATTTATTAGCAAATACTGGTTCAGAAGAAAAATCACTTGCATAAGTATCCGCTAATTTACCACTAGGAGATATTTTTATAATTTCTTTTTCTCCATTTTCATTGGTAATTGTTTTTTGTCCTGCTAATAAATTAGCAACACTTTCAGTACCACATAATCCAGTAGGACCACAATATAAAGCAGCACCGATTTTATCATCTTTTAAGAAATCACATTGCATGTTATTAGTAGTATTTAATAAAACAATTACTTTACTAAAATTATTTTTAACAATGTTAAGCATTTCTTCCTCTTTTTTAGATAAATCTAAATAAGTGCGAGTTGTATCTGTTTCATTCGACAAGTAATCTTTACTTACTGAAGGAATTTCTCCGACGTTTTCTCCACTAATTCTTGATAATACAACAATAGCGGTATCAGAGAAGCTTTTAGCTTCGTTTATTAATTCATCGGTATAAAAGCTTGTAGCAGGTTGTAAAATATAGCCATTTTTATTCATTGATAAATAAGGGTCACTAGTTGGTATAGCTTGTTTATATTTTTCTGCTAAGTTTTTATTATATTCAAAGCCAGCATTTTCTAAACCTTTTAAAATACCAACTCTTTTTTCTGGGTCTGGCTTACAAGAACCAGAGCCAACACCAGTGAACACCCAACCATTATCAATAGAAGTATAACCAAATACATTTACTTTATTGTTTTCTTGAATGTTTAAAGGCAATGTATGATTTTCGTTTTTTAATAAAACAGTACCATCTTCGGAAATTTTTTTGACTAATTCTGCGCCTTTTTTAGCAGTTTCATCATCGATTTTATTTGCTCCAGTGCCGGCAATAGCGCTAGATATAAAATCAACACCTAGAACACCAAAACATACGATATTACCTGCGATAGCAATCGCGGATAAAACTGTCAATGCAGAGAATATTATTTTCTTTTTTGTTTTCATGATTTTTACCTCCTATAACGGCAATACTACTTGATAGTTTGAAAACCAATATTTAGATGTTTGATCGACATCTTCAAATTCACGGCCTTTTATGATAATTTGATCTTCATATACTTCTAGATATAATCCTTGTGCCCCACCATTTTCATAAGTTCCATCTTTATAGTGTTTTCCTCCGCCAGTACCTTCCCATAAATATCCAATAGCGGCGGTATTAAAAAATGAAGGATAATTATCAGAAATTAAATAACTTTGCTCACTTTCAAACGACCAATGTGAATGACTTGAGAAAAATAAAGTTTGTGGATAGTTCTTAATGATATTTCGAATTTGATTTTCTTCATCGAGAGTATAACCATACCAAGTTTGATTTAATTTAGATAAAGACCCAGATACGGTATCTCTTAAAGATCCATGTGAGAACAAATAGATTGGTTTATTAGTTTTACTAGCTTTCTCCATAGTATTTTTTAGCCATTCAATTTGTTCTTTACCTAATGTTGCATCAGCACGTGTATTTCCGTCTAATGCCTTAGGAATGCTAGTCGTACCTAAATAGATAAAATAACTATCATTTATCACTTCATAAAAATATTGTGAAGTATTACCAGTTTTACTTTTCCATAAATTTAATCTAGTTTCATATCTTTGGTTTAATTCTTCTTCACTAACACCTTGATAATAACCATTTTCACTTTGAATAATAAACTCATGGTTTCCTAATCCAATAGTCATTTTTTGGTTGGTATCTTTAAACACAGTATCAAAAGAATTAAAGAAAGAATCGTAGTTTTCTGCTTTTGCTTCATCAACAATATCGCCGTTAACGGCAATAAGAGATGATTTTGGAGAATTTTCTTTAATGTCTTCAAAAGCTTTTTTGGATCTTCGATAAAAACAAGGAGACCCAGTACTTACTTGTTGGTCGCTAATAACTTGGAATTCATATAATAATTCGCTATCTTTTTTATATTCTTCCATTCCCTTAGAAGCTTTATCAATGATTTCATCATTATTATCATAAGCAATAACCCATAATTTTGTGGCTTTCAAAGGAATTAAGGCATTCTTTTTAAAATTATATTCAAATTCACTAGCATTCATATTATCAAAAGTTATCAAAGCATCATAATCTTCAAAAGGAGTAGTGTCATCTCCCCACTTTAAAGATATTTTTTTGATATTGTCATTAAATGTATTACTTTTTTGAATTAAAACAAGTCCTTCAGCGCAGTTTTTTATTGTTGTATCATGATAATAATTAATAGATAAGTTATTTGAATTAGTATCATGAGCAATAGATGTGGAATTACTAGCGCTAGTACTAGTAGAAGTAGAATTTGAATTAGAGTCTTGATTAGTAGAACAACCTCCTAGTAGCATTAAAGCCACTAGGAGGAAGCTAGTTGAACTAATCAATATTTTATTATTGTAGTTCTTATTCATAATTATTTAACGTATCCACCATAACCAACAACTGGATCATTCCAAACACCGATTGTAATAACATCATAGACATCATAAGCACCGGTAGCGGTATTTTTGCTATCTTTTTCCATATAAACGATTTGATACATACCGCCAGTTGCAGCGCTTATACCAGGTCTTTTATCATTAGGATTTTGTTTTGTAACATCACAAGGCGTTCCTAAATAAGTTTTCCCATCACTATTCCAAGATGAATTTGTTGGATAGTAGTAATAGATTGATCCTGGAGAATTAGAATAAATATTATCTCCACCTTGATATACACCAACCCAACATGAATTTGGTGAAGATTCATTTACTTTATCAACAGTAACATAAATTGGTTCATTGTTATCATCATCAAAGTAAGTATGACGATCTGTCCACATATTTACTTCATAAGCTTCTAATTTACTAGAAGTTTCTAATTCAATGTAATCAAGTCCTCCCAAGTATTCATAATTATTGTTAGTGTAATTACGTGGTTCCCATGAAATACGGTTTTTACCTGCTCTTAATTCGATTTGAGTTTCAAGAGTAATAGTAGTAAAGTTTTCTTTTGTTCCTTTTAAGTTATTGCCTTTTAAAGTATAAGTGGTTTCTACTATCTTATCATTAATCCATAAATCACCGATATCACCTAAATTGACATCTTCCATTATAGTATTAGCATCAACATAAGGAGCGGCTACACGCATTTTAACAGTAGCAACTGCAGATGCATCAGCAACAATACCATAAATAATCTTTGTTGATTCAACTTTATTAACATATTTATCTGTTTCAACTTTTTTAGCGGCTTTAAATTCAACCATTTGTGCGCCTGTTGCTAATTCATCATAACCAACACGTTTTGTTGTATTAGCTTCAGCTTCAAATTTATATGAAACAATGTCAGCAGGTTCTTCCGCTAAGAAAGGAGTGAAAGTACCATCTAAATAAGAAATGTCAACGAAATCTAATCCTCCAAGATATTCGAATCCTGTTCCTTTTTTAATATTAAAACTTAAAGTATTCTTTCCTTCTTTAAAACTTAACCAACCGGTTTCCACTACTGTGAAATTTTCTTTTGAACCTTTAGAAACATTGCCTTTTAAAGTCATCTTTGATAAATCTAAGTTCTTTTGATTTAAAGTGACAGTCATGATATCACCTAGATTTGTATCAGTCATTTCAGTTGCGGCATTTACATAAGGTGATGCTACTTTAAATGATAATTTAGCTAAAGTGTTGCTTGAATTAAATCCAAATAACACTTTCATATTTTCTTTAAATTCAACAAATGTTTTTGGCGAAATGTTCACATTTGGATTTTCTTTATTCTCATAAATTCTCGTTGTAGCGGCTTCAACTTCCATTTTTGTGGATTTTAATGCCACATCTGGATCGGCGCCTTCAACTTCATTTGTATCTGCTACATATTCTAAGTTTACTTTTGAGAAAAGAGTCATACTATCAATATTTCCTAAGCAAGATAGAGTGCCACTATAATTATCATCGCTAATTGTTGTTTGATCGAAACGATTAGATAAAACGAATGTAATAACATTTAATCCTTTCTTTAATTCAACTTTACCAATGACAACATCTTTAACATTATAATAATCAGCAGAACCGCCGCGATTTAATGTTCCCTCAACGTGAACATCTTCAGTATTAATTACTTTCCCATTAACTTTAACAGTATAGAAATCTGCAAAGGTATAAGGAATTGAGTCCCACATTCCTAACCAACCACTAGGACCCATTAATCTAAATTGTAACTTAGCATTTGTGTCAGCCTCATCAGCATTAATACCCCAAATGATACGATCACCTTTAGATAATTTACCAACAACACCTGTTCCACTTAAACGATCATCATCGACGGCTTCAGTTCCAATAGAACTACCAGAGGTTCCAACAAGATGAGCATTTTCAGCTTCAAAAACATTCTCATATCTTCCTTCTTCATCGCTACCTAAAACAACTAATTTACCTTCGGCTTTTTTAGTAGGATTACTTACACTTCTTGCAGTAATTGTAACTGTGCCTCTTGCTAAACATTCAATCTTATTATCTTTTGTGATTTTAGCAATAGTAGTATCACTACTTGATAATGTAAATTCTTTGTTTGTAGCATTTGAAGGCTTAATTTTTACATTCGCAGTAATGATTTCTCCAATCTTTGCATTTTGTTTACTTAATTCTAGCATGACTTCGGTAACACCAATGTTTTCTATTGGTGTACTTGTTTGAGTGCTAGGAGAAGTAGAATTTGGCTTGGATGTGGAAGTATTATTGTTACAACCACTAAGGGCACCTAATCCGGTTAGTAAAGAAATTGCTAACCAAAATTTTGGCATTTTATTTTTTCTCATAAAATAATTTCCTCCTTTGAGTATAAAATAAAACATCATTGCTAATATATTTTCCTTTATAAATACTCACAAGAAAGATTACGAAGTTGGTAGATAATATTTCGTAGTTGGTAACCGCTTACAATTACTGCTTGCACTTAGTAAATAAGAATGTATATGATAAAATTATTAAAAATAAATTTTTTCCAATAAAAACAAAAACTTATTTGTATTAAAAGCGAGGGGTGTTATATGGAATTAAGTGAAATGATTGATGAGTTTAAACAAAACGACCATTCTAATTTTAATTTATTTTATGAATTAACACATAAACAAGTATTTTTCTCTTCTTTTACTATTTTAAAAGAACAAACGCTTGCGGAAGATATTATGCAAGATACTTATGTGACATTTTTAAATAATATTGGTGAAGTTAAATCATCACAAAATATTTATGCGTATTTATCCACAATTGCAAGAAACTTAAGCATAAATTATTACAAGAAGATGAAAAGGAACACGGAAGATGATGAACCACTCAACTATATGGATACAAGAGATATGCCATATATTGGAAGTAATGTTATAACGATCCTTGAATTATTAGACTCACAAGAAGAACGAGAAATAGTTACATATCATGTTATTCTTGATTATAAGTTTGCGGATGTTGCTAAAATTATGTCTAAGCCTTTAGGAACGATTTTATGGATGTATAATCGTGCGATTAAAAAATTAAAAGAAAGGATGTCTAAATATGAAAAATAAAGAAATTAAAAAAATTATTAAAGATGCCTCAAGTAAGATTGTTATTAATGATTATCAAGAAGAAATATTAAGCCGTGTTGATTATACTCCTTTAGAAAAAGAAACTAAAAAGTTTAACTTCAAACCAGTATTATCTTTTTCTCTTTTAGCGGTTGCGCTTATTGTGACTTTGGTTACTATTTTACCAAAAATAACTAATCCCTCTACTCCTAATAGTCAAATAACTTTAACACAATCAAAGAAAAGTCTTAGTTATGAAATTCAAGCACTAGGAGCCTTTTTACCTAATGAATCAAATAATAGTAATTTAAAAAGATTAGCAAAATTTAAAAATAGCAATGAAAATAACTACCAAGAAATTGCCTCTGATATTAAAGACTATTTGCTTACTGGTGAAATGATGTTTGAAAAAGATAATGTTATAACATCGCTAGAAAAAAATAATGATACAAATTATAACAATTTTGAATATAAATTAACCTCAACATTTATCGACATAGCGCAATATAAAAGTTCTTATATTATTTATTATAATGAAAATATTACTATTGAAGATGACAAGAAGAATGAAACATCATCAGTTTTGCAGGGTGTTATGTTAAAAGATAATCAAGAATTTGAAATAATTTGTAATAAAGCAATTGAACAAGATGAATGCGAATTAGAATTAAAAATATTTTTAAATGAGAATAAATCAGATTACATAGTTATTGAACAAGAAATCGAAAAATTTGAAAATGAATATACTTACATGGTTTATAAAGATAACAAAAAAACTGAAGAAACTTCTTTAGAAATAGAAACTAAAAATAATAAGAAAGAAATGTCTATTGAACTAAAGAAATATGACATTAATGGCAAAGAGTTATCAAGAGATGAATATGATTTTGAATATAGAGACGATACCACTATTGAATGTTCATATGAAAATGATTTGGTAGAATATGAAGTAATAATTACAGTTCTAAAAGACGAATATGAATTTAAATTTGATGAAGAAAATATAATTAAAATAAAAAAATAAAAATATTACCAATAAAATAAATATCTTCTTTGTATGATAAGTGAGCAAGGCTCAGGAGGAAAAAACATTATGAAAAAATTATTTATTTTATTAGGACTAGGAGTATTGAGTTTAAGTGGATGTGATTTGAATAATCCAACACCAAACAATGCAAACAAAGCATCGTTTAAAGATATGTATTCATTGTCGGCATTAAGCGGAATTAATATGCTTAACATGGGAAATGCACCATCTTTAAAAAAGAAAGCCGCTAATTTGACAGAAGAAGATAAAACAGAAATTTTGAAAAAATTAGAAGTAGTGGATAATCTTATAAGTGGTAATATGATAACTTCTAAAGAAGAAAATTCTGATTTATCTGATTATCAAAAAATGTATACAATTTCTACTTCGGATTTAGATGGCAATACATCTAGTTACAAATTTTATTTTAATGAATTAATTATTGCTAATGAAGATGATAACGATGACAAAGAAGTAGATAATGAACAAGAATTTCATTTATCTGGTATCGTTATTAATAACGATGTAACATACAAAATGGAAGGTAAAAAAGAAATCGAAGAGGGTGAATTTGAAGTAGAATTTAAAATTCTGATTGATGAATTAAATTATGTTAAAGTGGAGCAAGAAATAGAAGATAACGAAGAAGAATATAAATATACAAGCTACACTGATGGCAAAAAAACTTTAGAATATGAATTAGAATTTGAAGTTAATAAAAATAAAGTTGAAGTAGAATTCAAAGAAAAAAGTGGCACTTCTAAGAAGAAAACCAAATTTGAAAGTGTTGAGAAAGACGGAAAAAAAGAAGTAAAAATTTCTATTGAAGAAAATAAAATTAAAGAACATTATTTAATTCTTATCTATGAAGATCAAGATGGTAATATCGTTCATGAATTTCAATAATTAATAAATTTATTAGTCCCCTAATATATTTTGTTAGGGGATTTTTAAATGCTTATAATGATAAATCATTATTTTTTAATGAAAATCATTGAATAATTTGCTATTATTAAGTAGTTGAAAGTAGGGATACTATGGAAATTAAGTTAGAACAACGTCTTGAAGCATCAGAAAAGCGCTTAGAAGAAGTTGATAAGTTATTAATGGAAGAATCAACAATGAAAGACATGAAGTTGTTTCGTGACCTTTCTAAAGAAAGAGCAAACCTTGCTCCGGTTGTTGAAAAGTATTTAGAATATAAGAAAGTCGTTCAAGATAAAGAAGAAGCCATGTCAATGGCTAATGATTCTGATGAAGAATTATCTTTATTAGGAAAAGAAGAATTAAAGAGACTATCGGAATTAGAACCGCAAATTATTGATGATATTAGATTATTACTTTTACCAAAAGATCCTAATGATGATAAAAATATTATTGTTGAAATTAGAGGCGCAGTTGGTGGTGATGAAGCCAATATTTTTGCTGGCGATTTGTTTAGAATGTATACTAGATACGCTGAAAAACAAGGTTGGAAAATTCAAATGATTGATGAAGCACCTTCTGAAATGGGTGGATTTGCTATGGTTTCATTTATGATTAAAGGTGATGGAGTTTATTCTAAATTAAAATTTGAGTCTGGCGCTCATCGTGTTCAACGTGTTCCAAAGACTGAGGCGCAAGGTAGAATTCATACTTCAGTTGCAACAGTTCTTGTTATGCCCGAAGCTGAGGAAGTCGAAATTGAGATTCGTAATGAAGATTTACAAGTCGATACATATCGTTCACAAGGTGCAGGCGGTCAAAATGTTAATAAAACCGAATCTGCAGTTAGAATTACCCATATTCCAACTGGTATAGTTGTTGCTTGCCAAGTTGAAAAATCACAAATTCAAAACCGTGAAATTGCTATGAATATGTTAAGAGCAAAACTATATGCCGCTAAACAAGCAGAACAAGATGCTAAAATTTCTTCTGAACGTCGTTTAAAAATTGGTACAGGGGAAAGATCAGAAAAAATTAGAACTTATAACTATCCACAAAATCGTGTTACTGATCATCGTATTGGCTTTACAGTTCAAAAATTGGACCGTGTTATGGAAGGCGATTTAGATGAAATTCTTAATGCCTTAATTGATGCTGATCAACAAGATAAATTAGCTGGTGAAAATTAATGACCATTCGAGAGTTTTATAAAATTTACTCCCAAAAATATAAAGATAATAAATATTTAAACGATATTTGTTTAAGAACATTAATAGTAAAAAACGAAGGCATAAAAGATATGTCTACGTTTTTTCTATGTTTTGATGATGAACTTAAAAACGAATCAAAAATAATAGAAGATATTAAAAGAGTTATTAATGGTGAACCATATCAGTATGTGATTAATGAAGCAGAATTTTATGAGTTAAAGTTATATGTTGATAAAAATGTTTTAATTCCTCGTTTAGAAACCGAGGAATTAGTGGATACACTAATACATAAGTATCTAAACATTAACTATAACTACGTTGTTGCTGACATTGGTACAGGCTCTGGATGTATTGCATTAGCAATGAAAAAACATATACAAAATGCTAATGTTTTTGCAGTTGATATTTCAAATAATGCTTTAAATGTCGCTAAATTTAATTCGGATAAAATGCAACTAAATATCTCATTTTTACATGGTGATTTATTGTCTCCTTTAATTGACAAACATTTAAAAGTTGATGTTTTAATTTCTAATCCGCCTTATATTAAAAATAAAAACGATGTTGATGAAAATGTATTAAATTACGAACCTCATCTTGCTTTATTTGCTAAAAACGGCATAGATTTTTATGAACGAATTTTAAAAGATTCTTTTAAAATAGTAAGCAAAAATGCCATTATTGCCTTTGAATTTAATTATGATCAAAAGGATGAATTAAATGAAATAATTAAAAAATATTACCCCCAAAGCAAAGTTAATTTTTATAAAGATGCCGGAAATAAATGGAGATATGTAATTATTTGTTTAGAATAAGAAAAAATGGGAAAAGTGATTAGGGTGATACTTAATGAAAACTTTTTCTATTAGTGTTTGTTTATTAACTCTTTTACTAGCGGGATCCTCCAAATTAGCTAGTGAACCATTTAAATATAAGTATGAAATAACGGGAAATAGCAAAACCGCTAGTGAAATATATGATCTTTATACTTATAAAGAAAAATTAATAGATATTTATGATAAAAACTTTTTGGCGTTAAGTGAAAAAAAACGCGAAGTCAAATTAATCAATGATATAGATTTATTTAATATGGATGATAAATGTCGCTCTTATTATGTTTCTGGCACAATTGTAGTATTAATTGGTGAAGCAAAAGGAATGACAATTACTGGCGATTTACGGAGTAATAGTTGCGATGAAACAGTTATTCGCACAAAAGTATTTATATTTGATATTTTTAATAAATGAATTAAATAAAATCGCATTACTACATTAAATATGCTAAAATAATTTTGGTGATGTTTTAATGAATACTTTGATTGTTTTAGATAATGAACTCGATAAAGCAAGTGAGTTATTACTTGAAAATGAAGTTGTTGCATTTCCTACCGAAACAGTATATGGATTGGGAGTAGTATGTGATTCTTATGAAGCTTTTAAAAAGTTAGTGGCCGCAAAAAACAGGCCATCTGATAAACCATTTACTTTAATGTGTAGTGACGTAAAACAAATCGAGAATGTAGCAATTTTAAATGATAAAATTAAAGAAATAATTAATCATTTCATGCCAGGAGAAATAACATTATTACTGCAAGCAAAAGATGATGTAAATCCATGGGTCGATTTAAATACTAAAAAAATTGGTGTAAGAATACCTAATTTTCCTCTAGCTTTAAAGCTTATTAAAAAAGTAGGAAAGCCACTTTTAGTGCCTAGCGCTAATCCATCAGGACTGCCGCCGGCTTTAGATTTTAAACAAACATATGATTATTTTAATGGCACAATTGCAGGTATAGTTAATGCTAAATCTGGTGCACAAAAACCTTCGACAATTATTGATTTATCTGGTGATGAACCAATTTTAATAAGAGAAGGAAATATTACTTTAGAAGATGTAATGAAAATTTGGAGGAATAAATAACATGATATTTTCAATTGGATGTGACCATGGTGGTTACGAATATAAAGAAGAATTAAAAAAATATTTAAATAGCTTAGGACATGAGGTGATTGATTGTGGTACTTATTCCACTGATTCATGTAATTATCCAGAATTTGCTATTAAAGCCGCTCAAGCAGTGAGTGAAGGAAAAGCAGATCGTGGCATTGTTATTTGTCGTAGCGGTGTAGGTGTTTCTATTTGCGCTAATAAAGTCAAAGGCATTAGATGTGTTTTAGCTTATAATCCTCGTGTAGCGGAATTAAGTCGAGAACATAATGATGCCAATATGATTGCGTTTGGTGCGGATTATTTTACTCTTGAAGAAGTTAAAACTATGTTAGATAATTTTATTAAAACTGATTTTGCTGGTGGAAAACATTTAATAAGAGTTAATATGATTAAAGAATTTGAAAATAAATAAAAAACAATATTATAGTAATTTCCAATAAGTGCTAGTTTACTTTCTAAATTGGCACTTTTTTCTTTAATTACATCTTTTTTTGTATAAATTTTGAATTTACGGAAAAAATGTAATTGAGGTGAAAAACATGGAAGAACAATTAAATAAAGAAAAGTCCCCAAAACAAAAGAAAAACAAAAAATTCAGCGATAGTGCTAAAGTAGGTATTGCTATTGCGGCTTCATCAATACTATTTTTCGGCTCAATTTTAGCTATTGAGGCCGGAATAAGAGATCATAATTCCACTAGTGATGTAATTGGACATATTTCTCCATCAACGCCAATTAATCCGAGTACTTCAACAAGTGATGATCCAGTTATTGAAGTACCAGATGTAATGAAAGAACTTGTTAATAAACCAGTAACTTCTGATATTGAAATTGTTAGACCTTTCTATGACAATAAAGATTCTGAACAAACAAGAGAAAATGCTATCATTGAAATTGATGGAATGTATCGAAAGAATGATGGTGTTGATTACAAAAATGCTGACAAATTTGATGTTTATTCCTCTTTCTCTGGCAAAGTAATAAAAATTGCTAATGATTCAACCTATGGAAATGTTATCTTTATTGAACATGAATCAGGCATTGTTGCATCTTATTCTTCTTTAGGTACTACTACAGTTGTACAAAATCAAGAAATAAAACAAGGTGATATCATTGGTACTTTGGGACAATCTTTATATACAAGTGGTTTAGGTGAATCGTTACACTTTGCTTTATTAAAAGATGATAAAAGTATTAACCCAAGCAAATCGTTTGGACAATTAGTCAAAGACTTATAAAAATAATTAATAATTTAAAATTTAGCTTAGAAAATAAAAAAATTCTAAGCTTTTTTCATTTTTAATCACTATATATTAATATGGGAGAAAAATTTGTATGTGAAAGATGCGGAAATAGCGATTTAAAATATGTTGGTTATTTAAATGGAGTGCCATACTGTCGAAAATGTATAACATTTAAAAGTCCATCGGTGGAATATGTAAGCCGTAAGAAAGCGAGGGTGAATTATAAATTAGATTTTGCTTTGAGTACAGAACAAGAAAAAATTGCTCTTGAACTAAAAACAAATTATATAAACGGAAAGAATACGCTTTTGAATGCTGTATGTGGTGCTGGTAAAACAGAAATAGTCTATGAAACAATTAGTTATGTTTTAAGTGGTGGTGGAAGAGTAGGATTTGCAATACCAAGAAGAGATGTTGTAATAGAGCTTTTGCCTCGTTTACAAAAAGCTTTTACTAATCAAAAAGTTATTGCTATATATGGTGGACATACTAACAATTTAGTAGGTGATATTACTTTATTAACGACACACCAACTTTATCGATTTTCTAATTATTTTGATTTATTAATTATTGATGAAATTGATGCATTTCCTTTTCAAAACAATGATTTATTGGAAGCTTTCTTTAAAAAATCCATACGCACAAATTATATTTTAATGAGCGCTACTCCAAGTGAAAAAATTATTGAAGAATTTAAAAATGAAAATAGTCATATTTCTTATTTATACAAAAGATTTCATAACCATGCTATACCAGTGCCTAAAGTTCTTTTAAGACCGAAACTATTGCAAATATATTTTATTTTAAAAAAAATAAAAGAATATCAAAGTAAACATAAACCATTACTCATTTTTGTTCCAACAATTGGTGAAGGGGAAAAGTTATTAAACTGGTTAAAAGCATTTATTACGAGTATTGATTTAGTCCATTCTAAAAAAGAGAATCGTGATGAATTAGTGACAAAATTTAAAAAAAGAGATATGGATGTTTTGATTGCAACATCAATTTTAGAAAGAGGCATCACTATTGAAGACTTACAAGTAATTGTTTTTATGGCAGATCACACTCTATTTAATGAACAAAATCTAACTCAAATCGCGGGGCGCGTGGGACGCAAAATCAAATCTCCTACTGGTGATGTATATTTTTTAGCTTATGAACTTACTGAAGCGATGGAAAAATCAATTAATAGCATTAACGAAGCAAACAAACATTTGTAAAATTTGTTTTAAAGAATTTGAATCTATTAGTTTTAAGGCGAAAATTTGTCAAAATTGTTACGATAAATTTGAATGTATTTATGAAAATTGGAAGATTTGTAATATTGATATTTTGGCTATCTATCGTTATAACAATTTTTTTAAGAGTCTTCTTTATCAATTCAAAGGCTGTTATGACATTGAATTACGTGATGTTTTTTTAGAAAAACAAGCACCTTATCTTAGAATAAAGTATTTCGGCTATTATCTAGTTTATGTTCCTTCTAGTTTAGAAGACGATAAAAAAAGAGGCTTTAATCACGTAGAAGAAATATTTAAACTTTTGAATTTAAATCACATAAATCTTTTAAGAAAGAAGTATCATTTTAAGCAAAGTAATTTATCTAAAAACGAGCGTGAAAAAATAATAGATAAACTAGAAATAATAGATGGGTTTAGAGTAAAAAATAAAAAAATCCTCTTAGTTGATGATGTTTTAACTACAGGAAGCTCTATTAAATCCGCGATTAGATTAATTATAAAATATCACCCTAAAGACATAAAAGTGCTTGTTTTAGCGCATAATTGTCGAAAAAAAATGCAATAAGTCGAACGAAAAAAATTGAAAATGAAGTGTAGTGTTTTAAAATAAGTTTAGCAGGAAAGGTGGTAAAACATGGTAGGCAAAGTTAAATGGTTTAATGCCGAAAAAGGATTTGGATTTATTAACCGTGGTGAGGGTGCCGATATCTTTGTTCATTATTCACAAATAATGGAAGATGGATACCGAACATTAAATGAAGGTCAAGAAGTCGAGTTTGATTTACTCGAAACAAATCGTGGACTTCAAGCAAAAAACGTTGTTAAAATTTCTTAAAATCTAACATTTACAGGTCCTTCTGGGCCTGTATTTTTCTTGTTTTATTAAAAAAATTAAATATTATATATTTATCAATGGAAAATAGTACCATTTTTTGCTAGAATATTTGAGTATGCAACTGAGAGGAGTTTTATATTATGAATTTTATCGAAAAATTATTTCGTTTTGATCAACGTGCATTGAAAAAAATAAAAAAAGAAAGTGAAAAAGTCATGGCTTATGAAGGAGAGATGGCGGCTTTATCAGATGATGAATTAAAAGCCAAAACCCCATACTTTAAAGATAGACTTGCTAAAGGTGAAACATTAGAAGATATTAAATACGAAGCTTTTGCAGTAGCAAGAGAAGCAGCAAAAAGAGTTTTAAACCAATTTCCTTTCCAAGTACAAATTGAAGGTGCTTTGGTATTAAATCAAGGTGACGTTGCTGAAATGCGTACTGGTGAAGGTAAGACTTTAACTGCTACAATGGCTGTTTACTTAAACGCATTAGAAGGCAAAGGCGTTCATGTTGTAACAGTAAACGAATACTTAGCTTCTCGTGATGCTGAGTGGATGGGACAAATTTATCGTTGGCTAGGTTTAACTGTTGGCATTAACTTAAGAGAATTAACAACATCGGAAAAGCGTGCAGCATATAACTGCGATATTACTTACACTACAAACTCTGAATTAGGATTTGACTATTTAAGAGATAATATGGCTCAAAGTGTTGATGGCCGTGTTTTAAGAGGCTTACATTTCTGTGTTGTTGATGAAGCCGACTCTATTTTAATTGATGAATCAAGAACACCTTTAATTATTTCTGGCGGCGCTAAGACACAATCAAGTGCTTATAAAGCTGCGGACTGGTTTGTTAAGAGTTTAAAGAAAGATCGTGACTATGTCATTGATTTAAAAGATAAGACATGTAACTTAACTGATCGTGGTAATGAAAAAGCTCAAATGGCTTTTGGTATTGCTAACCTTTATGAACCTCAATATCAAGATTTAGTTCATAGAATTTATCAAGCATTAAAAGCTAATTACATCTTTGCTCGTAATGTTGAGTATATGGTAGATAGTGAAGGGGAAATTCAACTTATTGACCAATTCACAGGTCGTATCTTAAAAGGCCGTGAATATTCTGATGGTTTACAACAAGCTATTCAAGCTAAAGAAAACGTTAAAATTAAAGAAGAAACTGTGACAATGGCCACAATTACATATCAAAACTTCTTCCGTCTATATGATAAATGTGCTGGTATGACAGGTACTGCTAAAACCGAAGAAGAAGAATTTAGAAAGATTTACAATATGCGTGTTATTGTCATTCCAACTAATAGACCAATTAAGCGTGTTGATGCTTTAGATATGATTTTTGCTACTAAAGATGCAAAATTTAAAGCACTTATTAAAGAAATAAAAGAAAGACACGAAAAAGGTCAACCAATGCTTATTGGTACTACATCAGTTGAAATGTCTGAATATGTTTCTAACTTGTTAGATAAAGAAGGATTAAAACATGAAGTTTTGAATGCCAAAAATCATGCTCGTGAAGCTGAAATTATTAAACATGCTGGTGAAAAAGGCGCAATCACAATTGCCACTAACATGGCGGGTCGTGGTACCGATATTAAGATTGATGATGAAGTAAAAGCGCTTGGCGGATTATGTGTATTTGGCACAGAAAGACATGAATCTCGTCGTATTGATAACCAATTACGTGGTCGTGCTGGTCGTCAAGGAGATCCAGGCTATTCTTGTTTCTATGTATCGTTTGAAGATGATTTAATGGTTAGATTCGTACCGGATAATTTCCGTAAATACTTCTTAAAACTTGGTGATGAAGCAATTCAAATGTCAATGGCTACTAAAATGATTACTGATGCTCAAACTCGTATTGAAGGACAAAACTTTGATACTCGTAAGAGCTTATTAGATTATGATGATGTTATGCGTCAACAACGTGAAATTATGTATAAAAAACGTGATAAAGTTTTATTCACTAATGAAATTCACGAAATGATTCAAGACTTCTTTGAAACAACTGGTAAAGCAATTGCTAAAAAATCTGTACCAGAAGGAAGTAAAGAAGGTTTAATTGATGGCGAAAAATTATATAAATTAGTCACAGAAACTAACAAATTATTGCCTCCAGATTCATTTAAGGCTTCAGCATTTAATGAAGCACCTTATGAAGAAGCTGGTGAAGATATTACATTCTTGCTAATGAAAGAATATAAAAAGAGACGTGATGAATGGGGCGAAGAAGCTGCAAACGCGATTGAAAGACAAATTGCTTTACATTGTATTGATCGTAGTTGGACTAACCACATTGATACATTAGCAAGATTACGTGATGGTATTCATTTACGTAGTTACGCTAATATTAATCCATTACAAGATTATGTAAATGAAGGATTTGAATTGTTCAATGAAATGCTTGAAACAATTGCTCTTGACGTTGTCGTTCAATTATTAACAGCAAGAATTCAACTTAGACCAGTAGAATCCCAACCTCAACCTACTGATAAGGTAGATGTAGACGCTACAAAGAATTCTGATTCTCAAGGAGAATAAAATAATGCTAGATTTAGTAGCATTGAAAAATGACTTACAAAAAGTCACCCAACAATTTAATAAGTTGGGTGACTCTCTTTGACATTAATTCACTTTTAAAAAAAGTTCAAGATATTGAAAATCAAATGACTGTTGATGGCTTTTGGGATGACCAAAAACGAGCCACGGCCATAATGCAAGAACTAAGTGAATGCAAAGAAAAGGTTGATTTTTATAATGACATTTCTAATTCAATTAATGGTGTAAAAGATTTAATTGAACTATGTGAGATGGATGAATCATTACTTAATGAAATAAATTTAGAATTCGAAAATTTAAAGAAGAAAATGCACAATCTAAATATGATGGTGCTTTTTTCTGGTGAATTTGACGGAAATAACGCTATTTTAGATTTTCATCCCGGAGCGGGAGGAACTGAAAGTCAAGATTGGGCGGAAATGCTTTATCGTATGTACATTAGATGGGCAGAACAAAAACGTTTTAAAATGCAAGTCCTTGATTATCAACCTGGCGAAGAAGCAGGATTAAAATCGGCTTCTTTAATGATAAAAGGAAAGAATGCTTATGGTTTATTAAAAGGTGAAAGCGGCGTTCATCGTTTAGTAAGAATATCACCATTTGATGCCTCTGGACGTCGTCATACTTCATTTGCTTCTGTAGAGGTTATGCCAGAAATTACTGATAATAACGATGTTGAAATACTTGATAAAGATTTAAAAATTGATACCTATCGTTCGCAAGGTGCTGGTGGGCAAAATGTTAACAAGACTGAATCAGCGGTACGTATTACCCATATTCCGACGGGAATAATTGTGTCTTGCCAAGTTGATCGCTCGCAGTTATCGAATAAGGAAATGGCTATGAATATGTTAAGAGCAAAACTTTATCAATTACAATTACAAGAGAAACAAAAAGAACTTAATAAACTTCGCGGAGAGCAAAAAAATATTGAATGGGGTTCACAAATTCGTTCTTATGTATTTTGTCCTTATACGATGGTTAAGGACTTAAGAACAAACTATCAAGAAGGAGATGTGAGCAAAGTTATGGATGGGCAAATCGATGGATTTATCGAAGCTTATCTAGAAATGGAGGCAAAAAAACAATGAAAAAACTAGCATTAATGACCAAAAAAGAAAAAATGTCTCTAATACGCAATTCCTTACAAATTATTATGGGAACATTGATTCTAGCTATAGGACAAGTTTTATTTATCGAACAATGTTCATTGGTTACAGGTGGATTAGCATCTATCGGTAATATTATTAATAAGTTTTTTCCATCTCAATACACTGTCAGTATTGCAGTTGTTGTTTTGAATATATTGTGTTTTTTAATTGGATCAATTTTCATTGGCAAAACATTTGCTGCTCAAACACTTTTATCAACATTGTTTTATACTTTACTTTACCCTGTTATAAGTGCACTTATGAGCAATAAATTATTACCCTTCCTTCAATTTAACGAAATGAATGATTTGAATTTGTTATTAGCAGGACTTTTTGGTGGAGTTATAAGCGGAATAGGTATTGGAATATGCATGGGCGCTGGCGGATCAACAGGAGGAGTTGATGTGTTTGCTATTTTGATTTCTAAAATTACTAGAATAAAAGTTTCTATTTTAGTGTTTATAATTGATGGAACGATAGTTTTGCTTGGATTTATTTTTATTAAACCAGATTTTGTTTATTTCTTAATATGTGTATTGTCATCTATTTGTTGCTCAGCATCATTAGAATTTGTATTTACTAGAAAGAATAATTGTTATGTCGTTGATATTATTTCCAAGGAGTGGAAAACTATTAATGATTTTATCATTATAAATCTTGAACGTGGCTCTACAATTGTGAATGTCCAAGGTGGCTATAAATTTGAAAACTACCGCATGATTCAAGCGGCAATTTCTCGAAATCAATATGCTTTATTATTAGATAAAATATCAGAAATTGATCAAAGCGCTTTTGTTATCGTTAGTAGCGCTAGAGAAGTAAATGGTGAAGGCTTTCAAAATTTACCGAAAAAGAAGCAATTAAAAGGAGGTAATAATGATGAATCAAAAAAATAAAAAATTAAATACTACCTTAATGATTTGCGGCGCATTGCTAGTTGGAACTATTTTAGGCGGAGTTTGTGTTAAAATTTCTTATGCCAAATATGATAATCCGTATATCCAAAAAATAGTGGATATGTTTTATACAATGAAAGATGAATGGCTATATAAATCCGATTATGATAATTTAGATAAATATTTAAGTGATTTAGCTATTGCTGGACTTAATTCGAATAAAGATCCATACACTTTTTATACGAGTTCCATTGAAGAACAAGGGTTAGGAATTGTAACTAAAGGAGCAGGATTTGCGCACACTTATTATGGTGGGAATCGTATTATTAGTATGGTTTATGATAAATGTCCTGCTAAAGATGCTGGGCTAGAAGTTGGTGATGTTATTGTAGGCGTTTATGATAGTAGTACCAACGAATTAGTAAAATTTAAAGATTTAAGTATTATAGAAAGCGCGACTCTAATTACCAGTAATGATGAGGATACAATATCATTAGAAATAGAATCAAAAGGTAAAGTAAATATTACAAAAGCAAACTATACACAATATGCTACACAATACAACGTTTTTAAAAATAGTAAAGAAGAAGTTGTTGTTGATATGAAAATCAATAATTTTTTAGATCGTTATTTAGTTAGCGATGTAAAAAAAGATTTAGATAAAGTATTAGAAAAATATGACACCATTGACCGTTTATCAATAGATTTAAGAAATAATGGTGGAGGTTATGTGGATTTAGCTATAGACTTATCAAGTCTATTTGTACCTAAAAATAGTACAATTATGAGTGTTAAATTAGCAAATGGACAAAAAAGGACATATAAAAATAATGTTAATCCTATTTATGATAACATCAAAAAAATTAATTTGATTCAAAATGAAGGAACAGCTTCGGCATCAGAATTATTTATTTTGGCTTTAAAAGATAATTTACCAGAATCACAAGTTGATGTTTTTGGTTCTACATCATATGGTAAAGGTATTATGCAAAATGTTAAAACAAACAAGGATGGTTCAGTTTTAAGATATACTTTTGCGGAAACTTATTCCCCGAATGGTTATTCGATTCATGGAAAAGGAATAGAACCAACAGTGGACAATGGAAACTATAAAAATATGTATGCTTATTATGGTGAAACTGGATTTGTAACTAAAGATGTGAAAGAAAAAATTATTGAACAAATTAATTGTGTTTTAAATACTAGCTACACTGATTATAACGAAGCATTAAATGCTTTTTTAAGTAACCAAGGATTAAATGAACAAGAGTTCACCTATCATATTGGAAGATTGCTTCAACAAAAAGCTTACGACGTTTATGTGAATAACGAGCAAAAAGCTCATAAGCAAGCTTTGGAGAATTAAAATGGAATATCGTAAATTTGAATTAATATCAAAATATTCACCAACAGGCGATCAACCACAAGCAATTGAAAAACTCGTTAATGGTATAAAAGAAGGAAAAAAGATGCAGGTTTTATTAGGTGCGACTGGCACAGGTAAAACTTTTACAATTTCTAATGTTATAGCAAAAACTAATAAACCAACGCTTGTTTTAGTTCATAATAAGACTTTAGCGGGACAACTCTATGCAGAATTTAAAGAATTATTTCCGCATAATCGTGTTGAATATTTCGTGTCAAATTTTGATTTTTATCAACCAGAAGCTTATATTCCTAAATCGGATACTTATATTGATAAAAATGCTGTAATGAACGAAGAAATTGAAATGTTAAGAACGTCCGCAATTAACTCAGTGTTAGAAAGAAGCGATACAATAGTTGTGGCTTCGGTAGCCTCTATTTACGGATTAACTGATCCAGATGAATATCGTAATCTTTCTTTTAGTTTACGCGTTGGCGATGTGATTGATCGTAATAAATTATTTAAGTCATTAATAGAAGGACAATATAAAAGAAATAATTATGAATTAGTGCCAGGATCATTCCAAGTAAAGGGTGATATTATAAATATTGCACCAGCATCTAATGATTCATTTTATATTAAAATTGATATGTTTGATGACGAAATTGAAGCAATTTCGAAAGTAGAAACACTTACTGGAGAAGTTATGCACACTTATTCCACATATCCTATTTTCCCAGCGTATGGTCATGCATCAAGTCGTAGAAGAATAAATGAAGCTCTTCCCCATATTGCCGATGAAATGATTGATCGTATTAAATATTTCCAAGATAACAACAAATTACTTGAGGCACAACGTATTGAAATGCGTACTCGTCAAGATATGGAATCATTAATGGAATTTGGTATATGCCCAGGTATTGAAAATTATTCTCGTCATATTGATGGAAGAAAACCAGGAGAAAGACCTTTTACATTATTAGATTATTTTCCCAAAGATTTCTTATTAGTAGTCGATGAATCACATGTTACACTACCACAAATTAGAGGTATGTATAATGGTGATAGATCACGTAAAGAAACACTAGTGGAATATGGTTTCCGTTTACCATCAGCATTAGATAATAGACCACTTAAATTTGAAGAATTCGAAGCATTAATGCCACAAGTAATATGTGATTCCGCTACACCAGGTGATTATGAACTTAATCGTGTAAATCATGAAGTTATTGAGCAAGTAATTCGTCCAACTGGTTTACTTGATCCACGTATTGAAGTACGTCCAACAAGAGGACAAATTGATGATTTAGTAGATGAAATTAGAAAGCGTATTGAAAATAAAGAAAAAGTAATGATTGTTACTTTAACAATCAAAATGGCGGAAGATTTAACAGCTTACTTAAAAAATTGTGATTTAAAAGTTGCTTATCTTCATAATGAAACTAAAACATTAGAAAGAACACAAATCATTTATGAACTTCGTAAAGGTAAGTATGATGTTTTAGTGGGTATTAATTTATTAAGAGAAGGATTAGATATTCCAGAAGTGTCTTTAGTCGCTATTTTAGATGCTGATAAGGAAGGATTCTTACGTTCTAATCGTTCATTAATTCAAGTTATTGGTCGAGCGGCAAGAAACGCAAATGGACTAGTTATAATGTATGCGGATAAGATTACAGATTCGATGCGTTACGCAATTGACGAAACAAATCGAAGAAGAACAATTCAAAATGCTTATAACGAAGAAAATGGTATTATTCCAACCACCATTAAAAAAGAAATTCATATGCCTATTAAAAATCAAGATGTCGAGAATATTAATGCATTGGCAAGTAAAGGCAAGAAATCTAAAAAACAACTTGAGATGGAGATTCGTGACTTAGAAAAACAAATGCGTGAAGCCGCTAAAAACCTTGATTTTGAAAAAGCAGCTGAAATTCGTGATATTGTTTTAGAGTTAAAAGCGGAATTATAAGCAGGTGAGAAACAATGATTAAACTTTTAGTGCGAAAATGTATTAAAAATTATGAAAATACTAATGATCCTAAAGTACGAGAAAAGTATGGAGTATTAGGCGGGGTATTAGGAATAATTTGTAATATTATTTTATTTGTTATAAAAATTATAATTGGAACGATAGTTATGTCTAGTTCTATTGTTTCTGATGCTTTTAATAACTTATCCGATATGGGATCTAATTTAGTAAGTACAATAAGTGCAAAATTATCAAGCAAAAAACCAGATAAAGATCATCCTTTTGGTCACGGTAGATTAGAATATATTGCTTCATTAATAGTTTCATTTTTGATTATATTTATGGGTTTACAAATTGTTATGACTTCGACAGCCACTTTAATAAAAGTCTTTAAAGGTGAAGAAACTGTTAATTATAATTTAGATTGGATTTTGATAGGTATTTTATTTGCTTCAGTTTTAATAAAAGTATGGATGTTTTCTTATAATATGTATTTAAGTAAGAAAATAAATTCACCAGTTTTAAAAGCCGCGGCGATTGATAGTATTTCCGATGTTATTACTTCTTTGGTTATAATTGTTACTACAATAATTGGAGCTTTGTGGCTAAAAACATTTCCTTTAGATAGTGTATTATCTATTATTGTGGGTTTAATTATTGCTATTAACGGATTAAAAATGACTATTGAAACAATTAGTGATTTATTAGGAAAACCAGCTGATCCAGAAATTGTTGATAAATTAGATAAACTTATTTGTTCAGGAAAAGGCGTTTATGGGACACATGATTTAATAATTCATGATTATGGTCCAGGAAGAATGATGGCTTCAGCGCATGTTGAAGTATCTGATAAAGATAATATCGTAGCCGCTCACGAAATGATTGATGAATTAGAAGTGAGAGCAATGAAAGAGTTACAAATTCCACTTGTTTTACATATGGATCCAATTAGTATTGATGATCCTATTGTTAATGATTTAAGGAGTCTTATTCATAAAACAATCACGGAAATGAATGATAAATTAAGCTTTCATGACTTAAGAATTACTAATGGAGAAAATCGTATTAATGTTATTTTTGATTTAGTTATTCCTTATGAATATACAAAATATGAAAAAGAATATGTTAACAAGTTAAAAGAAGCAATTAAACAAGAAGATAAACGATTTATTGCAGTTATTAAAATAGATCACTAGTGCTTTAATTTTATTTATGTGTGTACAAAAATGTTAACAATACTCATAAAAAATAAGCATTTATAAACATAAATTTAACAAAATCCAAAAATAATATCAAAAAAGTGTTTTTTTACGTAGTAAAATGTTGTAATATATATAAGCAAACAATAGTTTAGGAGGTAGACATATGTTTTTAGCAGATTCAAATGGTATGCATTGGCTTGACATTGTATTCTTAATTGTCGCCGTTATATTAATTATACTTTCATTACTTCAAGGTGGTAAATCAGATGGTGCATCTGGTGCTATCACAGGTGGAGGATTAAACATTTTTGCTAAGCAAAAAGAAAGAGGATCAGAAAAAGTTGTTTCAATTCTTACTTTTGCTTTTGCAGTTTTATTCTTCTTTTTAGCAGTAATCGTTGATTACGTTATCTAGAAAATTGATGTTTTGAAAGGGTGGTTTTAACTGCCCTTTTTTATTGCTCGAAAGGATGTGATTAAAATGCACGAAAAAATTATAAATTATATTAAGGATAATCCTTATTGCAAGATGGGAGATATATGTTCAATTTATGATGGTAAGAAAAATGAATTAATGAACATAATCAATAATTTAGTAGTGGAAGGAGATATTATCGAAGAAGATAATACATATCTTACCCCATATAATTTAGGACTTATTAAAGCTAGAATAGTTAGTGTAAAACACCACTATGCATTTGCTAATATTGCTGATACTGATGAAGATGTTATTATTGAAGAAAAATATCTTCATAATGCTTTACTTGATGATGTGGTTTATTTACGTTATGAAGTAATGTTTGAAGTTGTTAAAGTAGTTAAAAGAGAACGTCAATATGTTGTAGGTGAAGTACATAAAAGCTTTGGCACATCATATTTACTTGTTAATGGCATTGCCACTGATGGAACTAAATTTATTATTAATAACTATGAAGGCTATAATGAAGCAATTGTAAAATGTAGAATCGAAGAAATTGAAAAAGATTCTATTATTGTTAGTGTTATTTCTAAATTAGGAGATAAAAATGCTCCAGGAGTGGATATAACTCGCATTTTATTAGAACATGATTGTCCAGTTGAATTTAGTGATGAAGTTAATGAAGAATTAACTAGAGTTCCGTTAGAAGTTAAAGAAAGTGATTTAGTTAATCGTCTAGATTTGCGTAATGAATTTATTGTTACCATTGATGGAGAAGATGCTAAAGACTTAGATGACGCTGTTAGTGCTTCAAAAGAAGATTATGGTTATTTAGTAGGCGTCCATATTGCTGATGTTTCTAATTATGTTAAAGAATATAGTGAATTAGATAAAGAAGCACTTAATCGTGGCACATCCATTTATGTGGCGGATCGTGTTGTACCAATGTTACCATTTATGCTTTCTAATGGTATTTGTTCTCTTAATCCGCATGTTGATCGATTAACAATATCGTGTTTAATTAAATTAGATAAGAATGGTAATGTTCTTAGTTCGGAAATAAAACCAAGTGTGATTAGATCTAGTGAAAGGCTAACATATACTTATGTAAATGAAGTAATTGATAAAGGACTTTCTTCCACAAAATTAGAAAAGCAAATTCAATTACTTAACGAAATAGCGTTATTATTACGTAAAATCAAAGTAGAACGTGGAGAATTAGATTTAGCCATTCCGGAATTAAAAGTAATTGTTAATAAAGATGGAGAGGCAATTGACTTAACAAAGAAAGTGCAAAAGGCAGGAGAAAAGTTAATTGAAGACTTTATGATTCTTGCTAATGAACAAGTTGCAGAAACCATATTCCGTATGAATTTACCATTTATTTATCGAATCCATGAAAATCCACCAGCTAAACGTATGGATACACTTATTGCTTTTGCATCTAGATTAGGATTCAAGCCTCATTTTGATGCAATTAGTGTAAAACCTAAAGATATGCAAAGATTGCTTGATGATGCAAAATATTCGGATAAATATACTATCTTAGGACAAGTATTATTAAGAAGTTTAGCTAAAGCAAGATATGCCACTAATAATAAAGGACACTTTGGTTTAGCAAGTAAATGTTATACACACTTTACTTCTCCAATTAGAAGATATCCGGATTTAATTGTTCATCGTTATTTACATAAATATTTGTTTGAAGGTAATATTCAAAATGCTTATGAAAAAATGGAAGAACTTAATTATATTGCGGAAAATACTTCTATGAAAGAGCGTCGCGCGATTGCGGTAGAGCGGGAATCCACTGATATGAAATGTGCTGAATATATGCGTCAATTTATTGGTGTAGATTTTAAAGGCTATATTACTGGCATGAACAATTCTGGACTTTTTGTCGAATTAGATAATGGAGTTTCCGGAAAGGTTGCATTTGAAACAATGAACGATTATTATTTTGTTGATGACAATTGTTTTAATGCTGCTGGAAGAAGAAAAGGAAAACGCTATTCTTTAGAAGACACAGTTGAAGTAACAGTTATTGATACAAATAAAGATGCGGGAGAAATTTCTTTAGAAATAAAAAGTGAAAAACGTTTTGTAGGAAGACAGGCAAGACGCAAAATAGAAAATAAGAAAAACAAGAGGAGAAGAAAATAATGAAAAAATCTGTTTTAAAAAAATATGCCGAATTAATTGCAAAAACAGGTATTAATGTCCAAAAAGGCCAAGATGTAATAATTAGATGTGATCTTGATCAACCAGAATTTGTAAAAATGGTTACTGAGTATTGCTATAAATTTGGTGCTAGAAAAGTAACTATTGAATGGTCTTATCAACCATTAGCAAAAGTTCATAATAAATATTGTAGTGTTAAGACATTAGCGACAATTGAAAAATGGGAAGAAGAAAAATTAAAACATAATTCTCTAACCTTACCAGCATTAATTTGGCTTGATAGTGAAGATCCAGATGGTTTAAAAGGAATGAATGAAAAGAAATCTGCGGAGGCTCAAAGAATTAGATATCCGTTAATCAAGCCTTATCGTGATGCAATGGAAAATAAATACCAATGGTGTATTGCCGCTGTTCCAGGTAAGAAATGGGCAAAAAAAGTATTTCCTAATTTAAGTGTAAGCCAAGCGATGGAAAAACTTTGGGAAGCAATCTTATATACATCACGTGTTGATGAAAATCCGATTGAAGCTTGGAAAAAACATAATGAAGATTTATTGCATCGTTGTAATTATTTAAATGGTTTGAATTTAAAATCTTTAACTTATAAAGCAAGTAATGGCACAGATTTCACTGTGGGTTTAATTGAAAATGCTTTATTTATTGGTGGAGGAGAAGAAACTCTTGGTAATAAAGTTTATTTCAATCCTAATATTCCAAGTGAAGAATGCTTTACTACTCCAAAAAGAGGAGATATAGAAGGAATTGTCTATTCATCAAAACCTTTATCATATAAAGGACAATTGATTGAAAATTTCTGGATTAAATTTGAACATGGTAAAGTTGTTGATGTTCATGCTGAAAAAAATGAACACGTATTACGTGAAATGGTAAGTATGGATGAAGGCGCTACTATGCTAGGAGAAGTTGCTTTAATTCCTTATGATTCACCAATATCTAATTTAAATATCTTATTCTATAATACTTTATTCGATGAAAATGCTTCTTGTCACTTGGCATTAGGAATGGGATTTCCAAATTGTATTAAGGATTTTGAAAAATATTCTTTAGAAGAAATTAGACAAATGGGTGTTAATGATTCCATGATTCATGTTGATTTTATGATTGGTACTAAAGATTTATCAATCGTTGGTACTACTAAAGAAGGTAAACAAGTACAAATATTTAAAGATGGAAACTGGGCTTTTTAATTAGCTGTAGTCATTAATCCATTATTTCAAAGCAGTAGGAGGAACATAAATGGATAATATTGTTAATTATGCAGAACAAACATTAGAAACATTCGATAAATTAGATTTTAAAACTGCAGATAGCCTAATTTTATCTTGGGTTTCTTATTTCCATTGGCCAAAAGAACTTAAAAGTGTTTACAGTTGGAAAGGAATTAAATTAAAAGACCTTTTCTGCGCCGAATATTTCAAAGAACTATTTTGGGATGTATATGATCAAGAAGATACAAAGCGTTTGTTTGTTGCTTTAGCTTCTAGTCCAAGATATCGTAATGCAATTGTTAAAGGCTTTGTTGAGCGTTGGGATAAAGATAAAGACAAAGAAAAACAATTCTCTGCGATTAGTTTCCAATTAAATGAACATGAATCTTATGTTGCTTTTCGTGGGACTGATTCAAGTTTAGCTGGTTGGAAAGAAAATTTTAATATGGCATTTCAATATCCCGTTCCTTCTCAAGAAGATGCCAAAAAATATTTAGATAAAGCCGCTAAACACTTAACAGGAAATATTCGTGTTGGTGGACATTCTAAAGGCGGCAATTTAGCAATTTATGCTGCTGCTAATGTAGATGAAGAATATAAGAGTCGTATAACTAAAGTATATTCTCATGATGGTCCAGGATTTTTGGAAATGGCTTTAAAGAGCGAAAACTTTATTTCTATTAGTGATCGCATTGAAAAAACTTTACCACAATCTTCATTAGTTGGGATGTTATTAGAAAATTGTGGACAAATGAAAGTTCTTAAAAGTGATCGTTTTGGAATTTGGCAACACGACCCATTTTCTTGGATGATTAAAGATAAAGATTTTATTTATATTAAAGCTATCACACCAAGTGCAAGGTATTTAGATCGTACTTTAAACATGTGGGTTAGATCAATGTCAGAACAAGACCGCGAACGTTTTGTTAATTCTTTGTATAGTTTAATTGATGTGGATAATGTCAATATTCTTCCTCAATCACAAGAAGAATGGCAAAAGAGTTTACCGGTGGTTGTTAATTCTGCAACCAAATTAGATAAAGATACAAAAAACTTTTTAACTAAGACAGTTAAAACTTTATTACGTTTCGGAGTTCAAAATTTAAAAGTATAGATTCATAAAACTATGTTATTGCTTAAATAATTTGCTATAATCTAACATGAGGGAGTTAAAAATGAAAAATAAAATTAGAACACTTGTTATAGTTAGTATTGTATTTATGGTATTTATTGGCTTTTTATACATTTTTCCACAGGATGTTACAATTTCTAGCTATCAAACAACTTTTGCCCAAATGGGATTTAATTTTACTACAGAAGACACTAAAAATGTATTAATACTTTCTGGAATAGCAACTTTAATTACTTCAATTGGCACAAGCGTTTATGCGTTGTTAGTCTTGAAAAAGACAACGAAAAAAAGTGTATTTATTGCCCCAGGCATATTATTAATCATATTTAATGGTTTATTTGGTATTATTGCTGGCATTATGACACTTTGCCTAAAGCAAGAAGAAATTAACAAATAGAAAAGTTGTTACTACTAAGTGGTAACACTTTTTTATTATGGTAAGGCCTGAAATCGTGACAAAGACGATGAAATTGTCAGTCACGGATGGAAGGTAAACCAAGTACTATGCACGTGAGAAACAAATTTATAAAAAAAATTAACCTTCGATATAGAATGATAGTGTTCGAAGCCATCAAAATATAAGGAGGTTACAATGGAAAGTTTAGCACACACAAAGTGGAATTGTAAGTACCACATTTTTTTTATCCCAAAATATCGCCGAAAAGCGATATATTGACAAATTGGATTGAATATACGTGACATAATAAAAGAATTATGTGGGTATAAAGGAGTAACAATACTCGAAGGGCATATGATTGCTTAAAAAATCAACAAAAAACAAATAAAAGCTCTTAAATAAATATTACTATGATAGTAATAATAACATTATAAGTATAGATATGAATGGCGAAATGTTATATCATATAAGAGACATAACCAATAACATCATAGGCTTATTAGATTTTAATAACCAATTAGTAGCTTCTTATTCATATGATGCATTTGGAAATGTTTTAACTAAGGAAGGTACATATGCCAGTAAGAATCCAATCTTATGCAAAGGATATTATTATGAGCACACTATAAGATTATATTATTTAGTATCTAGATATTATGATCCTTATATAAGAAGGTTTATAAGCCCAGATTCTATTGATTATTTAGAGCCAACAAGTTTTGATGGATTGAATTTATATGTGTATTGTGTGAATAGCCCAATTATGTATAGCGATCCTAGTGGACATTTTGCATTGTTGACGTTTGGAATTTTGGCAACAGTGGGTATTGTGTCTGCTGCAGTATTTTTAGGAGGAATCTCTCAATTAATATCAAACGCAATGGCTGGAAAAACCGGAAGCGAATTATGGAGAGGGGTTGCTGGTGCTACTGTATGATCTGGTGTTAATGCACTAGCGCTATGTTTACTTCCATTCACATGTGGCACTTCATTGGTATTTGCTGCACTATTAGGAGCAAGTACTCAAACAAGTATTGACACGTTTGAAACAATTGCAAGAGGAGAAAAAGTAGACGGATGGCAGACTATTCTGGATTTGATTTGGGATTTGAAATATATATACGCATAGATTGGGATAAATTAATTGAACAAGGAGACTAACTATTGTGAATAAAAAAATGAATTATTTAGCTATTTTTCCTATTTTGGGGTCATTTGTTTTGTTGTTTTGGCTTTTTATTAAAGCAATAAAAGATCAAATTAATAAAAAGATATTTATGACATTCTTTTTTAGCATTGGACTTTTTTCTGTCTTAGTAATGTTAGTAGTGGTTTTATGTATAAACTTTATTTACTCATTAACGGGCACAAATGATTTTTTAAGTAATTATGGGCCTATGATAGCTTATATTATCACTGGTTATTTAATGAACTTGTTTACATTCATATTGATCAATAAAGAGTGGGACAAATTAGAAAAACATTAGATTTTATATTAATATCAAAATGCTTTATAAAATGCTAATTGCATTAAATAATATTCAAGTATTAATTTAATTGGCAGCACTTCACTTACTTTCAGTGACAACCCAACAAGGATTTACCATTGTAATCAATACAGGTGAACTGGTTTTGGCAATTGTATGGATTTATAAAGTTATTACGACCGGCGATACTAGTTCGTTCCTAGTGTTTGCGCTAGCTTTTTAAGAAAGGAAACAAAATTATGAAAAAGATAGTAATAGTATATTAGGAGATATAGTCTTTGCTTTAACTTTGGCTTCTCTATGGATTTCATTTTATTTAGCAACAGTTGTCGGAGAATTTAACATATTTGGCATTGCAGGAGTTGTTAGATATTCTTGGATAATGTTATTGTTCATTATAGTTCCAGTTTTATCAATTTTAATTGGAATAAGATTAAAAAAAATGGGCAAAAATTGTAAAAAGAATTTCATTATTGCTTATATTTGTATACCAATATTAATTATTTTTGGATCATATAGATTTATTTTTAGAGAAGTCACTTCATATGATACTAGCATAGTGGCAGTTGTAGAAAATAAAACAAGATTAAAAATGCCTGATCAAGTAAAAGTAGCAACTTTAAAAGATACATATAATACAAGTTATGTAAAGATAACTAGTGATGAATGTAAAAAAACATTCGAAAACGAAATTAAAAAAGATTCGCGCTGGACAAAAGAATTAAGTATAGAAATTAAAAGTCGCCTACCATTTGATATGTCATATGAGACTTCTTTATTCGATTACTATGCGTTTTATAATGTGACTAGAAATGAATATAATAGAATTACAATAGGCGATGATGACGATTGTATATTTATTGAATATAATTGTAATTTACGAAAATTAGTCATTTTAAGTGATTATAAGATTAGTTATAGTTATCGTTAATTTTGTATATTCTTAACTTAAGATACTAAAGGCAAATCCGTTTAGTGTCTTTTTTTATGCTCAAAATCATATTGTTTTACTAGGTGATAATATGTACTATGATGAGAGTAAAGAATTAGTATTAGCAAAATTAAAAAGTAGAACGATGGGCTTAACAAGTATTGAAGTAAACGAAAGATTTAATAAAGATAAAACAAATGAACTTAAAAAGACTAAACACAAGACCATTTGGAAAATCTTAATAAATCAATTGTTTGATGCTATGGTGTTAATACTTTTTATTGCTAGTATTCTTTCCTTTTTCTTAAAAGATAATTTAGAAGGAATCATTATTTTATTAATTATTTTTATTGATACAATTATAGGTATAATGCAAGAATATAAAGCCGAAAATGCAATTGCATCATTAAAAGAATTATCTCCTAATTATACGAAAGTATTAAGAAATAATAATATAACCAGTATATTATCTAAAAATATTGTAGTAGGAGATATTATTGTTTTAGAAGAAGGAGACTTAATACCAGCTGATATGCGTTTAATTTCTTCTTCAGGACTAAGAGTTATAGAATCATCATTAACGGGAGAATCATTAGCGGTTAATAAAAACGCTGATGTTACTTTAGACTCTTCTACCACTTTAGCGGATCGTATTAATATGGCTTATGCTTCTTCACTTGTTACATATGGACATGGATTAGGAGTAGTAACTAAAATTGGTATGGATACAGAAGTTGGGCATATTGCTCATATGCTATCTAATCAAGGTGAATTAAATACTCCTTTAAAAAAGAAGTTAGAATCGGTTGGTAAAATTCTTTCTATAATTGGAATTGTCTTATGCGCAATGTTATTTATAATAGGCATAATTAATGGACAAGATTTTGAACCGTTATTACTTACTTCAATGGCTTTAGCTATCTCTATTATTCCTGAAGGATTACCGGCGACCGCCACAATTGTTTTAGCAATAGGCGTAGAAAGGATGGCAAAAAAACAAGTTTTAATAAGGAAATTACCATCAGTAGAAACATTAGGAAGTACATCAGTAATTTGTTCTGATAAAACAGGAACATTAACGCAAAATAAAATGAATGTTGTTAAGATTGTTACTAATAATAAACTTGAATTAGAAAAATGTATGGCATTATGTAATAACGTTAAAAAGCAAAGTGGTGAGTTTGTTGGTGACCCAACAGAAGTTGCTTTAGCGGAATATTTAAATGAAAAATATATACAAATTAATAATATTTATGAACGTTTAAAAGAATTGGCTTTTGATAGTGAACGAAAAAAGATGACTGTTTTAGTCAAAAAAAATTTATATGAAGTGTTTACTAAAGGTGCGGTGGAAGAAATATTACCAAATTGTAGTTATGAATACGTTGGAAATGCTAAAGAAATCATGTCCGATAATAGAAAAAAAGAAATAATTCAAAAATGTAATGAATTTGCTCTTAAAGCATGTCGAGTTTTAGTATTTGCTAAAAAAGAATCTAGCAAAAATGATTTTACTAATCTTGATAATAATCTAATTTATATTGGTTTAGTAGCAATGGTTGATCCTCCAAGAGAAGATGTTAAACATATTTTGTTAAAAACAAAAAAAGCAGGCATTAGAACTGCAATTATTACAGGAGACAACCCCTTAACAGCGGAAACAGTTGCTAAAGAAATAGGTGTCTATGAAAACAAAGCCATTACTGGTTATGATTTAATGAATATTGATGATAAACAACTAGGAGAACTAACGAAAAATCATAATATTTTTGCGCGTGTTTCTCCTTATGACAAATTAAGAATAGTAAAAGCATTTAAAAGTAATGGCGAAGTAGTGGCTATGATTGGAGATGGAGTTAATGATGCCCCATCACTTAAAGCAGCGGATATTGGTATTGCCATGGGTAAAAGCGGAACGGATGTTGCTAAAGATGCATCCGATATGATTTTATTAAATGATGATTTTCCAAGCTTAGTAGACGCTATTTTTGAAGGAAGAAAAGTATTTAAAAACATTCAAAAAGTTATTCAATTCTTATTAGCGGGTAATGTTGGCGAGATATTAACATTAGTTATTGCTATGCTTTTAGGATTTCGTTTTATGCCGGTTACTGCAATTCAAATATTATGGGTGAATTTAGCCACTGATACGTTGCCCGCTCTGGCATTAGGTGTTGATCCTGCAACTAAGGATATATTATTAGAAAAACCTAAACGTAATGATTCATTTTTAGATAAGCCATTAATTAAGCGAGTAATATTTAACGGTGTAATTATCGCTCTTATTACGTTACTTAGTTATTTCTTAGGATTTAGAAAAAACTTAATGGCTGGTTATGATTTTGATTTTTCTAATGTTAAAGGTCAAACTATGGCATTTTGCGTTTTAGCTTTTTCACAACTTATTCATTCATTCAATCAAAGATCAAACAAGTATTCCGCTTTTTCGAAAAGTAATGGCCATAATAAATATTTAATTGCGGCATTAATCGTTTCATTTTTGTTACTATTTATCATATTATTTGTTCCATTTTTTCAAAAAGTTTTTGGCTTTTTAACTCTTGATATTAAAGAGTGGGCACTTGTGGTTTCTTTTTCATTTGTCCCCTTAGCGGTTAATGAGTTGATTAAGTTATTTCGTCGCCTTAAATAAATATTAAAAAACTACTTATAATATTATTATAAATGGTGTTATAATCTTATGACGTTAGGCGGTGAAATAAATGAAGAAAAAAGATCGATATGAAGATATGTTAACTAGTAATGTTAAATTTCTCATTTTTAAATTATCAATACCAACAATTATTTCCATGCTTATTACCGCTATATACAATTTTGCTGATACATTCTTTGTTACAAAAGTAGAGCATTCAAAAGAAGCAATAAGCGCTGTTGGAATAATTTTCTCATTTATGGCAATCATTCAAGCAATTGGCTTTTTCTTTGGACATGGGTCTGGTAATTATATTTCGCGTTTAATTGGTGAACATCAAATAGATAAGGCTAAAAAATATGCAACGATAGGATTTGTATTATCTTTTTCTTTTGGGCTGTTACTAACTATTTTCGGATTAATATTTTTAGAGCCTTTAGCAAAGTTTTTAACTGCTAATAAGGATGAATATGTTTATTTATATGCTAAAGATTATTTGTTTTGGATTTTGCTTGGTGCACCATTTATGACCTCATCTAATACTTTAAATAATCAATTAAGATATCAAGGCAATGCTTTTTTAGCAATGCTTGCTATTAGTTCTGGTGCAATATTAAATATACTTTTAGACCCTATTTTAATTAATCGATATGCTGTTAATGGTGCAGGTATGTCGACATTTGTAAGTCAAATACTTGGATTTGGATTACTATATATATGCACTACTAAACGAGATAATATTCATATTAATTTAAAATATTTCACATTAAATAAAGAAATTATTGGTGTGATTGTTAATGGTGGATTTCCGTCTTTAGCTAGGCAAGGATTAAATGCTGTTTCTGTAGCGGTTTTAAACTTTGTAGCAATAAATTATTCTGTTGATTCTTTAGCGGCTATGACAGTCGTTAATCGTATTATGTCTTTTGCAATATCTGTCGCTATTGGTATTGGACAAGGGTTCCAACCAGTATGTGGTATTAATTATGGCGCTAAACAATATGGGCGTGTTAAAGAAGGATATTTCTTTACTACCTTCTTATGCACAATTACACTTATATGTTTTGCTTTAGTAAGTATTTTCTTTGGTGGATCTTTAATAAAATTATTTGCAAATGGTAATCAAAATTTAGAAAATTATGATGAATTTATGAAAATAGGTAAAGAACTACTAATTTTTCAATCGATTGGCATACCTTTATTTGGAGTAAATACCGCAACTAACATGATGCTTCAAACAACAGGAAAATCAGTTAGAGCTACAATACTTGCTATTGGAAGGCAGGCTTTATTCTTCATTCCAACATTATTTATATTTCAAGCATTATGGGGCTTTAAAGGCGTTGAATTAGCACAAATGGTCGCAGATATTTTATGCTTTATCGTAGCAATTCCTTTAGCAATATCATTTTTTAAAGAACTAAAAACAAAAGATAAAAAAGAAGAGCAAAAAAAAGCAGCGGCATAACCGCTACTTTAATAGTATTAAGAATTTATTATTTTTACAATTTCGTCATGAACTAATCCGTTAGATACAAGCAAATTATCAATGTTATTTCGTGCCTTTCCTTTAGTGTTTGTGACTTTTCCACCTGCTTCAATTACTAGCTGTTTCCCGCAAGCGGATCCAACACCAATACTAGGTTTAATATTAATCATTGCTTCAGTTATACCAGACGCCACCCAAATTAGTTCATAAGTTGTACAAACAATAATGCGTATGCCTCGAACATGCGGCTGCAATTTTTTTATAATCTCTAGAACATCATTAGTTAATTGTTCATCATAAGAAGATGTTAAACAAATAGTAATAATAGATTCATTTAAATTGCATTTTTTTGAGACATGCAATTTATCATTATTTTTAAAAGCGCCGATGCCTTTAATAACATAATAAACATCATCGTTTGGGATATCATATATTAATCCAAAAATGGTATCGTGATTATATCTTAATGCGACACTTGTTCCATAAAATGGTAAATTGCTTGCATAATTAACAGTGCCATCAATAGGATCGATTAGCCATTCATATAAAGAGTTTATGTTATTTTCGCCATTTTCCTCGCCAATAATATGGTGGTTAGGGTAATTTGTAGATAGGTAATTAGATAATTCACTTTCTATAAATTCGTCAGCAAAAGTGGCGATATCATTTAATTCTTTATTTTTAATGTTAAGATTTTTACTTTTATTAATAGTATTTAAAGATTCTTTAATTATAGAAAGTAGTTGGTTTTTTAATTTAAAAAAATTAAATTGTTCCATAATTACTCTATTTCGATTCTACCCATTAAAATGTTTTCCGTTGTTGCTCTATCAAAGATAATACAAGAAGAGCCATTAATATCAAACCTAATTTCTTTTTCAACTTTATAATCGACATTACCAAATACAACTGCGGTTATAATAGTACCATTAACATCAATTTTAACAGTAGTTTCCATACCGGATGGCAAAGTTGAAAATACTTTACCTGTAATTTTACCTTTTGGATTAATAGAGATATATTCAGGTCTTATACCAAGAATAATATCATTTTTAATATCGAATTTGTTTTTTGAAATGAATTTGCCATTAATGCCACAAAAAGAAATATTTTCTTTATCAAGAGAGGCATCAATAAAATTCATAGTTGGTACCCCAATGAAATCTGCAACGAATAAACAAGAAGGTTTATCATACATTTCTAAAGGTGCGGCATATTGTTTCAATGCTCCTTTTTCCATGATACATACTTTAGTAGAAAGTGTCATAGCTTCAAGTTGATCATGGGTAACATAGACAAATGTTGAGTCAGTAGTTAAATGAAGACGTTTTAATTCAATACGCATTTCGGTACGCAATTTTGCATCTAAGTTACTTAATGGTTCATCCATAAATAAAATTTTTGGACGTGGTGCAAGTGTTCTTGCAATAGCAACACGTTGTTGTTGTCCACCGGATAATTCACTTGGGTATCTTTTTTCAAATTCTTCAATTTTAAGAAGTTTTAATAATTCGTGGACACGTTCATCTATTTCATCTTTTTTCCATTTTAAGTTTTCTAGACCAAAAGCAATGTTTTTATACACGGTCATATGTGGCCACAAAGCATAGTTTTGGAACAAAAATCCGACATCTCTTTTGCTTGGGGGTATATTAATTCCTTCTTCAGAATCAAATACTGTAACTCCATCAATAATGATTTGTCCGCTTGTTGGCGTTTCTAGACCCGCAATCATACGAAGAGTAGTGGTCTTACCACATCCGGATGGACCAAGTAATGATACGAAACTACGATCATCAATGACCATATTAAGATTATCAACGGCAATAAATTTTCCCCATTGTTTGCAAACATTTTTTAATATAATTTCTGACATATTAATTACCTCCAACACCTTTGTCAATACTTGCGCCTGTTAATTTATTAATTATAAAATTGACTAATAAAACGATAATAACAATTAATAAGTTAAGAGCATTACCATATTGGTCGTAACCTTTTTCGTTGTAGTACATTAATAATGTAGTGGCAATGAAATTTGAATCAACAATTAAGAATACGAACAACGATAATTCTCTCATACATGAAATAAATGGTAGCAAATATCCCGACAAAAATGATGATTTTTGAATTGGGAATATAATTTTAACCATTCTTTTCCACCATGGAGTTCCTGTGAGAATGGCAGCTTCTTCAATTTCTCCAGAAAGTTGCATCATTGCACCAGTCGAACTCTTTGTTGCAAATGGCATGTATTTAATAGAACCGACAATAGCTAACAGTAAGAACGAACCATAAAGTGCACCGATTTTTACAGAAAACGCCATATAAGCCATACCAAACGCCATTGAAGGAATTAAGTAAGGAATAAATGAAAGTGTGTTTACTACTTTCGATAATTTAGAATGCTTTTTCTTAACAATGCCATAACCTAATAGCAATCCACAAGTTCCAGCAATTAAAGCACAAGTAATTGATAGTAACATACTATGGCCTAATGATGACCACACAGTGCCATTTCGCAAAATTCCGCCTTCCCAGTTGTAATACTTACTAGATAATACAGGGTCATTTGCTTTTCCTATCCAGAAATCTAATGAAATTGAAGTATAATCACCAGGTGTGGATAACAATGACTCAAGAGCAAAAGAACAAATAGGAACAATTGAAATTAGAATAACAACTATCAATCCAAGTATGGCAACAGGATATTTTCCTTTTTTCAAATCAACATATGATACTTGTCCGCTTTTACCGGTAACAGTTGTATATGACTTTCTTTTACTTGTTAATAAATTATTTAGTGTCATAACTATTAATCCAAGGCAAACAAGAAGAATACCAACAGCATACCCTTGTGCAGGTTTACTATCATTGAAGTATTTCATTGATGTTGTTAAAGTATTGAAATTAACAGATGTTCCTAAAAACACAGGGACAGCATATGCACTAATAGAACTTGCAAATACGAGTAAAAATGTATTAAGCATAGCTGGCGCTACAATAGGAAGTGTAATCTTAGTTAAAATTTTACTCCTTGGGGTTTTTAATATTGTAGCGGCTTCTTCTAAGTTGGCATCCATGTTTTTTAAAATTCCACCAACTAAGATATAAGCAAACGGAGCATAGTGAATTCCTAGCGTAATGCCAATAGGCAGAGCTCCAAATACAAGCCAAGTTGGCGCATAAATACCAAATACAGAAGCTAAGAATCCATTCGCGCCAATACCAGGGACATTTATATTAGCAAATATGTTTTTCCAACATAATGCAATAGTCCAAGATGGCATAATATATGGAAAAATTAGTAAAGCTGATACAATTTTTTTCCATTTAACATTTGTTCTACAAATAAACCAAGCGAACACGCTTCCTAATATAATTGCTACAAATGAAGCAATTAAAGCAATAAGCAAAGAGTTTCCTAATGGTTTATAGAAATATTTAATTGAATAGTCATACTCTGATGTTGCTAGAAGAGAACCCCATCCCTTCCAAGTGAACGTACCTGCTAATTGATTATAAAAAATACTTTCTTGCTTATGAACAGTAAAACTTTCAAGAATAATTGATATTAACGGAAAAATTGTTGTTAAAGCAAATATACAAAGAAAGATACTTAATATAATATTTGAAGGCTCAGAGAAAAATGACTTTGTACGATTTATTGATTTTTTAAATGATGAGGTCATTATATTCTCCTATAAAGTGAGAAGCGGCCAATAATAATGATTATAACCGCTTCTTAAATAAATAATATTTAATTTTAGTTAGTTAAATTATCCGACGTATGATTCTAATTTAGCAACGATGCTAGCCCAATCTTTTTTAACATCATTAAAGTTTTCGATAACACAATCTTTTAATAATGTATTGATATTTGCATCAGTAGCAGAATAAATACCATTACCTTCACTAGTCCATGATGCAATTCCTTCAGCATTAGATATGTAATTAGCGTATAACATAGCTGTGAAAGGTCTATCTGTTGTTTTTGAAATTTGATAGTAGAATTTGTAGGCATAGCCTCTAAATCCTTGCATAGAATCTAAGAAATTAACTTTATTATAGTTACCTGCCTCTCCTAAGGAATATTTACTAATTGGAGAGAAAGTAACGAAAGGAGATGTTGCATTTGCACAGTTTTTCGCTTCATCACCTTCTGATTTAATATTAATAACACGTGTTAGGAATTTATCCATAAACATCCAACCAGCGTTTTTATATTTTCCCTCTTTTAATGCGGCATTTAATTTTCCACTTCCGTATTTTGCTTCATAAGCATCGCCTAATTTTTTAGACCAAGTATCAGTGGTTAATTCTGCCATGAATAATTGGTTAATTGGTTCACTAGATTTTTTGAATTGAACAGTTGTCTTTGTGTCAATTAAATCCCATACATTGGTAAATGTTTCAGTAGAAGCTTTAGAGATTGCGAATGATTTCAAATAATACATAAAAGCGTAATTATCGCTTTTTTCCATACCTTTTGGAAGATAATTAATTAAAGAGCCATCTGCTAATTCGTTACTTAAAGATGCGCCATTTTGTGTAACAACGGCATCGATTTCTTTACTACCGGCTGCAATTAATGTGTCAATTCCGGTATAAAATTCACTTTCACTTTGTTTTACAGCTGAGAATGTTCCAGACAATTTATATTTTTCAGCAAAAGCCTTAACATTTTTGTCTGTTTTTGATGATGTAGAGTAAACAGTAAAGTTTCCAGTCTCTGCTTTAGCTTTTTCCACTAATTGCTCGACAGTTAAATCTTTGTTTTCTCTAATAATTTTTGCGTTTTCTGATTCCTTATTTCCACATGCGCTTAAAGCTGAAGCGACTAAAAGTGTAGGAATCAATAAAAGTGATCTTTTTTTCATGTTTAATAATTTCCCCTTTCAAAAGATAAACTTTATTTTTAAACTACAGCTTGATTTTAGCGTAAACGATTTTTGATGTCAATCATAACGATTTAAATAAATAAGCGCTTACAAACGCATTTAAACCGCTTACAAATGAAATTTATGTATTTGATAATGCATGGGTGAAGTAAAAAATGAAATGCGAAAATGATATTAATAATTAAAATGCTAGTAGTTATAAAAATCAAATTATTGGAAATAATGGCTCTAATAATTTTTAACTTTTGAGTACATTAAATTTTATATTATTTGTATAATTAGAAAAAAGTAGTATAATTACAACATATCTAAGGAGACCTACTATGATAGAAATTAAAGAAGTAAAAGGCCGTAGAATGTTAAAACAATTTATAGAATTTCCTGTGAAATTATATAAAGATTGTCCATATTTTACACCTTATTTATATGATGATGAATTAAACAATTTAATACCAAGCCGTAATCCAGCTTCTAAATATTGCGAATTTAAATTATTTTTAGCATATAAAGATAAGAAAATTGTTGGAAGAATTTGTGGCATTATTAATAACTTCGCTAATGAAAAATATCATCAAAATCGTGTTCGTTTCAATCGAATTGATATGATTGATGATATTGAAGTTACCAAAGCACTTATTGGCGCAGTTGAACAATTTGGTAAAGAACATGGACTTACTGAAATTAATGGCCCTTTAGGATATTCTGATCAAGATAAAGAAGGAATGTTAATTAAAGGATTTGACCAATTAAATATGTTTGTTACATTCTATACTCATGAATATTATATTAAACATATGGAACAATTAGGATTTAAAATCGACGCTCGTTGGAAAGAATATAAGATTATGATTCCTAAAGAACTCGATCCTCGTTTAGTAAAAAGTTCTCAATTTGTACAAAAAAAGTTTGGTTTACATTTGGCAACATTTAAATCAAAAAGAGAATTAAAAAAGGAAATTGTTATTGAATTTTTAAAATTAATTAATACTTGTTATGCTAATTTATATGGCTATGTACCAATTGATGAAAAACAAATGGGTCATTTAGCCGCGCAATATATTCCATTAATTAATTTAAGATATTTGAGTTTGGTATATGATGAAAATAATAAAATGGTTGCAGCGGGTTTATTAATTCCTACCCCAGTACATGCTTTAAAGAAGCATAAAGGTCATTTATTCCCGTTTGGATTTATTGACTTCCTTCATGATTTAAATCACGCTAAAGTTTTAGATATGCTTTTAGTAGCTTGTGATCCAGAATATCAAAATACTGGCGCTATGAGTATCATTTTTGAAAATTCGATTAGACATGCTATTGAAGATGGTATTGAGCATGCCGAAACTGGTCCAGAACTTGAATACAATACGAATGTTCAAGCATTATGGAAAACATTTGATACAATTAATCATAAAGAAAGAGTTTGTTGGTTAAAACCAATAGAAAAATAATATTAGCACTGGTCACAGTGCTTTTTATCTTGTTTATGGGTACAATAAAATTTGTAAGGAAGTGAAGTATATGTTAGAAGTATTATTAGATGCATTAATAGATAGTTTAAAAGTTCTATTAGTTGTTTTTATAATGTATATTTTAATTTCATTTTTTGAAAAGAAATTAGCGGATAAAATATCTAAAAAAAGTAAATTTTCGGTATTATTAGGGGCGTTGTTTGGTTTAATCCCTCAATGTGGGTTTTCAGTAATTGCCGCTGATTTATATTTAAAAAGGCATATCACTATGGGCACTTTAGTAGCGGTATTTATTGCTTGTAGTGATGAAGCTTTACCTATATTTTTATCAAGTAGTGACAAATTCTTAATGGCTTTACCGTTATTAGGTAGTAAATTTATTGTTGCTTTCTTAGTAGGATTTTTAATTGATGCTATTTATACTAAGTCACATAAAGAAGTTCTTAGTCATGAAGAGCACTGTGAACACGAAGAAGAAGTTCATGTTGGATGTTGTCATCATGAAATTGAATCAAATCATGATGAAAATGAAAGCAAATTTCATAAATATTTATTACATCCTTTATTACATTCTTTAAAAATATTTGCATATGTACTTGTTATAAATGTAGTTTTTGGAATATTAGTTTATTATGTAAAAGAAGAAAATATTAGTGCATTTTTAACTCAAAATAGTGGACTTGCTCCATTATTTGCTGTATTAGTGGGTTTAATCCCTAATTGCGCTAGTTCGGTTATAATTTCTGATTTATATATTGCTGGCCATATTACATTTGGTACGTGTATTGCTGGATTAATTTGTAATGCTGGATTAGGATTTGTTTATTTATTTAAAAGCAAGAGTAATTTAAAAAATAATCTAATTGTCTTACTTATCGTGGCATTAACGGGTTTATTAGTGGGATATTTGTTGAATTTTATTTTTTGATTTTAGAATGAATAAAATGTAAATGACAAATTTAGTAAAAGCATAGATTAGAAATAACATATGATACAATGGGAAGGCCAACAACTTATAAAGGTAATAAGTTAACTTGGAATAGTAATGGTAAATTATTAACATATAAAGATGGCTCTGGTACTATTAATTATACTTATGATATTAATAGTATAAGAACAAAGAAAGTATTTAATTGAGAAACACATAATTATGTAGTTAATGGAACACAAATACTACAAGAAAAAATAGTAGAAGGAACAAGTACTACAACAATAAATTATCATTATGTCTTGAATAAGTTAGTAGGCTTCACTTATAGTAAAGGCGATAAGACAAGTAACTACATATATAGACGAAACCTACAAGACGATATAATCGGAATATATGATAGTTTAGGCAATGAGGTAGGAGGGTATGATATGGACGATTGGAGATTAACTGGCCAAGAAGAATATTTATTTAAGGTAGAATTAAAAAAAATAAATCGAGAAGAAATAAAAAACAAAAGTGATTTATGGCATGAACATTGTGAATTTTGTATGGAGGCTATTTCAAACAAATATGAACAAGATGTCTATTCTACAAAAGACGAATATCGTTGGATTTGTAAAAAATGTTTTAATGATTTTAAAGAAAAGTTTAAATGGGTAGTAAAAAAATAACATAAAATTAATAGATTATTTTCATTAGTAAAACTTGATAGGCTTACTCTATGAGTAGTTTGTTTTTTTAAAATCCTATTTGGATAAGTAGGTATTTTAAAAACACTTTAGTGCTTTGCAATCCCCAAAACTTTAATAATGATTTCTTGAAGAAATGATGATGTTAATTTATACTATTTAAGTAATAACATTTGATGATAATAAAATTAAGTATTATCAAAATAAGTACGGAGAAAATCAATGAAACAAAAGAAAAGTATTAAATTAATAATAAGTTCTAGTATTATCGCTATTTTAATCGTGTTTATCGCTGTATTTGTAGTTGCAGAATTTGGTATAGGATATACAAAAAATGGCCCTTATCATCATGCAGCGATTGTTAATTATGTTAAAACTGCTAAATTTAATGATAAAAACTTATATTATGCGGATAAACTATATGAATATAACGAACAATTAAATCCAACAACTTTATACGATAATAATGATAAAGAAGTATTAAATGTAAAAGATATAACCGCAAATGAAAGCAAGTTATTTGTGTTAAATAATAATGGAAATAATATTTATGTTTATGATGATAAATATAATTTAATTGATAATTATCAACTTTCTTGTTTAAAAATTAAAGCAAGTGATAGTAATTTGTATTACACACAATCTATAGCAAATGGATATAAATTATATAAGTTCGATATTTCTACTAAAACAACTAGCGTAGTGGCGGATTTAATTAATAACTCAACTATTGAAGATGATAATTTATGTATTTATGTTACAACAAGAGGAGATATACATTTTTTAAATAGTAATTTATCTTATAGTTTAAACTTTTTACCAACATTTAATAAACATTCATATCCTAAAGCATCATTTTCTACTATTAAAAATAATTGGACAATTTGTTATGAAAATAACACCAAATCAATAGTAATTGAAAATGAAAAGAATAAATATAGTAGTAATCAATTAGAGCAAAATATAGTAATCAATAATGATATATTCGTAACTAATGATTATGTTTTATTTTCTACATTTGATTATATCTCTAATGATAAATGTAATTATGCTTCTTGTATATGTCATTATGGAAAATCTAAAGTTTGGAAATTTGATTTTACTTCAAATAGTTTTGAAATTTTAAATACTTATAAAACTGGAACGATAATAACACATTTAAAAGATTCTGAAGTCTATTATTATTATCAAGACTCTAATTTATATAAAAATGAAGTGTTGCTAAAAAAAGGACAAACAATAGAACCATATGGTGAATTTATTATAAAAGGAGCGGAAACTGAACTAAAGGAATCACTATTTTCCATTAATTATTTTATTTTAAATGATAGTGATTTATATCAAATCCAAAGTATAAATAAAAATATAAAAGATACTTATATAAATTAAAAGTCTAAATGTCATAAAAAAATGTAACTTAGTAAATATTCTTAACATTCTTACGCCTGGTCTTGAACATATTGTAATTTAAGACTAGGCGTTTTTTGATATTTAAAAACAAAAGAATGTAATAGTTATAATAATCAATTAAGTTCAACTTCAGTAATTGATTAATTGTTATCATTTTTGTATAATTTTGTAGGAGATGAAAATATGCAAATTACTATTGTTGGTGCAGGTGCAAGCGGACTTGCTTTAGCTATAAAATTAAAGCAAAATAATCCTAATATAGATGTTTTAATATTAGATAAAAATAACAAAGCTGGCCGCAAATTACTAGCTACTGGTAATGGTAGATGTAATATTGGAAATAATCACATTGAAGAATGGTCTTATAATGATACTAACTTAACCAATTTAATATTTAAAAAATATAATTTTAATTATCAAAATTCATTTTGGAATAATTTAGGAATAAAAACAAAAATGATTGGTGATTTGTGTTATCCTTATAGCGAATCATCAAAAGCTTTTGTTGATTTTTTATTTGAAAAATGTAATGAATTAGGTGTGAATTGTGTTTTTGAAGAAAATATTATAGACTATAAAATAGAAGACAATAAAATTAAAATTATTACTAATAAACGAACTTTTTTAAGTGACAAATTAGTTTTTGCAACAGGCGGGAAAAGTTATCAAAAATTAGGATCTGATGGAAGTGTTTTTGATATTTTAAAAAAGCATAATTATGACATAAGCGACTTGCAACCAGGTTTATGCCCAATTATTTGCAAAGAAAAAACAAAAGATATTTCCGGGCAACGTATTAAATCAATAGTAACTTTAAAAAGTAATAATGATACAATACATAAAGAGCAAGGTGAAGTGTTATTTAAGGATAATGGTCTATCGGGTATTGTAATATTTAATATTAGTTCTTTGATTGCTAGAAAAGATTTGCAAAATGTCACTGTTTCTTTAGACTTATTACCGGAATATTCGACTAAAACTCTACTTAATGAAATTAAAGAAAAGAAAGTAGATACATTCTTAAAAGCTTTTTTTGCATTGCCTTTAGTTAATTATATTAATAATCGACTTGGCAATAATAAAAGCTTAGAAAATGCAATTTATTTATGTAAAAATCTAGTTTTCACTTATAAAGCAAATTATGATTTTGATAATGCGCAAATTACTATTGGCGGTATTAATTCTAATAATTTTATGGATAACCTTGAATCCAAAATAGAAAAAAACATCTATTTTGTAGGGGAAATTATTAATAATGATGGATTATGTGGTGGATTTAATTTAATGTGGGCTTTTGGTAGTGCATTTTATTTAGGAGATTTATTATGCAAATAATTGTTAATAATATATTTTTATCATTAAATGATGAAGAAGACAAATTAGAATATAAGCTTGCTAAAATGCTCCACATACAAAAAGAAGATATTGAAAGTTATAAAGTTATAAAAAAAGCGGTAGATGCTAGAAAAAAGCAAAATATTATTTTTGTTTATTCATTACTTGTCACACTTAAACATAATATTGACATCTCTTCTTATAAAGATGTAAGTATTCCTCATTTTATTGAAGAATTAAATATATCAACTATTAAAATGAAACATCGACCAGTAGTGGTTGGTTTTGGACCGGCTGGAATGTTTTTAGCTTTATATTTAGCTAGAGCTAATACTAATCCAATTGTTATTGAGCGAGGTAAATCAGTAGAAGAAAGAGATAAAGATATTTTAAAATTTAAAACAAAAGGTGAATTTTTATGTGAGTCAAATACTTGCTTTGGTGAAGGTGGAGCGGGAACTTATAGCGATGGTAAACTTACAACGGGTATAAAAGATCCACGAATCAGATTTTGCTTAAATGAATTTATTAAACATGGCGCACCAAAAAACATTTATTATGAGGCACATCCTCATATTGGTAGTGATTATTTAAAGAGCGTTGTGAAAAATATTAGACAAGAGATTATATCTTTAGGTGGAGAAGTCTTATTTGAACATAAATTAGTAGATTTAAATATAATAAATAATAAAATATCATCAGCAACTATAGAACACGATAATAAAAAAATTGAAATTAAAACTGATGATGTCATATTAGCGATTGGACATAGTGCTCGTGATACATTTAAAATGCTATTTGAAAGAAACATATTTATGCAACCAAAATCATTTTCAATGGGGGTACGTATTGAACATTTACAAAGTGAAGTTAATAAATCACAATATGGGAAAGAATATAAAAATAAAAAATTACCAGTTGCAGATTATAAATTAGCGGTTCATCTTCCTAATGGTCGCACCTTATATTCGTTTTGCATGTGTCCAGGTGGCGTAGTTGTGGGTTCTAATACAATGAAGGATTCTATTGTGACTAATGGAATGAGTTTTTTCAAAAGAGATTTAGAAAACGCAAATTCAGCTTTGTTAGTTAATGTTAATATTGAAGACTACTATAAATCTTCACCACTTGATGGTATGTATTATCAAGAAAAATATGAAAAATTAGCGTTTAATAAGAATTATCCATATTTTGCACCAATGCAAAAAGTAGGAGATTTTTTACTTAATCAAGAAACCAAAAATATTGGACGAGTTAAACCATCTTATGAACCGGGTGTGTATTTTACAAATTTAAATAGTTTATTACCTGATTTTGTTAGCGAATCTTTAAAATTAGGTATTCCATTATTAGCAAAAAAATATCCATTTTTTAAAGATTATGCCGCGACTATGACAGGAATTGAAACTAGATCATCTAGTCCAATTAAAATCCCTCGTAATGAAATAGGGGAAACAAATATTATAGGTGTATACCCATGTGGTGAAGGAGCGTCATATGCTGGTGGAATTATGTCTGCCGCTATTGATGGATTGCGTATTGGTGAATTTATAAAAAATAAGTATAATAAATAATTGTGTTAGAAAACTAAGAAAGGAGTGTTAAAAATTGCTATTTAAATATATTATCTATTTTATAAAAAATGCATGGTTTGTATTTTTATATAAAGTATTTCACAAAATTAAAAGTTGTAAAAGATTTTGTGGAAAAAAGAATATAACTTTAGAATATAGTGATAACATCCTTTATGATAAGATTATGTCTAATCAACCATTTATGGCTGTGCGTTATGGTGCGGTAGAATTATCTTGCATTAATAATGGAGAAAAAATCAATTTGAAATTAAAAAAATCTTTTAAAAATTCGGTTAAATATTCTATGAAAAATAATGCGGGATTTTTTCCTTGTGAAGATCGATATTTAAATCAGTATAATGAACTAATGGACGTGGTTATGAAAGATACAGATATATTAGGTATTTCTGGTATTCACATGGAAGATTATTTTTTTAAAAAGCAATGCAAAAATGCTACAACTATTCAATATTTTGCTTTTGAACCAATTAATAAAAAATGGTTAAATGCTTTAAACAATAAAAAAGTTTTAATTGTTACTCCTTTTAAAGATGATGTTTTAAAACAATTAGAAAATAAAAAATATTTAAATGATTTAAAAAACATTAATGCAACTTTTGTTGTACTAGAATCAATACAAAGTATTGGAAATAATAAAACTAGTTTTCATAATTGGTTTGATGCGTTAGAATATATGAAAGAGGAAATTAGCAAACTTGATTTTGATATTGCTCTTATTGGTGCTGGCGCTTATGGTACTCCTCTATGCCAGTTTGTTAAATCTTTAGGCAAACAAGCCATACAAACAGGCGGAGCAACCCCATTATTATTTGGAATTGTTGGAAATCGTTGGCTAAGTAGAGATTATGTAAAAAAACAAATTAATGAACATTGGATACGCCCAAGTGTAAAACCAGATGGCTATGAAAATGTTGAGAAAGGATGTTATTGGTAATATGGAAGAAAAAACAAGTAGCTTTGCAGTTTTTAAAGATTTGATACCTTTATTTGCGGTTGAGTTAGTAATATTAACGTTACTTAATTTTGCTAATTTATCCACGATTTACCGTATTATGGCTATTGTATTAATGGGTATGGCTATTGTCCCAATTATTAAATCACTTCCCAAAGAAAAGAGTACTATTCCCTTATTAATGGAAACAGGTTCTTTATTTCTTTATTTCTTACTATCTTGTACTTTTGGTCAATTAGCGTATGGAGACTTCTTAATAATTACTTCATTATTATTAGGAGCATTAGGGTTCTTTACATTAGGATGCTATTATGGCTTGTTTAATGATAAGAAGACATCATTTAAAAATATTTTATCCGCTATTTACATCGGAATTGGCACATTTAGTTTATTGAGTTTGATTGTTACTATTTATGGAATGGGAGTTCCATTTCACGCTATTCACTTTGCTAATCCTATTTATGGCAGTCAATATGCCTTGATAGAACAAGCACGAATTATCATAGATGTATTTTCAGATTTGGATTTTGTATCTGCAGTTCCTAACCAATTCGGTGTAGCTTTTTTAGGTAATTTTGCTGTACTTGCTTCAACAGGTATTTATGTAACGCTATTTACAAATCGAAAAGAAAACAAGTTTTTATGGTATGGATCATTATTTGGCGGATTGTGTGGAGTTGCTACAATGTTATTAATTCCGATTGTATTTGCATTAGTATTATTTATACTTGGATTAATTACTTGCTTACTTATTCGTTTTAAAAATAAGAAAACAAAATTATATTTTATTATATTTGGATCTATTACCTTATTAGCGTTAATTGGATATTTAGTATTTAGAATTGATTATCGTATGCATCGTAATAATTACGCTAATATGAACTATATTCTTAAAGCGATTTTAACGCAACAAATAGGATTTACCAAATATGCTAGCAATACTAAATTCTTTTTGACAGAGGTTAAAGTATCTTTTGTGGGAACGCTAATTCCTAATGGATATTCTTATATAACATCAGGAAATTTATTAGTTGATGTATTATATCAAAGCGGAATATTTCCGTTTATTATGGTTATAGTTTTCTTTGGAACGGTAATTTATGAATTGATAAAATATATTAAAAATGATGATGAATTTAATATAAAAATTGGTGTTATTACTTTATCGATTTTCTTTGGTATTACATTACTTATTAACTACGTAGGCTTATTGCTTGTAGAAAATTTTGTATTTTTAGGAATGCTGCTATTATTTGGATATATGGCTACCTATAACATCAAACACAAAAAAATCCAAGCTCAATAAATATTAGTCAAATTGATCATAAAAAAATCACCAAATTTTGAAATGGTGATTTTTTAGTTTAAGAATATCTTATCTTTTCCAAGTTGAATATGGGAGTGACATATCGTACATTTTTACAAATGATTTGCGATTGTTATTTTCATCAATTATTTTATTTTCTTCTTCCCATGAACCAATATATTCCATAAATGTTCCACTATTTTTTTGTTCTTCAGTTAATTGTAATCTTTCAAATTTAAATCCGATCATTTGAATATTATCTAATCCTGTAGAATTATCTAAAACTTTTGAAACATCAATATAATATAAGTGTGTTCCTAGACTTGATATCTGAAGTGTGGTTACAAAACTAAAATTATAAATATCAAATTCTCTTTTTGCTTTATTAGTGTTTTTATATAAAGTGGCAGTAGCTTTCATATATAAATTTTGTGTGTTGTGTGACATATATAATGCAATACCTTTTACTTCATTGGCAGTCCTATTTTCAAAATCTACGACAATACCATTAGAAAGCAATCCTAATCTAGAATTTGCTCTTGCACCACTACAAGAAATTTCGCCATCAAATAATTTGTTATAGTGAATATTATTTAGGCCGGATTCTTTAATTATGCCTGTATTGCTAGCAAATTCGAATTCATTTTGTCCATTCTTAATGCTATCAGGTAAGTTAGCATATTCATAAATCAAAGTATCATTAGAGGAACTAACATTATAATCAAAAGTTTCATTAACAGTATATTTGTCAACATAATTTTTTTCTTGGAATGCCACATTACTATCTTTACACACATTAGCGTCTAATCCGCAGCCACATAAAAGTAGTGGAATAAATAAAGCAAAGCATTTTTTCTTCATACTATCACCTCTAATTAATTTTTAACCATTTAGATATTTCATAATCAACGTTATCATCATCAAGTATTAGTGTACCTTTTGCCGGGGTGAATGTCATTTCTCCAAAATAGATAACACCGTTTATATTATACAAGTCGACTCGAACAAAAGGAAATGGTTTTGCCAATAATTCTGCAAATTCTATCATTTTTTCATAATTTGCGGGTTTTTTAAGTTCGTAATCTGTTTTCTTCCAACCATTAAATTGTGCACCATCAAAAGGTGTCCAATCAATGTAGTAGTTATTGTATCTAATATCTACACCACGTCCAGTAACGACATAAAGATATTTAGCCACGCCATTAAATACATGAATTTTATATTCCTTAGGAAGACTACTCTTATCGCCAATGTATTTTTCAATGATTATTTGCGGCTTAATTTTAGCATAATGTAATTCAATAGTCTTTTTTCCATAATTTGTTTTTAACCATTTATCAAATTTTTTCTTCAAAAGTTTTTTATCAATGCTGTTTTTATCTTTGACAATATAATTAAATCCAGAAGCGTGTGAGCATTTCATAACAAATTGTGAAGGTAACTTATCAAAATTAATATCATCAAACTTGCTATAAATTCCTAAGCAAGGAATGAGACATTTGCTTAGCCCTAAAGAAGATACATAATCACGAACTTCAACACGCGATGCACATTTTTTTACTAAATCATTGTTTGGATATTCATATAAACGTAAATGTTGAAGCTTTTCGGTATATCTTGTAGGATTTTTTAAGTTAAGTTTATGATGGGTTATATATTTGTATTGTAGTTTTACATATAATGTGGGAGATAGAAACTTAACTAATCCTCTAAATGGCAAAGCTATATATCTTAAAAATAAATTTTCTTTTAAATTTTTGTTGCGCATTTACATCACCATTGCTATTATATCAAATACCGATATAATGTGGTGATAAAAAATAGCGAACTGAAGAAAAAAGTGCTATTATACTAATGCGAAAGACAGGTGGTTATATGAAAAATTCTTTAAAGATAAAACATATTTGGGTTACGAGTATAATTTTATCTGCTCTTGTTTTAGTTTTTTTCATTGTTAATCTAGTGCTTGAATTGAATGGTATAATTTTGCCATACAAAGTAATTACTGTTTTCACTTTAATTTTCGTTATTGCCATATTAGTTGCGTGGGTGAGCGGCGATATAAGAGCTAATAAATATCGTAAAAAAAACAAACTATGGTCCGGACCTTTACCTAGTGAAGTTAAGCAATCAGTTTGGAATATTCGCACACCATTTTTAATTATGGCTATAGCAACAATGGTACTTGCTATAATTTATCCTTTGATAGTTAATTAAATTATCAAAATGAAAGCCGTTTCTTGTACATATTATATATAATATGTCGCTTAGAAACGCAAAAATTATTGACACACCGCTGAAGCGGTAGTATCATTATGTCGACTACCTAAGTTCAAGGTTTTTATTATAAATAAAAAGGAGGATTTTTATGAACAAAAAATCAAAAATTTTATTCATGTTAGTAACAGCTGGAACTGTTCTAGCAGGATGTAACAACAGAGTACAGTATGAAACGTTTGATATTGTTGATAATGCATACATTCCTAGCACATACAAAGGGAAAAGTCTTTATCGTGCATATATCGCAACACCATTAAAATCGTTAAATACTCCACTTACTATGTCAGCAGAAAATGCACAACATATCGCAAACTTCGTTGATGGCTTATTGGAGAATGACTCTTATGGTCGTTTAAGTAAGGCGTTAGCAGAAAAAGTATTCGTAAATGACGAAATGGATGAATACACATTCTACATCCGTGGTGGTGTTGAAAATCCAATCCCATGGATGACAAGTGAAGGCATTCAATACGTTGATCGTACGAATGGTAAACAAGTAGTAACAGGTGAAGACTTTATCACAGCTGCTAAATACGCTCTTGATGCTAATAACTTATCAGATTGCTATTATTTGCCTGCTATGTTTATTAAAGGCGGATATGAATATTGGTCATATACTTATTCTATTTATTACAGAGATAATTTAGCTAGCAAAAATCCAATTCCAGGATTATCTGCTGCTTCATTAAAAAACAATGATGGTTTAGCTAAAGCAACTAACTATTTTGCCAAACAATATGGTCACCTCGACTTAAATGTTACTGCTAATGACATTCCTGCCATTGCCTCTTTCTCTCGTGTTGGTATTGAAGCTGGAACAACTACTGATGCAAAGACAAACAAAGAATATTATTATGTTAAGTATACTCTTCAACAACCTGCATCTTATTTCCCATCAGTATTAACTTATACACCATTCTTACCTGTTAATCAAAGCTTTGTTAATAATGTTGCAAGAAACATTAGAAGTTATGGACGTTCAAATAATAACTTCTTATACAATGGTGCTTTCTATTTAAGTGAATGGACAGAAAACAAATTAGTTTATAAACAAAATAACAATTATTGGGACAAGAAAAATGTACATGTAAATCAAATTCAATATACAGTACTTCCAGAAAATACTAATGATGACTTTATTCGTAAAGAATTTGAAAAAGATAATATTGATGCATTCGGTGTTTCTCAAACTGACCAAGATGGTTGGAAACAATATGTTACTGGTAAAGATAATTCAGGATCTATTGAAAACCCAGTAGATGAACGTGTTTATTCACGTGAAATTGATGCGATTGATTCAACTTTCTATACTCAATTAAATGTGAATAGAGAAGAATTTACTTCAAGTAGTAAAAATTCAATGCTTACACCAGCAGAAAATAATAATGCAAATGCAGCAATGAAAATTAATGCTGTTCGTGATTTATTACTTAATGGTGTAGACTTACAACTTTATAACAAACGTTATGGATTAACTGGTGACTTACGTGATCAATATCAAATGTGGACTCTTGTACCAAAAGGATTCGTTCAAGATTCTTATGGTAAAGACTACATTGACTATGTATATGAAGAATATGCTGCTAATAAAAACGTAACAAAAGAGGCTGCTGCTGAATTGTTAAAACAAGGACAACTTCCAGCAGGATATGCTGATACTCAAAAATCAAATGCTAAAGCATTAGCTACGAAAGCATTAGCGGCTATTGATGCTGTTAATAATGCTGGTGGTGTTACTTATACAGTTGGTGGAAAAACAAAATCAAATGTTAAAATTACTTATCCAGTTAAATTTGAATATTTAGGTCTTGCTTATGATGCAAAACAAAGAGCATGGGATGCTGATTGGATTGAAGATTTCAATGATACAGTTAATGCTTGTACAACTAATAGAAATAAAGTTACAGATTCTATGCCTTATTGTACTGGCGGAACGTATCCAAAGATTGAAGTTGTACAAAACACTAATGTAACTGCCCAATCTTATACAACATGGAGCTCTAATGGAAACTATCACATGATCGTTGTTGGTTGGGGCGCTGACTATGCTGATCCACTAACATACTTAAATACTAATGTTACTGGTGGAGATATGTCTAAATATTCTGGCACCCAAAGTGCTGTCCCAGATTACATTGTAAATGAAGATGGAACTGTTGAATACAAAGAAAATATGTTATCTACATATGACACATATGTTGATGATGGCGCTGCTCAAACAACTGATAGCGTTCAAAGATTTAGTTTATTTGCTAAAGCTGAATACGAATTACTATGGAATATACATTTAATTTCTCCAGCTTACATGCAAGGACAAGGTTGGTCGGTAACAGTTTCTAAGTTAGCAGGTTATGAAACTCCATCTGCTGCTTATGGATTAAGTTCATACAAGTTAAAAGGAATTTATTCTTTAACAACTGTTATGGGCGGAGCAGAACGTAAAGCTGCTAAAGCATTATTCGAAAAAAATAAGAAAGCTGCTTTAGCTGATGATAGTGATTACACAATTTTCGATTAATTGTTAGTTCATCAAACAAAATATTTTTAATGAGATTAGGTCTACTTTGATCTAATCTCTTATGCATTTTTAAGGAAGCACAAGGAGGAAAATAATGGAGACATTTTTAATAGGTTACACCATTATTGCGCTGGTATTATTATTCATAGTTTTTGTTATTTTAGTATCGCGTAGAATAATTTTTAAAAACAACCAAAAACTTCAAAGCATTTTTGCCCATCCGCTTTTAATTTATTCATTAAAAAGAATTGGCTCAGCTTTGATTTCTATTATGCTTGCAATTACCGCAACATATTTATTATTACGTTTAAAAGATCCAACATCAATTTGTAAACAAGTTATTGGTTCGTGGGATAAAATGCCAGAAGATATTAGAAATGCTCGTTGTAACGAGATTTTAAAAGAACTTGGTTTATATGGCGATAGTTTTGGAGAAGTAGTGGGACAAATATTTAATTATTACTACAAAATTTTACCTTTCCCAAAAATCGTTTGTACTGAAGATGTTTTACAATCTGTAACTAATGCTGCTGGCGAAACTATTAGTTATGTCAATGTTCATGATTGCCGTACATTCATTATGGATTTAGGTAAATCATATTTCTTACCAGGTTATGATACTCCATATGTTATTGATATTATTTTCCAAGAAAAAATGATTCACTCATTTAGAGTTGGTATTTTAGCAGTTGTTATAGAACTTGCTATTGGCTATCCTCTTGGTGTTTTAATGGCTAAACATAAAGATGGCGTAATTGATAAAATAGGTAAAACTTACATTATTTCAATTGATGCAATTCCGGGCATTGCTTATTACTACATTTGGCAATTATTATTAGTGTATGTTATTGGCTTACCAAATCAATATGATGCAAATAACTTCGTAAGCTGGTTAGCACCTGCTCTTACTATGGGTTTAACTGGTATGGCAGGTATTGCTCTTTGGGTAAGAAGATTTATGCTTGATGAATTTAATTCTGATTATGTTAAATTTGCTCGAGCAAAAGGCTTATCAGAAAATAAAATTATGTATACACATGTATTAAGAAACGCTATTGTACCTTTAGTTAGATCTATTCCATCTGCGGTATTAGGTGCATTACTTGGTTCTTTCTATATTGAAAATATTTATAGTATTCCAGGATTAGGTGGTTTATTAATTACTGCTAATAACTCAAATGATACTTATGCACTACAAGGTATTGTTGTTGTTTCGGCATTAATTTCAATTGTTGCTTACCTTGCTGGTGATATTGTTACCGCTATTGTTGACCCTCGTGTCAGCTTGACATCAGAATAAGGGGGTGGAGCAAATGGCAAAAAACATTGATGATATTATCGAATTTGATAATAAAGAATTATTTACAATTGTTGGAACCTCTAATGATGAGGCAGAAAAGCTTGATGAAACTCCATATTCTTATTGGGGTGAAACATTCAAACAATTATGGAAAAATCCATTAACAATTGTCTGTATTGTTATTTTAGGATTATTAGTATTAATGGCTTTCGTTGGACCATTAATTCAACAATATGAAGTACTTGGTACAACTAGAGAAGTATTCTCTGGTCGTGCTTATGAAGGCCCATCAGCCGAACACTTGTTTGGTATTGCTGGCGGACAAATGGGCGCATATTCTGAACTTGATCTTTGGACATTGGTATGGAAAGGAACACAACTTTCTTTACTCCTTGGTACTGTTGTGGCTCTTATCGATACTTTCTTTGGAATATTGATTGGTTCAATGTGGGGATATTTTAAATGGTTAGATCCTATTTTGATTGAATTACGTAACTTTATTAGTAATATTCCTTCTATCTTAATTTACATTTTGTTAATGCAATTCTTAAATCGTTCATTCTGGACTATTGTCTTAGTACTATGTGCCTTTGGATGGATGGGGCTTGCTGGATTTATTCGTAATCAAATTATTATTATTAGAAACCGTGAATATAATATTGCTTCTCAAACTCTTGGTAGTTCAGCAAAAGCAATGATTACCCATAACTTATTACCTTATCTAATTTCTGTTATTGTTACAGTTGTTTCTACAGCAATTCCAGGCGCAATTTCTTCTGAAGTTGGCTTAGCTTATTTCAATTTAAGTTTTAATGCTGCAGAAAAAGTTACATTAGGACAAGTATTAACACTTGCTGCTAGTGATCCAAAATGGGCAACGCACCCGCATATATTATTTGCGCCAATGGTTGTCATGGTTCCATTAACAGTATGTTTCTTCTATTTAGGTTTAGCTTTAGCGGATGCTACTGACCCTAAAAATCATCGTTAGGAGGATAGTTATGGAAAAGAAAAAAGTTCTTGAAGTAAAAGACTTAAGCGTGGGATTCTTATCACACGGCAAAAAGATGTCTGTTATTCGTAATATTTCTCTTGACGTTTATGAAGGCGAAACATTAGCTATTGTTGGAGAATCTGGTTCTGGTAAATCAGTATTTACTAAAACATTTACTGGTATGCTTGATAGTAATGGTTATATTTCTAATGGTAGTATTATGTTTGGCGATTTAGATTTAACAACTCTAAAAAAATCTGAAGAATGGGCGGGAATTCGTGGCAAAAGAATTGCTACTATCTTCCAAGACCCAATGACTTCTTTAAATCCTTTATTTTCTATTGGCTACCAAATCTCTGAAGTATTACGTTTACATCATGGATTAAGCAAAGAAGAAGCTAAAGAAGAAGCTATTAATTTACTTAGAAAAGTTCGTATCCCAGAACCGGAAAAAAGATATAATGATTATCCTTTCCAATATTCTGGTGGTATGCGTCAACGTGTCGTTATTGCTATTGCCTTAGCATGTCGACCAGAAATTCTTATTTGTGATGAGCCAACAACCGCTCTTGACGTAACAGTACAAGCGCAAATCTTATCACTCATTAAAGAATTACAAAAAGAATATAAATGGACAACAATATTTATTACTCACGATTTAGGCGTTGTTGCTAATGTTGCTGATCGTGTAGCTGTTATGTATGGCGGTCAAATTGTTGAATATGGAACTGTTGAAGATATCTTCTATCGTTCTGCCCATCCTTATACTTGGGCATTATTATCATCACTTCCTCAATTAGGAAGTAAAGATGAGCCATTAAGTTATATTCCAGGTAATCCACCAACATTTACAAGCGAAATTATTGGTGATGCATTTGCAGTAAGAAATAAATATGCCATGCGTATTGATTTCCTTATTGATCCACCAATGTTTAAAATAAGTGATACTCACTCCGCTAAGACATGGTTACTTGATCCACGTGCTCCACATATTGAAAAACCAGCACTTATTCAAAACTTGTCAAAGCGTATTAAAGAAGTATCTAGTGAAATTCAAAAAGATTTAGAGATTGGTGGTGAACATCATGAGTAATGAAGTTATAAAGTATGTTGATGTACATCATCAAAATAATCGCCGTGATGTCTTAGTATCTTTCCAAAATGTAAAAATTTCATTTAAACATGGTATTTATGAAAGAGTTATTATTAAAGATTTAAATCTTGATATTTATAAAGGCGAAATTCTTGGTCTTGTTGGTGAGTCTGGTAGTGGTAAGACCACCATTGGTAGAGGCTTAATTCGTATTATTCCTATTTCTGGCGGACAAATTCTTTATGGAGATAATAAAGAAGTAATTTCAGGAAAAATTGGCAAAGAAAAAGAAAGAAATTTAAAAACTAAAATTCAAATGATTTTCCAAGACCCTTCAGCTTCTTTAAATGATCGTAGTAATGTTGATTATATTATCTCGGAAGGATTAAGAGCTTTCCACTTATATAAAGATGAAGCAGATCGTCGTCAAAAAGTCGAAAAAATGATTCGCCGTGTTGGTTTAAGTGTTGAACACTTAAAACGTTATCCACATGAATTCTCTGGTGGACAACGTCAACGTATTGGTATTGCACGTTGTATGATTATGAATCCAGAATTAATTATTGCTGATGAACCTATTTCGGCGCTTGACGTATCAATTCGTGCACAAGTCTTGAATTTAATTAAAGAATTTAGAGAAGAACGTGGATTGACCGTATTATTTATTGCTCACGATTTATCAGTTGTAAAATATATTTCGGATCGTATTGCGGTTATTTATCAAGGACGTTTAGTAGAACTATGTCCTGCTGATCGCTTATTTGAAGTACCACTTCATCCTTATACAAAATCTCTATTATCCGCGATTCCTTTACCTGATCCAGCAATTGAAAAGAACAAAGTTTCATTTGTTTATGATCCAAGAGTTCATAATTATACTAGTGATGATCCTGCGGATTTTTATGAGGTTGAAAAGCATCACTATGTCCGTTGCAATTTAAAAGAATTAAAGAAATATAAAGAAATTATCGCTAGTTTGAAGGAAGGTGCTAAACATGAATAAGAAAAAGTTTTGTAAAATATTCTTTCCAGTGTTAGGCACAGTTGCGGTTGTTACTGGAATATATTGGGCATTAATTGAATTTTCTTTAAAAGATCTTCAAAACATTGGTTATATAAGTTTTAGATATGAAAAAAATTCTGAAAACAAAAATACTGATGCTTATATTACTGCCATTAACCAAGATAAAAATTATCCTTCATATTTCGAAGTTCCAAAGCAATTAAAAGGGCATAAAGTTGTTGGCATTGATGCTCAAGCGTTTTATGGCTTAAATCGTCTTAAAACAGTAGTTTTACCTAAAAGTGTTTCAATAATTGGTGATCAAGCATTTGGCAATTGCGTTAATCTTAAAAAAGTAATTGTTAAAGGAGAATTAACTTCAGTTGGTGTTGATGTGTTTGCAGGATCAGATAACTGGGAATATAAATCAATTACTGATGAATATGGTGATAAGTTCATTATGTTTGAAGATTTCCTATATAAATATGATGGAGAAATTGCTAATAATACCATTGTAAAATCTGAAGAAGACAAAGGTAGTAATGAAATTGCTAGCCAACAATATTTATATATTCCTAGTGAAGTAAAAGAATTATGTTCAGGATCATTTAAAGATCAACCTGGTATTGTTGGTGTTGAATTACCATCTAAATATACACAATTACCAAAAGAAGTATTTGCTAATTGTCGCAATTTAAAGTCTATTGATTTAAAAAACGTTACGAAAATTAATGATAGTGCTTTTTCTGATTGTACTAGTTTAGAGACTATTGATTTATCAAAAGTAACTTCTATTGGTAGCAGCGCATTTAATAATACTAATATTAGTTCAATCACATTATCTAATGAGTTAACTACTATTAACAATTCAACTTTTGCTAATTGCTTAAATTTGGGTAATGTTACAATTCCTACAAACGTTACAAAAATTGATGACTATGCATTTGCTAATGATGAAAAAATCACTGAAATGTCTTTAAGTGACAATGTTACTTTCTTAGGTATTGGTGCTTTTAGCAATACAAGAATTAAAACTTTTAAAACACCTAAACTCATTCAAACTATTCCAGATGAATTATTTATGGGCAATACTGCTTTAGAAAGTATTGAATTAGTTAAAGAAGAAGATATGATTCAAACAAAAAGTGTTGTTTATAATGAATTTGACGCTACACAAACAGAAAAAGATGCCTATGGAAATGATTTATATGAGTATACTTATACAGGTGTACAAACAATTGGAAATAATGCATTTAAAGGATGTATAAAATTAACTTCCATTTATTTTCCATATAAGGAATTCGAAGAAGATGAATATACAGGCTTAAATCAATCTAAAAAAGTCACTATCAAAAAATCAATTGTTCAAATTGGCGAAAGTGCTTTTGAGGGTACAGGTTTAATTGAATTTAATACTCCGCTAACTGTAACTAGTTTTGGACGCGGAATGTTAAAAAATTGTGTCAATTTGACAAAAGTTAATTTTGGTGAAAATAGAGATGATAACAATGCATTTACCGCAATTAACGCTGAATGTTTTGCTGGTGATACATCATTAGAGTCAATAATCATACCAAATACAGTTAGTTCTATTCAAGGATCAGTATTTAAAGATTGTATAAATTTAAAAAATGTTACATTACCTACTAATCCATCATTCAAAACATTAAATAATTCAATTTTTGAAAATTGTGAAAGTTTAACTGAATTAGTGGTACCTAAGAATGTGGTTACTATTAAAAATAATGCCTTTAAGAATTGTGAAAATCTAGTTAGTATTCAATTACTTGGTAAAGTATCAACAATAGAAAAAGATGCTTTTGCTGGTTGTAATAAATTAGAAAAGATTTTTGTTGGAACAACAGAATCACAAAGAGGCTGGATAGATGGTTGGAAACCAAATGCAGCGACTGTTATTTATTATTCTGAAACAGAAAAAGCTGGTTGTTGGCACTATGATGCTAATAACAAAGTAGTATTATGGTAAAATTAAAACGCATCTAAATGATGCGTTTTTGCTTGCAAAAAATGGCAATTATTTATTCTTTTTTTTAATAAATGAATAAACTAAATCTTCTTTTAATAACGCTAATACGCTTATATAAATAAATGCGCCTATACAAACTGTTAAAATAATTTTAACAATATCATTATTAAGAGGGATGATATAAGCAATTATAAATGATGATATAAGGACGCTAATTCCACCAATAAACAATTTAAGAGTGTTTTTATTAAATAATGCTTTTATTACATATTCTTTAGTTACAACAATTAAATTAATTAATACGATTATATCTGTTAACATTGTGGCTATTGCCACTCCAATTGCGGGATTGTTATTATATTCTTTAAAAATATTACCTAAATATATTGAACCACCAATATTCAAAATTGCACCAAGAAGTAAAGTGTATAGGTAATATTTTTCTTTTTTCATTGGAAGAAGTACTTGCTCATAAATCATATCGGATAAGGAGAATGTTAAAGACATACTAACAAGTATAATTAATACAATTGGCGCTTTTTGATATTCTACACTACCACCCGATATAATATTTGTTATTTGATGTGATAACATTGACATTGAGGCAATCGCGGGAATAGCAATAAATAAACAAATATTAAAGCCATATCTAGTTAAATTATTAAAGAAATATTTATTATCCATTTTAAAATATCTTGTAGCTCTTGGAATAAATACAGCATCAAGAGAAGTGATAAGAGCAATTATGATTTCAATACTTTTCACACCAACTGAATAATTAGCCACTTGGCTTTTGGATTTATCTAAAAATCCTAAAATAAATGTGTCAGTGGAGTTATATAAAGTAAGCATTAAAGAAATAATAAATACTACAAAAATAGGTTTTAAATATGATTTAAATTCATAAGGGCCAACATATTTAAAAGTTATATATTTTTTTAAGCAAAAGACATTTATTATTACATTTAATATTGTAGATAGAATAGCTAAAAATGAATATAAATACAAATCAGTTGGCCTTCTTACTAAACTAATTATTAGTAATGAACAAGTAGCAAGTGTGGCGATTGATCTCAATGATATAAAATAATGTTTTTCTAAAGCAATAAATAGCCATTCAAAAGAAAATGTACTAACTAAGAAATTAATACTTAAGATAAAAATTAAGTCTTTCCATTCAAATAGTTCTTTAATAGAAAATACGCCAATACACATAAGTGTAAAAGCTAAAATTGTATGTATAGATTGTATGATAAAAAATTCTTGTACTTTTTTTGATAAGGCAATTCTATCATCTTTAACTTTTGAACATTCTCTTATAGCAATGTTTGGAATACCTGATTTAGCAATGATTAAAAAATAAAAAACAAAGGTATTAGCCCATGTGTAAGTTCCCATAACTTCAGCGCCTAAAGCAGCGCAGACATGAGGAAAAGAAATAAAAGATAAAAGAGTCAAAACTAATGTTTTGATTAAATTTACTATTACACTATAGCGAATATTATCTTTCATAGTTGCTCCTTTTCTTATATAATTATAACTTTTTTTTTATAAATTGCTATAAAAGTATAAACTTTTATATTAAAATAAAAAAGGCGGTGATTGGAATGAAAATATTAATAGTTAGTCAGCATTATTTTCCTGATCCTTTTTCCATTACCACCATCGCGGAATACTTAGTAAAAAAAGGTCATGATGTTACTGTTTTAACTGGAAAGCCTAATTATGGATATTATCGTATAGTGCCTGGATATGAACATCTTGATTATGAAATTTTAAATGGTGTTAAGATTTATCGTGTAAACGTTATTCCTAGAAAAGGAACAAAAATGTCAATTGTAAAAAACTATTTATCTTTTTGGAAAAATGCTAAAAGAAAAGTTAATAAATTAGATAATGATTTTGATGTTGTTTATTCGATGTCTTTATCACCAGTCATATCAATTTCTCCAGCAATAAAATATGCTAAAAAGCATAAAATAAAACATGTTTTACATTGTTTGGATTTATGGCCAGAATCTGTAGTTATAACAGGTATTACCAAGCACGGAACATTATTTTATAACTTGTTATTAATGTGGTCGAAAATGATCTATCATTCCATTGATAGAATTTTAGTATCATCACCTAGCTTTATTAAATATTTTGAGGATGTTATAAAAATCAAAAATGAAAGCATATGCAAGTTTGTTCCTCAACCGACGTTAGAAACAAACATTATTGATGAAAATTACTTTAAATATGATAAAGAATACTTAAATTTTGTATATTGCGGAAATATTGGAAAATTGCAAAACATTCCTAATTTAATTGAAGCTATTAAAATATTATCTTCAAAAATGAAAATACGTTTTTATATAATTGGTTTAGGAACACTTAAAGATTATTTAATTGAAAAAACATTGGAATATAAGTTGGAAAACAACATTATTTATTTAGGTGCTAAACCCGCAAATGAAGCAAGAACATATTTTAAAAACGCGGATGCTTTATATTTAGGATTAAAAGATGAAGGATTTGTTGGAAAAACAATTCCTAATAAACTTACTTTTTATATGCAAAATGCTAAACCAATTATTGCCTCTATTGGTGGAGATGCTAAACAAGTATTATTAGAAAGTAAAGGTGCGGTTATCTGTGATAATAGTGTTGAGGGTATTGTAAAAGCATTTGAACAGTTTAAAGAACTAGATGAGCCAAGTAAAGAAAAGATGGGTATAAATAATCTTGAATATTTTAAAAAACATTTTGACAATGAAATAGTTTTAAGTAAAATTGAAGAAGAATTAAAAAAGCATTGCAATTAGGCAATGTTTTTAATTAAATCAACTATTTTTTTACCAACTTCACTAATTGTATAATTTTTATTTATAACTTCATGAGCGGAATTAATAATTGTTTCTTTTTCTTCATTAGTCATAGCAAAAACTTTTTCCATTGCTTCAGCTATATCAAATTCGTTATCTTTAACCCAAATAATTGAATCACCAAAAATTTCTTTTAACCGAGTGTGATATGTTGATATTGTAATAGCGTTGCTACCAGCATATTCGAATACTTTTGAAGGAATGCAATACTCATCCATTTCTTTAGTAAAAGGACGAGGATTTATATTTATAGTGGCGTGATTTTGATAATATTGTAATTCGCTTTGTGATAAAGTAGAAAGATATATAATAAGATGGTGTGATCTTATTGATTTTTTTACAATATATTCTTGTAATGGTCCAGCACCAGCAATAAGTAATTTAGCATCAATATCACTATTTAAAAAAGCATTAATTAAAGTTTTAACACCATATTTAGAATATAATGATCCGCCAAAAAAGATATATGGATCCTTGGTGACTAAATGACCAGTTATTGGCTCTTTTTTTTCGAAAACCCCATCAATTATAGTAAATGGTTTTTTATTTACATTTACTAATTTATTTAGTGCTTTTGTTAAACAAATATAGCCATCAAATTTAGTAGCGTTTTGTAGTGTTTTTTTAATATATACTTTTTTAACATTTGATAGCATATTAGGATTATCAGTGAAAATTCCAATTATCTTTATTCGATGTTTTTTAGCAAATGATAGACAGGCATTAGTCAATGTTATATTCATTCCATCAACAATTATCATAACATCTTTATCTTTCCCAATTAATTGTTTTAATTTAGAAACTAAATTGTGTTTTAAAGAAAAATAACGCAAAAATTTGTTTTTTCTACTTTTTATATAATAGTATTTAATATAATCTTCACTAACAACATCTTTTTCTAAAGAAAGCAGTGCATTAGCGCTACTAAGAACATCGACATTCATATAACTAGCGCACGCTCTTATTAGGGCATGATGAAAATTTTGATTGCTAGGATTGCTATTAAAATTGATTTTCTTGACTGCTTTTTCAAAATCAAAACTTGTTATGGATGTTGTAACATAAATAATTCTCATTTTTCGAATTCCTTTAATATTTCTAAATGTGTTGTAATCATTTTCTCGATGGTATTTTCTTTTGAAGTGTTTAAACAATTACTTTGATCGATTTTGTTGATAAGTGTTTGCATAATATTTAATATATGGTCTTTGTCTAATATATCAACAATAAATCCGTTATAGTTATTAGTAATTAAATTATATGATGAAACGATGCGATTAGAGGCAATTGTTGGTAATCCTTGTGATAAAGCTTCGTTAATCATATGACCATATATATCTTCTTTAGATAAAGAAATAAAATAATCAAAACAATGCAAGAATTTTAATAAACTAGGTTGTTTTTTAAAAGGAATAATTTTAACACGATTTTCCATATTATGTTTTTTTATAAACTCTTTATATTTATTTTCTTCTGCACCAGATCCCACTAATGTCAAGTGATTATAATTAGGTAATTTAGAAAATAATTCAAGCAAAAGCATATTGTTTTTGCGGTCAATAAATTGTCCAAAAGTTACAAAATAATATTTAAAATCATTGGGTAAACCATTTTTTTCTCTTTCTAATTGTTTTTCTTTTAAAGTTAATGGAGCATTGAGAATATCTTTTTCATAAATTGTGGAATAAATATAATTATGAATTTTTTCTTTATTTGCGCCATAATAGACTAAAAATTCATCAGATTTTTGACAAGGAGAAAAATACATATTGGCATTAGAAATAAGATAAGTTTTTAACTTTTTTTTAATATTTTTTTCAACACGATGAATAACTCCGCCATTAACATAGAGTATATATTTTATTTTGTGCTTAATCATATAATTTATGGCGATAATTTCAGAAAGTGTTGAATATCCATTCATGATAATTAAATCATAATTTTTATGATTCTGTTTGATAAATTTTTTTAATGCAAAACTAAAATGATTTTCTTCACCAAAGTAAATTCCGTTTAAAAATTTTACATTGAAATTGCATTCTTCTTGGTAATAAAAATCTTTTGGTCTATTAGAATTGCTCTTGCGTTCAAAGATAACATCAAGTTCATAAAATTTAGCAATTTCATTTAGTAAATTTAATTTATATGGGGCTGGGTGGTTAAAAACAAAAAGTATTTTCATTGGCTTTAGCAAGTCTCCTAGGCATATTATACAACAAATTATAAAAATATTTATAAAATATTTCTATAATCATTATGAAAAATAGTTTATCATATAAAAAAGGAGTGTGAGCAAAATGAAAAAATGGATTTTTCCTTTAGTGCTTATTATTGTAGATTTAATTTTTGCTATTTTGTTTATGACTCCAAGCATTGTTAAGGTGCTTCCACAGTTTTTATTATGGATTAGAGATTTAACTACTATTGTTTTGAGTGCTGTAAGCAAGTTGCTGCATCTGCCAACTTTTGTTGATGACGGCCAAATAAATAATGTAATTGCTAATTCAATCAGTTTTTTTGTTATTACATTTTTAATTTTAATAATTTATTTTGTAATTTACTTTATCGTTTTAAAAACTCGAAAAACAAAAGTCAAAAGCGTTGAAAAAGAAGAAATTATTTTACCAAAAAGCGAATTTGATCCAATTTTGTTTGAAAAGCGTGTCCCAATTTTTAGATTAGTATTTATGTGGATTCCACTTAATCTATGGATATTATATTTTTTCTTATTAAATTCTTATGATTTACAAGAAGGATTCAAAAAAAATGCTCCAGGTTTATATGCTGTCTTTGAACAAAATATTTCATTCTATAATCATAATGCCCGCCCGTTATTTGAAAAAGATGACGCTATAAAATTTGCTATATTAATTATTGGTTTAGTTTCTGTAGCTTTTTTATATTGGATGATTTTTTCAATGATTGCTACTATTTTAAAAAAGCCAATTGCTAAAGCAAAAGCAAAGCGTGCTTTAAGGGATCATGAACGCCGAGTTAATGCAATTCAAGGAGAAGAAACATTTGTAGAAACAAGCGATATCTTAAGCCATGCTAAATTTGTTCATAGTAAATCAATCGTTGAAACTATTGCCACAATTGATATTAAGCAGATAAATGAAAATAATAAAAATAAACAAAATTATTTTGATGATTTAGCTCATGGTATAGTGGATTTGGGAGTAGAAGAAAGGCATCAACTTCATGAAGTTGCAAAGCCAATCACAGAAAAGAAACCACTAAGAGTAATTTTATCTTCATTGGATAAAACTATGTCTTTAAATGAAAATGATGGTATTGAAATGAAACAAAATGATAAAGATAAAGAAATTACCAGTGAAAATGACATTAAAAAAATTGCTTTTGACGATAAATTTGATGTTTTAAAACAAAATGAAGAAGTAAAAGAAGATGCTTTAAATAATAGTGAAGAAAAAGTAGAAAATAATGATGAGTCGAAAGAAATAGTGGTTAAACCACTTACACCGAACAAACTTCGAAAACCAGTAAAAGTGTCACCAGTAACACCTAAACATATTCCATTAAAAGATTTAGTAGATGATAATGCAGTTATTGATTTAGAAAGTAGTGATAAAAATGATTAATACTTGGGAAGAATTATTTGAGGAAATCAAAGAAAAAGATTATGCAAGAAAAATTAATACTATTTTAAATCAAGAATACGCAACACACATTATTTTTCCACCACGCAATATGATGTTTAATGCTTTTAAGTATACGCCTCTTAAAGAAGTAAAAGTAGTAATAATTGGTCAAGATCCATATCACGAAGATCATCAAGCTATGGGATTATCTTTTTCTGTTCCTAAAGGAGTGGCTTTACCACCATCTTTAATTAATATATTTAAGGAAATAGAAAATAATTTCGGCTATAAGATGAATTATTCTAATGGAGATTTAACTTATTTAGCTAAGCAAGGCGTTTTATTATTAAATACAATACTTACTGTGCGAAAATCAATACCACTATCGCATCAAAAAATTGGTTATGATTTATTTGTGCAAGATATATTAAAAACAATTGATGAACAAAATCAACCAATTGTGTTTTTGCTTTGGGGAAATTACGCTAGAGGGCTAAAAAAATATTTGCATAATCCTAATCATTTAATTTTAGAATCAACTCACCCTTCGCCACTATCTGCAAATAGGGGAGGTTTTTTTAATCAAAATCACTTTTTAAAAGCTAATAATTATTTAGTTAGTCATGGACTTAAACCAATTAATTGGCAAAATTAAGATTTTTTATGAAAGAAAAGACTCACGAAAAAAATCTCGTGAGTTTTTCATTACCATTTAAAAATGCAACTAGATGATTAAAATCACCGATAGATTTTTCTTATTAGTTGCTATTTTTTGTTGGAACAATAGGCTTTTCGTGTGTTTCCATATAGTTTACATAAACACCAAGAATCATGGTATATTTCTTTGGCTCTTCAATGCTTTCTATAACAATATGGTCATCAGCAGCATAATAAATAATACCTTCGATAACAACATCATGCCATTTACTAGAATCAGGGAATGAGCAATAAACTTTAACTACTTTACCTCTATTGGCGTGAGCTATATCGGCATAGGTATAGCAAACACATAATTGGTTGTTAGTTTCTTGTTGATCATTAGAATTGTTTGTTTGTCCATTATAAACTGGTGGTGTTTGGTTGCTATTTTGGCTTTGCATATTATTAGACATATTTCCATTATTTGGCATTGGTGGCTGAACCCCTTGGGGAACTGGGCCTTGTGGTCCTTGATTAAATCCTGGGAAAGGTGTTCCATAATAATTAGGCGGTGGTGTCATTCTATCCATACTAAATCTCCTTTTTTATTTTTCAATGAAAATATATGTGAAAATATGTTGATCTATGACATTATTGTTAATATTAAAAAATTTATGAGATACAATCAATCTTTGTCATATTCTTAAATATTAATGATTTAATAAATATAAAAATAATTAGAATTTATGTTGGCTATGATTTTAAATAAGAAACTGAAATTATTGTATATCACTTAATAGTATGATAATATTTAATTACGGGAGCTTAGTGAACTAGGCTGAGAGGAAGTTAAATAACTTCGACCGAACTTGATCTAGGTAATGCTAGCGGAAGTAGAATTTTTTATATTTTCTTACCTCTTCATTTTTACCTGGAGAGGTTTTTTATTAGAAAGGAAGTATAACTATGTCAAAAAACCTTAAATTTATGTGCGAAGTAGCTATATTTACTGCTTTAGGAATTGTGCTTGACTACTTTGCCGGTCTTTATTCTGATCCGTTTTTTCCAAGTGGCGGATCAATTGGTATTGCAATGATTGCAATATTTATTATGTCTTATCGTTGGGGGCTAAAAGGAGGATTATGTACAGGCTTAGCAATAGGTGTTATTCAAACATTCTATGGTGCTTATTTTGTACACTGGGCCCAAGTATTCCTTGATTATTGGGGTGCGTACACTGTAGTTGGTTTTGCGGGATTATTTGCAAAATCACTTACCAAAACAGAATCTAAAAAGACAAAATCTATCCTTGTTGGATGTTCAGTATTATTTGGAACTTTATTACGTTTAGCATGCGCAACAGCATCAGGAGTTATATTCTTTGCTGAAAATGCCCCGGAAGGAGTAGCGCCTTTTTGGTATTCAATTGGATACAATGCTTCTTATTTAATTCCTTCTGGAGTATTATGTGCAATTATATTAATTGTTTTAGTGTTTAAAGCACCATTTGTCTTTGCACCAAAAGAAGAATTTAAGTCTTTGAAAAAAGAAACAGTTTTATCAATTTCTATTGCGGTAGCTTCATTAATGGTCATTATTTTATTCTCAGGTAAATTTATTTATAAATATGATGCAGAGTGGAATAAAGTTTTATCTTCACATATTACTGGATTTGATATTATTTCTGGAGCAACAAAAGAATATCTAAGTGGAGAAAATTATGTTGGATTTGTATTAGAGCCAAATATGTATGCACGTCTTATTATATTTGCTTTAGTATTTATTATTGGAATCATGTTCATTCCAAATACTTATTTTAAAATTAAAACAACATTATCATCATTTATGTTAACTATTAGTTTTATTTTCTCGTTTTTAATGAAATCAACATTATTAGAAAGTGTTAACAATGTTACAGGTTTATCTTTTAGTGCTTTTTATCCGATGAATTTAGTAATAGTTGTTTTAGGAATTTTGGCGGTTTTAAATTTAATTTTAACAATTGTTTATTTATTAAAATCTAAAAAAAGTAATTAATGCTTAATTTTTTAATTTATGGTAATATTATTGTCGTAGAGGTGAATATTATGGAAGAAAATAAGCAAAAAATTGAAACAATGCGAGTGGGATTTTTAAATTATTTCAAGAAATTAAAAATCATTAACTATGTTTGTTTCTTTATTTCAATTATTGGATTTGTTCTTGATTTTGTACTTTTAAGAGATAAATCTACAATAGCTATAGTAATAGCTATAGTAATTATTATTTTAATGTTTGTCTATTTAAAAATTATTAAAGGCAAACTAAATAAACACACACAACAATATATTCATGATTGCTATCAAGTTTTATCGGATATCGAATTAAGTGAAGTTGATGTTAAAAATGTGACTTCTTTAGCGGATGATACTTTTACAATTGATGATATTAAAAATGCTAAATTTATGCTTAATGTCGAGTCGTGTAAATCCAAAAACACTTTACAATTTGATGTATATGACAAAACTATTCAATTAGCGGATTTAATGTTTACTATTCCTGATCCTAAAGACACTAAAAAACCAATCGTAGCATTTTGTGGAAAATTTATTCAATATCATAGTTTGAAAACTTATGAAGAACGCATCGTTTTATATCGTAAAACTGTTGTGCCAAATTGTTATGGACCTACTGATGTTGAAGGATTAGAAAAAGTAATTGATGATGACAAGTTACTAGTTTATGCAACAAATAAAAATTACACGAAAATTTTAAATAAAAAGATTTTAGAAACTTTAGCTAATGTTGAAGTTGATGATTATTTATATGATTTAACTATTGCTATCAATGGTAATCTTGTTACTATTGCCTTATCTTATGCTGATAAATTAGTGGCAATTCCTTTGAATGAACCAACAGATTTTGCAGGATTTGAACGAGTAGCTAAAGATATAAAATTAGTTGTCGATGAAATTATCAAAAATATTTAATAAATGAATCCATTAAGTAACTTTGATGTTACTAGTGGATTTTTTCTTAGCACAATTATTAATCTTATTTCTTTTTTATTTTATATAATTGTGTCATAATATGAGAGAACTAATAGTTAGTTAGAAGGTGATGATTATGAATATGTGTTTGAAAGGTAATTGGGTTCAAATACATAGTTTTAAACACAATGGTCACATACATCGATGTTGGGAAAGAAATTATGTTTTAGAAGATAATGATGATTATCTTATTGTTGCCAGTAAACGTACTCGAGTGATTGAAGATGATGGTCGTCGCTGGTATACGCATGAACCAGCAATAACAATATTATCTAAAAAATACTGGTTCAACGCTATCGGGATGATGAAAGAAGAAGGAATATGCTATTACTGCAACATTGCTTCTCCAAGTGTTGTTGATGATGGCAAAATAAAATACATTGACTATGACTTAGATTTAAAACTATACCCAGATGGAAATATCAAGGTTTTAGATGAAAAAGAGTACGCTCGTCATAAAGAAAAATACAATTATGATGATCGACTTGATAAAGTATTAAATTCCGAAGTCAAAAAGATTTACTATTTAATGGAAAAACGTTTATTTCCTTTTAATGATAAAGTAATTTATGACTATTATGAAAAATTTAAAACAATGGATGTTTAATATAAGAAAGCATTTGTGTAAAAAGCAAATGTTTTTTTATTGACAAGTAAGAACATATTAATTATAATTGTGCTATAGTTAGTTATAACTAACTCGGAGAAGGTGCATTTATGGAAATAGTAAAATTTGAACATATACGCAAGATTTATGGTGATGGAGACCATGAATTAAAAGCATTAGATGATGTTGATTTAACATTAGAAAAAGGCAAGTTTATCGTTATTTTAGGGCCAAGTGGAGCGGGAAAATCTACTTTATTAAATTTGCTTGGTGGATTAGATGTTCCAACAAGCGGTAAAATTATTGTTGATGGTAAAGATATTGCTACTTTGAATAATGATGAACTAGCTAATTATCGTGCTTCTAAAGTCGGTTTTATTTTTCAATTTTATAATTTAATACCAACTTTGACTGTTCTTGAAAACGTTTCTTTAATTAATGAAATTGCACATAATGTCATTGATGCTAAAAAGGTGCTTAATGATGTCGGATTAGGTGATCATTTAAATAATTTTCCTTCTGAATTATCTGGTGGAGAACAACAGCGTGTTTCTATTGCTCGTGCTTTAGCTAAGAATCCACAAATAATTTTATGTGATGAACCAACTGGCGCTTTGGATTCTAAAACAGGTGTTATGATTTTAAAATTATTGCTTGATAGCGCTAAAAACTCAGCTAAAACTGTTGTAGTTGTTACTCATAACCAAAATATTGCTCGTATTGCGGATGTGGTTATTAGAGTAAAAAATGGTAAGATTAAATCTTATGAAAATATTCAAAATCCATTGAAAGTAGAAGAGGTGGATTGGTAATATGCTTTTTAAGAAATTACTAAGAACTATGGGTAAATATAAAGCCCAATTTATTTCTATGATTATTATGATTGCCTTAGGTGTTGGAGTATTTTTAGGCTTTAACATGGAATGGTATAGTATTAAAAAAAATACTGATTACATATTTGAAAAATCAGGATTCGCTGATTTCCGTTTAATAAGCGAAGAAGGATTTAAAGAAGCTGATTTAGAAAAAGTAAAACAAATCGAAGGTGTAGAAGATGCAACTAGATATATATCAGTTAATACATCTGTTAAAGGTAGTGATGATGTTATTGCTTTGGCTGTTTCTGAAAATATTAATGTTTCTGGTTTCATGTTAATTGGTGAAGGAAATATAGAATATTCTTCAACTAGTAAAGATGGTATATGGCTATCAGATCAATACGCCAACAAAAATAATGTTAAATTAAATGATACATTAACTTTAAATTATAAAAATTACGAAATAAGTGGTAAAGTTGTTGGTTTAATTAAAGCAAGTGAATATTTAGTTTGTGTGCCTGATGAAACACAAATTATGCCAGATTTTAATACTTATGGCTTTGCATATATTTCTCCTTTAATGTTTAAAAATGTGCTTGGATTTAACTTTTATACACAAATAAATGTTAAAGCACCTACTTTAAGCAAAAAGGATTTCTCTAGTAAAGTTGATTCAGCATTAGCTAAAACAACTTTAATATTATCAAAGGATGAAACTGTGTCTTATAGTTCCGCTAAAAGTGAAGAGGAAGAAGGTAAGACTATAGGTTCAATATTACCAGTTTTATTTCTTGCTATTGCTATTTTAACGATGATCACAACCATGCATCGTTTAGTAACAGCAGAAAAGACGCAAATTGGTATACTAAAAGCACTAGGCTTCAAGGATCGCAAAATTATTCTTCATTACACGACTTTTGCCATATTTATTAGTGTAGTGGGATCGGTCCTTGGAGTTGCTCTTGGTTACGCTGTCGCAAGATTAATTATGAATCCTAGTTCAGCAATGGGAACATATTTAGATATGCCTACTTGGAAATTATATATGCCTTGGTTTGGTATAGTGGCTCTAGTAGCTATGAATTTAGTCATTATTGGAATTGGTTATTTATCAATTAAAAATATATTAAAAGGATCGGCAAGTGACGCTCTTAGACCATATACACCAAAGAAAATGAAAGTAACAAAAATCGAAAAAACAAAGTTATGGAATAAATTTTCTTTTGGAACTAAATGGAATATACGTGACATATTACGTCATAAAGCAAGAAGCGCTATGACAACAATTGGAGTGTTAGGATGTGCTGTTCTCGTTATTGCAGCTTTAGGTATGCAAGATACCATGAATAAATTTGTAGATGTGTTTTATAATCAAGCAATTAATTATGAAACAAGACTCAATATTTCAGAAAATACATCTAATGAAAAAGCAATAGAAATTGCTAATGAATATAATGGAGATTATTCTTCTCAAAGTTCTGTTAAGATTGGTGAAAAAGCAGTAAGTTTAGAAATTTATAATATTAGTAATGACAAAGTGCGCTTTGTTAATGAAGATATGAAATTTGTAACTCTTGCTAATCATGGGGCTTATATTTGTGAACGTATAGCTAAAGAATTTTCTTTAAAACCTGGCGATGCATTTGTTTGCTCACCTTATGGTCAAGATGAAAGTTATAATCTCGTAGTAAAAGATATCTTAAAATCAATGAGTGAAGCAATAATTATGAATGAAGATTATGCTAAATCTAAAAATATTAATTACCATATAAATATTGTTTATACTAGTGAATCAAATATTAACACCAATGAAAATATTATTAATACTCAAAGTAAGAGTATTATTATCAAATCATTTGATTCGTTTATGGAATTAATGAATATAAGTGTAACTTTACTCATAATCGCGGCAGTAGTGCTTGGAGTAGTAGTCTTATATAATTTAGGTGTTATGAGTTTCATGGAAAGATATCGTGAGATGTCGACTTTAAAAGTATTAGGATTTAAAGATAAAAAGATAGGCAATTTATTAATTACCCAAAATATGTGGATATCACTTTTAGGGACAATAATTGGTATTCCTCTTGGAGTATGGACACTAGATTATTTAATTAAAGCTTTAGCTAGTGAATATGAAATGAGCTTATCAATAAGTTGGTTAAGTTTTGTAATAAGTATTTTAATTACATTAGGAGTTTCATGGTTTGTTAGTATTCTAATTGCCAATAAAAATAAGAAAATTGATATGGTTGAATCACTAAAATGTAGTGAATAGAAGGAGTGATATTATGTTAACAACGCTTGAAATAAAAAATATATTAATAATAATTGCTATTATTTTAAGTTTTGTTTTCTTAGATGTAACTATCAAATATATAGCAAGATTTTACTTAAAAAAAATAAAAGAATCAAAATAATAAAATATAAATATGCTTTAAACTTCCGCGGGGTTATTTATGAAAACTCACGCGGAAATTTTTTATAATTTAAAAAAACACCATTAGCAAAGATTCTTAACTAATAGTGTTTAATTTGTTTGAATTTTATTTTAATTTATTTAATTAAAGGAAGAATATGATTTAATTCTTCTAAACCTGGTTCAATACGATTTTTCTTTGATTCATATCGAGCAATATCACCAATAGCAAATGTAAAATCATTAACTTTAAAATCGTTATTTACCGCTAAACCATTATTTAAAGAAGCAAAGTTAAAAGTATTTACCATAGGAATATTTCCATAATTTACAAAGACATAATCAGCATGTAAAGTTTCTTCTTCATTTGTTTCAACATTTTTAATTACTAAATCTTCTAATTTATTAGCAGATTTAATAATTTTAACAGGAATAAATGGTGTTTTAACAATGACATTTTGAATATCTTTAATAGTATTAAAATCGCCACGAAATTCTTTACGACGATGAATAATAGTAACGTGATCAGAAATATTTGATATTTCTTTAGTCCAATCTAAAGCGGAATCACCGCCACCAAGGACTAGTACCTCTTTATTTTTTAAAGTTTCAAGACTTTGAAGTGAATATAAAATATTCGAACATTCTTTTTCTCCCTCTAGTCCCATTGGACGAGGAGTAGTAGTTCCTAAACCAATAGTAATGACAATATATTTAGCTTCATATTGTCCTTTATTAGTAACAACTATATGTTCTTTAATTTCGTTTACTCTTTCGCTAAGTTTAACTTCGATTTTATCTTGACTATTTACTTTACTAACAAGAGAAGTAATATAGTCTTTTGCTTTAATAGATGGAATGCCTTTTATATCAACAATTTCTTTTTCTGGATATAATCTAGTTAATTGTCCGCCTAAAAAATCTTCTGCTTCAATAATTAAAACAGATTTTCCTTTTTCGCTAACTTTAATAGCGGTGTTTAAACCAATTGGCCCAGCACCAATAACAATAACATCAAACATAAAATAGTCTCCTAATTTTTATAATCTTTCTCCACACTTAGGACAAAATGTGGCATCACAATCCACTTCGTTTTGACATTTTGGACAAACTTTATTTTGTAATTTTTTGCCACATTTTTTGCAGTAATTATTGGCAAATTCATTTTTCGTTCCGCAATTGGGACAGATTTTTTCAGTTTCTTCTCCACGCATAGTTTTAGCAAAATCATTTATTTCGCTATGCATATCGCGATATCCTTCTTTAAATACAGGCATAGATTCATCCTTCATGTATGAATGTAATTCTCTTTGGTAAGAAAATATTGTAAGCATAAGTCCAACTGCTAGAGTAGGTAATCCTACAAATGAACACCAAAATAATTTTGGCTCAGATGCTGAGTTCATAGCATTAAAAAATGATACAAAGCCTATTATTGTAAATACTAATCCAACAGCTAATAAAACAAATCCACAAAATCTAATAGTCAATTTTTTCTTATTATGACTTTTCATATTTATCACCCACTTATAGTATAGCAAAAACTGGACATTCTTAAAGTGTTTTGATAAAAATAATGAAATAAATTTGATAAAATTCATCTTGTGATTTTTCAATTTAAACGATTAAAAATTTATATGCATTAGAAATTTTATGGGTTTACCCGCAAAATATCTAATGATTAGAAAACTGAAAATTTGGAGTGTGGTTTGTTTAATAGAAGCAATGAAGTTAAAATACGACAAACAAATTATAAAAAATCAAGGTAATTTCCTTAAAAATTTAAGATAAAAATCTAACAAATAGATACATTTTATATCAAGTATGATATAATAATTGCTCGAAGTGGGTGAGTATATGTATTATTCATTTGTAAGTAAATCAAAAGAAGAAACTATTGAATTTGGAAAGAGTTTAATTCCATTTTTATTTCGTGGATCAGTAATTACTTTAACTGGTGATTTGGGCGCTGGTAAAACAACTTTATCTTCTGGAATTGCTAAAGGGTTAAACATTACAGATAAAGTATCATCTCCAACTTTTAATATTATGAAATGCTATTTTCATGGGACGTTGCCTTTATATCATATTGATGCTTATCGCTTAGAAGAGGGTACAAATAAGGATTTAGGATTAGAAGAATTTATCGAAGGTAACGGAATTTGTTTAATTGAATGGCCAAATTTTATTATTGAAAAAATCGATGAAAATACATCTCTAAATATTGAAATATTAAATAAAGATTTAAATACACGTATTATTAATATTTCTTCAAATAATAATGCTTATCAGCCATTATTTGATAAACTCTTAGGAGGTAAAAAATAATGTATACTATTTTATTAGATAGTTCTGATTGTAATTTAGCAGTTGGCTTAGCTAAAGATCATCAATTAATTGATTTTATTCAATATGAAGCTTGGCAAAGACAAAGTGAATTGATGATTGTAGAATTAGAGAAAATTTTAAAAAGGAATAATGTCACTAGAGAAGATATCGATAGTGTTATGTGTGGAATTGGACCTGGATCATATACCGGTGTAAGAATTTCTTTAACTATTGCTAAAGTTATGGCTTTGGCATTGAATATTCCGTTATACTTAGTATCTTCTTTACAAATCTTAAAAGATGGAAGTAAACCCTCAATTTGCATAATTAACGCAAGAAGTAATCGTAGTTATGTTGGTGTTTATGAAAATGATAAAGCTATTTTAAAAGACACAATTATGAAAAACGATGAATTAAAACAATATATTGAAGCTCATAAAGATTATGTTGTTTGTGGTAACGCTAATCATTTAGGTATTGAGGGAAAAGAAAATAACGTATTAAGTGAAATGATTTCACTTATTGATTATATTGCTCCAACAAAGAATTCTTTAGGTGCTACACCTGTTTATATGAAGGACTAATTATGTTAATACGTCCAATGACAAAAAAAGACTTAAATAAAGTCTTATTAATTGAAAATGATAGTTTTATATCTCCTTGGAACGAAGAACAATTTAATTATGAATTAAATGAAAATCCTTATGCCATATTACTTGTCGCTGATTATGAAGGCGTTATATGCGGATTTATTGATTTTTGGATAACGTTTGATGTTGCGCAAGTTAATCAAATTGCGGTCTTAAGTTCTTTAAGAAGGAAAGGTATTGGTCAAGTGCTAATGCAAGATATGATTAATCGTGTGACTAATGCCGGAGCAAATAAGATTACATTAGAAGTAAGAACTCAAAATGATAAAGCGATTGCTTTATATGAAAAGTTTGGGTTTAAAGAAGTTTTAATTAAAAAAGGATATTATGATAATGGCGATGATGCCAAATTCATGATTAAAGAAGTAGGTGAACAAAATGTCTAAAATTATTTTAGCAATTGAGTCTTCGTGTGATGAAACCGCAGTAGCAATTATTAAAGATGATGAATTATTAGCAAATATTGTTTCTACACAAATTGAAGTACATACAAAATATGGTGGAGTAATGCCTGAAATTGCATCTAGACTTCACGCTGAAAATATTACTATTGTCTTAAAAGAAGCACTTGATAAAGCTGCCGCCGAAAATAAGCTGGTTTTTTTGGATGCTTATACCGATTGGTGTGGACCGTGCAAGCTAATGAATCAAACCGTGTTGCGTGAAGAGAAAGTGTGTGATTACGTAAATAAGAATTTTGTCAGTATCAAGATGAATGCGGAGAAAGGCGAAGGGCCGGAGGCGGTACGTAAATACATGATTAGGGCTTATCCGACTTACATGTTGATAGAACCGGACGGTTCGTTGCGACACAAATTCACGGGTGGAACTAAAACGGGAGAAGAGTTTGTCGGCAAATTGTCTGAAGGGATGCTTGATGATGTGGCGGTGGGATTACTGGAAAGTAAGTATAAGGCCGGAAATTGTAGTAAAGATTTGGTATT
>ERZ1106943.90-NODE-90-length-126990-cov-6.745019_pt1 | contig 126990 bp, 139 predicted proteins | sample MGYA00403671_ERZ1106943 | MGnify/ENA primary metagenome ERZ1106943 (study PRJEB35170, sample SAMEA104062427) | human gut metagenome | biome: human gut; feature: human-associated habitat; material: faeces | place: Denmark | collected 2012-06-14 ...
AACCAGAAGCCGAAACGTTATTAGGTACGGATATTGAAATTTAACGAGGATGCCGGAGCCGAACTCCGGCTAGATCACTGAAAAACGCAAAATCTCAGATTTCAGCTCGCCCTAAGGCGATTTCGTTGTTGAAAGAATGTAACTAGATATTGCCACAACTATCAAAAGCTTCAATACTACATTCTTCTAACAACTACTGAAACGATACATTGAAGTTTTTAAAAGATCCGCCTGTCACGTTTCAATAACTATTGAAACTCCAGTCCTCGGCGTTGGACTCGAACTCTAAGGTTTCAATACTACATTCTTCCAACGATTACTGGAACTGTCTAGTGGCGTAGCCAGAATCTTTTTCTAAAAAGTCTCAGAATCACATTCTTCTAACTGTCGCTGAGACCAAATATTCGGCGTCCAAGAGCGAGACAAACTTTCGTTTACACCCTACTCCACTTCGGTACAATCATCCACGTTGTAAACAAATGCCACTCTCGTCAAAAAGATACTTGCCTAATCTTTGTCAGTTTGCGAAAAACTCGCTCTCGCCTTTCTGGAATAGTGGATGAGAAACGGATGCTTCGAGGGAACGGCAAGAAAAGCAACAGCGCCAAGAATCAATGCCCCGCCAATACACTCCCAAGAATTAACGCTCACCCCAAGAAATATCATGCTCAGTAGAGTTGCAGCTACTGGGTCGAAGGTCTCCATCATGCCGGCAATATCTGCCGGGATAATTTCGGCAGCCGCTTGGAAAAGCCAAAACGCCGCAATCGTTCCGAAAAGCACAATAAACGCATAAGCCAAAATTGAGTAGACGGTCCAGTCCAAAGGTTCGTTCCAAAAGTGACTGAACAACGTCACAGTAACGCCGGTAAGCAAAAGTGCCCAGCTCGTTGCTAACCCGGAACCGACACGCGCAATAAATTTTTGAGGCAACAGAACATAAAAAGCACCTGTGATTCCAGATCCGATACCGGCCCAAAAGCCGATACCTGAGACGTTGAAGTTTTTAAATGATCCGCCGGTTACGACTAGAACCACTCCGGCTACAGCTACAAGTCCGCAAAAAACTTCTTTCACAGTGAGCCGTTTATGCTGAAATACCACCATGAAAATCATGATCCACAATGGAACAGTTGCAGTTAAAACAGCGGCAAAAGGTGCGTTTGCGTATTGAATACAAACAAAGAACGTTAATTGCGTTCCGATGATTGTTAGCGTGTAAATTATCAGATCGATAATGTTCTGCTTGGTTTCAAATACTTTCAGAGCCCCCTTCTTTAAAAGAAAGAACTCAATGCCAACGAAGATCGAGCCTGCAAGGAGCATGCGTATAGAGATCAAATCCATCGGTGTAAAGTGACAATTTTGAAGTAAATACTGTCCTGCAACACCCATTGATCCCCAAAAAACAGCCGCTAGTCCGGCCATCGCCATGCCTTTTAATGTTTTATTCATCCTCGTCTCCTCTGGTTCTTGAGTTTGCCAGTTTTGTGATGGGATAGAACGAGTTCCTACTCTTTTTAAGAAATCCTATTTTTCAGAAAATTCCTTACTTTTTTCAGCAAGATAAAAGCCATGAATAATGCGAAAATTCGCCTATGAATTTCGATAACTATCGCCGAATACTTCACCTCGACCTCGACGCTTTTTTCGCTTCCGTTGAACAGCGAGATAATCCTTCGCTTCAAGGGAAGGCAATTGCCGTCGGATTAAATTCCGCTCGAGGTGTCGTTGCGTCTGCTTCTTACGAAGCAAGAAAGTTCGGAGTACGTTCCGCAATGCCCTCCTCAGTTGCCGCAAGGCTATGTCCAAATTTGATTTTTGTTCCCGGACGAATGGACGAGTACAAAAAAGCATCAGCCGAAGTCTTCGAAATTTTTTCTCGCTACACAAATCTCATTGAACAAGTCTCTATCGATGAGGCATTCTTAGACGTCACAGACGTCTGGCGCGACTATGGTTATGCGATGGAAATCGCAAAGCTCATCAAAGAAGATGTTCGTCGTGAAGTCGGTCTCATTATTTCTGCCGGCGTTTCCTACAACAAATTCCTCGCCAAAATCGCAAGCGACTGGCGCAAGCCCGACGGCTTATGCGTGATCCATCCGAATGCGGCACTTAAGTTCATTGATCGTCTTCCTGTGAAGGCTATTTGGGGCGTCGGTCCGGTGACCTCGCAAAAGATGGAGGCCCTCGGCATCTTTACCGGAAAAGATTTGCGAGAAAAAGATCTTTCATTTTTAGTCGAGCAATTCGGCAGTTCGGGACTGTCGTATTACAACTTTGCCCGGTGTATTGACGATCGTCCTGTCAGAACCGAACGCATCCGCAAACAGGTCAGCGCTGAGATCACACTCTCCAAAGACGAAGGAAATCTCAATAAGTTAGAAGCTACGCTCTCGGAACTGACGGACTATCTGATGACGCGTCTGCGTAAAAATGATTTCCTCGGTCGCTCGCTGACGTTAAAAGTACGTTTCCATAACTTCAAGACAATCACAAGAACTCAGACGTCTAACTCAGTCTTTAATGAGAAATCCCAAATCCTCAAAACAGCTGAGTCTTTGCTTGAAAAAATCGATTTCAACCATCAGACCGTTCGCCTCCTCGGAATCGCCATTGGAAACCGCCTGGAAGAAGACACCGAAAACATGTTGAATCTCGGCGATATGGACGAGCTTACACCCAGGCTTCTTTAAGGCGCCGACGGACTTGACTGAGTCGAGACGCGGAGCGCCGTAAAAATTGCAAAGGTCTGAAGAATCGCAACACCGAAAAGAACGGCTGTAAACATACCGACGTCAAGAAGCGGTCCAAACAAAATCGGTGTCAGAGACTGACCCACATCCATTCCGCAATAAGTAAAACCGTAAACGCGGCCAAATGATTTCTTTCCTAACTTCGCAACCGTCGCTCCGCGAATCATAATGTCTCGACTTGGAGCAGCCACGCCTGTTCCCAGACCCATCAGACACATTAAAACAACTGCCCAGTATCCGGTCAGGATCTGAGACGCCAGAATAGCCGCCATCACAGCAGCAAACGTAAGGCACAGTGCCACAACGCGATTGCTCGAGATCTTATGCTGGTTCGTTAAAAAGCCGCCGATCAAAGCACCCGCCCCGGCGCCTAACAGGTATGCAGTCAGTGCCGCCGAAGCCCCGGTCAGATTCAAGTGATAGGCATTCTTGAAAATCGTCTGAGAAAAGCTTTGAAGAACGCCGAAGGCCCCAGACGTAAAGAAGAAAAACATGAAGCAGTACCATACATCCGGCACTCGCAGAAATCCGAAAGTCCCCTCTTCTTTCTCTTTCGGAGTCGGCGGTGTAGTGTCGCGAACAGAATCGCGAGAGAAAACACCTCTGAATACAAGCTCAATGACAAGAACAATCAACGCCACGGAAGAAGCCGCAAACGCTGCGCCTCTCCAGCCGAACCAACCGGCCGTCGTCACCATAAAGAAGGGACAAATCGCCCAGCCGATATTGCCGGTGATGTTATGCCAGGCAAAAGCGTGGCCTAAGAAGCGATCCTGAATGTTGTAGTTCATCAGCGAATAGTCGCTCGGATGAAATACCGAGTTGCCGGCGCCAGCGAGCATCGCCGAGAGATAAAGCATCGGGACATTTTCTGCCATGCCTAAGGCCACGGCACTGGCAATCAGCAAAACCAAGCCTGTATACATTGAGGTCCGGCCGCCTACTTTATCAACCAGAAAGCCGCTCATCGACTGGCCGACAGCACTTGTGACAAAGAACGTTGTCATCAGGGTTCCGCCCTGAAGAAAATTCATTCCGAAGTGCGGAAGTATCCAAGGAAACAGAGACGGAATCACTAAGTGATAGAAATGCGAGCTGGCGTGGGCGATCGAAACGAGAAAAATCGCGAGGATGTCGTGACCGCGAGTTCCTTGTGCGTACATGGCGTGGCTTAAGAGTGTTTTTTCTTATTCTATTCCTGACGCCTTCCGAAAAAAGTTAAGGCCGAGAGATTGTTAGTCCCTCAGCCTCTAAACTCAGATGAGATCAGATGATCTTATCGGTTGTCTTTACGGTCTTCAAAAATGAAGTTGCCGTCGACATAATCCACAAATACCGTGTCTCCAGGAGCATATTTGCCCTTAAGGATATCCACAGCAATCTGGTTTTCCAGATAGTCTTGGACTGCACGGCGCAGCGGACGTGCACCGAACAATGGATCAAAGCCAACCTTGCCTATTTCATCCAAAGCGGCTTCAGTCACATCCAGACCGATGTTCTGCTGTTCCATACGTTTCGCAAGTTTACGAATCTGGATGCGGGCGATTTCGCGAATAGCCTTCTGATCAAGAGCATTGAAGACAACGATTTCATCAATACGGTTAATGAATTCGGGTCTGAAGTGCTTCTTGACTTCATCCATCACGGCTTCCTTCACTACGTCAGGATCTTCATCCTGACGGTTCATGATTTCCTGAGAACCGAGGTTGGAAGTCATAATGATGACGGTATTCTTGAAGTCAACCGTGCGTCCCTGACCGTCGGTCATACGACCGTCGTCCAAGGCCTGAAGCAGGATGTTGAATACGTCCGGATGAGCCTTTTCAACTTCGTCGAGAAGAATCACGCTGTAAGGTTTACGGCGTACGGCTTCCGTTAAGTAGCCGCCTTCTTCATAACCAACATATCCCGGAGGCGCACCGATCAGACGAGCCACGGAGTGTTTCTCCATGAATTCGCTCATATCAATACGGATCATGGCGTCTTCGGTGTCAAACAGGAATTCGGCCAAAGCTTTGGTGAGTTCTGTCTTACCGACGCCTGTCGGGCCAAGGAAGAGGAAGGAACCATAAGGACGGTTCGGGTCGGACAAGCCGGCGCGAGAACGAAGGATGGCGTCAACGACTTTGTCGACAGCTTCTTTTTGTCCCACAACGCGCTTGCCCATGTACTTGGCCATATCCAGAAGCTTCTGGCGTTCGCCTTCCATCATCTTGGAGACCGGAATACCGGTTGCACGGGAAACCACTTCGGCGATTTCTTCAGCGCCTACCTGAGTACGCAGGAGCTTCGGTTTTTCGTCGTAGAGCTTGGTTTCTTCTTTTTCTTCCTTCACCAGCTGTTTTTCAAGTTCAGGAAGTTTGCCGTACTGGATGGCTGCGAGTTCTTCATACTTACCGGAGCGGCGAAGCTCTTCCATCTTGGTCTTGAGCTTGTCGATTTCGTCACGGACTTCTTTAGAACCCAAAGCGGCATTCTTTTCTTTCTTCCAGATTTCTTCCAGGTCGGAATATTCGCGGCTTAACTTAGCGATTTCGTCTTCCAAACCGCTTAAGCGCTTCTTACTGGCTTCGTCTTTTTCTTTCTTGACGGCTTCACGCTCGATCTTTAATTGAATCAGACGGCGGTCCAGTTTATCGAGTTCTTCAGGCTTAGAGTCAATTTCCATCTTGATGCGCGCTGCCGCTTCATCAATCAGGTCAATGGCTTTATCAGGAAGGAAACGATCGGTAATGTAGCGGGCGGAAAGTTCTGCCGCTGCCACGATTGCCGGGTCAGTAATTTCGACGCCGTGGTGAACTTCATACTTTTCCTGCAGACCGCGCAGAATAGCAATCGTGTCTTCGACGCTCGGTTCGTTGACGATCACTTTCTGGAAACGGCGTTCCAGAGCAGGATCTTTTTCGATGTACTTTCTGTATTCGTCCAAGGTCGTCGCACCGATCACATGCAGTTCGCCGCGGGAAAGAGCGGGCTTGAGCATGTTGCCGGCATCCATTGCACCTTCTGTCTTACCGGCGCCGACCACTGTATGGATTTCGTCAATAAACAGAATGATACGGCCTTCTTCGGCAACCACTTCTTTCAGCAGTGCTTTCAGACGTTCTTCGAATTCGCCGCGGTATTTAGCACCGGCAACGAGTCCGGCCATATCGAGGCTCAAGACGCGTTTGTTGCGCAGCGTGTCAGGCACTTCGCCGTTCACAATACGCTGTGCTAAGCCTTCGACCACAGCAGTCTTACCAACACCCGGTTCGCCGATAAGAACCGGATTGTTCTTACTTCTGCGCTGCAGAATCTGCATCGCACGACGAATCTCATCATCTCGCCCGATCACAGGATCGAGCTTACCTTCTCTGGCCTTTTCGGTTAGGTCAACCGTGTATTTCTTTAGGGCTTCACGATTGTTCTCAGCTTCGGGATTGTCCACTTTTTCACCTCCGCGCACGGATAAAATTGCATTTTCTAGGCTCGGTTTATTAAGGCCTTCCTCTTGCGCAAGACGTGCAGCGTCACACTTGCTGTCGCATAAGGCTAAAAGGAAGAGATCGGTGGAAATGAATTTATCGCCGAGTCTTTCGGCCTCCCTTTCCATCGAATTAAGGATTGCCATCAACTCACGGCTGATTTGGACATTGTCGGCAGCTCCGGAAACTTCCGGCAGTTTGCCGATCGCTTCCTTCACCTTACGTTCGAGTTCTCTGACTCTCACGCCGGAGCGCTCTAAGAGCGTCCTTCCGGTGCCCTCGGTGTCCTTTAATACCGCAAGCAGCAAGTGAAGCGGATCGATGTACTGCTGGGAACGCTCGACAGCCATCGATTGTGCTTCTCCGAGCAACTCTTGGAACCGAGTTGTAAATTGATCTTGACGCATAAGAGTTTGAATCTCCTTTTGTTAAGGAAACATTCGGAATCAACTCCTGTTCCCCTATGCGTCTATTCTGAAGAGTCCGCGGAGACGGACGTGCGTTTTTCTCTTATTTTGAGCTTATTTGGTCCACTTGGATTTTGCGGCTTCGTCGGTCTCTTTGGCCTGTACCCAACGGGTGCCCTCGCCCACCTTTTCCTTCTTCCAGAACGGGGCTTCGGTCTTTAAGTAGTCAATAATGAACTCGCAGGCTTTAAATGCTTCCCCGCGATGGGCGCCGGAAACGCCGACAAAAACGATCTGATCCGTGGCGAATAATTCGCCGACACGATGAATCACGGTCGCATCCATAATGTCCCAGCGCTTCTTTGCCTCTTCCACAATGGCCGTAAGGGCTTTTTCGGTCATGCCGGGATAGTGCTCCAGCGTCATGGAAGCGACCTCGTCACCTTCGTTAAGATCGCGGACCGTGCCTAAAAACATCACGACGGCGCCGACTTTAGGAGACGCATGCAGTGCCGCTACTTCAGCCTGAACATCAAAGTCTTCTGTTTGAACTGCAATCTTCATTGACGCCTCTTATAAGTTGAATTCTGTGAATGGGATGTAGGTCACCAAATCGCCCTTCTTCAAGTCAGCTTCAGCCGGAATGTCGGCTAAGCCATCTGCCCAGGTGCAGGAGCTGAGCACTGCCGAGTTTTGAGTTCGGTAGTTTTCCAGCTCTCCGGCGCCGTTGCGGCGGACACGGATGAATTCGCGGCGGGATCCGCACTTGTAATCAAAGGCCAGCGGAAGGATATAACCCTTCACATCAATCTGGCTGCGACCGGAAAGTTTAAGAATCAGCGGCTGAGCAAACAGCAGGAAGGTCACAAAGCCGGAGACGGGATTGCCGGGAAGGCCGATAAACGGAACACCGCGAACTTCACCTTTGGCGACCGGTTTGCCCGGCTTCATGGCGATGCGCCACATCTGCATCTTGCCGAGCTCCTCAACGGCTCGGCGAATAAAGTCGGCTTCGCCTACGCTCATGCCGCCGCTGGTCAGAATGAAATCAGACTTGCGTGAGGCTTTACGGAAAGCTTCCAGAGTTGCTTCAAACGTATCAGGAATATTGCCGTAATCCACCACATCGCAGCCCAGTTGATGGAGCAGTCCGCGCAGGACAAAGCGGTTGGAGTTGTAGATGCCGCCCTCGACAAGCTTTTCTCCCGGCATCGCGAGTTCGTCGCCGGTGAAGAAAAGCGAAACACGAATCGGACGATAAACCTTAACTGTGGAAACGCCGATGCTCGCGGCAACGCCGAGCGCCGGAGGCGTTAAGCGGTCGCCCTTCTTCAATACAGTCTGGCCAACATCAATATCGCATCCTGCTCTTCGAATCCAGGCACCGGCTTTAGGATCACAATGGAATTCAACGCTGCCGTCTTCCATCTCGGAAGCTTCTTCCTGAGGTATAACCGCATCGGCTCCCGGAGGGATGGGGGCGCCGGTGAAGATGCGGGCGACAGTGCCGGGTTCAAGTTCAGTGCCGACGTGGCCGGCAAAAATTCGCTGAGAAACCGGGAAATTGCGGCGACCGCCTGCAAAATCGGCGCAGCGAACGGCATAGCCGTCCATCTGAGAATTATCCAGAGGAGGGACTTTAATTTCGGAGACGATGTCTTGGGCGAGGATCTTGCCTGCCGAATAAAGGGTCACCATATCTTCTACTTCGGCAACCGCCTCCGCACCTTCCAAAATCTTTGCTTTTGCTTGTTCAACTGTCAGCATTTCCGTGTTTCTCCGTCTTCGAGACCAAGCTCTCGAACTATGAAGCGAGTAATGGTTTCGGCATCATTTATATCAAAAATCGGCAGATTTCCAAATGCCGGGTGTGTCGTATCGGTCACGACCGCAGCGATGCGCTTGTCGTGTGCGCAAATCGGTGTTTCATGCCGTTCGAGCTTGCGCCAAACCTCCAGACGAAGCGCTTCCTGCTCTTCGGCCTTAAAGCCTTCGACAATCACGATGTCCGCAGGATCTAAATGACGAATTAAATCCGACAGCGTGGGCTTTTCTTTTGGCGTCTCGGTGAGCATGGCCCAGCGTTCGTCGGTATGCACAATAACCTGCGTCGCACCTGCTTCACGAAAACGATAAGAATCCTTCCCGGGCTTATCGATATCGACATTGTGATGGGCGTTTTTAACGGCCGAGACTTTGAGGCCGCGCTCAGCGAGCAGCGCGATGATTTTTTCGATCAGGGTAGTTTTGCCGCTGCCGGAGTATCCAACAAAATTAACAATCTTCATAAAAACAAAAAGGCCTGCGGTTAAGCAAGCCTCTTCAAATTAAAACTTATTTCCCGACGTCATGCTCGGCGAGGAAATTTTTAACCAACTGCGCATCCGCAGGCATTTCCAGCACTTTCTGCGGTTTTTCGAGCAGATCTTCGTAGCCGGCCGGAACCGGAGGTTCAAAGCCAACGGCTTCTTTAATCGTAGCTGCAAATTTAGCAGGTAATGCGGTTTCCAAACAAATGGTCTTTACACCCGGGATTCGTTCTTTCATTGCCGCATTGATGCCGTCCGCTGTGTGCGGATCCACAAGGAAGCCGTACTGATCCCAAACGCGCTTGATGCAGGCCAAACGGTCGGCGTGGGTGCTTCTGGAAGCGGTAAAGCCGCTTGCCTTCACAGCTGCCCATTCTTCTGCATTGAGAAGGAATTCCTTCTTCTGAGCCAGCTCGGTCCAGAGCTCTACCACACGCTCAGGATTTCTGCCAGTGATGTCGTAGATATAGCGTTCGAAGTTGGAAGCCTTGGAAATATCCATGGACGGAGAACTCGTCACAAAGGTATGTGCAGAATCGCGAATGCGATAGCGGCCGCTGCGGAAGAATTCATAGAGGACATCGTTTTCATTGGTAGCTACGATCAGACGAGCCACAGGGAGCCCCATCTGCTTGGCGATCCAGCCTGCTAAAACGTCACCGAAGTTGCCGGAGGGCACGGAGAATGTGACTTCTTCATCTTCGGATTCGGTCGCTTGGAGCCAAGCGCTGAAGTAGTAAATGACCTGAGCGGCAATTCGTGCCCAGTTAATGGAATTCACAGCGCCGATGTGATGCTCGGTCTTAAAGGTCAAGTCGCCGGATACGGCTTTGACGATATCCTGAGCATCATCAAAACTGCCTTGGACGGCAATATTGAAAATGTTCTTATCCTGCAGGGAATACATCTGAGCTTTCTGGAATCTGCTCATGCGGCCGGCTGGCGAAAGCATGAAGACCTGAATGCCTTCACGGCCTTTCATAGCGTATTCGGCTGCGCTGCCGGTATCTCCGCTCGTGGCGCCGAGAATATTCAGGCGGGTTTCTTTGCGGGCGAGCACAAACTCAAAGAGCGAACCCAGGTACTGCATCGCCATGTCTTTAAAGGCGAGCGTCGGACCGTTGGAGAGCTCGAGAATGCCGAAGTCATTTTCCAGCCAAACGACGGGCGCGATTTTTTTGAAATCCGTGCCTTCGCGGCCGTGACAGTAAACTTCGGGCGTGTAAGTGGTTTCGCACAGACGGGCGATATCCGAGCGCTGCATATCTTTGGCAAAAAGACTTGTCACGGCAGTCGCGAGCTGAGCGTAAGAGAGGCCGCGCCAGTTCTTTAGAGTTTCTTTCGAAACCTGCGGGTAGACCTTAGGCACGAACAAGCCGCCGTCACGCGCCAAACCCTGAAGAACAATTTCGCTGTAAGAGGCGGCGGGCACGCCGCCGCGTGTAGACACGTATTGCATTACTGTAATTCTTCCTTTCTCAGAAGCACGATGGCGCCGCGGACATTGGCCAGCTGCTGCATCGTACGGATGGCTCTTTGAATATCCGCTTCACGGGTGCTGTGCGTCAGCAGAATGATTTCGGTAGAAGCGTCCTCCAAAGGTGCTTCTTTCTGGATCAAAGACTCAATAGAAATCTTGTTGTCGGCCAGAATACGGGCGATTTCCGCCAAAACGCCGGGTTTGTCTTCAACGGGAATGCGCAGGTAGTAAGAGCAGACCGTATCGCCGAAGTCAGCAAAAGATTTGGCTTTCGGGTTATGCGTTGTGGTCGGCATACGAGGACGCTCGGAGACAGCCACTTCCGCAGTACGAGCGATATCGATCAAGTCTGCAACCACGGCAGAACCGGTCGGCTCAGAGCCGGCGCCTTTGCCGTAGTAAAGAGAACTTTCGGCGGCGTCGCCTTTCACAACGACGGCGTTCATCGCGCCTTCTACATTGGCGAGCAGGCGGCGTGTGGGAACAAGCGCCGGATGGACGCGAAGTTCGATGCCGTAATCAGTGTACTTGGTGATGCCGAGCAGCTTGATGCGGTAGCCGAGTTCTTCGGCAAACTTAATGTCTTTGGCTTCCAGATGTGTAATGCCTTCGATATGAACTTTAGTCATATCGACCGGAACGCCGAAAGCAATAGCCGAGAGAAGCATCAGTTTATGAGCGGAGTCCGTACCTTCGATGTCGAAGGTCGGATCGGCTTCGGCGTAACCCAAGCGCTGAGCTTCTTTGAGCACATCGTCGAAACTGCGTCCGGTATCACGCATGGTAGAGAGGATGAAGTTGCAGGTTCCGTTGATGATGCCGGCGATCGAAGAGACGCGGTTGGCGGCTAAGCCTTCGCGCAGCGCCTTAACAATCGGAATGGAACCGGCAACGGCGGCTTCAAAGGCGACATTGACGCCTTTGGTCTGAGCGGCAGAGAAAATCTCGTTGCCGTGTTCTGCCAGCAAAGCTTTGTTTGCGGTCACGACATGCTTGCCGGCGTCGATAGCGGCCAAAATCAAAGATTTTGCAGGCTCGATGCCGCCCATGGCTTCAACCACAACGTTGACTTCCGGGTCATTAACCAGATCATGCCAATCGTTGGTGACGATCACATCTTCGTCGACCAGAAGTTTAACGCGGTCGACATTGCGGACGGTCACGCGTTTGACCGAGATCGGCGCACCCGCTCTTTGTCTGATTAAAGAATGGTTTCTTTCTAAGATGTCGTACGTGCCTTTGCCGACATTACCGAAACCGGCCAAACCGACTTTGATTTCCGTTGCCATTTCCTCTCCTTGCGTTTAACTATTTTTTCTTGGAAGCTGCTTTTGCCTTGGGTTTCTTAGAACCCTTGGTAGGAATGTTCTTAACCTTGGCGAATTTGGGTGCTGCCGGTTTCTTTTCCGGAGCAGCCGGGGCCGGCTCGCCCTTCCAGCGACGATGGAATTTCTTCGTCTTGGGCTGGATCAGACCGTCTTCTTTGAACATCTGACGAATACCGCGCAGGGCCTGACGAATACGATCGGCGTTTTCGATCAGGGCGATACGCACAAAGCCTTCACCGTATTCACCGAAACCGATGCCGGGAGAAACGGCGACCTTGGCTTTCTCCAGCAGGCGTTTAGAGAATTCCACGCTGCCCATGGACTTGTAGAACTCGGGGAGCTCAGCCCAGATGTACATGGAGGCCTTGGGTTTTTCTACCATCCAGCCTAAGTCATGCAGGCCTTTGACCATCACGTCGCGACGGTGTTCGTATTCTTTTCTGACTTCTTCGACGCATTCCTGAGGACCGTTCAAGGCTTCGATCGCGCCGACCTGAATCGGTGTGAAAGTGCCGTAGTCGTGATAGCTCTTGATACGAGTCAGTGCGCCGACAAGTTCACGGTTTCCGACCATGAAGCCGATACGCCAGCCGGCCATGTTGTAGCTCTTACTCATCGTGAAGAACTCGACGGCCACGTCTTTAGCGCCCGGGACCTGCATGATGGAAGGCGCCTTGAATCCGTCGTAGACGATGTCGGCGTAGGCCAAGTCGTGAACGATGTAGACGCCGTGCTTCTTAGCCAGGGCGACGAGTTTTTCAAAAAAGTCGAGATCTACGCACTGAGCGGTCGGGTTGCTCGGGAAACCCAGAATCATGAGTTTGGGTTTCGGGGTCGTTTCCGTCACGGCTCTTTCGAATTCGCTGAAGAAATCGATACCGGGGCCCATGCGGACGCTGCGGACATCGGCACCGGCGATGATGGAACCGTAAATATGAATCGGGTAGCTCGGATTCGGAACGAGGACCGTGTCGCCACGATCGCAGGTTGCGAGCATCAGGTGAGCGATACCTTCCTTGGAGCCGATCGTAACGATGGCTTCTTTGTCCGGATCAATATCGACGTCCCAGCGTCTCTTGTACCAATCGCTGATGGCCTTGCGAAGACGAGGGATACCACGGGAAGCGGAATAGCCGTGGGTTCCGGGGCGCTGCGCCACTTCGACCATCTTGTCGACGATGTGCTTCGGTGTGTCGCCGTCGGGGTTGCCCATGCTCAAATCAATGATGTCCTCTCCGCGATGACGGGCCGCCATCTTCAGTTCGTTGGTAATGTTAAAGACGTAAGGCGGGAGTCGTTTAATGCGGGGAAAATCGTTATTCATGTGGACCTTCACTTGTTTGTTATCAGTAATCTTTTGAGTTTAATTGAAACATTTCGATTTAAAGATGAATCAAACAGTTTTTGCTGGACGTTCTGTCAACAGGCACAAAAAAACCTCCGACTCGCAGAGGTTTTCTTGGAAAGTTTTGGGTTAGAGGGCGTCGCTCGCAAAATCCGCCAGGCGGGATCTCTCGCCGCGCTGCATCGTGATGTGCCCCGAGTGCGGCCAGCCTTTGAAGCGGTCTACCACATAGGTCAGACCGGAGGACCCTTCCGTCAGGTAAGGTGTATCGATCTGAGCGATGTTGCCCAAGCAGACGATCTTGGTACCGGGACCGGCACGCGTGATCAGCGTCTTCATCTGTTTCGGCGTTAAGTTCTGAGCTTCGTCAATGATGACGAACTTATTCAGGAAGGTACGGCCGCGCATGAAGCTCATAGACTTAATGCGGATTCTGGAGCGAATCAAATCTTCAGAAGCTCTGCGGCCCCAGTCGGATCCGTTGCCGCTGCCGCGGTTCAGAACTTCGAGGTTATCGTCAATGGCACCGAGCCACGGAGCCATCTTCTCTTCTTCCGTGCCCGGCAGGAATCCGATATCTTCGCCCACGGAAATGGTGGCACGCGTGATGATGATTTCGTTGAAGCGTCTCTGCTCCATCGTCTGGGTCAGACCTGCTGCCAGCGTGAGCAGCGTCTTACCGGTACCGGCTTGGCCGAGCAGCGTCACAAAGTCGATGTTCGGATCCATCAGGAGATTGAGCGCAAAGGCCTGCTCTCTGTTTCTGGCGTTAATGCCCCAAACCGTGTGCTTCGGATTGAGGTAGTCATCAATCAAACGCACGGTGGCGCGGTTGCCTTCGACCGACATGACCTGTGCATAGAACGGTGTGGCGCCTTCCTGTTCATACCAAATGAACTGGTTCACGAGGAAGCTCGGAACGAGAGACCCTTCGATCTGATACCAAGTACGACCGTCTTTCTGCCAAGACTTGAGGTTTCTGCCGTGTTCGTCCCAGAAGTTGGCTGGCAGCTTGAGCGTTCCTGAGTAAAGGATGTCGCTGTCCTCGATCATCTTGTCGTTGTAATAATCTTCAGCGACAAGGTTGAGGGCGGCAGCCTTCAGACGCATGTTGATGTCTTTAGACACCAAGACGACGTCGCGGTCTTTGACGCTTTCCTTCAAGCCTTCCACCACGGAAAGAATCTGGTTGTCGGCTTTGCCCTGCGGCAGCATCGGAAGCTTCACGTCAAAGGGCTTGGTCTGAATGAACAGACGGCCAGTTGCTTCACCGTGGTTCAGTGTTTCAAGCGGAATGCCTTTGTCGATCGGGCCTTCCAAATTCTGCAGGATGCCGTCAAGCGTACGGCTGACCTGACGAGCGTTGCGGGCCACGTCGGTCATACCGCTCTTGTGGTTATCGAGCTCTTCGAGCGTCATCATCGGCAGATAGATATCGTGTTCCTGGAAGCGGAAGATACTCGTCGGATCGTGCAGCAGCACGTTGGTATCAAGCACATAAAGTTTGTTCTTGCCGTCGTGCTTGAGATTTTTGTTTCTTCTGTGTGCCAGCGTCGTTTCTTTGAGAACCTCTTTGGTTTCAACCGGCGCGGCGGCTTTAACTTCCTGCTTGGCTTCTTTAGCGGAAATCGGTTCAACGGTTGTTTTCGTGCGCAGAGTCTTCGCTACTACAGCAGGTTTAGCTGCCGCCTTGGTTTTACGAGGCGCGCGGGCTGCTGTCGGTGCCGGCGCCTGTGTCGGCAGTTCGGCCGGAATGTCGGTGAGGACAGATCCCTTAGCGACCGGGGCTTTTGGTAATGGCATATGTGTTCCTTCGGGCTCTTCTTTAGAGGAGAGCGGCTTAAAAATCTATTCTTTCTTTGATGCTCGCCGTCTCAATCAAATTACGAGAGCCGCAATTACAATGCCGATCATTGTAAAGGCCAGTCCGAGTTTGATGACGATCCCGATCATCATTCCGAGCCATGTGGCAAAACCGACCTTACCGCTTTTGAGAAGGTCTCGATGATCAATAAATTCGCCGATGGCTGCGCCGAGCAGCGGCATAAAAATCAACCCCCATAAACCGGTGAAGATGCCGATAATGGTACCGATAAAGGATCCCAAAATGCCGAGTTTGGTTGCCCCGGCTTTCTGCGCGCCGAGCGTCTGTGCAATCCAGTCGACAATCAGACCGATAACGGTCAGCACGGCAAGAATCACCAGCGTCATCACGCTAATTTCGTTGTAATGATCGATGAATGCGGCCAGCCACGCACCTGCAAAGATGAGCGGGAGCCCCGGAATCATCGGGACGATAGTGCCTGCAAAGCCGATGACCATGAGGGCAGCGGCGATGACCCAAAGAATAATATCCAGCATTGATTAATAACCTGCGTGCATTTGTGCCTGTGTGGCTCTGCTGACAAAACGCGTATACATACCTTGGAAGATCAGATTCACGGTACCGGTCGGACCGCTTCGCTGCTTGGCGATAATTGCTTCGGCATCGCTCGGCGCATTGGAATCCACCGCCGGCATCGGCTGACCGTCTTCCCCCATGTCGTCCGTCTTCTGCTGATAAGCGACTTCACGGTACAGAAAGATGATGACGTCGGCGTCCTGTTCGATAGAGCCGGACTCTCGCAAGTCACTCATCAGCGGACGCTTGTTGGGACGGGTATCCACTTCACGCTTTAACTGAGAAAGCGCGATCACGGGAACCTTCAGTTCACGGGCAAGACCCTTGAGGCCGCGGGAAATTTCAGCAATTTCCTGGGCGCGGTTCGCGTCATTGCGTCCGCCGGATTCGCCGGACATCAGCTGGAGGTAGTCAACCACGATCAGACCGAGCTTGCCGCCTACACGGCTCATCAGCTGACGGGCGCGGCTGCGCAGATTCAAAATGGAAATACCGGCAGTATCGTCGATGAAGATCGGCGCTTTTTCCAGAGATTCGGCGGCGTCGTAGAATCCGCGCCAGTTTTCCAGATGACCGGTTTTGAGTTCTGACTGTGGAATTTCTCCCTTGGCGCTGAGGAGACGACCGGTAACTTCATCGGCTGACATTTCCAGCGAGAAGACCCCGACAGGCAAGCCTTGATTGCTGCCGACGTGCAGCGCGATATTCAAAGCAAACGCGGTTTTACCCATGGCCGGACGACCGGCGATGATAATGAGCTGACCGTCATGCATACCGCTCGTCATACGGTCGAGATCCGGGAAGCCCGTGCTAGTGCCGGAGACATTGCTCGGGTTGTCAATCTCGGAGAGTTCGCGAAGATGATCCGTGTAATCGGCCAAAACCGCGTCGATTTTTTGGAAACCGCTGGACGAGCGGGACAAATCCTCACTGATGCGAAGGACTTTTGCCTGAGCTTCGTCCAACAAATCCTTGGCTTCGCGAGCGCCGGGATTCATGGAGTCATTGATGATGTCGTTACCGGTTGTAATTAAACGGCGGCGAATCGAACGGTCGCGAATAATTTCCGCGTAGCGCAGAACGTTAGCCGCACCCGGACTGTAATCCGCGAGTCGGTTGAGATATTCGAGGCCGCCGGTCTCTTTTTCGAGACCGCCCTCACGCAGGATGTCGTGGACCGTCAGAATATCGGCCGGCTTTCCCTGCGAGAGCAAGCGCTTAATGTTTTCGAAAATTAAGCGGTTTCCGTAGTCATAAAAGTCCTCCGAATCGATTTTCCCGCCGATCAAGTCGAACGTATTGTTATCGATTAGGAGTGCGCCCAAAACACCGTCTTCAGCCTCTTTTGAGTAAGGCGGAGTGCGGTATTGCTGGACTTCACGATCTTCGCTGCGAATATCGGGCATCGTATTTATGAACTTCCTTTTTTCCAAAAGCAGATGAGAAAACTATAGCTGAAAGAGCAGAGACATGAAAAAAAGAAGCCTCCCAAAAATGTGACATTTCTGAGAGGCATTTTGAAGACCGAAGTCCCGACTTTGGCAGCTGATTCTGGCTTTTTCCATTTAGAAGCCAGAATCCATCGGGCTTTTCAGAATTTTAAAATTTACGTCGGCGTAGCTACAACTTTTGTCAGTGGCAAATGCAGTTTTCTCCTTAAAGCTGAAGGAGCCTCTACTCGATTAAGGGCTTCCAAATTAAACAATGCCGACATCCGGTCAAATAAACCGGCCTCATAAAGCCTCAGATAAAATGGTACCTGAGGGTTAATATCGTCATAGACAACTTCAGCCGTTCTCAATGCTTCCAGCATCTTCTCGTGGGTTATCTCTTCTTTGCCTAGTTCATTTTTAAAGGTATAAAGCATGTACTTTTCAATGACCAGGCTTATGAAGCAGCTAAGAAAGTGGCCGTAGATGTGAGGATCAGTCCACACGAAGCAGGGACGAGCCTCGAGGTATGTCTTGCTTACCCTGAAGCAGTCTTCTATTTGCCAGAGCTTTCGATAAATCGCTGTTGCATCGTGCGGTGATATTTCCAAGTTAGTACAGATTACGTAATATCCGTCCCACTTCGCCTGTTCGTTAATCTTCTCCCAGTTAAGCGTGGGCGATCCTTTGCCCTTTGGAATTTTGACGAGAGATTTATAACCGCTGTTTTTAAGGCGGCTCGGATCCTCAACTGCCTTCTTGGCTTTTTCAACGGCTCTGTCTCGATCTGCTTTATCCTTTGCGGCTCTCGACGGACTATACGAGACGACCCATTTGAGATCCATAGTGTCAAGAACATTCGATGTCTTGTAATTACGGTGCGTCGTCGGACTTTCTCTCATCTCGAAGAGCTCTTGCTTTACGTCTAGCGTCTTGTATCGGCAAACAACTTCTCCCTCGTCATTGCAAACGAACTTCTGCCAGTTTTCTTGGTCTAGGATCTGCTCTTTCAAGTGTTCGGAAGTAGTTTTGAATTTCTGAGCAATAACAAAATCGCAGCCGATATCTTTAAGATCAAACAGATTCTGACAGCTGTTAAGACCGCGGTCTGCTACGACAATGAGCTGCTTGAGGTGATAAGTTTTCTTTATTTTTTCTATTAACGGAACCATTGTCCCGAACTCGTTGGTATTGCCGTTAAAGAGTTCGTAGTCGATGGGTATGCCGTTTTCGTCCATGACTAACCCGAGAACAACCTGGACTTCATTGACTTTATGATCTTTGCTGATTCCAAAGTCTTTGTAGTCAGATACGCAGCGGCTCTCAAAGGAATAGGTGGTCACATCGTAAAAAGCTGCCGTTACCTTTCTCTTGGTTTTCTTCTGGATTTCTTTGTTCAGATGCCTCACGATGGTGGCCTTATCTTCCTGGAGGAGATCCAGAACTTTATATAAATCTTCCAGGTGATCGACTTTTGCGTGATCAATAATGCTTCCGGAGCGATTGGCAAAGCTTCTCAATTTGCTCGTCGGCTGCAGCAGTCTTTGCTCTGTCAGCAGATAAGCCGTCTGATCATAAGAATACTCAATCTTTCTGCTTCGCTGTAGGTGCCTAAACATCTCCGGCAGCTTCAAGTCGGACCAGACCTTTCTGATAAGTGCGGCACCGACGTGGTAAGTCTTAAAACATCCGGGCTTGTCGTTGAGTCCCTTGGCTGCCTGGGAGAGCTTATCCATTCTCTCTTTGGCTTGTTTTTCTACTTCTTGAGCTTTGGTGCTCGCTTCAAGCTGATTTTCCTTGGCAATACGCCCCTTTAATTTCTCAACGTATTGAGGATCCTTGAGCAGTGCAGCATCAAGCGCCCGTGATTTTCAATAAGTCTGGAGCGAGGCTGTCCTTTTTCATTTCGATAGCTTGAATAAACACGGATGTACTTGTAATTCTTAACCGAAACGATTGAAACGTGCAGAGGCATTGCCACCCTCCAAGACTGAGATACTCTTAATTATATCATATGGTGCTACATTTATGCTACATTGACGGTAAAAATTTTTGGGCTCAAACCCATATTAGGCTTGGGTTAGGCCCAAAAACAACTATAAAACTCAGGAAAAGCAGATGAGAAAACTATAGCTGAAAGAGCAGAGACATGAAAAAAAGAAGCCTCCCAAAAATGTGACATTTCTGAGAGGCATTTTGAAGACCGAAGTCTTCAGGAATTTCTTCCTTAATTAGGCTTCAGCAACAACCTGAACGTTGACATTAGCAACGATGTCGTGGTGCAGGTCGATCTGCAGCGGGTACTCGCCGACGGCTTTGATAGCACCCAGCGGTGTACGAACCTGGCTCTTGTGGATATCGTAACCAAGTTTTTCGAGGGCTTCGGCAACGTCCATGTTGGTCACAGAACCAAACAGACGACCGTCGACGCCGGCCTTGGAAGCGATAGTGATGGTCAGACCATCGATCTTGCCCTTGAGCTCTTCAGCCTTAGCAAGACGTTCAGCCTGAGCGCGTTCGAGTTCAGCCTTGTGGGCTTTGAATTCTTCGATCGCAGCTGCTGTAGCACGCTTAGCCTTCTTTGTCGGGATCAGGTAGTTACGAGCGAAACCGTCTTTAACTTTGACGACGTCGCCGAGCTGACCGACGTGAGGAATAGATTCAAGCAGAATGATTTGCATGTTGATTTCCCCCGATTACTGATTGTCGGTGTAAGCAAGAAGAGCAAGGAAGCGAGCACGCTTAATTGCTGTGTCGAGCTGACGCTGATAGTGAGCCTTCGTACCTGTCAAGCGAGCCGGCATGATCTTGCCGTTTTCCTGGATGAAGTCGCGAAGTGTGTCGATATCTTTGTAGTCGATCTGATCAACATGATCAACTGTGAAGCGGCAGAATTTTTTACGCTTGAAAAGCGCGTTCTGCTGATTAGGGTTACGAGGTCTACCCTTTCCTTTGGCACCAAAAGCCATGATTTACTCCTTTTCGAATTCCGTTATATGCAGGACAAGTTTGCGTGAACGCGCCGAAGATGTTGTCAGAAACCCTCTGAATTTCAAACGGCTTCCGAGCTCCACCTCATTGAGAGCCTTAGCAGCCGGACCGACTGCCGCCGCTTCTGCGGAAAAGCTCAGTTTTCTATCCGATCCGGCTTCTTGGACCACCGACATATGGCGAATGGTCAGGTCAAGAATGGGAACAGAAGCTAAGGTGTAGCGGATGACGTCTTTCTTTTCAAGAATTCCGTCCAGTTCGAACGAGTTCACCTCGCAGTCCTAAATTAAGCCTGGGCGTCAGCCGGGGCTTCTTCAGCAGCCTGAGGTGCGGGAGCAGCAGCTTCAGCAGCAGCGCTGGCAGCCTTACGGGCTTCTTCTTTCTCGACAGCCTTCATCATCGGAGAAGGTTCTGTCTCAGCCTTCTTCATTTTCACGGTGAGGTGACGAAGAACGGCGTCGTTGTAACGGAAATTGTTTTCGAGTTCTTCAAGAACTTCGGGGCCGCATTCGATGTTCATCAGAACATAGTGGGCTTTCACGAGTTTCTCGATCGGGTAAGCCAGCTGACGACGGCCCCAATCTTCGAGACGGTGAATCTTACCGCCGTGGCTTTCCACAGCAGCCTTGTAACGCTCAATCATCGCCGGAACCTGTTCGCTCTGATCAGGATGGACGATGAAGCAAATCTCATAGTGACGCATTGAACCTCCTTATGGGAAATAGTCGCCCGGAGCGTCTTCCGGTGTGACAAGGACTAGAAAGTGCGTGATTCTACACCACTTTCAGTAGAAAAAAATCCTGATTACTAAATTAGTTACGAAAAACAAGTCGAGGAATAGCCTTAATGAAAATGAGACCTGCTTGCTTAGCCTATTACTCTACGAACATCTGGGTTGAATGGTGTGTGCTGCGTTTTCTACTATTCGAATCGACCTATTAGAAATTTTCTAATAGTTGAACCTTCCTTGAGTACTCCTGAAGAGAAATTATTTCTCCGGTGTTCGTTAATCGTTGCAAAAAACACATTGGCTACACCTGTCTTTCATGGAGGAGCCGCTTTTCCCATCAGATAGGGCTCCGTGCCGGGATCTGTAGGAAAGGACTTGCAACAGATCAAAAAATCAAGGTCGTGATTTAGCACGACCTCTGACTTTGCAAACTTCAGATTCCGCTTAAGGCGGATACTGATCAGCCAACAGTACGCTGACGCACGGTTTCAAACAAACAAATACCGGCGGCAACGGAAACATTCAGACTTTCGACCGTTCCCAGCATCGGAATCTTCGCCAAGTCACTGCAGCGGCGGCGCGTCAATTGACGAAGACCGTCGCCTTCGGCGCCGAGTACCCAGCCGAAAGCGCCCTTTTGATCAAATTCATAAATGGTCTTTTGAGCTTCACCGGCTGTGCCGATGATCGGAACACCGGCGTCAACGAGCTCAACAATCGAACCCGCCAAATTCGTAACTCGCACAATCGGAACGGTTTCAGATGCGCCGGCGCTGGCCTTCACTGCCGCAGCCGTTAATGTGGCGGAGCGGTCTTTCGGCGTGATTACGGCAGATACTCCTGCCGCATCAGCGACACGGAGGCAGGCACCGAAATTGCGCGGATCGGTCACGCCGTCCAAAAGCAGTAGAAGCGGATTACCGGCGAGATTATCCATCAATGTGTCGAAGGACATGCCGATATCGATCGGTGCAGCTAAAGCAATCAAACCCTGATGCGGAACTTCATGAGAAAAGCCGTCCAGGCGATTGTTGTCGGCCTGCATCAAACGAATGCCGGCCTTTTCAATCTCTTCAATCATCCTGCGCATACGCTGATCGCGGCGCTTCGGATCATAGTAGACGATGCGAATCGACGAAGAATCGCGTTTCATTCTCGAGGACACGGCATGGAAGCCGGCTAGGACTGTATCTTCTTTTTTCATGAGCGTTTCTTTGCAACAGACGGTGCTTTCTTCGTTTTTCTCGCTGCCGGCTTACGCGGCGCGGCAGAAGATTTTACGGTTTTCCTTTTGGCTTCGGTCTTCGGCCTGCTTTGACGATTCTTCGAAACCAAAGCGAATTCTATTCTTCTTGCGTCGAGATCGCAGCGGGCAACCTTAACAGTGAGCTCGTCGCCCAAGCGATAACGCAACCCGGAGTCTTCGCCGTAAATTTCATTGGACTTATCGTCAAAGACGAAGTAATCATCCCCAAGGCCGGAAATATGAATCGCGCCTTCGACATACAAGTCTTCAAGCGTCACAAAGATTGCAAAGGGACTTACACCCGAAATCACGCCTTTAAAGACCTGGCCGAGTTTCTTCTGCATATAGTTGCATTTCAGCCAAGCCATTACATCGTAACTGGCTTCATCGGCACGGCGTTCATGGGCAGAACACAAAAGGCCGAGCTTTTCCCACAAGTCGATATGAGCAACCTTCTTCTTGTCATCGGGTTTTGCCTTGCAGATGATTTCTCTTGTCTGAACCGGAACATCCGCTTCATTGGGTTCAACCAAAATCTTCGGCACGTATTTCCGGCGCCGTAAGATACCTCGGATAGCGCGATGCACCAGCAAGTCAGGATAACGGCGGATCGGTGAGGTGAAGTGCGTATAAGCGTCATAAGCCAGGCCGAAGTGACCGACGTTATGCGGGCTGTAGACGGCCTGCTGCATGGAGCGCAGCAAAATCGTCTGAATCATTGCCTTATCCGGACGATCAGCGATCGATTCCAGCACCTTGGCATAGTCTCCCGGAGTGGGGGAATCTCCGCCGGGCAGCGTCACGCCGAACGGCGCCAAAGTTGCCCTGGCTTTTTCCAGACGATCCTGGCTGGGCGGTTCATGGACACGGTAGAGACACGGAGCCTTATTCTTCTGCAGGAAGTCGGCTGCACAGGTGTTTGCCACCAGCATCATTTCCTCAATGAGGCGATGAGCGTCATTGCGTTCGCGCGGCAGAATCTGTTCGATCTTGCCCTGCTCATTGGCGACAATATAAGTTTCAACCGTCTCAAAATCCATCGCGCCGCGCAATTCACGGCTCTTGATCAGATTCTTGTAAAGATCATAGAGATCCTGAACGTTGCCAAGCACGTGTTCCATGACCTTGGCTTCAGGACCGTTCGGGTTGCAGAGTGCGGCCCAAACATTGTCATAAATCAGTCGTGCCGCCGAACGAATCACAGCTGGGTAGAACTGGTAGGCTTCTACCAATCCGTTGGCGCCAATGATCGCGTCGCACACCATGGTGCAGCGGTCAACCTGCGGATTCAAAGAACACAAGCCGTTAGAAAGCTCTTCCGGCAGCATCGGGATAACGCGTCTCGGGAAGTAGACACTCGTTGTTCTTAACTGAGCGTCCTTATCAATAGAGCAACCGGGTTTGACGTAATGAGAAACATCGGCAATGGCTACGAGCAGACGGAATTTGCCTTCTTCCACAGGTAAGCAGTAAACAGCATCGTCGAAGTCTTTGGCATCTGCGCCGTCAATCGTCACAAACGGAATATCACGGAGGTCTACTCTATCTCGAAGATCGGACTTCGTTACAGAGTCAGAGAAACGCTTAATTTCTTTCTTTGTTTCTTCGGAGAACTTGTAGGGAAGATCGAATTTACGAACCGCGATTTCTGTTTCCATTCCCGGCTCGTCGATCGTTCCCAAAATTTCGACTACGTGGCCGACAGGACTATTAGTGAGAAGGCCTTTATCTTCAAGTTCGGCCACGACGATCTGAGAAGGCGTTGCGCCTAAAGAGCGGCCCGGTGCAATTAAGATCGTTTTGCAAATTCTTGCGTCTTCAGGCACCACAATTCCGACGCCGCGTCTCAGTTCAAAGCGGCCGACAATGCGTTTTAACTTGCGATCGGCAAGTTCGACGATATCGGCTAAAACTCGACCCCTGTAGTCGGTTCCTGCTTCTCTAGCGACAACAATATCTCCGGGAAGAACTTTGGTCATTTCTTCCGGAGAGATGTACATATCGGGAACGTCTTCTTCGCAAATCAGGAATCCGAATCCGTCACGGTGTCCCTGCACCACGCCGGTATGAAGTTTGGCAGAAGAGGTCAGGAGAACAATGTCTTCCCGATTCGTAAAGATTCTTCCTGCCTCTTTCAATTTATTGAAAGCGCGATCAAAGACCTCAGAGGAGATGCCCTTATGAGAAAGCATCACATACTCTTTCAGGTCGTCCATTTCCATCGGGAATCCGGCCGTCCTCAATTCCCGTTCAATTGCCTTTTCAGCCGCTTCCACTCCGGCAGCCAGGGTGGCACGCTGCGGCTTAGCAGAAGTCAACGCAGACTTCTGTGTGGTTTTATTCTTCGTAGTAATTTTGAGCCTCAACTAATTAATGTTGATCCTATTTATGCTGGATTGTAATTGCTGAGGTTGCTAACAAAGTCCTAAGATCGCTCAGAGTGGAGATATTTGATTTCGGCCTTCAGGTACTAAAAATATCAATCCAAATTAAGCACATCCAGCATTCCGAGTCCGCGGAACTGGGGAAGAAGCAGAATTAACAGAACAACAATCAAAAGAAAGACCAGTCCGTAGGCAAACTGATGATCCGTTAACTGCCTGAAGAAACGGTATTGGCCTCCCGACGGATTCTGTTCATAGCGGTAGCCTGAGACTTGGAAGTTTTCAGGGAGCTCTGTTTCCCGGTAATAATCGTTCAGACGATATTCATTCCAAACTTTGGGATCTTTTTGACTTCCGAAAGTATCCAGATCTCCGGGCCTTCGAAGATCTCTCAGATAAATCGGACGACGCTCAATGATTTCCTCTCTTTTACGAAAGCGGATGCCCTGTTCATCCAAAAGCTTCTCGTAAGCCAAATCATGTTTCTTCTGCAGATTGGCAAGAAAACGATAAGCTTTTTCGTCCGCTTGGTATTGGCTATCAGCCTCAATCGTGAAGCATTGGTTTTCCAGATAAACCGATTCGTAATAGGGAATCGGATAAAACTCGGTCGACGAAACAGCCTTAGGGACGCAATAACGAAAAAGCACAGAAACACCGCATGGAAAATTGAAGTTGAATCAAGACCGGCTGTATTGCCGCCTGAACTTGAAAAAGGATTCTAACGACAAAGCGTCGGCTTAAGAAATGTTTCTGCCGACTGCGCCTTTGACACAAAAAGACGGCTCCTTTGCCTATTTTTATCTATGTGAAATCGGTTCGCCTAGAACGAGACGCAGGAAAATTCGGGTCTCGGTGCCGGTTTGGCTCAGCGTTTCTAACGTAGAAACAGCGTGATAAGTGATTTTTGCCTTGGAGACTTCTCAGTCTTCAAGGCTTTTTAGTATTTCAGATCAGAAAAAAGTACGATCAAGCAGGATTACTTTCGAAAAAGATTTGCTCAGACAAAGTTTTGGGGTAGTTGTAGGTATCCGCTTCATCCATACATCCTCTCAGCCAGCGGTAGTACGGTCCAAAAGCTCGGGACTCACGAGTACGAATTCTCAGTCTCGCTCCCATTTTTTCTCCCGAACCCAGTTATGAAGTACTTTGTCGAGCCAAACCGAAGAGCAGTTAGTGACCAGAACCTGATATTTTCTCGTCAAAGGAACCGGCATTCGAATCATCTTTCGGCCTTCTCTGTTAAAAACCTTGTGCCGAAGTTGAGCGCCCAAGTCGAAGTAAATGCCTTTAGCTTGTCTTCCTTACTCAATAGCGATAAACAGCAGACGCCCACTCGATCAGAGAGACTGGCAAGTTCAAACTGAACTTGCAGCAGTTCGTTGATTAGACTGTCTTGCTTGGCGAGTTCCGCCAAAATATTCCGCGGAACATAAGCGACTTCGGCATTTGTGATCGCTAAGTAGTGTCCGGCTCGGGCCGTCAGGAGAAGAAATTCAAGTTACCGGCCGCCAAATGACCAGGTGTGGAAAGCGCAATTGCAGGACTGTCTCCTTTTGTTGAGCCGATCGCACGAGCAGTCACGCCTCTAGTAGCGAGGACCACGTGGTCAACACGTTCACCCAGAGAAAATACTCTTTCTTCTTTCAGCGTTTTGGAAAGACCTAATCTCAAGAAAATCCTCACCAGCACCGGATGAAGGCGATGATGGATCCAAGGCATTACCGGAACTTTAGAAAAAATGGCTCCTGTCGAGTTCGCATTGTTTTTACCTTGAACAATCGATACGTACCAATTTTGAGTGAACCTTGCCATAAGCTCTTTCCAACTAACCTTAGTAACGTGAACCATGCAGAAGCTAGGCAATCATCGAAGGGATGATTAATTTTCACCCTAAGGAATTCCTACGATTCGTCAATAATGGAACGCGTTTTTACCGTAATTAACCCCAAATTAAGTTAAGGATTTGCGTAAAAAGGCTATTAACCTCTCCAAATACTCATGAATTATCGAGAACTAAAAGTCAAATCTGAAACCGTCTCTTTAGAAAGAACGGAAGCATCGAGCGCTTTAGGTCGCGCAAATAGAATTGAAAGTGAGAATTTAAACTAACCACGCAACCCGCTAATGAAATGAAGGCTCGGATAGTTCTAGGGATTTTTGGGACAAAGAAAAACCCCGCAAATCTACGAGGTCTTAAGAATTAGGTCTGGTGCCCGGGACTGGACTCGAACCAGCACGCCCGTGAAGGCGCTAGCACCTGAAGCTAGTGCGTCTACCAATTTCGCCACCCGGGCAACAGAGAAATGAAATTTTACCTATAAGATTCGATTTTTGCAAACACCTATATAGACTCTATTTGTAATAAATTATTTCAAATGAGCTTCGATTTCAATTTATCGGTCCCGGAGAATGCGAAGGGCAAAAAGAAAACCTCGCGAATCTGCGAGGTCTCAGGAATAAATCTGGTGCCCGGGAATGGATTCGAACCAGCACGCCCGCGAAGAGTGCGTCTACCAATTTCGCCACCCGGGCACAGTAAGCCGCAAAATTATTTATCCTCAAGGCAAACGGTTTTCAAGGCCCTGTCACACCATCATTATTCGGGTTTTCTTTTTCCCTCTACTTTGGCTACCAGCTGTCCGAGGCGCATTGTGTCGTACTCTTCGAACGGCTGGTGAATCCAAGGATTATCTCCGAGATATTCGACATAGTAGTCGGGTTCAACCTGAGAGCAGCCTTTCCACCACAAAACAGCAGTGCGAACTTCGGTCACGCCCGGATAGTTGTTCTGAAGGTGCTCAACAACCTTCTTCAAAGTCAGTCCGGAATCGACCAAGTCGTCGACCAATAGCACTCTTCCTTTGAGAGAGTCAGGACGGCTGGAAGCAATGTACTTACCGATGTCCAAACTTCCCTGAATCGTGCCGGCAGCTTCTCTATAGGAGCTGGTCGACAAAATGTTCAGCGGCATATCGAAAATTCTAGAGAGGATGTCTCCGGGGCGAAGGCCGCCTCGAGCTAAGCAAAGCAAAGAATCAAACTTCCAGCCGCTGTCATAGACATTAAAAGCCAGAGTCTCAATAAGGCGGCGATATTCTTCCCAAGAAACGTGAAGATCTTTCATTCCTATTCCTAATTATTCAAACGGGTTATGAAGCAAAATTGTCTGAGCACGATCCGGGCCGGTAGAAACAACTGCGATCGGGCAGCCGGCAACTTCGGACAGACGAGTTAAATACTTCTGAGCGTTAACGGGCAAATCTTCCCACTTTGTAATACCAAAAGTCGGTTCTTTCCAGCCGGGGAAGTCTTCGTAAATGACTTTGCACTGAGCAACTTCTTCAGCGCCGACAGGCATGATGTCGATCCTTTCGCCCTTGTATTCGTAGCCGACGCCCAAACGAACGGTTTCAAAGCCATCCAAAACGTCGAGCTTCATCACAGCCAGACCGCTTAAGCCGTTCCATTCAACAGCGCGGCGAAGAGCAGCACCGTCGAACCAGCCGCAGCGGCGGGGACGACCGGTCACTGCACCGAATTCATTTCCTTTCTTAGCAATGGTCTTGCCGACTTCATCAAAGAGTTCGGTCGGGAAAGGACCTGAACCGACGCGTGTGCAGTAAGCCTTCGTGATACCAAGGATGTAATTGAGTTTCTGAGGGCCGACACCGGATCCGGGGCTGGCAAAGCCTGCAACGGTGTTGCTGGAAGTGACGAACGGATAAGTTCCGTGGTCGATGTCGAGCATGGTTCCCTGAGCTCCTTCGTACAGGAACTGTTCGCCTTCCTTCATCTTAGTGTTGAGAATGTGAGAAATGTCGCGAATCTTCGGAACAATTCTCGGAGCCATTGCCAGCGTATCTTCGATCATCTTTTCGACGTCGACAGGTTCGCTGTTGTAATAGTTCGCCAGCAGGAAGTTGATGAGCTTGCAGTTTTCACGAACTTTTTCTGCAAAGACTTTCGGTTCTGCCAAGTCTCTGACATGGACAGCGCGGCGAGCGATCTTGTCTTCGTAGGCCGGCCCGATGCCACGGCCGGTCGTACCGATTTTCTTATCGCCTAAGGCGTTTTCACGAGCGTGGTCGAGCGCGATGTGGTACGGGAGAACCAGCGGACACTGACCGGAGACAAAAATACGATCTTCGGCATCCATTCCGTGAGCCTTCAGGTCGTCGATTTCCTTCAGCATTGCTTCGGGGCTAACAACTGCACCGTTACCGATGTAGCACTTGACGTGAGGATGCATAACACCGGAGGGGATCAAACGAAGAACCGTTTTCTGGCCGTTGATCACGAGTGTGTGGCCTGCATTGTGGCCGCCGTTGAAACGGACAACGCCTTGTACACTTTCGGTGAGCCAGTCAACGATCTTGCCTTTGCCTTCGTCGCCCCACTGAGCGCCGACAACGACTACATTTTTACTCATTTCATCCTCTTAAAAAATTAACGGTTCGACGTACGGGCCGCTACCGTCCAAACACCATTGATACAAACTAATTCTTCATCCAAGCGGAAAGATTCTTCCAGCGAAGCAACATTGTCTTCAGGCAGTTTTTCAATCACGATGTCGCCGTTTTCGCGAAGTTCACGAATGCGGGACTGCAGGGCGGCATCGTCCAGCCTGTTGGGCGCCAAGATCGCATAAGGACGCTTTGTGTCCATCACGGCGATAATCTCGCGCAGGTATAACGTAAAACCGACCGCGGGACGTTTGCGTCCGAAACGCTCACCGATATCATCGTAACGACCGCCGCGCAGAATCGGCTGATAACGGCCGGGAATATTGACGCTGAAAGTCACGCCGGTGTGATAGTTGTAACCGGCAACGTCAGCGAAATCATAGCTGACGATATCTGCGCCGGATTCACGACCGAGTCTGCGGACGCTTTCCAGAATTTCCGGAATTTCCGGATAATCGGAAAATTCTTCGATAACTTGATTGAGAACGTCTTCCGAACCGAAGAGCATCGTCAGGCGGATTAAATCATCAACGGTTTTCTCTTTAAGAACACCTCTGAGCTCCTCAAGTGCAGAGCGGTCCTTATGACTCAAAGCAAAGAGAATTTGGTCCTGAACAACTTCACTTACAGGATCACTGTCCAGAATTGCCTTGACCACACCGGTGTGGCCTAAATCTAAGAAAATATTTTCAAGACCGAATTGACGCAGAGACTCAATTCCCAAACAGATCACTTCACGTTCGCTTTCCACACTGGAAGAGCCGAACATTTCAACACCGGCCAAGTACGGCTGGCGCGAAGCAAGAGGATGCAGAGGACGTGCATGGAGAACGCTTCCAACATAGCAGAGGCGGGATACACCCGAACGATTGAGAATGTGAGCATCGATTCGAGCAACCTGCGGCGTCATATCGGCGCGGATGCCCATCGTCTTTCCAGTTACCTGGTCGACGATTTTAAAAGTTCTGAGATCCAGATCTCCGCCCGTTCCTGTCAGAAGAGAGTCAACGTACTCCACCAGAGGAGGACGGACGACTTCAAAACCGTGGCTTGTCACCAGTTTTAGGAAAGAACTTCTAAGATGCTCTATGGCCCTCGCCTCTCGTGGAAGCATATCCGCGATATTTTCAGGTAGCAGCCATACTGACATAAAGATCCTTTCTAAAAAAGCAATGAACCGGCCCAAACGAGCACCAGCCCTAAGACTACACTTTCTAACCCGATATAACGGATTTTCTCGCTAGGAAATCGTGAGATAAATCTCACGGCGCGCTTCCATAAATCAGGAGCCAACATAGGTAAAAGGCCTTCAAGTACAAAGCAGAAACCCAGTACGTACAAGAAGGCCTTCATGATTTAGATCACAAAAAATTTATGGTTGTTTATTGGCTTGAGCTTCACCGCGGGAATTCTTGAGATAGTCGAAGAATTCGCTGCTCGGATCCACCACCATCATGTCCTGAGGTTTATTGAAGGACTGGCGATAAGCATCCAGTGAACGGTAGAACTTCGCAAACTCCGGATCTTTGCTAAATGCTTTGGCGTAAAGTTCGTTAGCTTGAGCGTCGCCGGAACCTTTAATGTTCTGAGCGTCACGATAAGCTTCGGCCAAAACAACGGTTCTTTGACGATCGGCGTCAGCCTTGATCTTTTCGGCTTCAGCAGCACCCTTGGAGCGTTCTTCGCTGGCAACGCGCTTACGTTCGGCTTCCATGCGGCGATAGACAGACTCAGAAATTTCCGGTGTGAAATCAACTCGCTTGAGTCGGACGTCAACAACTTCAATACCTAAGTCGGAAACGCGCTTCTGGAGCGCTTCAGAGATTTCTGCCATTGCGCGTGCTCTGTCGCTGGACGTGATGTCGTTTACCGTGCGGCGGTTTACAACCTGGTTGAGCACGTCACGAAGCAGCGCAGACATACGGTCGTCCGCAGCGCGCTCGCTGCCCTGGAAGGAAACCCAGTAGCGGCGCGGATCATTGATACGCCACTTGACATAGGAATCAATCATCAGGTTCTTCTTCTCGCTGGTTTGAACCAAGTCCGCTGCGGGCGTGTCGATTGTGAGAATACGTTTGTCCAAATAGACAACATTCTGAAGCGGTGACGGCAGTTTGACATGCAGACCCGGTGTAGAAACAACGCTCTTTAATTCACCGAGCATGAAGACTAAGGCGTACTCACGCTCGTTGACCGTGTAAAGGCAGGTTCTCGCGAGCAAGGCGCCAAAAAGAATAACAATAACTAAGGAAAGTAATTTTTTCATCTTTCTGTCCTTATCTCAAAGTGCGGGATAAAAGACGGGAAGTAGGCTGACTCGCGTCCGGTGTTAAAGGCGGCTGATCTCCGCCGGGCAGATTATGCGTCTGCTGGGCAGATGAAGCAGGAACGTTCGGCTGCACAGGTGCGGCCGCAGCTGCAGGCGCCGGTGCCGGAGCAGCTCGTTTAGCCAACTGATCCAACGGCAGGTACAACAGGTTATTGGAAGACTTATTGTCAACCATTACCTTGGTCGTGTTGTTGAAGATCTGCTGCATGGTGTCCACGTACATACGGTCGCGGGTCACCTTCGGAGCTTTCTCATACTGTGCGTAGACCTGATTGAAGCGGTTTGCGTCACCTTCGGCTTGAGAGACAACACGAGACTTGTAAGCTTCAGCCTCCTGACGAAGTCGTTCTGCCAGACCGCGGGCCTTAGGCACAACATCGTTGGCGTAAGCCTCTCCTTCATTAATCTGGCGTTCTCGGTCCTGACCGGCCTTAACGGCATCATTGAAAGCGGCCTGAACTTGTTCAGGCGGCTGAGCATTCTGAATGGCGACGGACAGAACCTGAATACCTGAGTGGTAGCGGTCCAGCATTTCCTGCATCAGCTTTTTAACTTCTTCTGCAATTTCCTGCTTGGACTCGAACAAAACGCTGTCCATCTTCTTGCGGCCGACCACTTCGCGCATGGCGGACTCGGCAGTCTGAACAACTGCACCCATCGGATCGCGGGTGCGGAACAAGAACTCTTCAGCGCCGTTGCCCTGCTTAATTCGATACTGAACATTGAACATCACGTCAACAATGTTCTCGTCGTCGGTCAGCATGAGCGCTTCTTTAAGACGCTGTGTACCGCCTCTCAAACCGATTTCAGCCTTACGGACGGAAGAAACGTCGACCAAAGCAACGTCCTGAATCGGATAAGGCAGGTGCCAGCGGAAACCGGCGTTGGTACTTTCGGTGTAGCGGCCGAAAGTCGTCACGACGCCGTTCTGACCTTCCGGAACAATGTAGAAACCGGAAGCGAGCCAAGCGGCCAAAGCGATAACAATGGCGGAAACAGCCATTCCGCCGGAGAATGAAGACGGAACTTTAAACTGCGGGAAAGAGTTTCCGCCGCCGTTTCCATTGCCGCCGCCATTGCCGAACGAATTCTGCTGATTTTTGAATTCGTGGTCTTTGCGCAACGGGGGTTCGTCGAAGTCGTAGTCTTCGTTTTTCTGATTTTGTGTCTGAGAAGAAGCTGACGGCTCTTCTTTCTGAGCATTGCGATTTTGATTGCCTTTGGTGCCCAACATCGAGTTCAGACGATCGTTGAACTGTTTCCAAAGCTCTTCTAAATCTCCGTCATTGTTGTTCTGAGCAAAGCGTCCGGGCATTTCGTTTTTGCTCGGTTCAGCTTTTCTCGGTTCTTCATCAGTCTCTTTGGGAGGCTCTTTGATTTCGTTTTCTTTCTGGGAGGAATCATCCTCCGAGCCTTTTCGGCCCCAACGGGGGTCATTAAGCGACATTGTCGAATATTTCCTTAAAAATCACAGGACATAGGGAACTTGTCCGAGTGAGTTAGACAAGAGAGCAGAGAATTTTAGCACTTGAAAAATAATAATATTTTTAAGATTAAAGACTTATTACATTTAACAAAGAGCTAATCGCGGCCGATCTTTTTCAAAGAAGGCCCCGAAGGAATTACCGCTCAAATTCAGCGAGCCAGTCCTCATTATCGGGAGCCTCTTGGGGCTCTTCCGGCTCTTTTTCTGCTATTTGACGAATGGCGTCTTTGAGAAGATCGATGCCCTCACCGTTTGCGGCGCTGATACCGACAGCTTTCGGCGTTCCGTCCTCGGCACAAGTGATAAACGGACTCCTGCCTTCCAGGTCGATCTTATTGAAAACCAGCAGCTGCGGAATATCTTTAGCGCCGATTTCTTCTAAGACTTTATTGACTTCCGTCATCTGTTCTTCTCTGGCCGGCGTCGAGGAGTCGACGACATGGAGCAGAAGGTCTGCTTGGGCCGCTTCGTCCAGTGTCGATTTAAAAGCCTCGATCAGCTGGTGCGGCAATCCGCGGATAAAGCCCACGGTGTCACTTAAGACGACTTCCACATCTCCGCCGACAAAGCATCTGCGGGCGGTCGTATCCAACGTTGCAAACAACTGGTCGGCCGCGTAAACACCGCCTCGAGTCAGACGATTAAAGAGCGTTGACTTACCAGCATTGGTATAGCCGACCAGTGCGACAGTCAGCACCTCGCCTCTTTGACGAGATTTGCGCTGAGTATTGCGTTGGCGCTCAAGTTTCTTAAGCTGTTCTCTTAACGCTTTGACGCGCGTCGCGATCATTCGACGGTCAAGTTCGATCTGCTTTTCACCAGGACCGCCGGTCTTGGACAAACCGCCTCTCTGGCGTTCCAAGTGCGTCCAGCCTCTGACCAAACGTGTCGACAAGTGAGTCAGTCGAGCAAGTTCGACCTGCAGGCGGCCTTCTCTGGTCTTTGCCCTTTGGCGGAAAATTTCCAGAATCAGATTGGTCCGATCAAGGACTTCAATTCCGACGGCTTTTTCGATGTTGCGCTGCTGCGCGGGAGATAAAGCGACATCAAAAATCAGCGCCTTTGCCCCGTTAGCAAGCGCTTCACTTTTAATTTCTTCGATTTTGCCGCTTCCGAGGAAAGTTTTAGGGTCCGGACGATCGCGTTTTGCTTCAGTCAGACCTGCAACTTGGAAGCCGCAGGATGTCGCTAATTCTGATAATTCAAGTGCCGCGTCTCGATGAATTTCGCGGCCCACAATGACAGAGACGAGCCACACCTTTCCGGGTGTCTCGTCTCCCTTTTGATATTGATAATCCACTATACGGTTTCTGCTTCTTCAGTTCCCTGCTGTTCATTGCCCAGCGGTACGGCGCGAGCCGGAACAACAGTGCTAATAGCGTGTTTATAAACCATCTGAGTTACGGTGTTGCGAAGCAGAACGACATACTGGTCGAAAGATTCGATCTGTCCCTGCAGTTTGATACCGTTCACCAAATAGATGGAAACAGGGATACGTCCCTTACGAAGACTGTTTAAGAATGGGTCTTGTAACAATTGCCCTTTTGTCATTGTTTTTCTCCAAACGGAAATTTCCGCTCATAAATCTGAATAAATTCTAGCTGCGGCACACCGAAATTGTTCTTTGTATTAATCATTTTGGGCGCACATTTAATTCTTCTGCACTTCTATGATCGAAGGACTCTTGTTGGGCGACAACCCCCTTGTGGAGCTGTGTTTCCGCAGCAGATTCTCTTACTACAGTAACTATTTTAGCTGTAAATGCCGTCAGGAAAGATCATTGTTAATGCTTATTTGAGGCACAGAACGGGCAGCGTCCTTCAATCGCGGCTCCTTATAAAAATTCCCGCACTCGGCGGGAATTCTTCGATTAGGCCTTTTGGGCGTAGGGATTCTTGTTCGTTCTAAATTCGATTCGGAGCGGTGTGCCCTCGAGTTTGAATTTATCTCTGAACCAGCCTTCCAGATATCGACGGTAGCTTTCCGGAACATCCTGAAGCGCGTTTCCGTGAACCACGATAACGGGAGGATTCTGACCGCCCTGGTGTGCATATCTCATCTTCGGACGTCCTCCGCCGGCTCTCGGCGGCAGCTGACGAGTCGTGGCTTCGATCAAAGCGCGTGTCAGCTTCGGTGTAGAGAGCTTCATAAACGCAGCGGTATGGGCATCGTTGACTGCGTTGAGCAGGTGATGCAGACCGCGTTTTTCCAACGCGGAGATATAAACAATCTTGGCCCAGCGCAGGAAGTGCAGCTTGCGTTCAAGTTCTTCCTTCACGCGGCGTCTTTCGTAATCGTCCAAGCTGTCCCACTTGTTGACACCGACCACCAAGGCACGACCGCTTTCGAGAATGTAGCCCGCAATGTTGGCATCCTGTTCGGCAATACCGGCGTGCGCATCGAGAAGAAGCACAACCACGTTGGAGCTTTCGATTGCCTGAAGCGTTTTAATCACAGAGAACTTTTCGATTGCCTCAAACACTTTGCCTTTACGGCGAAGGCCGGCGGTATCGATCAGGGTGTAATCACGATCTTTATATTGGAACTCGACCTCGATCGCATCGCGAGTGGTTCCGGGCATGTCAAAAGCAATCAGACGATCTTCACCGATCAGAGCATTGATCAGCGTGCTCTTGCCTGCGTTCGGACGGCCCGCAATGGCAACTTTAATCTTATGTTTGAAATCCTCTTCCTCATCGATTTCCTTTTCGGTCGGGAAAGGTTCCAAAACAAGGTCCATCAAGGCTTTGACCCCTTCGCCGTGGGCGGCGGAGATGGTGTAAGGCTCGCCCAAGGCCAGTTCATAGAACTCGGCCTTAGCCGTTTCCGTTAAACCTTCGGCCTTATTGACGACGAGATAGGTCTTCTTACCGGACTCGCGCAAATTCTGGGCAATTCGCTGATCCTGCGGCGTTAAGCCGGCGCGTCCGTCCACTAAGAACAAGACGACGTCAGATTCGGTAATCGCCAACTGCGCCTGTCCGGTCATCTCTTTGACGATGCCTTCGGTGCGGATCGGTTCAAAACCGCCCGTATCGATGACTAAGTAAGGTTTATCGCCGATACGACCGTCGCCGTAATGACGATCTCGGGTCAGACCCGGGAAGTCTGCCACTAAAGCGTCTCTCGAACGCGTCAGGCGATTAAACAAGGTCGACTTTCCGACATTCGGACGACCAACAAGCGCAATGACTGGAACCATAATTCTTATCTATTCGACAAATAAGCAACGTCGCCTTTACTGGTTTGGAAAATAGCGCCTGCACTAAAAGGCTGTGCCTGCGTTACGATCGGACCGCTCAAACGAACACGCGCCATTTCTTCACCGGTTCTCGGCGAAAGGAAATGAACATAACCGTCTTCATCACCGACAGCCACGGCGCCCGGGAATACGACCGGCGCGGAAAGTCCGCGGTAGAGCATGGTCTTATTGGACCAGCGCTGTTCTCCGCTTTCGCGGTAGAAGGCCTGGACTTCTCCGTTGACGCTGACGGCATAAACGTTGTCTTCGTCAATGGCAGGACCTGCGACGGCATCAATCTTTTGCGTCCATCTCGTCTGTCCGTTGGTGCTGTCCACACAAGTTACAGCGCCCTGGAAGGCGGCGGCGCAAACTAAGTTGTCGCTGAAGGCCGGCGCCCCGACAACGTCAACCAAACGTTCGACTTCGGTCACGCCTTTCGCTTGGGCGACTTGGAATTCAAACATCGGTTTTCCGGAGGCAATATCCAAAATCACGATATGGCCGTTCGGCTGTCCGACTAACAAAAAGTTATCATGAGCCAGCATTCTTGTGGGTAAACGGACCGTCAAAGCGGGCTGACTTCTCTGATAAGTCCACTGCAGTTCGCCGGAGGAAGCTTCAAAAGCAGAGACTCGGGTATCCATCGTGCGGGCGATCACTAGGCCGTGAGAAACCACGGGAGGAGAAGCCAGCTCCGTTGTCAGTTTCTTTTCCCAGCTGACCTTGCCTTCGGCATCCACAACTTCCAGATTGCCGTCCCAAAGACCGACAGCTGTAACGTAGCCGTCAGAGCCGACACCCCCGGTAATCGGGCTGTTAAAAGAAACGGACCATTCGGTTTCACCAGTCCTGGCATTTAAACGAGTCAGCGTCTTTCCGCCGGCTGCAAACACCATATCGTCATATACCGCGGGAACTAAGAAGCCTTCGGCAGAGGAAAGTCCTTTGGACCAAACCTCGGTGACTTCCATGCTCGGTGTAAATTTCACCAGCGGCATGGGTTCATGTTTAGGACTGGAACAAGCCGAAAGCAGAACTGCTGCAGCGACTGCGGCCGCAATCTTGAGTTTTGTACTCATGAATTATTCCTTGGGTAAAGAATTTAATTTGATTTCGATGACGCCGACCAGCGGATTGGTCATAGGCGCATGACGCAAGGCGTCTTCCCAGCTTTTACGAGCAGCGGCAACATCGCCTTTGGCGAGATAGAGGTCGCCCATACGGTCATAAACAGGAACTTCTTCGCCTTTAGCGTCTTTAACTGCATTGAGAACAGTCAGGCCCTGATCATATTTGCCTTCATCAAGATAAACACCAGCCAGACGGACAGAAGCGAGCGGCTTGAGTTCGGGATACTTGTCGGAATCAACGATCCACTTGAGTGCTTTTTCTGCTTCGGCATACTTACCGGCGGTTTCCGCATTATGCGCAGCAAGCAGAGCCCCCATTCCGGCGTACGTCGTCGAAGCATAGCTTTCGTGCAGACGGCCGGCGATTGCCTGAACGCGAGCCTCATCCTTCATATTGCTTGCCTGAATCATCTGTGCGTACAGAACACCGGCATCCGTCGATTCTTTCATCTGATACCAGCGCCAGCCCTGAAAACCGGCGGCGCATAAGCAGGCGACCGTCACGACGGTCAAAATTAAGTTACCCCATTTCTCCCACCAAGCCTTAATCTCGGCAAGGGACTCTTGTTCTTCTAAGTCATAGGCCATGTAATGTATCTCCCGGTCTATTTAAAGGTTCTAAATTCAATTTCTAAAAAAAGAAGTAAACGTAAGGGGACGCCGGTCCCCTCTTCTTTTTAAACGTGCTGGCCGAGTAACGAGACCGCTTCGTCGATCGTAAGCGTCTTCTGTTCACCGTAACCTTCAAGGTTTTCACGAAGTGCTTTGAGGCCGACCTTTCCGGCCGCCGCTTCGTCGGCTCCGATCACCAATGCATAAAGAGCTCCTGAAGCATCGGCGCGCTTCATCTGGTTGCCGAACTTCATGCTGCCGCTGTGGATGATCGTCGCGATATCAGCATCTCTGAGTCTTTCAGCTGCAGACAGTGCGTTAAGGTAAAGCGCCTTGTCCCAAACGACGTAAACGTCGCATTCTCTGGATTCGGGCTTAACGCCGCATTCCTTCATGAGTTCAAGCACGCGTTCAATGCCCATGGCAAAACCGCAGGCCGGAGCATCGCGTCCGCCCAGCATTCCGATGAGCGGGTCGTAGCGGCCGCCCCCGCAGATTGTGCCCTGAGCACCGAGTTTATCGGTCACCCATTCAAAGACCGTGAGGTTGTAATAGTCCAAACCGCGGACCAGTCTCGGATTGACAACATAGTCGATACCTTCGGCTTTCAAAATTGCTTCCAGGTCTGCAAGGAACTGTTTAGATTCTTCGCCTAAGGAGTCATAGAGCTTCGGCGCATTATTGACCAAGTCCTGCATGTCGGGGTTCTTGGTGTCGAGAATGCGCAGCGGGTTGGAATAAAGACGACGAGAAGCGTCTTCGTCCAGAATATCTTTGTGAGCCTCGAAGTATTGGATCAATACTTCTCTATAGGCTTTGCGGTCTTCAAGCTGGCCTAAGCAGTTGAGTTCAAGGCGAACCGGAGCAATTCCGAGGCGCTTCCAGAGGCGGTTAAGCATCAGCAGCTGTTCGGCATCCGTATCCGGGCCTTTGAAACCCATGGCTTCCATGCCGAACTGATGGAACTGACGATAACGTCCTCTCTGGGGGCGTTCGTGACGGAACATCGGGCCCATGTACCAAAGACGCTTCGGTCCTTCATAAAGAAGATTGTGTTCAATACAGGCACGTACGACAGAGGCCGTGTTTTCCGGACGCAGAGAAAGCTCGTCGCCGTTTAAGGAATCGACGAAGGAATACATTTCCTTTTCAACGATATCAGTCACTTCGCCGATACCGCGTTTAAACAGACGAGTCTGTTCGACGATCGGAGTACGAATGTGCTGATAACCGTAAAGTTTCGCCAGAGAGGAAGCTTCTTTTTCAAAGAAGTGCCAAAGAGGGGCATCTTCCGGCAGCATGTCGCTCATGCCGCGAATTGCCTGAATCTTTTCAATCGCCATTATTGTTCCTTAGCATTTTGGTAATTTTTCTGAACGTACTCTTCGATGAGCGAATGGAATTCTTCGCTCATCTTCGGCCCTTTCAAAGACCCCCATTTCTTACCGTCGATAAAGACGGGAGAAACCGGCGCCTCGCCTGAGCCCGGCAGAGAAATACCGATGTTTGCATGACGGCTCTCTCCGGGGCCGTTCACGACACAGCCCATCACCGCCACATTCATGTTTTCAACTCCCGGATTATGCTTGCGCCAATCCGGCATTCTCAACTTAATAAAATCCTGAGTTTCCTTTGCCAGCTCCTGGAAGAGGCAGCTGGTCGTGCGTCCGCAGCCCGGGCAGGAAACAACCTGAGGCGTGAAGTTCCTCATCCCGAGAGCCTGCAGGATCTCGCACGCAAGTTCGACTTCCGCTGTACGAGACTGGCCCGGTTCCGGTGTCAGCGAAACACGGATCGTATCTCCGATATTTTCCAGCAGGAGCACGGAGAGTGCAGCGGTCGTAGAAACCGTACCTTTAAGTCCCATTCCGGCCTCGGTCAAACCGAGATGCAGAGGATAAGCACAGCGAGCCTCGAGCTCACGGTAAACGGCGATCAAATCCTTGACACCGCTCACTTTCGCGGAAATAGCTACCTGAGAGGGCTTCATACCGAGCTCAACAGCTCGATCCGCATTTTCAACCGCGCTTCTTACTAAGGCCTCACGAAGTACTTCTTTTGCGTCGAGCGGATTCTCGAGCTTTTGATTTTCCGACATCATGCGGGCCAAAAGATCTTGGTCGAGCGAGCCCCAGTTGACGCCGATTCGAACGGGCTTGTCATACTTCTTCGCGAGCTCAATCATTGTGCGGAAATTTTCTTCCTGCTTGTCGCCTTTTCCGACGTTGCCGGGATTGATTCGATACTTAGAAAGCGCCTCGGCGCATTCGGGATATTCGGTCAGCAGTTTGTGGCCGTTGTAATGAAAGTCGCCTACCAGCGGAACAAAGCAGCCTGCTTCATCCAGCCTCCTGCGAATTTCAGGGATCGCTTTTGCAGCTGCCGGAGTGTTGACCGTAAGACGAACAAGCTCGCTTCCTGCCTGAGCGAGCTCTAAAACTTGTTTGGTCGAGGATTCGACATCGGCCGTATCCGTGTTCGTCATGGACTGGATCACTACGGGGCGGCCGGCGCCGATCTCAACGATATTGTCCTTCCAGCGGACAATCATCGGTTCTTTTTGTGAAGAGGACATTCGTTATTTTTGAACCAAAGTAAACACGGTGGAAGTCGCGCGATTATTGATATTCAGATCAACAGGTGCGCCGTCAACTTTCACAAAGCCCTTAGCACGGTTGCCGACGGAGACTTTGAAAGGATACAGAACTTCATAATCCCGAGTTTCACCGCTCTTTAACTGAGCATTGTGAACGAGCTTCTTGTCCTGGTAAACACCGAACCAACATTCCCCGCCTTCGGCACCGATCGTCACTTTGTACGTTCCGTTGGCGGATTTCGGAACCACGAGGTCCCAGCGGCCTTCAGCTTCGTTATGAGTCAGCGTCAGCAGTTTAGACGGAGCAGCAGCTGCCGGCGCTGCAGCGGCAGCTGCCTTCTTGGCCTCTTCTGCTAAGCGCTTTTCTTCAGCAACTTTCGCTGCGGCTGCTGTCTCAGCTTCTTTTTGCAGTTTTTCTTTTAATGCGGCATCCCGATCAGCCTGTGTCTGAGCTTCTGCTGCGGCCGGAGCCGAAGCAGCGGCAGCGGGCTGAGGAGCGGGTTCAACCGTTGTGTTGGAAACCAAAACAGGAACGGCTTCAGGAGTCTTTGCAAGTTCAGAAGCCGGAGCGGCTGCCTCAGCCGGCTGTGTAGCCTCTGCCTGAGGAACTTCGGCAGCTTTTTCGGTTTTTTGACTCATGTAGTAGTTGTAGCCGATCCAACCCAATGCGATTACAACTGCTAAGAAAAGCAGTCCGGCAATAAACTTACCGACAAAGTTTTTCGGCTGAGCATCGTGATAAGGAGCGAGCTCCTGAGTCGTGCGGCGGATGAACGTACGCGGGTCTTTATCGTCCGGAGCCAATGCCGCATTAAAGAGCGAAATGATCTTGGCTTCATCGACGCCTAACAAACGGGCATAGCTGCGCAGGTGGGCGCGAGCGTAAACAGGGGTCGGAAAAACTTTATAGTTGTCCGACTCCAATCCTTCGATCTGATCCGGTGAAATTCTTAGCTGAGAAGATACCTGATCAATACTCAATTCTTTATTTTCACGAGCAATACGCAACAAGCCGCCGTACGTCGTTGCTTCAGACGGCTGGTCTTTGGCTTCCAAGTTGATATTGTTCTCAGACATTTTTCTCGCCTCCTGTTGCCTTTGCCGGGCTCTTAATCTCTTTGATGATTATCTCGCGATTTGCTCTCTTTTCTGCGAGCTTAGTACGGTCTTTAATTTCCCCGGCCAACTGACCGCAGGCCGCATCGATATCGTCACCGCGGACCTTTCTCACAGTAGTGACAATACCTGCGCCGTTCAGTCGGTCGGCAAAGGCTTTGACCTCTTCGGGCTTACTGCGCTCAAGACCGGATCCCGGGAAGGGATTAAAGGGGATCAAGTTGAACTTGCAGGGAATGTCCTGAACCAAAGTAATCAGTTCTTTGGCCTGTGCGAGTGAATCATTCACGCCGCCGATGAGAATGTATTCAAAGGTGATGAAATCTCTCGGGGCGTGTTCCAAATAACGCTTGCAGGCCGCGAGCAGCTGCTCGAGCGGATGCTTGCGGTTGACCGGCATGATCTTGTCTCTAAGCTCATTGTTCGGAGCATGGAGACTTACTGCCAATGCGACCGGACACTGTTCGGCAAGCTTATCCATCTGCCTGACCAGGCCGGAAGTGGAGACGGTAACGCGGCGGCGGGATAAGCCGTAGGCGTTATCGTCGAGCATCAGTTTCAGGGATGGGATGACAGCGTCCAAATTCTGGAGCGGCTCACCCATGCCCATCATGACAACATTGGAAATTACTCTTTCGTTTTCATCGGTGATACCGAGATCTTTTCTTAAAGTGTGTTCGGCATGCCAAAGCTGACCAATAATTTCCGATGCTTTCAAATTACGGTTAAAGCCCTGCTTACCCGTCGAACAAAACAGACAGTTCATTGCGCAGCCGGCCTGAGAAGAGACACAAAGCGTGCCGCGGCCGTCCTGAGGAATATAAACCATCTCAACGGCGTTACCGCTGCCGACGTCAAGCAGCCATTTACGAGTTCCGTCAGCAGCTGTTTTATCCCGAATGATTTCGGGACCCCGAATCTCAGCAACCTTCTCGAGTTTGGCTCGGAAGGACTTGGCGAGATCCGTCATTTCAGAAAAATCGCGTGCTCCGCGGCGATGAATCCAACGCTCAAGCTGTTTCGCACGGAAAGGCTTCTCTCCGAGATCTTCACAAAACTTCTTCAGCCCCTCGGCATCAAATCCAAGGAGGTTCACTTTCTGAGGCAACTTTTCTTCTGTCATGATCGGGTGTTATCCCCGCTTGCGCGGGGATATTCTTTACATCGCTAACTAAACTACATGCGCGGTCGATTAACGGCCGGCGTAGATGTCCATCTGCGGGAAGAAGAAAGCGATTTCAACGGCAGCTGTTTCAGGGCTGTCGGAGCCGTGAACAGCGTTAGCGTCGATAGACTGAGCGAAGTCGGCTCTGATGGTGCCCTTGGCAGCCTTCTTCGGGTCGGTAGCGCCCATGAGTTCACGATTCTTCATGATGGCATTTTCACCTTCGAGAACCTGAATCTGAACGGGACCGGAAACCATGAAGTCAACCAGATCTTTGAAGAAGGGGCGTTCACGGTGAACAGCGTAGAAAGCTTCGGCTTCCTGGCGGGAAAGCCACTTCATTTTGGAAGCAACAATCTTGAGGTTGTTAGATTCAAAGCGGGAGTAAATCTGACCGATAACGTTTTTGGCAACTGCATCGGGTTTAATAATCGAAAGTGTGCGTTCAATAGCCATTTCAATCTCTTAAAAACGAAAAAAGTAAAAAATAGAAATGCAGAGGATTCCGCACTTCTTTTTGTCTAAAAGACAATCGGTTGATTTTATCATGCAGGGATTAAGGACTAAGGTTTTACGAGAGGCTGAAACGCCTGATTACTTAGTTTTCCGCTGTGCAAGGTTTCCTGCAGCCAGTCAAGGTGCAGGCGTATTCGAAGGTTTGAAACGGTAGGTCAGGCCGAGCAGGATCAAGTTAATCACAGCTACCACGATGAACGTCTCCAAACCGGAAGAAACAAGTTCTGTGGCGCGATCCTGCCAGATCATTTTCGGAACTTCAATAAAAACTACGGCGGCAAATGCGACCGGAAGAATGATCGCGAAGCGAAGTGCTTTGAGGGTCACGAGTTTGCTTTCGACATAGAAGCTTCTGGCAAACCAAATCGAGGGAAAGATAAAAAGCAGATAGATCGCGACAGAAGCTTTGACAAATGTGTAAGCGTGGATCATCAGTCCTCCGTTTACCGAAGCGATATCGTGCACTACCCAAACCAAGAAAGCCAGCATGCCCGGTTCAAACAGCATGATTAAAGACAAAATCAGCACAGCAGAAACCGGAAGTCTCGGACGATGGATCTTTAACTGCCGCGCCAGCCATAATGAGCAAAACAGCATCACAGTTGTTGCAATCAGTGTGCGGACAGCCATAAGAAATTCCATGCGTTCACTCCTATTTCTTTTCCCGATCTTTCTTCGGCTGGTGACTAATGGGATAATTATCCGCTACCTGCGGACTCATTCTCAGGTAAGCAGTGATCACCATGAGCACTGCAATATAAGCACCCATCGTATATCCGGCAGGAATCGCTACCGTAAATCCGTGAGAGCCCAAGATAATGAGCGGCAGAATGCCGGCTGCCAACACAATAAAGAAAGCCGAGGACCACATGATTCTCAGTGCCCGAACCAGGCTTTCGCGGTTGTGACGGATGTAAAGCAGCCAAGAAGCAAAAATGCTTTGACCGATGGCAACCAAAATACAAATCATGGCGAGCGCCACATACAGCTGGTCCAGCGTGGCCATCTTATGAATGGTTCCGTAAAGCAGCGATATGCTCGGAGACTCGTAATTGGCGCTGGTAAAGCTCAGCCACAGAGAAGGAAGAACATCGCGAATCAGACTAATTGAAAGGAGCGGCAGTCCAATAAACAGGAAGACAATACAAAGCGCCAGCCCCCACGTCGAGATGCCCTGCCCTTTGGTTTTGACGACATAGGTCGGAAACCAGACACAAAAGCCCAATGCAAACAAAAAAGCAAACCAGTACTCAAATACTCCGCTTTCTTCCACTCTCTTTCTCCTTAGTTTTTATTTGTTTATTCGTTGCTGAATGTTTTTCCAGCGGCCTCAGAATACTTTACGTAAATACCCACGCCTAAGGCAAGTACCAGCGACAGGCATAAGAACGGTAGGTCTTCTTTGGCAAGATTTACTCCGAAAGATCCGAACAGCAGATACGGCGCAGCTGCCTGAGACACCAGATTTAAGAGGTAGCCGAGACCCGTGAAAAGCAGGACTAAATTTATCGTCCCGCGGGCGCGGCTTTCCACGATAAGGTAAGCCGCATACAAAAAAGAAATGATGGCCCCGGTCGACAGTCCCCAGCTCATCCAAGAAAGCGTCAGTACCGAACCCACCCCCCAGGATGCAAAAGGCAGCATCGTGTTGTTGAGCTCGGCGTTATTCACGTACGTGAGCACGGGCAAAAGGATCATCAAAATAGAGGCAGAAAATGCCAGACCGAAACTTAAGTCCTTCTTGAAAAATTTTAGGGCGAAGGCCGGCACTAGAATGATGACCAGCAGCTCCGCCAAAATTTTTACAAACAGAATTACGATCTGAAAAACCAAAGACGTCATTTCCGTTAAATCTTCGGTTCCTCGGATCGAGCTTCCTGCTCAGCCTCTTCAGTCATTCCGCCGATTTCGATTTCATCGATTTCGTCGATTTTTTCCGGCTTGGGACCCGGTTCAAAAACGGCAATGCTTTCAACGTGCGCCGTATGCGGGAACATATTCATCACGCCGGCAGACAGCAGTTTCCAGCCGCCTTCCCTTACGAGCAGCGCAGCATCGCGGGCCAGCGTTGCCGGATTGCAGGAAACATAAACCAAACGAGCGGGACGCTTATCCGTGTCCGCGAGCGAGCGGCAAAGCGCCATAGCGCCTTCACGAGGCGGATCGATCAGAACACGATGCACGCCGCCAAGCTTGTTCCAGACGGCATCCCAATCGTCCAGCGTCCAGTCAAACAGGTTACGAGCCTCAAATTCAGTCTTGTCTGCGAGATTATTGTCTTTTGCTCCTGCACGGGCACGATCAACCAGTTCGGTGCTTCCCTCGATACCGAGAACTTTTGCTGATCTTGTCGCCAGCGGCAGCGTAAAGTTGCCGAGACCGCAGAAGAAATCAATGACTTTGGACGAGGGTTCAAGATGCAGCAGACGAAGCACTCTGGTGACCATCACTTCATTTAAGCGATGATTTACCTGAGTGAAGTCTGTCGGTCTGAAGACGACTTCCACACCGGTTTCTCGATGGTGCAGTTTCAGTCGAGTCGCATTTTCAGGGTCCATCGGATAAATGGAATCCGGGCCTTTCGGCTGATACCAAAAATCGACGCCGTAGTCTTTTTGGAACTGTCTGAGTTTTGCTTCATCATCAGCCGTCAGTTTTTCCAAGACACGAAGCACTAAAGCCAGCGCTTCATCTGTCACGGCCAACTCAATCTGAGGAAGCTTCTTGCGAAGCGATAAAGAGTTAATGAGTTCGCGCAGGGGAACCAAAAGATCGCTGACACGCTTGGGAAGAATTTCGCAGCTCTTCATGTCTGCGATAAAACTGGAACGCTTTTCATGGAAGCCCACGAGCACGGTTCCTTTTTTCGCGACTTCACGCACAGACAGACGGGCACGATGACGGTATCCCCATACAGAGCCGTAGATCGGTGCCAGAACCTGTTCAGGGCGGACTCTGCCGATATGCCACAAGGCGTCCATCAAAACCTTTTGCTTCATGGCCACCTGAGCATGGGCCTCGAGATGCTGCATGGCGCAGCCTCCGCAGCTGCCGTCCTTGACGCCGAAGTGAGGGCACTTCGGCAAAACGCGAAGCGGGGATTCCTTATAAATTTCGGTTGTCAGTCCTAATTCAAAAGAAGGTTTGCTGCGGTAGACCTCGTATTCGACTTTCTCGCCGGGGAGCGCCCCCTCGATGAAAACGACTTTACCGTCACGGCGTGCGACACCGCGGCCTTCCTGATCCAGAGACTCAATAACGGCGACATACTTTGCCCGTTCTTTTTTAGCTCGTGCCATGAATTTTCCTAACTACTAACTTAGCGCTTTTGGAGCATTGTAAGAGGATCGATCGGTTTGCCGTTTTTACGTATTTCAAAATGGACACGGGGAGAAACATCCGTTGTTCCCATCACGGCAATCGCCTGGCCCTTACGAACTTGATCGCCCTGTTTTACCGAGATCGATTTCACCCGGCCATAGACAGAAACACAGCCGTCTTTATCGCGAATCATCACGACCTTACCGTAACCCTGGACCTGACCGTCAAAAAGCACCGTACCGTTCACAGCAGCGTGAACCTTTTCGCCTTCGGATCCAGCGATATCGATACCTTTATTCAAGCCGCCGAAATTCTGAATAATCTTTCCTGAAGCCGGCCAGCCGTAGGTGCCGTTTGCGCTGCCGACAGAGCTACTTGAAGAAGCGGTCTGGGTAGTGCTTGCAGATGCGGCAGGAGCAGCGCTTGAAGAGGTCGAGGGCTTAGCAGAACTGCTCGAACTCGTCTGTGTCTTGGTGTTGGCTTCAACTCTGCGGATATTGGCGTCCGTTGAAGACGATACGGACAAGCGAAGTTTCTGACCGACCAATAGGTGGGACGGATTCGTCAAGTGGTTTTCGCGCGCAACCACGGCGGGATCGAGGCCGTAGCGGGAGGAAATCGCATACAGCGTGTCTCCGGGCTTAACGGTATAGACGGATGCCGTCGCTGAACCGTCCGTTATCGGGGCATTGCCTCCGGTAAACGAACAGCCGGCTATCACCGAAGCAAACACCATCGGCCAAAGATACTTACTGCAATTCATAACTCCTCCATGAGCCTCTTTTATTTCTCTACCGAACAGATTTTAAGTAAAAACCGTCCTAATCGTCAGAACAAATCGAATTATTCTCAGGACTGAAAGCTGTTACACCACGTCCGAACGGTATCCAGCATCCCGTAATTCGTCATATCCACTTGAAGCGGCGTAACGCTGACGTAATTGTGCGATGTTGCCCAGAAATCGGTTCCCTGAGTGCTGTCACGCGCGTCACCGGCGGCGCCGAGCCAATAAATCGTCTCGCCTCGCGGATTAACCTGCTCAATCACGGATTGGGCGGCGTGACGACGACCGAGACGTGTCACGACTAACCCAGAGAGCTGGTCAATCGTTGTGTTGGGGATATTGACATTCAAAAGGAACGGCGCAGGAAGCGGACTTTTAATAAAGTTGTCCACAATGTACTCGGCCACCTCCGCGGCGGAATCCAAACAAGACCAGCCCGAATGCACCTGAGAAAAAGCAAAGGACGGGCAACCGAACAAGAATCCTTCCATAGCGGCAGCGACGGTTCCTGAATAAAGCACGTCGTCACCCATGTTCTGGCCGCAGTTGATGCCGCTTAAAACGATATCCGGTTTTTGAGGCAGCAAGCCGGTTAAAGCAATATGGACACAATCCGAAGGCGTACCGTTCACAAAGAAAACATTTTCCTGAACCTGACGAACGGAAAGCGGACGGTTAAGCGTTAAGGAGTTACTGGCCCCGCTGTGGTTTTGTTCGGGTGCAACCACTGTGACATTGCCGAATCGGCGGATACGACGGGCGAGTTCCTGAATACCGGGCGCTAAATAACCGTCATCGTTTGAAATCAAAATATTCATCGCTTTCCTCAGATAGCCGAAGTTTTCAGTCCTCAATTATCGCGATTTTCCGACTTCTTAGCCAATGCCGCGAGCGCAGACCGAGGACTATCAGAGGAAAGAATTTTTAGAGGCGCCCGAAAAAGCAAAAGCCGCAGGTATGCTAAATCTCTGCGGCTGTGCATCGATGTCGGCAATCGGCCGACGAAATTATTTGTCCTATCGAATAGATTAGGCGGTAGCCTTAGACAGGGTCATTCCTGCGGAAACAGCAACGACTTTTTGCTTCTTCTCTTTTTTCTCAGACTTCTTAGCAAGGGAGATCAACTGAAGAGAAGCCCCGGCTAATAAAAGACGAGTTTTCATTGGAAGAGATTCAGGCATTTAGTCCTCAAAGGTTGTTATGAAATCACCTTCCAATTTAGTAATTCAATATGACAGCTTTATGACAAAAATGAGATAAATCTCAAAGTTTAGTGTTTATCCTTAGACGCTTACCATGACGCGGTAACCTCTTCTTTCAAGTTTGTCGCGGATTTTACAAAGTGACTCTTTATCTGCCTTTTTTAAACCGGCCGCCGGTGTGTCGCGGTCAAGGGTGTAAATCATGACTTCCCGAGGCTTGATTTCTTCCAGCACATCAATCCACGGATCTACAAACTCGTCTGTCGTGTTATCCACGGACTGTCCTTCAAACTCACCTTTCATGAACATCGTCTGAATAATCGGACGAACCGTCATGTTTTTGAGTTTCTCGATGACACCTTTTACATCGTACTTGGCGTTCGGACGATCAATGCGCTTGATGTAGTCCGCGTTTACGGTATCGAGCTTCATAATCGGGTTGTCCACTTTTGCCAAAGCTTTAACAACCTTCTCGCGCGCAAGGAAGGTAGAGTTGCTTAAGACGCTGATTTTTGCGTTGGGAAAATAGCGATCTCTAAGCTCAATCGTGTCATCAATGATGAGGTCAAAATCAGGGTGAGACGTCGGTTCTCCGTTACCGGCAAAAGTAAAGACATCGGGAACGACGCCTGTTTTCTGCAGATAAATAAGTTTCTTTTCCAGAGCTGTTCGAACTTCTTCCCGCGTAGGGAGCTTGCGTTTGGCGTCGTGGTCTTTATTAAAGCCGCATTCGCAGTACACGCAGTCAAAAGAGCAGACTTTGGCTTCAGCCGGCAAAAGATTGATCCCTAAAGAAGTACCTAAGCGTCTGGAATGAATCGGTCCGAAGATTGGTGAAGGAAAAAGAATACAAGCCATGCCGACCTCCTCCGTGAGAACCGCAAATAACAAAAAAGCTGCCACTTGGACAGCCTTTCGAGAATTTGTGGTCGGCGGCGGGAACCGTACGACCAAAACAAATCAAAAGGTTACAACAACATCCAGCTTCATTAGTACATTCATTGATACATCAAACTCATAAATCAGCTGAACAGCCCACTATTAATATATTAGCGAGTTACTTTGGAGTTGTCTTTCTTAGCGGTGGTACTTGTAGCAGAATTCAAGGCCGACTTCAGCTTCTCGGAGGAGTTCTTCCTTCTCGACTGCCAGTCGCTGAAATTCAAGACACTTTCCAGCGGAAGGATTTTTGGCTGCTCTTCTTTCAAGTTCGGACAGTTGGTTGCGCATCCTGCCAAGCTCGTTCCGATGAGCAGACTCAGCAATCCGTAACTCAGAAAGCGCCACAGCATCATTAGTCTGTTTGAGCCGGAAACCTTGAATCGTGCTTTTGAGAACTTGAATTTCAAGCCTTGCATTTTTTAATTCCTCCGATTCTCGCCCCTGCTGGACTCCAATCCAATAGGAAAAAACAAGAGCGGCACAAGCCACCCCTATTTTCAGAACATTGATTAGGTTCATTTACCATTCCACCTCCTGTGCGGCCCAAGGTCTACATGAACAAACGTCGGATAGAAACCCACACCACCGGTGCACCTCCGGTTTGCAATGATTTTTAATCGACCTAGTGCCCTGGCCCATTTTTCCGAATCTTTGTAGCGGGTCGGCCGAATGTCTGCGGCCTGCCCCTTAACATGAAAAGAATTCGGTGCGCCTCCGATTTTCCGATTATGTTCCGGACTTCTGTAACCGGAATTGATATAAATCGGCTCCCCAAAATCAGCGCGGATTTCCTCTAGCAAAAAATAAAGGCCCGGATCGACAACCTCGGGCCACGGACTGGGTTTGCCATCCCTGGAGGCAAATTCCTTGGGTTTAAAGTGCTCACTCATTTCAAATTCTCCATCCCGTGCTTCTCATAGAGTTCGTGAATGAGTTTTGTGTTGTTCTGAATAGCTTGCTCATTGGCCCAGATTCCCCGTTTGATATCGTCAAATATCACGTTGCGCTCGCAGTAATACCACCCTAGTAGGAAGCCGAAGCAGATTGCGATTGCTATAGCAGCTGACCTGCATAGGCGTATTGCCCATTCATTTAAAAAGACACTCATGATTTAGCTCCTAGTCTGCTGTCTAAAAATTTTTTGATGTAATAAGCGATGATCCTGACTCCAAGGTAAGCAGCCATGAAAGAAATTCCGACTGCGGCCAACTCATTGACGCCGTAGCCTTCGAGGATCCAGAAAACCCCGATAGCAGTCACGCCTCCGGACAATGCCTCCCAGATTGCTTCAAGCGCAGAGAACTCAATTGGTTTCTCCTTGCGTTTTTCTCTCCAGTCATCGACGTAGCGAAGAAGCCCAGCGATTAAACCGAGCCCACCAACGCAGGCGATGAGAGTGTTTATAAGGTCTGTGTGTTTAATCACGATTTCACCTACAAGAATGGTGTTTATTTAAGAAAGGTCTGATGTGCATGATCAATTGTTAAATTGTGCTTTTAACCTTCTTTTTTGCTAAAAGAAAGATTTTTATGAAAAAGTCTTCTTTCACCGATAGCAAAATAAAACAACTAAGCCCTGCCAAGAAACGTTATTCACTGACCGTTGACACCGGACTGTCCATTAGAGTCATGCCGTCCGGTGTCAAATCATGGATTGTTCGGATTCCTTTTAACAACAGGGTATCTGACATAACGCTCGGACATTTCCCTGAAATCGGAAAACGCCAGGCGTGCCAGCTTGCCAAACGGGAAAGGCAAAAATATGAACTTAGAGCCCCAAACGGATATACATTCCAAGATGCCTATTGCCTCTGGAAAAGCCTGAAGCGAGGAGAAATCGTCAGTTATCAATCCGAGAAGCAGCGACTGGATAAATATGTTGTTTCCGCTTTGGCAAGGAAGCAGCTTGACGATATCACGGCGCCCATGATTATCCGGTTGCTCAAACCTATCGAACAGTCAGGAAAACGTGCCACCGCAAAACGATGCCTGATGAGAATCAGAGAAATTTTCGATCTTGCAGTCTGCGCCGGATACGTTCTCCACAACCCCATAGCAGGAGTCAGCAGGTTGTTCAAAGCCCCCAAGAAAACTCCGCGACCCTCACTCCCTTGGTGTGAGTTGCCTGCCGTCATTGACGTCATCTGCCAGAATGCAAACAAGCATCTTCAGTTGATTTTTTTCTTTTCTCTTTACTCAATGCTGCGTCCGGGAGAAGTCGTAAAACTGCGGTGGGACTGGATTAAACAAGATTGTCTAACAATTCCGGCTGAACACATGAAAATGAAAAGACTGCACAGAGTGCCTCTTACTGCCTATGCTCTTTCATTGCTCAATGAGGCAAAAAATACTTCAAAGCACAAGAGATCCAGCTATGTTTTTCCTGGACAAAAATCATCCAAACATGCAAACAGTCAAATACTGACCAACTTCATGAGACAGAATTCGTTTTTCAAGAACCGACTGGTTCCGCACGGGCTAAGATCAATCGCCCGATCCTGGATGGCCGATCACAATGTTTCATATGAAGTTGCCGAGGCCTGCCTGGCCCACATTGTAGGAAGCAGTGTATCCAGAGCTTACCAAAGAAGTGATTTTTTCGAAGCCAGGATGCAAATTCATAAGCAATGGGACGGATTTATTCAAGACTGTGCCAGAAGTGCCCAGCTAACCAGTCCTAAGGCAGATTCCATCGAAACACCGAGCCTTTCTCAGAGTTAAATCGTCTTGTGCCCGGCTCCCGCTTTTTACGCCTCGTAAGGAACAGTCCAAAGTGCGGTTTGAGCATCTCCAGCCAGCCGCAAAGCTCTCGATAACTGCCGCACGGTTACCCGTGTAACGGTGTTGTCTGCCAATACCCAAGCCCGGGTTTCTGTGTCCAGATCAACACCGCAGGCAATTGCCGCCGCAATTGTTCTTCCCATGCGGGTCTGGGCAGTTTCATCCCCATCAAAGATCATTCCGTCAACTTCCACCGTAATTTTAGAGACCGCTTCGGCTCGCTCAGCTTTTGCCTGTTCTAATGCTGAGGCGGCCTTTTCTTCCTCGGTGGGCTCGGGAGGAACATATGGAGTAAAAGTTCCATCCGATTTTCTGATGTACTCCTGCCCGTCAATGTTGCCAATCAGCAATTGATACTCTGTTTCAGAAATCGCAAGAAATCCGTTCGCCAGCAGTTTATTAATTTGGGCTTCTGTTTTCTCTTCTCTCACGTACGTTTCAGTACGTTTGCCGTTTTCATCAAATTTAATCAGATAATTCATATGATTTTCCTTAAAACACGTGATAATTCCACGGGATTTACCATTCAATGGGGAACAGCTGATACAAAAGCTACGTGGATTGGCTTTCCTCGAAGCTTTTCCTCAGTTTTATCTGTTGTAAGCGGTCAGTGGTACAACAGCCATTCTGGCGATACAGACAACATTCTTTCATGGAATAACAGCGGGTATACGCGATCTGCCATTGGTGCTTTCAAATGGACTTGGGTCGCCGTTGGCTTTAGCTAAATCCGACAGCAATGTACTTACAACTGCCCGAGGAATGATGAGAAAAACCTGAATTGTTTAAATTATTCCCCCAGCTGTAGTTGCCTGAATCCCAAGGTGCAAACGCTACAGACAAAACGGAAGAGAAACTGCGAGCGAATGCAGTCCAGACCCCACCACCGGCGCTGGCCGAGCCCCAAACGATAGTAAATCCCGTTGAGTTATCACGTGTTATGAAAAACCAAATACGGCGTAATTCACGCTTCCGTTCCCCAGCTTATACCCAGCTACGCTGATAGCAGAATTGTTAATCCAGTTAATGTTCGTAGCATAGGCCTCTCCAAGATACGACCCCTTTGAAATCACGGCGGAATGGACAACGTTAAGCGATCGAGCAAAGTTGGCACTTGGGTTTTGTGAAATTGTCCCGTTGACTTTTCCCCAAACGATAGTAAATCCCGTGGAGTTATCACGTGTTAGCTAAGGCCGACAGCAATATAAGAATGCGCAATGTTATGACCATACTGGTCGAATTTAACATGAGTATTACTTAATTCTTTGAATATACAATTGTCTGTGTTCGGGGCCGTATTAGCGGAACCAACCGCCCTGAAAGCCCAAGTAAAGTTTCTAGGTAACTGAGTATAAGTATTTGTAGTTCCTTGTCCCCATTGAATAGTAAAGCCAGTGGAATTATCACGTGCCCATCCATTTGTTCCATTAGAAACAGACCAATTAGAAGAGTTAGTTGTAACAGTATCCTGAGTGGTGATAGTAAAAGTTGTTCCATCACCACGGGTAAAGGTAATCGTTCGTCCGTTTACACTAACGTTTTTGATATAGGTCGAGTTAATTTGCTGGCCGGCACTATCCTGAGTTGCTTTAGTGGCAGATGATGCATTGCCGTTTAAAGAAGCAGTAATACCGCCCCCGACGCTCAACGCTCCTGTTACTGTTCCTCCGGCCAAGGACAGATAATTAGCCAACTCTGCTTTTGTTGCATACGTCCCCGTTATCTCATTACCGTTTTTATCAACCTTGGCTGCCTCTGCTAAATAAGGAATTAAATAGGTTCCTGTGGACGGATCCTTTAGAAGGACTTTTACTGCTTCTACAGTTGCTTGCATATATGCTCCATATAAAAATTAGGGCAGACTAATCCGCACTGACTCAACTCAAATTACCCTTCAACAACTTATGCATAAGTCATTGCGTCAGTAATTCCAAAATATTGAAGTTCTCTTGTCCTGTCACTACGTCGTAAGCTATCAAGCCTTCAATTGTTTTTTTGACTCCTTTGGGAGTTACGGCCCGAGCGTCATCTTCCCCGAGCACCGTTTCCTCAACCGTGGCCAATTCAACTACGCCGCTAATTTCTGTTGTGGCTTGGGGCGGTTTCAAACTTTCAAGCTGTTCTGCCGTGAAGTCCTCATAAACAAAGGGGTCTCCCTTATCTCCTTTATCGCCTTTCGGGATTCCTAACGTAAACGAAGGATTTTCAGCCGTACCGCTCTTACTTATGGTAGGAAGTTGTCCGGCACTAAGAGCAGAAACCTTGATGTCTATCTCAGGAGTGATCCCGGTAGGTCCTACGTCTCCCCAAACCGCAAGGACCGGACCTAGAACAATTTCCGTACCTCTTAATTCGATAAGCTCGTAGACCTCGCCACCCCTGTTAATAATGTGGTCTCCAACCTTAACGTTATCGCTTGGCGTTAAAGCGGCGGTCAGATTAGTTCCTTCGTGGGCGTCGGCGAGCCACCTCATGGAATAGCCTGCAGAATTGACCAGTTCTTCTACTTGATTCTTTGTCAACTGAATTGCATCAAGAATCTCTTGAGCCTGCAGCTTAACTAAGTTAACCTGCTCACCGCCTTTGGCGTCTAGCGCGGCGATAAGAGTCTGAAGTTTGGCCTCCAATTCAGCAGTCTTTTGCTCTATTTCTTCCTGAGAAGCTGCAGTAGCCGCATTGACGGCCTGCACCTGAGCCTCACCCGCCTCTCTAACCAAAGCAACTTTAGAATCGGCTTCTGCCTGAGCTGCTTGCGCGAACTCCTGGGCCTTGGTCGCCCAAGTCTGCGACTCGTCAGCAAAACTTTCAGCCTTAAATGCTCTTTGTCTGAAGTCCTCAAAGATATCAGCCAACTGGTGTAAGTTATTTTCATCGGGTTCGATGCCCGCTCCCTCAATCACATTCATGAACTCTTCAGTAATCATGTGATGCCAGTAGGAGCCTAATGTTGTCGGCAGGCCTTTTGCATTTTTATCTCCGTCCTGAGGATATCCATAGGACGGATTTTTAGGCGGCAGCGGCGGAGTATCCGATGCGTTTGCGTAATAAAGTCTTTTCATCACTTGTTCCTATTCATGCATTAAAAAAGCCCCTTTCGGAGCTTGTTAAATATGAATGTATACGGGGACCCTGCTGGCAGGAGGCTGTATGTGATTAGTGCGACCATAGACGGGAGAACAGCGATTCGCATTAAAGTCGATCCTAAAATGTTGGTCATGAGACCCGGATCTTGAACCTTGATTGTCACGCGTATACGTTCTCCAAAAAGCGCCTGACACCATGCTCGTATCATTGTCGTACGCATTGAAGTCGCCTATGGTTCCCGAAATTTGAGGGGCCCCTGAATCAATATATTGCCCCACTCCCCAGTTGGAGCCCCACAGCACTCGGTCTAATAGGTACGGCACGTTAAAAGTGGTCGAACCGTTGCCTGCTCCCCACGTCGTGCCAATAGCCCGAAACAGACCCGCGAAACCGGACCGGCTGACCGCTCTTCCATCACAAAGTATCCAATTGGGACTATTAATAAAACAACCGGCGTAGATAATGAAGCCTGGAGGAAAAGTTTCAAATTTATCCACTCTGTCTGTGACGCCTTTTAACACGGTATTAATTTTTTCTTCTAACTTGGTCAGTCTTACCTCAATGCTCTGATTAAGCTGGTCAAGGGTATTTTTTTCGGGCTTAACTCCTCCTCCGACAATTGCATTCCTGATTTCCTCAGTTACCGCGTTGTACCAAGGCGCTTTCGGAACCGTCGCAAGCTGTCCGCCCGTACTCGAACCGTCTGTCGGATATCCCAAAGGTGCATCCTCTGCGAATTTTGGTTCTACCTGAACCACCCTAGCTCCGTATGCTCTGTCCATTTTCTTGTTCCTTAAAATCCCAATAACCAAAATAAAGTGTCGTGTGCGCCGGTGCGTACCGTCTGATCAAGCACTCAATAACCGAGTCTCCCCACCAAGCTAAAGCCTCTTTTGTTTCCCCGGTTACCTCGTGCCACTGCAGTGTGTTGTTTGAACCTCCGATGACATTGACGCGCCACGTGTGCGGCCAAATGCCGTCAGCCAAAACATCGTTAACCCGGCTCATTACGCTGTAGCCACTGAATTCATCAATCACAATGAGATAACCGAACATCGCGGCCAAATCAATAAAGAATTGAGGCGTCTGACAACCTACCGTCGTCATTTTCCAAATCAAAAGGCGCCTTAATGTGTTGATATCCGTTGCACCCCACAACTTAAGACACTCATCCGGCAGACCCCACTCTTGCAGCCACTCAGGAAAGGTTTCAATTGCAAAACGAGGGTCCGCCTCTGTAATAAGCGCGTTTGCTCTGGAGTCAATTCGTGCCAGCTCGATCGCCCAAACTTCAAACATCATGGCGTACAGGCTGGTTGAATCTCCTCTCGGCCATACGGGGCCGGGAGGCAGAAGCTCTTTGAGCATTCCTACATATTCGTTTGCCGTTACTGCCATGTGATCTCTCCTAATGTCAGCAACTCATTGTTACTGTCGGGAATCGGGTCGGAGGTTGGAGAGGCAACTGTATGATCTTCTTCACCCAATGCCGCACTAATAGCTGCTCGGATATGCGACAAGTAAATTCTTTGTCCGGGAACCCCTTCTCTGGCAAATAAGTCTTTGAGCTCTTGCTCTACTGCCTCGCGGACTTCAGCATCATCAGGAAGCAGTCCGACAATAACAATATTGACCGCCTTAATCTCCGGGGCTCTGACATAGAGGTGAGCCGTCACAGGACGCAGCTTATCGATATGTTCAAATACCTTATCCCGCATAGCCTTATCGGGAATGATCTCGGTCATGCCGTCACAGACAAATCGGACGGTAACCGTGCCCTCGCCTTCTTCTTTAGGAAATGCCCAAGCTCGGGTTACGCCCGGCACTTCTAAAGCCCACTGAACATAATCCGACTCCGTACCTCCGTGAGGCGTCTCCCTGACGCGAGAGAGGAGGCGCGCCCTAAGACTGTCGTCGGTTTCAGACTCGCTTCCGCCTCCAAGTTTGACAATCGTAACTTCGCTAAAAACACCCACGATCGGAGAAACCAGCGTCAGGACGTCCTCTTCCAGCTGATTACCGGAAGTTCCCTCGTTTAAGGCTTCAACTGGGGTCGTTCCATCCGAAGAGACAGGACCAACGGTCTTGTACTGAACTCCGTCATCAGACTGCAAAATCGTCCCTTCCAGAACATTGATGAGTTCTCCGGAAAAACGAAAAACAACCTCGCCGGAAGCTTTCGTAGCTTTCTTCCTGGCTAAACCGTAAATGGAGGCCCAGCGATCCAAATAGTCACTTTCTGCCGTATCAAAAAACTGCTGCCGATTTAAATACTCGATATAGCCGTACAGAGAGTGAGCAGCTCCGGCCAAAACTCTGTCAAAGACTCTCGCGTTGGAGCGCCTCATCTGCGGAACAGACAATCTGCTCTGAGTATCTCCGTCGAGTCTTTCTATGATTTCCTTTAGTGTCGGACGTTCAAAACTCATAATTTGCTCCACACATCGACAAATCGGGCGGTAAGTGTTTTTTGATCGGGACGAATAATCTCAATCAGTAAGTTAAGGCGATCCACTCCGTCCAGTTCAGCCCTCGCCGTCACTTCTTCGGCAATGCGGTCCTCAACCATCCAGCGCAGAGCTTCCTGAGCGTACTCTTCGGCCAAAGCAAGCGTTTCGGTAGTGAGAGTTGAGCGCATCAGCAGCCAGAGCCGCGAACCGAATTTATCTCCTTCCTCAGAGAAAGAATCCGCCCACCAGCCCATCTTGGATTCTGTCGGCCTCTCGTCATCGTCCTCGGCTCTTGCCCAAGAAAAAAGGCTGTTTACCACAGCCCTTGCTAAGTCATCCTTGGCAAAATCGGTCAGCGTCGCTTCCGCACCGTTTAAATAAAACTGCATAAATCCTCTACATTTTTTGATCCGGGGCAGAGCCTCCGCTATGTGTATGACTGTTGTACGTCATTCTCATGCCCGCCATGGAGTAGGAACCTCCTTTGTCCTTGATATCTCCTTTGGCTACGATATTGCCTCCGACCTCAAGATCGCCCGTGCACTTTGTCAAAGGAGCGTCTACTGTCACCGAGGCCGATGTTTTTACCGTTACCGGACTGGAAACACCTTCTACCCTGATCCCGTTTCGGGAGAGATAGACTTTCCTCCCCAAGTCATCAAAAACACAAACTTCTCCGCCCTTCAAATCAGTGGGACGGTAACGACGATCGGCAACAACCACCGCCAGAGTCTGATCCCGGTCTCCGCCCAAAGCCAGCCCAATTGCCTCAGCTCCGACATGAGGCTCGGAAGTAAAACCGTAAGGCTCAAAATGCTCTATCGGTTCTCGTATATCACCTCCGAGAAGCTGAATCTGCAACGTTCGAAGTTTTCGGGTTCCGTTCTTAGCTGAAACCGTCGCTCTGTTGATTAGATCTTTAAGATTCATTTTCTTTAGGTAAAAATAAACCCGCCGAATTAGGCGGGCGTGTGAGTTTTTTTGACTCAATGTACTTTTCGTGGAACTCCGGAGAGAATGTCTCTGATTGCCTCTTCTCGTGTAGCCACGCGGTCTTGATACATCCGGGCGGTAATTTCATTCTCCAGAGCTTCTTTGAAGATCTTTTCATCCATCTTGCGTTTTTGCTCGGGGCTAACGTAAACCATACCTTTCATGTCTTCTTCAGTAATCGTGACAGAAGGATCTTTCCCAGGGGCTCGAACACAATTGATACTATGGCCCTCTGCGTCTTCATCGCATTTCAGATACGACTCACAGTGGGCTCCAAATGAGATAGTCATCCCAAGGACTAAGCACAAGAATTTAATCATCCTAAACCCTCCCGCTGTCTTTCTTTATATCATCGTATTTCTCCATTTTAATCTTTTTAGCATCTGGTTCTAAAGCCATTTTGTATGCCTTCTTATCTATAAGTGTGAGAGTAACAACGCTCCCTTGAGAGCTCAGCAAATAACTTACTTCTTTGATAACCCAGTAGATATTTTTCCTTATCCCTAGCCGACTATCATCTACGTTGACCAATGCGTTTACCTTCCACAGCTCACCGTTACTCTGCCTCCAGCCTTGAACTTTGTAGTTCAATGTATCGGACTCTCCTGCCTTCACATCTTTGATAATTCCCGCTTTTTTCTGAAGAATCTCTGTTGATGCATTACCAGATTCTTGTTTAACCAACCATCTGGGACGTCTGACTCCCGAGTCCCGAGCCGTCGCTGTAAGATGGTTTGCCGATACCGGAAGTTCACTTGTAGGATTAGCTGCCTGTCCCAATGTTACGTAGTCGCTAAATCTCTTAGAGACATCCTGAGTTCGTTTGCCTTCAAGAATATTCTTCCCAAGTTCCAATGTGTCGTGGGCGCTGCCTCCGGATCCGGCTTGAGTGATAACCAAGTTGCCTGCTTCGTCATCCGTGAGCAAAATTCCGTTTTTCTGGAGATATCGAGTAATGGAAGAGCCAACGGTTTCCGTCGGAGAAAACTCGAGATTTCTCCTATCTACTGATTTCACTTGATCCACAACGCCGATTCCAAACGGCTTGCAAACTGCCTTTAAATTCTGCTCATGCGTCTGATTCTTGTATGAATTAGCCATCCCGTGGGGCATGCAGCAGTCCTGCAGATCAACCGTCTTGCTGGCGCCTGAAATCGTAACGCTGATTCCTGAGGCCGAATAACTGACTTCTCGCTTGGTAACGTAACCGGTCAAGATCGGCTCGCCGTCGATAAAAATCTGCACTTCGTCCTGAGGCTGAATGCCAATCGTTAGATCTTCTTTGCTTCTGGTTGACCTTACCGAGAAGGTTCTGGCCAGACTTTGAAGCGTACAGGCAATACTCACATCCAGCCAGTTCTCGTATTTTCTACCGTTAACAAAAAGAGTAACGGTGTTATTTGAGATTTTCTTTGGCATGTCGTTCGTCACTCATTCAATAATTTCAACGGCACCGCCGGTACAAAGCCTGAGTGCCGGATCTTATTTCTTCCAACTATCTCTAACTCTCGGGTCGAGTCTCCGTAATAGTCATAGGCCAGCACCAATGCCGGAGTAACGGCCGAAGGAGTGAACGTTACAAGTCTCGCCTGATTCTCAGCTCGCTGCGTAATCGCCTCATACACTGCAGAATGCGCCTGACTTAATGCCTCAAAGACCGAATCGTTTTGAGTTTTAAACATCTCTGCGTCAATCGCTTCCAGGATGTTGTCCCTAACTTGGATTAAGTCATCGTATGGGGCGGTTTGAACAACAGCTGAAGCATCCACCCTGTCATTTTCCGAACCAACTTCGGAAGCGGCTAAAACCGCGTTTGATAGTGCCGCCTGCCGTACCAAGGTTTGGACTGCTGCGTCGGCATTCTCGATCCTCTCGCTTGTCGTTCTCGAAGCCACGGCCGTCGGTTTAGAGCTGTTCAGCGAATTTTCTTTCGTGAGCTGGCTGAATCGGTTAGCCACATTGCTCCAAGCGCATATCGTTGAAGCAAAGCCCTGCAGGCCCAGCGTATCTAAAACTCTTTGTCCCAAAGATTGCGGTGCTCCGCTCACCAAGGTAATCGCATCATTGGCCAAATCGGCCAGGTCATCAGCGAGATCAAAAGCCTGATAAATTCGAGACAGCGAGTCTTCCGAGAAGAGCTTGGCAAAGTCTTCTCCCACCGTCTTTTTCACGAAATCCTGGCACCCGGAGATATCAAATTTTTTAATAAACTCGTCAAAATTTGCGTTCGTCAGTGCTGAGGCCGCTTTTAAACACCGTCCCCCGGCATCCACTATCGAGTTCGGAAACTCTAATTTCCCGCTTTCAACAAAAGAGAGTGTGACGGTGGAAAGTCGGTTTGACTCAAAACGCGGAGAAGTGAGATCAACTGCCACTACCTCCATGGTGCCGAGCCACGGATGGATAAGCCTTCCTGCTCCCTGTTTTTCGCATGCCGCTATCAACCGCTTCATCCGGGTAATGTAATCAGCTCCTATGACATAGGCCGTTACGGTGATTGTTCTTTTTGAGCGTCCTAGATCTTCAGTAAACGGCGTATCTCTCTGAGGATACTCAAAGGTCTGAGTTCTTCTGCCTACTTTGAAGTCGGAGCTTGTCACTTCAAAGGGTACGCCTCTAAAGGAGGCTCGCCTTAATTCCGGTGCATTCATTAGTCGGTCAACCCCTCTACTGGATAGTTTTGAGTTGAAGCAGAGAAATACCCGCCGCTCGAGTCTTGCTTATTGACCTGAGCCTCGGTTCCGTTCGGAATCTTTACGACCACTTCCAGACGGTTATCCACTTCTGTTTTCTGAGTTGATAGTCCTCTGCTCATCGATGCGGCTTCTGAAGAACTCATCATCGGAGCAGGCCTCTGAGGTTTCGCCTCCTCTCTGGAGAGTCCGAGCATTTCCCTAGCAGAGCCTTTAATACCCTCCCAAGACAGCTTTTTCTTGATGTTTTCCCACGTCTCTGTCAGGCCGGACCAAAGCGCACGAATATTCTTACAGGCGTTATCCCACGCCAGAGAAAAGCCGTCCGGCAATCCTTTCAGTACCTTTGACAAATTGGGGAATGAATTCTCAAACCATGTGGAAATATCATCCCAGTTCTTCCATAGTGCAATGCCGGCAGCTATCGCTCCTCCGATGATCCAGCCCCATGGGCCGAAGGCCGTGGTAATTGCCGCCCCAACCCCGTAAAGGGATTGCCCAAGGCTAATCATATTGCCGACAAGCGTCAGACCAATTAAAGCTCCGAACCCTTTGATTATGGTGTCCCAGCCGCCGATAGAGTCCACAAAATTCATGACCCCGTCAATCAGATTAAAAACCCCGTCAACCGCTTTTTCAAAGTCAATTTCGGAGACGGCCTTGGAGATTCTTTCGAATATAGCTTCCAGCCTTTGGGTAATGAGATCCTTGTTGGCCGTAACCCAATCCTGAATCCTCTTTACAATTGTTTCGATAACGGGCGCAAGCGACGCCCCGATAGTAGCCGACACACCGTCTAAGACTTGAGAAAACTTACTCATGGTATCGGTTAAATGAGCCGAGTCAGCTACCATCTTATCGTTCATCACGATGCCCAGCTTCTCGGCTTCATTGCCCATCTCGTCAAGCCCTGCGGCACCGCTCTCCAAGACAGGAATCATCCTCTTGGCGAGCTCATCACCGAAGGCCGCCGTCAGAATGCGCAACCGGACAGCCGGAGACTCATTGTTTTTGACTGCCTGAGCCAAGTTCCGCATCACATCGGCCGCGTCTCGAATATTCCCCTTTGAGTCCTTCAAAGATACGCCGAGTCTCCTGAATATAGCCGCCAGATTCTTGTTCTCGCCTCTGGCAGCTTGCCCCATGTTGTAAGTCAGCTTAGCTAACGCCTGATCCATCTGCTCGGCTGACATCCCTCCCAAACCCGCGGCATAACGGAGTTTCTGCAAGGACTGAGCACTGACGCCAGCCCTCTTGCTTGCCTTATCGATAGAGTCACCTAAGGAAGTAAACTTGTCCACCGCGGCCTTTAAGCTAAAGCCTCCCACACCCCCCAAAACTGTCAGAGGAAGTGCAAACTTTGATGCTAGTGCTGCCGACGACTTTCCGAGAGCGGAGAAGGAGCGGCCGATCTTGCCGAAATTAGCATCGATTTTCTTCAGAGCCGGGCTTATCTTATCGGTCGCCGATAGGACGGCCTTGAGACTGTATTCTTTTCCTGCCATTTTTTATCTTCTTCCATAATGCGAAGAGCCTCTTTCGCAAGCTCAACCACCCGCGAAAAAGGCTCTTTTGACAGTTCAGTAGGTCTTTCACTCCAGAATCGAGCCGTGTTGTAAAAGACCTTCACAGCCATTTTCTTCTGCCCTACTCCGTATCGGTAAAAAAATCGGATACCTTTCGGATTAAAGCCATCGCATCTCTGATTCCGAGCTGGCCCACAGCTTCGTCTGAAAGACCGGAGCAGGTCACAACATACTTTCTCAGCAGGCTTAATTTTTCATCCGGAGTAGAAGCGTCCCCGGGAAGACCCATTGCGGAGATTTCGTTAAAGGTCGGTTCTCGCAGATCGACCTTCTCAATTTTGTTTCCCGATACCGTGATCGGAGCTTTCAGCTTATAAGTCTCAATCATGACCACCTCCCGTTGGTTCCTACAAATTTCATTCCGACAGTGCCGGCGTCACTGTCATAGTTCATCTCTCCTTCAATGAAAGCCTCTGAGAGCGTGTAACTCTTACCATTAGCTAATTCCGCCACGACGGTACCCGTATCCATCTCTGCCAGTTCATTAATCGGAAAATCAGGATCCATAAGGAAAGTAGCGTCGATGTAGGGGGCAATTGGGATTTCTTTGTAATTAACGGATCCGTTGGTTGAAACGATCGCCTCCTTGGTGGATTTGGAGAGCGGAATCGTAAGACCTCCTGATATATCCAGTGTCCTGCCATTGACTGTGATGTGGCAAATTCCTGCAATTCTTGGCATTAAATCACCTCTTATTCGTTAAATTGAAGACGGAACTGAGCCAGCACGGCAAAAACTCTTAACTGGTTAACTAAGTCCGGCGGCAGAAGGACGTCGACTCTGTTCGGATCATCTTTATTTCTTTCAACAATGAGGTACTTGGCAAACAAGTCAGCATTTTCGACAATCGCCTTCTCCTCGAGCTTGGTATACATCGCAATGAGCTCGCCCCTGATAATGGACGGCGTCACCACCGCCTGCCCTGCACCGAATCGCGTCCCGTCACTGGCGAGTTTGTGCCGCGGATACTTGCTCGTAATACAGCTTCTCAAGGCGCGAATGATGTAGGCCAGCGTGTGCAGCGTCTCGGAATCTAAGTACGAGTTGTCTTCATCGCCGAATCTATTCTTTTGGTACGTCGTAATTGCCCTTTCCACCCTCATATAGCCGGATTCCGTGTACTCGGTAGCAATGCCGTTTGTCAAAAGAACCTGACGCTCACTCATAGTAAAACGCTTGCCGTGAGGTGCAGAGGTGATCCCGATTAGCTCTAAAGTCTGAGTGGGACGCGCCGGATCGATAGAAAGCTTGGCTGCGTTCTGAGCTCCGTAGGCTGACAGCACCTCAATTGCCAAAGACGGGACATCCGGTTCGAGTCCGATAATCGTGGCGTGCTGATCGTTACGGGTTGCTCCAAACTTCTGCAGATCGTTAACGGAGCCCCTCTTACAGGTGTAGACATGTCCATACTGCTGCTTGTCATAGGCCCAGCGGCCGCTCGTATCGTTCATAGTCTCTTTGAAATAATCCAAAGAAACCGTGTCCGAATAGGGCATCAGGATAAAGTCGTACGGGTCATCACCCATAATTTTGGAGAATTCAAGAGTAGAGAAATCCGGCGCGCCGGTGCCTCCGGCCATGGCTGTGATTTTGACACTCAGCCCTTCAGGCGTCTCCTCTCTGGCCCCGTAGCCCTGAATATTGAGTCCTAAAGCGATGTCGTTGCCATTGGCGCCCTTATTCTTCGCGCTGACGGTAACGTAGCCCTCTTCTACTTCCGCATCCTCCACACTCGCAGAGGCTTCTGCCGTAACCGGAAGATCGGGTTTTCCGTTAATCGCAGACGCGATTGCAGATGCTACGTCAGCAGGCGCATCATCCACACCGACCGCTACCTGAACTCGATCGGCTCCGATATAAACGCTCAAAATGCCGGCTAAAGTAGGAAGACCCGATAATGTATACGTGCCCGAAGCGGCTGTTGCCGCTTCCGGATCACTTAGCGGAATTGCCCAAACCTGACCTGCAGGATCGTTTTTGCGATAAACCGTGTTCATCCTGGCCAGCTCCGAACCACGACCAAAAAGGTCCTTCCCTTGACTATCGCCGGTGACAAGAACCGGCACAAGCGGCTCAGCCTTCCCTTCGGTCATCTGACCAATAAGAAGCGTCGTTTGAGTCGAAGTGGCCAAATTAGCCATCGAATTATCGACTTCCGCATAAAAAAGCGGCGTTCTCACGTCGCTTGGGATGTTGTTAAATGAAATACTCATTTAGTTTTCTCCAAATCAATTAAAACTTTTGCTTCAATCCTGCCGTCCGGATGTCCCTTCTCGGCAATCACGTCGATATCGGTGTACATCCGGAGGAACCTTCCAAGTCGATCGATGTCTGCTCCGTGACGGGTTTCGTTATCGTTGATTTCGTACTGACAGGAGAAATCCAACTGGACGGTCAATGCCGCTCGATTAAGATCCAGGACGGTAAGAGATTCAAATTGGATCCAGTCTCTGCCGGCCTGAATATCGTCGGCTCCCAAAATGGCTTGAAAAACTTCCTTTTTGAGATCGACCGACTTCTCCCAGGCTGTCAAACCCTGTTCATCCTCGGTATTGGCGACCATCAGGATGACGGCAAAGTTGAACCGCACCTGCTGCTTGTAACGGTTGATCACTGCAGGTTCTTCCGGATCTTCAGAGACCGGAATCACAAACGCAGCCGGAAGCAGTTCAGCGGCCACCGACTCATCAAGCCGGGAAAAGGTGCCGACGCCAAAGACTCGGCCATTAAAGCCCGGACAATGAGCCCGAAGCTCTTGAATAATGGGTTTTAATTTCACTTCATTAAGCTCCTAACCGGGCCCGGCTTAAAGGCATCTTCCAAAATCCGACCCACGACCGCTTGAAAGCGGGTTCGACCATAGGTTTCAGCGGCAGCTGAGACCGGATTGGCACGCGGCTTGGCCACCTTTGCCTCAAAGGATTGTTTGCGGTGCGCACGGGTTCGCTTGCTGCGTTTGGGCGCTGCATGGCCAAAGACGACAAACGCGGGATAAAACCCGCGTCTTTTCAGCTCTGCAGAAACCTGCTTGCCTTTTCCGTAGGGCTTCACGGCCACCGAGAACCCGGAGCGCGAAACCTTGTAGGAAATTGCTTTCTGGAATATCCCTGTTTGCTTTCCCGGATAAGCTCCGGCAACAGATACTCCTTTTTTGCTGACCAGTTTCTTTGCAATCTTGGAAACGTCTCGGCCGACCTGAGTAAAACCTTTCCTCATCGACTTTTTATCGAAATCGGCAAAGTTCAAAGGTCTTGCAAACTTCGCTTCAATTCTTAACGGCTGCATTGAGCACCTCGCATTCCAACAGCGTGAATCGACCGGCACTGTTGCAGTCCGTCACTCGCTTGACCCGATACCAGAAGCCCGCGCATTCAAGCTCGATCAGGCGCGGCAGATCCTGCGGTCTGCTTTTGCCTTTGACGCTTCTGATAAAGATACGGTGCGTGACCGCTTCTTCTGTCTGGACGTTTTCCCAAAAGACCGATCCGCCGATCACTTCCACCTTGCACCAGCAGCTCCAAAGAGGCGTTCGTTTCGTGGATTGGTCTGCTTTTCCGTCGGACATTAGACGGGACAAGTAAATCGAACAGCGCCGATTCAGTTGTCCGGATAAAGGTTCGATCACTTGTAAGCCCTCCACGGATCGATCATCCGCTCAAAGAACGGAGTGCTCTTGAAAGACTTTTCACTGTCAGACTCACGGTTTGCATACGCAAAAGCAACACAGGCACCGACCCAAATACGCAGAGCAGCAGGCACATCCGCCTTGTCCGAGCACACCGCATCGGAGTCATCTTCACCTCGGGCAATGATGTGTCTTTTCAGACGATGCTCAAGGTTTTCCGTAGCAGAGCGGCCTAGTTCTTCGAGAAACAAGTCTTCAGACGTGTCATCGATACGCAGATAGCACCGGAGATAAGCGGCGTCGACAATCGACACCATACCTTTTGCTTCATACATAAGCTAAAAAGGCGACGTTGCCGCCGCCTTCCTAAGATTGATTAGCCCGCTCCGCCCTGGCCGCCTTTATCAGGCTCAGTGACTTCAGCTTTAGGCTTTGTTACCGTCAAATCGCCGCCGACAATGCCGCTCGGACGTTCGATCGCAAAGGCCAAACGACGATCAGCCTTGATTGTGACAAGACCCTTTCGGAAGTTGTTGCCGTCTTCATAGCCGAATTCCACGACGGTTTCCTTACGGTCGTAGATCATGCAGGCCATGTTGGTGTCTAAGGTCAGGAACTTGCCTTTGGGCATTGCGGAACTTTCCACAACGTAGGTATCCCAGATCGGACGATTAGACGGGGCCATCGGATCGCTGAAGAGATAGCGGCCGTTGGAGTCCTTCAGACAGCGAAGTTTGAAGTAATCGACCGGATTCATGATCGTGACGTTCGGAGTCAAACCCACGGACTTCACGGCCAGTGCAGCAAAACCGATCAAATCGACCTGATTTGTGATTTCCGGATTCACATCCGGGTCAAAGCCGTGCGGTGTGTAGTTGCCTGTCACCAGAAGGCCGCTTAAGTTGGCGTTTGTTCCGTCACCGTTCAGAAGCTGGCTTTCCACGCGCTGCTTAACGCCATACTGGACGCGGAAGTTAATGTAATCGGCCAGTGCCTGAGAATCCTCCATGAGGTCTTTGGTCACAATGAAGCAGTTGCCGATGTCTTTGACATTGGCGGTCTGAGTATCGAACTCGATTTCAGACTGCGGAGCAGAGTCCACACCGTTGACCACTTCTGCAGCATTGTTGACGTACTTCTTCTCACGAGAGTAGACAATCGCTTTGTTGCTTGTCGGAGAATGATGAATCGTATCTTCGAGCGTAAGCGGTGCAGTTCCGATGCCGATAATGCCTTGGACACGCTGATCCGGATAAACCTTGGAATCAACCGTGGAGCCGGTACCGACCGGGTCCGGATCAGTCAAAGTAACAGAGAAGCCTTTGCCTTTACCGGCAGCAAACTCCAGGAAACCTGCATCAGCCACCACACGGGCGCCGAGTGTGAGCGGCGCGGAAACGTTGTCGGAGCCGCCCGGCTGCTGCTGTTTGAGGCGGCGGATTTCTTCAGCCAGACCAAGCTGCTTTTTGCTGAGTTCGGCGAGTTCGGCCTTAACTTTGGCGGTTTCTTCAACCGTGGACAACTGTCCTAATCTGGCCTCGATGTTGTTCATTGCGGACAGGAGTTTTTCAATTTCTTCGTTCATTTAAATTTTCCCACTGAGTGCTTTATCGATTCGCTCGGTTACACCGAGCACCTTGTTTAATGCTTCAGCCAAAGCAGCGTCCCGCTGCTCTTCGCTCAGCACCTTCTTCACGCGAGAAACAAGCGCCAAGGCCTGTTTCCGGCTGAAGCCGCAAGAATCCCTCAGGCAGGCTTCAAAATCTCTTAACGTCTTAATTTTCTCGATGGTTTCATCCAGAGAATCCTTCGAGAGTGTTTCTGCAATCCTCGCCTGGCCGTCAGCCGGGAAGCTGCAGATGGATATTTCGAGAAGCCTAGCAATGCTCAAAACCTTGATATTGCCGTTGTCATCCTCAACGTATTCGCCCACGCGAATACCGACAGACAAACCGTCCAGAGTTCCGGCTTTGAGCGCTTCATAAATATCAGAGGCCGCTCCGACCCCGAGTGTGAGTTCTCCCTCAACATAAAGACCTTTATCGTCTTCTTTGAGAGAAGTCCAACGGCCCACCGGAACGGCGGAATAGTCGTGGTTGAAGAACATCTTCGGCGTCGAAGTCGAGTTCTTCAGTACCGCGCTGTAGGCTCCTTTGGCAATGTAAAAGCCGTAACAATTCAAGTTGTCGTAAACCGAGGCGTATCCTTTGATGACGCCGGTTTTCTTGTCTTCGGATAGCTTTACTTCCACGCCTTCCAATCTGACGGATAACGTCTGATCCTTTTTCAGCTCTTTAGACACTGTCTGACTCCTTAGTTTTTTGGTCGACCGTTGCTTTGGCCAATGCTGAAATAGGCCTCAGCGCCGACTGCGCAAAATTGACATCGCCGCCTTCTACCGGCGGCAAGTTTTCGTATTGACGTGCTTCGTTAACGGTTTCAACGCCGTACTGGATAGCTTTGCCGTGAATTTCCATGCGCTCTTTCATGGTTGCCCGGAGCAAGTTATCCATGGAAATTTCTACTGTGTAGAGCGCAAATTCTTCCGGCGTCATGATTCGTGCTCTCACCGCCTGTTCAATTCGCCGGCATAAGGGCAGCAAGGTGAACTTTTGGAAGCCCAAGATGATCTGCTCAATACCGCTGCCCCATGTTGTGGCCGCGTTTGATCCGACCAGAACGGAGGGGACGCCGAACCAGCGGCAGATTTCCTCCACGGAAAACCGCCTTGTCTCCAGAAGCTGTGTTTCTGCCGGCGTCAGCGTCAGAGGCGCGTAATTCAGACCGCCTTCAAGCACGTAGAGACCCGAGCGGCTGCCGTTGGCCATTTCGTTGAAGGTCGTTTGAAGACGCTCCCTCTGTTCTTTGTCGAGCGTGCCTTCCGCGCTCAAAATGCCGCTCGGTTTGTTTGCGTTACCAAAAAGTGTAGACGCGGTTTCTTGGGCGTCGGCCGCTTCGCCAATTGTGGCAGCCATCAATTTCAACTTCGAGGCTCCGGCAAAACGGCCCCCAACGCCTTTCAGGTGAAACATAAACTCTTTGGCGATCTTCTCTGTCCCACAATTTTGGTCGTATTCATACCGCAGAGTCGAACCGTCATAAATCGTTTTCACCTGCGAAGCATTGAGGGGCATCATCGAAAGCACGCGTCCGGACGGATTGTTGTCCTCTCGTTTTAGCCGGGCGTACCCGTTGCCTCGGAGTACCATATTGAAAATGAGCTGAGACCAAAACTCGACCGGCGTCATGAGCTCGTTCGGACCATCGTGAAGCAGCTTCCAAAGTTCGGTTTCTCGGGCTAAGTCTCTGTTTCCGCTGTCATTGCGGTAAACGAAGATCGGCATGGAAGCCACTGTTTCAGCCAAGAGCGTCGTGCATGCCATCACGGAGGAAATTTGCAGGGCCGTTTCTTCCGAAGTCTCCCGTTTCCTCGGCACCAGCTGCAGCATAGGTTCTGTTCGCTGCACCCCTGTATTGTCTTTGAACGGGTTCCCGATCGAAGAAAAAAAAGAACTCAAAAACATAATTTACCAATTGAAAATGAGCGGAGAATCAAGCATCGGTGTCAGATCCACCGGCTTTTCAATCTTTCCGCCGCCGATCAGGAATGAGTAGAAGGCCATGATTAGGGCCACCACCAAGTCGATCTTGTTTTCATTCCTCAGCTTGTTCGGATAAATGTTGTCTTTCGCATCGCGATGACAGACGACGTTTGAAACGCACCAGTTAAAAATCGGATCATCCGGATGATGCAGTCTCCCGGACATCACTAAAGCCTCGATGGTTTTCATCGGCTCGGAGAAGTTCTGGACACTGTTTCGGACTTCGACCATCGGACAGCCTTGCTCGGTTAATTCACTCGCGAGCTGAGTTGCCTGCCACGGGTCATAAGCGATTTCCTTCACAACAAAGTCAGAGCAGCTTCTCCGGACATATTCTTTGACCTCTTCAAAATCGACTACCGCACCTTCCGTCACTTTCAGACGCGCTTCGTACTCCCAGCCGGAGTAAGAAGCATTTTTCGCTGTGTTAACGGTTTCCCGGGGAAGCCAAACCTGCGGGAAAACAAAGAAATGCTGGACGCCGTTGATCGTTTTACAAAAGAGTCTGACTGCTGCCGTTAAGTCAATCTTTGAGGCCAAGTCGAGCCCCAGCCAAGATTCCTGTCCGTAGAAGTCGGATTCCTCCAAGGCCGGATCGCCGCACTCATTCCACTTGGTCAAATCCATCCAGGCCGCGTCTGCGTTACACCAGACATCAAGGTGCTTGGTCTTAAAGTTGTTAACCGCACTTGCAACCGTCTGCGCTTTATCCCGGAGTGATTTAATCGTCTCCGGATGGACCGAGACGCCCCAGTTCGGATTGGCTTTGATCAGCGCACTGTCACTAGTCCAGTCATCCTCTTTATCGATCGTGTAAATAATTCCGAACTGGTCATCCCCGCCGGAACTTTTTCCGGACAAAACTTCGATCACGTAGTTTCTAAGTTCGTAGCAGATTCCGGATAAGTTGAATCCTGCCGTTGTGATGGCAAACAGCAGCGGCTGCAGACGTTTGCCGATAGAGGTTTCAACCACGTCGTAGACTTCTCGGGTTTTATGCGCGTGAAGTTCGTCAATACAAGCAAAGTGCGTGTTGAGACCATCCAAGGTGCTGCCTTGCGCGGACTTCGCAACGAATTTTGAATTACTGGCCAACTGAACTATGGAATAATCTAACGCCTTAATTCCGAGTTCTTGGCTGACATCCGTGCAGCGGCGGACCATATCGCGAGCAGTATCAAAAACTTCTCTGGCCTGTTCCCGGGTCGTCGCAAAAGAGTAGCAATCCGCGCCTCCTTCTCCGTCCATGGTCATCATGTAAAGACCGATCGCGGCCGAAAGCGTCGATTTCGCATTACCGCGAGGAACTTCAATGTAAGAGCGCTTAAAGCGGCGCTTTCTCGTATCTTTGTGAACCCAGCCGAAGATTGAAGTGACAACAAAACACTGCCAGGGCTCCAGTTGGATCAACTGGCCGGCTTTAGGTCCTTTCACATGCCTTAAATGCTCGATAAAGAAGCAGGCCCGAGTCGCCAAAAACGGGTCAAACACATAAGGAAAAGACCCTGATTTTGATTTTTCAAGGTCTTTTTTCTGTCTTTCACAAGCCTGGCGAACATAAACACAAGCAAGAACTTCGCCGCTTAGGACCTGCTGCACGTACTTTTGAGCCCATGCAACGTAATTTTTCAATTCATTCCACCGTAATCAAGGCCAAATTCAAGGCATTTTTGCATCGCCTCTTTTGAAAAAAGTTCAGAATCTTCTTGATTTTTCGGAGTATCCGCACCGTTTAAAGCGATGACTCGAGACCGAGAAGACGGCGTTAGCCCGAGTTCGGCAGCCACGCTTTTGAAAGGCTGAACACTCTTAACGATTAAGTTGGCCAGGAACCTGTCTTTTTCCTCCAAGGCCTCCATCCTGGCATTGATGACCTTGGCTCTGTCTAAGCTGCCGAACTTCAGGGCTTCCTCATACTGAGGCCGAAGTTCCGAGAGCTCCGCGCGGAGCGCCTTTTTTTCTTTTCGGCTTTTCGTGATCTCTGCCCAGAGTTCGCAGTATTGCTCGAACATTCCGCGGTCGCATTGTTTGATCCAGCCAGCGCCTTCGTGCTCGAGCACAAAATTCCAATGGACTTTTGCTTCGTCCGACAGCGTCTCCGGCGGAGCCGCTTTTTCACAAATTTTTTGGCGGACCTTAGGTTCTTGGTAATTTGTACGGCACGGCTGAAGCGTCCCTTGGAGTTCTTTAATTTCTGTCGGTAAAGGTTTTCGACCTTTCATCCTATTTACTCCAGACGCGCAAAACCTCGAAAATCTCCAATTTTGCACGCATAAAAATTCGACTGAGGGCGCGGTCTCGGGCGATCGCGTCACTTCACTTTTTCACCACCCCTCCCCATGTTTCCGAAGCCTCCGTCTTCTGCGGCTGTCTTGAGGTCGTGATGTCTTTTGCACAAGGGCTGCCAATTATTTCGATCCCAAAATAACTCTTTATCCCCCTTATGCGGGATGATATGGTCCACGACCGCAGCCAAACGAGGAAAGCCTTCTGCTTCACATTGAACACAGAACGGATGGCGAGCTAAGAAGCCTTCCCGGGCTTTTCTCCAAGCGGAGGAATATCCTCTTGAGGCTGCCGATCCTCTTTCTCGATCGAGCTGGCGGCGTCGATCCGCTCTTTGATCCTGAGCGATCTGCTTATGCTTCTCGCAGTAAGAGCCGGAGCCGCGGAAAAGCGCACCGCAGCCGGGAAAGGCACAATGCTTTAACGGAAATACAGGCATAACTTCTCAATGAAAAAACTCCGGAGCAGCCACCCAACCGCTCCGGAGAACCCTCATACCACTTCTCAAGGAGAGGCCGATAACGCACGGCCCGGGCGTTCGTCCTAAGGTAGGTGACGAAAATAAAAAAGCGAACGCTCATTCAACCATCCGCTTTGCAATTTTGTTTGCCAGCTAAACGATGCAAAACAACTCTCTAATTCTTCCACCAAAATTGCTTATCAGACATTGACACATTCTTGTTACCGTAGTATTGTGAACCTAATAGGTTCACAATTGAACCTGTTGGTTAAGGAGAGTTACTATGCTAAGCCCCTTTGGAAAAGTTATTAGGAGTGCCAGAATTCAAACAAGTACAACACTCACACAACTTGCAAATTTTTTAAACGTATCAGTGTCCTTTTTAAGTGCCGTTGAAAACGGCAGGAAGCCGGTCCCTTCAACCTGGCGAGGAAAAGCCGAAGAATTCTTCTCTCAACACGGCCTCAAAGCAGACTTTTCAAAAGAAATTGCACTTTCTTCAAAACAGATCAATCTAGATGGTTTGCCAACTCAAACCGCGAATGTCCTCTCCCGTGTATCAGCTGTGAACTTCCAGAGGCTCTCTGACGATCGCGTCAAAGAATTTTTAGAAGCTCTAGACAAATTAGAAAAGGAGCAAAACAAATGAGTTTCAAGCATTGCGCCCGGAGTTCTTTCATTCCGGGAACCGAAGCCAGTCCAATGAGCGCAAAGCAAATACACGACATCATGCTGGGTTATCGCAATCGTTTTGCAAGACCCGACGAGGCTGTAAACATCGAACTGGCCCTCGATTTTTGCACCAGTGAAAAAAACGCTTCATATCAGATCGTGACCCGCGCAGAATTTGACGCCATACCGAACAGCAGCAGATCTGAAGCTCTTTGGGACGGTGTCACGAGAACGATCTATATTCCCGATGATCTTGAACAAAAAGTCGGGATCCATCGCATGCGTTACACCATCGCACATGAGATAGCTCATATGATACTGGACCATAAACCTCCTGCACTGGTGTACGGAAGAGGAACCCCTTCACGAAGGGAAGATATCCCGATCTACCGCGACCCTGAGTGGCAAGCAGATAAAGGTGCAAGCTTCTTACTGATGACCATAGCCGGAACCAAAGCAAAAGGTTTAGTTTCTGCCTCAGAAATCAGCGAGAACTTCAATGTTTCCGAGGAAAGTGCCGGGTACTTTCTTAACGATGCTCACCGAATTAGCCGAAGAGCCTAAGGGACGGCAATCTCTTAGGCTCTTCTAAAGATTTTGTTCCAAACGGGCTCTGGAACACAAATGCAGGGACAACGGCATTATAAAGCCGTCTGCTTCATAAATCGAGCCCCTTTATAGGACTCCTAATTATGGACGTTCAGACTTTTTTTACTGAAAAATTTCCTGAGTTAAAAGGAAAAGACAAAGAGACTCAAATTGCCATTTTGGAAGAGGAGGCCAGCAGATGCGGAAAATTCCTCAGGGAATGGCAAGAATTCAAAAAGGATATCGAGTTAAAAGGAGGCGCTCAGCCCCTAAAAACCATCCTTTTGATCTAGTCGCTTAACCTGCTAACCCGCATAGTTATGCTGTGCGGGTTCTCTTTATTCAAAACCCAAAATGCCCAAGCCTTTAGCCGATTTCTTCAAAGATCTTTCTGAGCGCCAACAAGCTGAAGTGTTAAACATTATTGAATCACTGCCCGACGACGTTCAGTCTGTTGTCTTCCCCAGAGTTGATCGCTTCAATGTCATGAGTACCGTGGCAACGCCCTTGTCTACTTATTGGGTCGACATGGATGCTTTTGACGTTCTTCGCAACATCGAGACGCTGAATATCGACATAAGCCAATTCTTTTCGTACTACACAATTCCTGAGGTTATTGTTCTCCTCAAAGGGCATAGGCCGGAAGAGTATCTAAACCTACTTACACCAGCTGCAGTCTACGGCGTCAAAACTGTAAAGAAAGCAGCGGAAACGTACTCCCTATTTCAAAATCTTATAAAGCTTTACGACACTGTGAAAGAATATCTCCCCGATTAGCATTACCAGAACTATCGAAGCAGGAAGCAGTATCCAGAAGATCCTTCCCGGCAATTCCGCCGGGAGGAATATTTCTTTCCAAAAATACGTAAATCCGGCTATTGTCAGATAAAGAGAAGAACTAAAAGAAACGTATCTCATTAACAGAAGAAAAAGACCTTCTTTGGTCAATCTTTCCCGGCTTCTTCTTTCCATCCCGTCCGTCATAATCAAACCTCGCTCAAAAAGACAACTGAGAATGGCTTGCTAATCGCCCGTATCAAATAATTAGAAGGACGGATAAGGGAGAATACATAAGAAGATCGGCGTTTACTATCGTGGCGTTTGAGCCACTCACTGCCAAATTCTATGAAAATATAGCCGATTTTCGACAAAAAGGTGTCATAGGGATTTTCACTTAGCATGATTTTTCCTTATTCCTGATTGCATCCAATTCCATTGCAATTGCCTGATCTGCGCGGCAAAGACGGCGGATCATCGTGCTCTTTGAAATCCCTAATTCATCGGCCGCATGGATAACGCCTCTCATCCCTACGTGGCCGTAGAGCGCGAAAACGGCTTCCTTGAGTGTCGGATGCAATTCATTGATGATTCTGTCCAGACGGATCATCGTGAAGTCGCAGGAGACAGCGTTAATCAAATCGCTGCTCTTTCTGGACGAATCAACTCGGTCGTTATTCATGTCCAACTGAGGAGGAAGTTTGTTCCGGGAAAGATTCCGCCACTTCCACCAGCAAAAAAGCAGCCGTTTTACGTAAGGGATTCGAGTCATGGGAGCTGTACCAATATCGTCAAAGAAGTTGTTCAATGACTGTTCATTAGTTTGTTCAATGGTTTTATTCATAATTATTTGTTTTTAAAGTGTTTGTTCACTTGTTCATACTGTTCATACTTCCATACCCCATAAATTTCTTTTTTCCGTTTTTTATATTTCCATCCACGCGCGCACATGTAGGTAGACGTGTATTAGGTGAACAATATGAACACACTGCTCCCATCGTTTTGATTCCAAATAAAAAATTAGTGTTCATACCGTCCATTTTGTGCCTCTGAACAGGGTGAACAGTATGAACAACGGGGAAAACAAAAGGCCCTGCGGCCTAAAACAGCAGCAGGACCTTGCAAAAAGGTACGAAAAAGGTTTACTGGAGAGACTTGAAGTCACGATAGAACCTTTCTTTGGCGGTTTCCACGTCAATCTGAAACGCCCGAGCACGCTGAGAGAATTCAGCATTAACTTTCGGATCTTCCGTGGTTTTCGGCCAATACACCTGCCTATGATATATCTTCAGAGGCCTTAGCGTCTCAGTCGAAGACGAATCTTCGCTGTAGAGCTGCACCCTCAGTCGTCCGCCGTTTAGCCGGCTCTTACACCTGCCGCCAAAAACTTCTTTGCTGCAGGGTCTTTCTCCGGATGACTTGCACCAAATGGTGTAGGCGTCATAGAGATGGCCGAGCACGGCCGGGCCTACCGGCAAATTGATATTTCCGGACGTCCAGTCCTCAATGAAGCGAATGGCCGAATCACTCCCCAGACGCTTTAAGTCGAGTCTTGCCTGAGTCTCCAGAGGCCTTTTGCTCTCATTGAACCAACTCGTATCAAAGTTGAGCAGATAGGCGTAGAAGGACTCAATTCCGCCGCTGTCGATTTCATCAGCGAGTGCCTCGAAGTACTCCGGAGGCGAGGCTGTCTCGAACTTAATGGCCTGATAGCGGCGGTCGGCACTGTCAAACATCAGCGGCTGAAGTTCGTTAGAGAGGAAAACAAAATTCGTTTTGTTTGCTTCAAATCGCGCAGGAAGCCCTTTTTCGTTTATCGTATGCGTGGGGTTGGTGACGAGATTCTTAAGCGCACCTTTCAAATTTCGCTTTTCCTGATTCGTTACCACCTCTTCACAGACTACAAACAGCTTCTTAGATACCCATCCGTTGAAATCGCTCTGCACCATATTCTGGTTAACCGAGCAGGCGTACTGACCGTAAATCTTGGAAATTGCATTAAAGAACATACTCTTTCCGGTACCCTCTCTTTCACCATAGACAACTAAAGCCGTCTGCATCTTGGCGCCCGGGTGCTGAAGTGGAAAAGCTAACCAGGCAGCCACCCACTGGAAGAGATCATCGTTTTCTCCGCAGATCTTGAACAGGTGATCAATCAGCCTTTGGCACTTATGGGTGTAATTTGGCTTCATCGGCCATCCGGCAAACATCGTGATGCTGCCGAGCGGAATCCTTTTCGGATCCGGCTCAAAAATCAGCTGCTCGGGCTGGATGATTCGGCGGTTGTCGAACTCATTCTGCAGCCAAAGGTTCACGGTCTTCGCTCCGAACCACTGTCGGATCGTAGAGATCTTTGTCACTCTCAAATACTCGGTATCCCAACACGTGTCCGTGCTGTCAATGGCGATGTAGCGTTTACCGAGGGAGCTAATAACCCCTAAATTCTTCTCATTCACTTTTTTGTCTCCGGACCCCTTACTTAAGGGCTCCGCCTGCCTCCAGGCTAACTGCTGAGAGACTGCGTCGCGTCCTTCCTGGACGGCCAAGTCATTAAAGTCAGTGCCTCCCAAAGAAACATCGGCAAAGCGGGGAATGACCACGGCGGCGCCTACTTTGGAAGCTGCGATCTTGGCCTTGACCACGCCGGTATTGCAAAGCGAGCGATGCATGGGGCGAGACCGCCCGTCGGACCATTCTTCATACTCCAGATAAGTTTCCTTATCTTTCGTGGTCCACCAAGCCATGACCTTTCCTCCGGGAACAATCTGTTCTCGGGCAGACGCTTTAGAGGCAGCGATATTGAGTTCAATGCCGAAGCGATTGCTGATTTCACGCTTCAGGGCAGTGTGGTAGTGGCAGTCATTATCTGCAGCAATGACGATCTTGGTGTTCGGATACTCAGCCTTAAGGCTTTCGGCTACCGGGAGAAGATTTCCTGCAGAAAAGGCCACAACGACCATCGGTGCACCGGATGCCTGCATGATGCTGCACCCCGTGGCCCATCCTTCCGTCAAAATAATCGCCTCCGGCGGCTGGGCGGGTTCCCCGAGTTTTAGGCAGGAGCCTTTTAAGTCGCTTCCGGACAAAAATCGCTTCTGGATCTCGGTGCTGCCGTCCTGAGTTTCCGCCGGGAAAATTGTTTGCAGGCCGACCACACGGCCGTCCTTCCACATCGGGAGCAGGATCTGATTGCGCAGCTGATAGGCCCCGTAGGGCAGAATCTGTTTTTTGGCAACATACGGGTGGCTCATGGAAACGGAAGAGCTTGCCGCCTGCAGCATTTTGACAGCCTTCTGACTTGCCGAGCGGCGGCGTTCCTGAAGCGCTTCATCGACTATCTTTTGATCGGTTTCCGTTCGGGCTTTAATCTCTCGCCACTCTTCCTGCGTCCAGCCGCTTCGGGTATGCGTGATCTTGTAGGATTGGCTGCCGATGCCAAAGACGCCGAAATAGTAGTTGCGGCCGGAGCCGAGGGACTTTTCCCAAATGCCGTAATAGGCCTCTTTGCCGCGTTTGAAGTGTGAGTTTGCCGGCTTAAACCGTTTCCAGTTTGAGCCGTTGACTACCAAATCGACACCCGGGGGAACATCGATTCCGACCGAGCTCATTTGCTCTTCAACTTCTCTTAGTGATTTCGCCATGATGATTCCTCTTTCCTCCGAAGGAAGGATGCAGTCTCGAGTGCGAGGGAGGAAGACTCTACAGTTGCAACTGTCTCGAGACCGCAAAATCGTTTATCTCAATAAAGATGTTTTTTAGGTCAATACTCCGGGCCGGCAACGGCTTGTAGGAGCCTTCCCCAGAGCGTGAGAAAATAGAGGTCTCAAACAAAACTTAATCACGCTAAGGAGAAGGCCATGGAAAGAAAAAACCTTTAAGTTCCGGAGATATTCATGAGTATTTTCAAGGCCGCAGACGAATACCGTACCCCGAGTCTGAGCGGGTATTTGGGGCTTCCGATCATTCACGAGGGAAAAAAGTTTTACCCTGTTACCCTCACCCTTAAACCAGGCACCTTTCAGTTCATCTTTGAAAGATTTTTCTGCAACTGTCCCATCTACATTCCGAAAAAGCTTTACGCTAAAAGCCTGGTTTGGAATGTTTATTCCGAGCCGCCCAAGATCCTGCCGGATCATGAAGTTCGCAATCCTTACATCCATTCCGTGCCTTTGGGCCCCAACTCCCGTCCCGTTGAAATACTGCTTTTTGTTGTGCCCGGAGAGAAGGACGTCATCGAATTTGAGGTTAAAACCCGGGCCCGAATCTTTGGAAAAACACTGACCTGGGCGCAAAGCGTGGTTTAACTTCTTTGCAAAACAGAAAAACAGGAAAGCCTTCTCCCAAGCGTGAGAAAATAAAGTTTCCACGCAAAATTTAAACCCGCTAAGGAGAAGGCCATGGAAATCGGTGACTTCGCTACTTACGTTTCTATCGCAGCTGGATGTATTGCTATCGCAACAGCTTTGTGGAAGGCAATAAAAGTGTTCTTTCCCAGTATTTTTAGTAACCCCTCTCTCTTTCCTCATCTTCAAGGAGAAATCGAAGGCTCCGTTAATTTCAACGGTAAGGAGCTTTATCAGGTTCTTCTGACTTTTGAGCCAGGGGACTATCCTGTCACTTTCCGAAGAATCCAATGCAGCGGAAAAATGTGGCTCCCTGACAGACCTTACGTTTCTTACGTGCCGCCCTTGATTTGGGGCCAGCCTTACGAAAAGCCGAGCTACTACCCTGCAAAAGAGATCGGATATCAATTGGTCGATACCATTCCTGTTATTCCCGACAAGGAGCCTAAATATCGGCTCTTGTTTGTTGATCCGGGCAATAGTCACACCATCAAGATCACAGTAAAACAAGGCATTTGGCCATTCTCTAAAAAAATATGCTGGGAGGGGGCTGTTTAACCAAGTAATCATCTTGCGCTCCTATAGCATCGCCCACAAATCGCGAATCGCGATAAACACACCAAGGAAGAAGATGACCATCCCGCAAACACAGACAATGAAGCAAAGCAGGCCTCTAAGAATTTCCATAAGATCATCGAAATCCATGTTTTCCCTCCCTATGCCCCAATAGTCAGAAAATAAAACGCGCAAAAGGCCGCCATTGCGATGAGGATGACGGCTACCCAGTCAATCTTCATCAGGTCGAACTTCCCGAGCCGATCGGCATCCATCTTCTGCAGATGACGCTCAAATCGATGAGCGGCTCTCAATCTTTCTTCTTCTGTCATTTTTCCAGCCCTTTTTGCGGCTCTTATCTGGCGACCGTAACGGTCACGTTTCATTTTCTATTCCCCTTGGTGCCGTAGTCCACGGCATTGATACGGCATATTTCGGAACTTTCCGGCATTGCCCGGAGAAGTCCGGCATTTTTCGGAAAACTCCGGCAGACTTCGGCTACTTTGCCGTCTCCTGCCGTAACGACGCCGTATCAACGCCGTAGCTTTCGTAATCCCGAATCCTTAAATTGAGGGCATCCCTTTTTCGGAGGTCCCTCATGACTTTCTTCTTAGCCCACGCGTCCATAACGTCCCTAATGATCGAGTTTTGGGATCGATCCGGATCATCAGCCACGACTTGGCGGATTACCGAAATCGCCAAATCAGTTAGCAGAGCCCTGACTTCGTTCGTGCCTTTGTCTCTCATTGGAAACCAACTCCTTGGCCTGTTCCGGCGTGATCTTGTTCAGACGAATAGCAGCACCGATGACTTCGTCCTGCTGACGAATCGTCAAGGTCTCCGGCCAGAAGCCAACCGCCGTTCTTGAGATCCCCAGGGCCCTTCCGAGCGCTGCTCCCGAACCAAATAAAGAGATAGCTGTTTTCTTGTTCATACCAGCATGTTAAGCATTCTTCACTTTTTGTGCAAGGAGATAGTAAACCATGCTTTTCAGGCACCTTTGTAAACTTTTCTTATGAGTTCGTTGTCAGAAAGAATCCAATACGCATTAGATTTGCGCGGCATGAAACAGATTGATTTGGCCAATAAGCTGAATCTTTCCAGATCTGCTATTTCCCAGATCATGCTCGGCAAAACTAAGAGCTTTAGTGCAGAAAATGCCCTTAAGATGGCTAAGTGTTTGGATATAAATCCATATTGGTTAGTTCTCGGTGAAGGAAAACCTGAAATCACATTTTCTGGCACACCTACTCCAGAGGCTACTGAAGCTGCTTCTCTGATAGATCAAATGCCTAATCAACAACGAAAATTGACCTTAAATATCATCACACAAATCATGAAACCCGTAGATGATATGTGAAGAAAACTTTACAAAGATAAAAATGTGAAGTAATCTTAACGCATCTCTCAATGAGGTGCGTTATGCAAAACACTGAAAATTCTCTTCCCGTTTGGATCTTCTTTTCAAACGTCGACGCCATCACCGTCAACAACAGCGCGAGTCAATTGCTGGCCTGGAGCGGTGAATCTTTCGGGCGCCTTTTCGGCTCAACCCAAAATCTTCTGAATGTCCTTCTGGACGGCAATCACAAAATGGCCAAAGAGCACGTGATCGAATTGATCGGACTGCTCGGCGCCTGCGTTGCTTCCAATCCGTATCCGCATCCGGCAGCCAGAGAGCTGTTTACCGACTGCATCATGATCCTATCCCGCAATCTCGCAGGACTGCCGGAGGAATAAATGAGGGTAGAAAACATCACTTTTTCAATCTCCCAGTCGGATATGGACTTCGTAGTCGATCTTTTAAATCAAAAAGAAAAACTTGAGAAGGCCTGCGAAAGCACTCCCGACCGGAAACGCGAATTCATGTGGGAGATCGAAAAACTTTGCTATCGAATCGGCAATGTTTTGATCTTGAAGAATCATGGCTTGGCGATTGATCGCGGAGCTGCCGCTAACAAGGAGCCAGCGTAAATGTACGGCAACAAACTGACCTTTCTTTTAGAACGTGAAAGCCTTGAACGGATTATCCGCCTGATAGAAGTTTGCGATGACCTGACAAAGCAGCTCTGCTACCCAAAAGGCGATCGCTGGACAGACAAGATCATGGCTGAATTGGACAGAACCTATCGAGCATTAGGCTCCACTCTGGCTAATGAGCACTTGGGTTTCTACTGGCTTGATGAGGAAAAGGATGGCGAAAGCCAGGAGGAACAACCATGAAGGCGAAAAAGAAAGAAATGATCCTCCAGGCTTGGGAAAGCCTTGAGATCAAAGAGGAAGCTGAAGCTACTTATGGAAAACCGGTTCCTTTAAACAGGAAGGTGGCTCTCAGCATCTGGAAGCTCTTTCAAAAAAACGTAAACCATCACAATGCCGATGATACATATATTGAAAGCTCGCTTTGGAGGCTTTTCCAGCTCCAGCTTCGTCATTTAATCAGAGTAGATTCACTTGCCGGCGGCGGTCAATCCGAGATCGGCCAGAGCATCTTTGGAAATTCCCTCCGTAAGAACTGCCAAAAGGGAAAGAAGGTAAAGGCCGTCCGCGCGGGCCGGAATCACAAATTGGTCCATGACTTTACCGTCAACAACCTCTTTGATGGTGACATTTTCTTTCCGCAGGAAAGGCTTAAAAATTTCTCCCTCGTTGGACTCGACGATCCGCTCAGGAAAGGACGTCGCAAAAGGAAGCTTTAACGCTCCACCCTGTAAGGCAGCGGAAATAAGTTTGATTGCATCGTCTTTAGTAAAACTTATCAGATTACTGCTTGTTGAAACTTCAGCCATTTTCACTCCTTGTTCGTTAATGGGATTTAGACACTTCAATTATCGAACAGGGATGGCAGCCGGGAAAGACCGGCACCCACACAAGTTTTTGGAATCACTATGAAAACGCTCAAACCTGAATTCGTCAACGCACTGGACAAGTTCATCGCTGCCCGCTCATACGACAAATTGGACAATTGGTTTCTCAGACGCCGCATTGTCGTAGAACTCGAATGGCAGGCAAATTCGTATAACTGTGACGCCGGCCAGCTTGTGTTTTTCCAGAACCCTTCCATACCAGCGGAATTTGCAGGTGGGTACCGCCATGAAGTTGAAATCCGCGGGAAACTGTACTCCATCATCGCCAAACTGGACGATTTCACTGAAACGAAGGGTGAGACTGGAGCCACGAATGAACAATTAGGAGAGAGTTAATGAAGCGACTTAAACGCTCGACCATATTTGCGATTCGCGAATTTATCACCCTGCATGTTCCGTCGGCTAAGAAACAAGAAGTTGAAACATTGCTTCAGCTCGCCGTCGGGGATTTAGAACGTTATGCAAATGGATTTGCTGGTCACACTTGTATCCGAACATTCTGTAAATCCGAAAAAAACGGAGATTTTGATTTTTACATCACTTATCCGCTCTTTACAGCTAATGAAGTTTATTGGCTCACATTTAATCCAATCCACGACTTCGAGGAAATCGATGCCTAAATCCAAAAAGACCCGGGCAAAGAAATATCACCCGAAGACTGTAAAAGTCGGACCTTATTGGCCGGCAGAAGCTCAGGCCGACGTCGAAGCCAAGCTGACTCACGTCGCTTTGTATGTTGAATCCAGCCTCCCGGCAGGAACCTTGACGGACCTGCAGATGGACTGGATTGAAGACACGTTGAATTGGTTTCTCGCCCTGCTCTACAAGCGTTACGAACACTTGAATCAGCAGGAGATCAACGAAGTCGGCCCGATCGCAATAGCAGCACGAAAAGCCATCAACGATATCAGCGACCGACAGCTCAAAGGACAAACCAAAGGCTTCGTGGCCACAGGGGGCGAAATCAAAGCCATCAGCCAAGCCTTTGCCATCATCATCCCGACACTAAAAGAGGCCGTCGCACTGGCGCCTCACAAAACACTTAATGAATTTACTTGGGCTTATGAACGAGCCAACGAAAAACTAAGAAGGAAACAGAATGAAAAATGCAGAAACAAATGACAAAAAATTCGACGAATTTTTAACAGCCTCTGTTGTCAAACAAGTAAAAGCTCAAGGCTTTGTTCCCCTCGAGGTCACCGGAATAGACATCGGGAAGCTGGAGTTGGATATGAAAAACGGAACTTATGGTGAACTTCCGTTTGTTTCGATATTCTGCAAGCCTAGGACGCCCGGCAATGAAAAATATTTAGCGATTCTCCCTGTAGAAGGCGCTGCGAATTTGGCAGCCATTCTTCTCAAGCTGGTGTCAAAAATTAAAGAGGGCGAATAATGGCCTCCGTCAACAAAGTCATTCTGATCGGCAACCTCGGACAAGCCCCGGACGTCAGAATTACGAATTCCGGATCGAAAGTTGCCGAAATTTCCCTGGCCACAACCAGCTACTTCACTCGAGATAACGAGCGCGTTGAAAAGACCCAGTGGCACACCGTCACGCTATGGAACAAGCTGGCTGAAATTGTTGAGCGGTACACCGGAAAAGGATCGAGCGTTTACATCGAAGGACGTCTTGAGACGGAAAAATGGCAGGATCAAAACGGCCAAAACCGATACACAACCAAAGTCATTGCTGAATCGATTCAGTTACTGGGCAGCAACACACGGAGATAACCATGAAATCCAAACAAGTCGCCGTTTGGTCAGAAATTACGGCAAATGACGCAGCAATTATTCGTGAAACGCTGCGCGTCAAACAAAGCGTTGCTCAAACGACCAAACTTCCCTCAGACATCACAATGGTCGGTCTATTCGGAGCAAGCAGAGTCGAGCTTACAGACGGCTCGGGAATGGGCTTTGCCCTTCTCCATTTTGTCGATACGAAAAACAATCGGTTTGCATTCATGACCTCTCCGGTGGAATTGCAGGCCCTTTGCATTTTGTGCACGAACATTTTGAAAAACATGGGGTGTGAAGAAGCAGTCGGAACCCGCCAGTAACGGACGAAAAGGAACAAAGATGAAAAAGCGAGCCAGTGACAGTACGGGATTAGGCGTTTTGATGGTGGATGTTAAACAGGCTGCGGCCATGTGCAATATCGGAGTATCCACGGTGTGGAAACTCGTAAAAAACGGTAAGTTTCCCAAACCCATCGCCTTCACTCCGAAGTGCGTGCGCTGGAAAAGATCGGATATCGTGGAGTGGGTTAAAACCCTAAGCACGAATGATACCAGTGCTGCATGATTGCGCCCATACGCACAAGGCCGGCTTCTTGCGGAAACCGGCCCATTAAGAACTATGCACTCGAAAACGATGTCAATCTATTCTAAATAAACATTCTTTCTTCTACTGAAACAATCACAACAAGCTGTGACATAATCTCCCACGAGGTTAGAAATGTAGACACCATCTCATCCCTCATTAGATTTAGACTCGGCCCGTGCTGCCAACACGGGCTTTATGCGCGTTCATATCCTAGATAAAGAAATAGGCCCACATTTCTTCTCATCCTTGATTGTCGGGTAAGAGTACTCAAGAGGGCCGGATCACCAAGTTAACTTGGAACCTAGATTATTGCACACTTATCTTCAGAGAAGATAAAAGAATTAGATCCGATTTAGGGACAATACTGACTGAAACAAAATCTACCCCACGCATCAAAAACTTCTCTCATGTCACCCAAAGCCTGCTCTCGGTCGTAGGCGCATTGATATGATTCATTGCGATGGTCTAAACAGCTTTCTCGCAAATCCCTAGAGAAAGTCTTATGACCATACCCTTTCGCGTCCTTGGCCCAAGTGTTAAACGTTGCTCTGGCGCATCCGTGAAGGGTCACAATTCGCGGTAAACCGGTTTTAGGATGTGTTTGATCCGGATCAATCCAGCCGATTCCGTCAATCTTCTTTTGTTTGTCATGCATTCTCTTGATTAAGGCACGAACAGAATCGCGGGAAAACGGAGAACAGCTGCCTTTGTTAATATTCGGAAAAATAAAAGACTGTTTGTCAAAGTTGATACGCGGAGCCATATTTAGCAAATCAAGTGCCTGAGGGCTTAACGGTGTCTTTCGGTCAAAAGGAATTTTTTCGCCTTTGACTTTCATGCGAGCCCTCGGGATAACATGAAACCAAAGACCTTCTATCTCTTTGATTTCATCCCATGTCGCTTCCCGCGCCGTCGAGTTTCGAGCGGCGGTAAGGATAGCAAACGCCAAGCACCGAGCCGTCTGACTGACCGGGACAAGTTTCATGAGCTCAGCAAAAAAGAGTGGCATTTGTTTGGGAGGCAAAGCAGGTTCATGGCCGCCTTCAGCCCTCACCAGCGGAAGCAAGTCTCCAAGCTTCCCGTCTTTGACTTGCGCCGGATTAAGCATAGGAGGAATGAGCTCTGATCGGATTGCCCAGTCAATCGCCTGGCGCGCGTCAGACAAGATTCGCTCCGGAGTATCGATCATGGTCCGCCACTTTTCACTTAGAGCTGCCGCAAAGTGCTCAGCCTTTAGTTCTTCTACCGGACATTCCCGGATAGAGTTCGGAATATGATTTCTGAAAAAGCCTTCCCAGATCTCTCTTTTCAGCTTACTCGGATTATTCCAACGCCCGCGGGCCTCGTTAAATTCAATCCATCGATAGATCAGCTGCTCGAAGGTTAAACGATCATCCCGGACTGATTCCTTCCGTAATGAAGCCTTGAGCGCTTTTTCTTCCTCAGACGGGTCAATACCCTGCTGAATCTTTACTTTCCACTCAGTGGCTTTTTTGAATGCCTCTGCAAGCGATATTTGCGGATAACGACCGAGCGTAAATATACGGTTAATTGTTGTTTCTCTCAGAACAAAATACTTGGCCAGGCTTCCGTCTTTCAGTTTCACTACCCTAACAATCAAACCAGGAACTCCGCCGCAAGCCGTGGTCTTTGTCAGGGCCCGCAGCCGCTTTTCCGTCATTCGTTCAACTAAACGCATAGTTTCCTCCGAATCTATCTGAGAGCAATACTGACAGGCGTTCTCAAAATTTAATGTATCAACAGGAACGAGAAAAAATGAGATTTTTTAGGGCGCCGAGAGCCATTGCTACATTAAATATTACATTAGATCGTTGAGCTACATACAGATAAATAGAGATAAAGACAGACTAAGACAAGGTATCCGACAGTAGAAAACGCCGTGTTTATTGAGATTTCTTAGACAAATACACATTAAAAAAGCTCGTTTTTAAACGAGCTGTTTTATAAAAATGGTCGGGGCGGCGGGATTCGAACTCGCGACCCCTTGCACCCCATGCAAGTGCGCTACCAGGCTGCGCTACGCCCCGACTCAAGAATCGTGATATTACACGATTTTTTTTAATTGTGCAAAAACTCTTCGATTTTTTCTAAGTTATAGACGACAGAATCAAATTCTTCCCAATCGATTTCCGGCTGAGAAAAGGTCCCGGCCCCTTCAAAACCAGGGAAAGAAGTCTCCGGAAGCTGTGGTGCAGATGCACCGGCTTTTGCTTCTCTGTCTTCTTTATTCAAAATTTCTCTTGCCGCATCAATACGATAGCCGTCTCCGTAGAGAAGCTCCCGTATTCTGCGGGCAATCAAAATATCTTTTGCGCGGTAAGCACGCTGGCTTCCGCGCTTCATCGGTCTGAGCTGAGAAAATTCTTTTTCCCAAAACCTCAGGACATAATCTTTTACACCACAAAGTGAGCTCGCTTCCCGAATCGGAAAATACCTTTTCGAAGGTATCGGCGGCAATTCAGGAAGCTTTTTCTTTCTAGGCATCCGCTATCAAGCCTTTTGGCGGAGGTTGTAATCGATAAAGTCCGTCAGTTTCTTGGAAGGATGGAAGTAGACATCCAAACGGGTCGGAGCGTCAAACCATTCCTTGGCCTCCGGATCAAAGAACATTTTGTAGGCTCTTCCGCAGATTTCAAACCTGCCGAGTGTCGTGAGTTTTACTTCCTCTCCGGTTGCCAAAACTCTTCCTCTCCGGTTGCCAAAACATCCGAAATGGTCTGGAAAAACTGAGTCACAAAAACTCGAGACATCTCGCGGCTGAAGCCGAGCTCTTCGAAGAGAACTTCTTCGAGCGTGCTGCGGTTCATTGTGTTCTTATCCCCAAGCAACTCTTTGACGAGTTCAAAATTGTCAGGACCAATGTTTGCCATGACTTCCCCTTAATCTCTCAAGACTGCACCCTCTTTAGCGAGGGCTTCTACCACAGCGGCGACGGCCTCATCAGCCTCTTCTTCAGAAAGCTGAGCATCCGGGCGCTGGAGCAACATGTTAAACGCAAGGCTCTTCTTCCCTACATTAGCACCATCCTGGGGTTTGTAAAGATCAAAGAGTTTGAAAGATGACAAACTCAGCAGGCGCGGATCCTTCTTCGCAGCCTTGCGAACGGCATCCATCAGCTTCTGAACCGGAACTGCATCGTCAATGAATACGGCGATGTCGCGGGACATCGGCTGGAACTTAGACAGACTGCGGTTGACCGGTACTCCGATATCAAGAAGCGCTTCTTCCTTGAGTTCAAAGACTATCGGAGAATGCGGCAGCTCATACTTATGAGCCAATTCCGGGTGAAGCTCACCGATAAATCCGATTTCTTCGCCGTCGAGATAAGCCGTGGCGGCGCGTCCCGGATGGAGTGCAGGATGGTTAGATTTTTCGAAGCGGAGATTGCGGCCCGGAAGCAGCATCTCTACTGCGCCCTTTAAGTCGAAGAAGTCAAAGTTTCTGGCCTTCTCTCCCCACTGAGCGGGACGGGCAGAACCGTATACCAGTGCGGCAAGATGCAGCGGCTGATACACGCCTTCAACGGCGGAGTCGGAACCCTTAACGGAAGGATCACGCCTGAAGATGCGGCCCAATTCAAACAAAGCGGCTCTGTCAGCCTTGCGATTGAGGTTGTACTTAAGGCGATCCACCAAACCTGAGATCAGCTGTGTTCTCATCACAGCCATTTGAGAAGCGATCGGATTCAAAACCTTGATCGGATCTTTCACTTCGGCAAAGTCTGCTTCAGCATCTTCACTGATGAAGGAATAGTTAATCAGTTCCTGGAAACCTAAACCAGCCATCTTCTTGCGAAGTTCATGACGGTCGAGTTTTGCTTCAGAACGTTCGAGCATAGCTACGCGAGCCAGCGGCGGAATTTCCGTCAGGTTCTGATAACCGTAAAGACGAGCAACTTCTTCGATCAGGTCTTCTTCAATCTCAATGTCAAAGCGATAGCTCGGCGCATCTACAACGAAGGTGTTTCCTTCTTTCTTGAAAGAGAAGCCTAAGCGAGTAAAGCACTCGGCCATTTTGTCGTCGGAGATATCTGCACCGATGACTTTTCTGCAGCGGTCAGCTCTCATGCGAACGGGTTCGCGAACGGGCAGCTCTTCGATTTCGTCGACAACCGGACCGACCTTGGTTTCAGAGGTACCGCAGATCTCGAGGATCAGGCGAGTGATGTATTCCATGTGATCCACATTGGACTGGAAATCCACACCGCGCTCGAAACGATAGGCAGCATCGGTCGAGAAGTTTAATTTTCTGCAGCGGCCCTGAATGGCTTTGGGCCACCAAAAGGCAGCTTCAATAAAGACATTCTTCGTCTCCAGCGAGACGGCGGCATGATCGCCGCCCATGATGCCGGCGATGGCTTCAATGCCGTTGTTGTCGCTGATCACTCCGAAATACGGATCGATATCGACGGTCTGACCGTTGAGCAGTTCGCCCTTCTCGCCTTCTTTACCCCAGCGAACAGTCAGCGGACCGTCAAGCTTATCGAGGTCAAAAATATGAGTCGGACGGCCGAGCTCGAGCATGACGTAATTGGAAATGTCCACCAACGCAGAAATCGAACGTTGTCCAGAACGTTCCAGGCGGTCCTTCATCCACTGAGGCGTCGGAGCCTTCGCATTTACGCCGCAGACCACACGGCCGGCGAACCGTCCGCAAAGATCCGGGGCCTCATTGCGTACTTCGTGAACGCGGTCGCAGGTGGCCGGAACCGGAGAGAAATCCGGGAGGGAAAGCTCGGCACCGGTCAGCGCTCTCAAATCGCGGCCGACACCGATCACGCTTAAAGCGTCACCGCGGTTCGGAGTTGCTTTGACTTCAATCTTCTTGTCATCTAGACGTTCGTAGACGCGAATGTCTTCTCCGACAGGCGCATCTTCCGGAAGAATCCACAAACCGGAATGATCTTCGCTGATACCTAACTCTCGGCTGGAGCAGAGCATACCGTTGCTCTCGACACCGCGGAGTTTGGCTTTTTTAATCTTGAAATCGCCGGGGAGAACGGCGCCGATGGTGGCGCAGGGTACCTTGACGCCAGCCTTAACGTTCGGAGCTCCGCAGACGATCTGTACGGGCTCGCCCTTGCCGATATCGACTGTACAAACATGCAGTTTGTCTGCATTCGGATGCTGATCACAGGTCAGTACCTGAGCAACGATCACACCGGTGAAAGCCGGCGCAATCGGTTCGGCGCCTTCAACTTCCAGACCGCCCATGGTCAGGGTTTCGCACAGCTCATCGCTGCTGAGGGCAGGATTGATGTAATGGCGCAGCCACTCTTCTGAAAATAACATTTTTATCCTTTCGCCGATTAGTTGAACTGTTTGAGGAAGCGGAGGTCGCCTTCGAAGAAAAGACGAAGGTCATCGATTCCGTAGCGGAGCATGGTCAGTCTTTCAAGACCGGAACCGAAAGCAAAACCGATGTAGCGTTCCGGATCTAAACCGAAGTTTCTGACGACATTCGGATGGACCTCGCCAGAGCCGCTGATTTCCAGCCATTTTCCTTTTCTAGGACCGCTGGTGAACATCATGTCCACTTCAGCGCTCGGCTCGGTGAACGGGAAGTAGCTCGGACGGAAGCGAACGATGAGGTCGTCCGTTTCAAAGAAGCGCTTCAGGAAGTCAACATAGACGCCCTTCAAGTCGGCAAAACTGATGTTTTCGTCGATCCAAAGACCTTCGACCTGGTGGAACATCGGGGAATGCGTTGCATCGGAGTCCACGCGATAGGTCCTTCCCGGAGCGATGACCTTGATAGGCGGCTTGTGCTGACGGGCATAACGAACCTGCATCGGAGAGGTATGCGGTCTTAAAGGAAGCTGTTTGCCGGTTTCATCCTTCATGTCCACGTAGAACGTGTCCTGCATAGAGCGGGCCGGATGATTAGGCGGATTATTTAAAGCTGTAAAGGTGTACCAGTCGTTTTCAACTTCAGGGCCGTCGGCAACATCAAAGCCAATCGTTTTAAAGATTTCTTCGACGCGCATCCAGGTTCTCATGACCGGATGAATACCGCCGTAGCCGAACGTACGTCCGGGGAGCGTGATATCGACCGATTCAGAGGTCAATTTACGGTTGAGTTCTTCGCGGGCCAAAGCTTCACGTCGATTATTGAGCAGCGTTTCGACTTCACGTTTAGCTTTATTGATTTCGGCTCCGCGAGCGCGTTTTTCTTCGATGGACAGTTTTGCCATCCCCTTCAGCAATGCTGTCAAAGAACCGTTTTTGCCGAGATAGACCGCTTTCGCGTCTTCAAGGGCTGCCGGCGTTGCGGCCTGATCAAAAGCCTCTTTGGCAGATTGAATGATTAGACTGAGATCTTCCATATTGGGTCAGTTGGATTTTTAGTAACCTGAAAAAACAAAAGCCTGGCATATCAAACCAGGCTTTTGTAGGTATTTTAGCAGTTTCAAAGCACTGAAAGTGGCTTGAAACCTGCGTGTCTGAAGCTAATTAAGCAAGGCTAGCCTTAGCTTTAGCAACAACAGCGGCGAAACCTTCTTTATCGAAGATAGCCATGTTGGACAGAACTTTACGGTCGAGTTCAATACCGGCTTTCTTGAGGCCGTTCATGAACTGGCTGTAGTTCATGCCGTTGGCACGAGCACCGGCGTTGATACGAGCAATCCACAGACGGCGGAATACGCGTTTCTTGTTGCGGCGATCGCGGTATGCGTACTGACCGGCACGCATAACTGCCTGCTTAGCGACACGATAAACATTATTGCGGCGAAGGGTAAAGCCCTTGGACAGCGCAAATACTTTCTTATGACGGGCACGAGCCGTTACACCACGTTTTACTCGGGGCATCTTATTCTCTCCTCTAAATTAAGCGTAAGGCATCATCGCGCGGATTTCTTTTTTATCCGACTCGCTGATGGTTAACATGCCGCGCAGGTGACGTTTGTTCTTCGTCGTGCGCTTGGTGAGAATATGACGCTTGGTAGCGTGTGCACGCTTGATGGAGCCGCCGGAGCGAACTTTAAAACGCTTACTCGCAGCTTTTTTGGTTTTCATCTTGGGCATTTTGCCTAAGTTCCTTTTATTAGATGATTGCAGGCGCCCTCAGACACTGAGGATCTTGTTCAGCCTGGTTTCACTTATTTTCTGCCCGAAAGCAGGGTCGTAATAATACTCCAAAACAAATCATTAATTTGTAAGAATACTATTTCTTTTTCTTAGGAGCCAGAACCATAATCATCTGGCGACCTTCAAGTTTAGGAAAGGATTCGACCTGAGCAATATCAGCCAAATCTTCTTTCACTTTATTCAGGAGATCTGTACCAAATTCCTGGTGGGCCATTTCACGGCCTCTGTAGCGCAGTGTGACCTTTGCTTTATTACCGTCGGCTAAAAAACGAGTCAAAGCACGAAGTTTCGTGTCGTAGTCGTTCTTATCCGTCTGCGGACGGAACTTCACTTCCTTGACCTGAATGACCTTCTGCTTGGCCTTCTGTTCCTGTGCCTTCTTCTGCTCCTGATAGCGGAATTTACCGTAATCCATCAGACGGCAGACCGGAGGACGAGCGTTCGGCGCGACCTCCACTAAGTCAACATCTGCCTCTTCGGCCATGGCTAAAGCCTGAGAGGTCCTGACGATACCGATCATCTCGCCGTCAAGACCCGTCAAGCGAACTTCAGGGACGCGGATCTCGCCATTGATCCGGTGTGTACGTTCTTGAGCTATTTTCGTCTCCAATTAGTTATTCAATTTCGTTCACGTTGCGGCGCGTTGCCACATCTTCCTGAACGAGCTTAATAAAGTCTTCCACGCTCATGGCGCCAAGATCCTTGCCGCCGCGAACTCGAACCGCGACTTTACCTTCTGCCTTTTCCTTAGCTCCGACAACGAGGATGTAAGGAAGCTTCTGCAGGCTAAGTTCGCGAATCTTATATGTAATTTTGCCGTTTCGCAAATCTGCTTCGGCACGAAGACCCGCCTTTTTGAGCATAGAAACCACTTCTTTGGCGTAATCGGCCTGGTCGTCGGTAATGTTGGCAACGGCGACCTGAACCGGAGCAAGCCACGGAGGAAGCTGACCGGCATAGTGTTCAAGCAGCATGCCGATGAAGCGTTCCAAGCTGCCGACGATTGCGCGGTGGAGCATCACCGGAGTGGCTCTGCCGTTGCTTTCGGTCACATATTCGGCACCGAGGCGAGCCGGCATCTGGAAGTCGACCTGGATCGTACCGCACTGCCAACCGCGGCCTAAGGAGTCGCGCAGATGGTATTCAATCTTCGGACCGTAGAAAGCGCCTTCACCCGGAAGAATATCGTACTTGATGCCCGAAGCATCCAATGCATCCATCAGAGCTTTTTCTGCTTTATCCCAAGTTGCGTCGTCACCGATACGTTTTTCCGGACGTGTTGCAATCTTGTAGGAAATATCGGTAAAGCCGTAGTCGGCGTAAACCTTCTGAACGAGCTTGGTGTAAGCGGTGCATTCGGAAAGAATCTGATCTTCTGTACAGAAGATGTGCCCATCGTCCTGAGTGAAACCGCGGACGCGCATCAAGCCGTGCAGAGAGCCGGACGGTTCATTTCTGTGGCAGGCACCGAATTCACCGTAGCGGATCGGCAGATCGCGGTAGGAGCGAACGGCGCTGTTGAAAATTTGAATGTGGCCCGGGCAGTTCATCGGTTTCAGAGCGTAGTAACGGTTTTCCGACTCTGTCGTGAACATGTTTTCTTTGTACTTAGACCAGTGACCGGATTTTTCCCAGAGAGAACGGTCTAACAGCTGAGGAGCCTTAACCTCCTGATAGTCGTTGTCCTGGTAAACACGGCGCATGTACTGTTCAACCTGCTGCCAGAGTGCCCAGCCACGAGCGTGCCAGAAGATAAGACCCGGAGCTTCTTCCTGGAAATGGAAGAGATCGAGTTCCTTGCCGAGGCGGCGATGATCGCGCTTTTCTGCTTCTTCCAGCATATGGAGGTAAGCAGCCATATCGTCTTTCTTGGCCCAGGCGGTACCGTAAATTCTCTGCAGCATTTCATTCTTGCTGTCGCCTCTCCAGTAGGCACCGGCAAGCTTCATTAGCTTGTGAACTTTCAGACGGCCTGTGCTCGGGACGTGAGGTCCGCGGCAAAGGTCGACGTAGTCGCCCTGACGGTACAGAGAAATAGTTTCACCTGCGGGAATAGAACCGATGATTTCGGCCTTGTAGTGTTCGCCGATGGAGTTGAAGTATTTGACGGCCTCGTCGCGGTCCATCTCTTCACGAACGATCGGAAGATCGCGTTTGACGATCTCGTCCATCTTCTTTTCGATGAGCGGCAGATCTTCGTTGGTCAGATGTTTCGGCAGAGAGAAGTCATAGTAGAAACCGTTTTCAATCACCGGCCCGATCGTGATCTGGGCTTCCGGATACAGTTCCTTGACTGCCTGAGCCATCAAGTGAGAGGTCGAATGACGAATGATCTCAAGGCCCTCAGGGTCTTTGTCAGTCACAATCGAAACCGTACTGTTTTCGGTAATCGGGTGAGACAGGTCCACGAGTTTGCCGTTAACTTTACCTGCCAAAGCAGCGCGAGCCAGGCCGGCGCCGATAGAGGCTGCAACGTCACCTACGGTAACCGGTGAATCGAATTCACGTTTGGAGCCGTCGGGCAGAGTTACTTCGATCATTAATCTTTCTCCAAAAATTCTTCAAATTATTCGATTGGTTCGAGCGCGGACGCAAAAAGGCCCAGCCGAACGTAAAAAGTAGATTTTACCGTCTAACCGGAGCCTAATGCTGAGTCGCGCCTTACTTTTTCAGCCTTTCAGAGGCTTAATACTTAGCTTTAAAACTTATTTCGTGGGTTTGTCCTTAAACGCTTTCCCGCTCAGGATGACGCCGAAAACCGACAGAACGGTAAGCCAAATACACTGACGGATAAACCAGTCGGTATTCACTGAGCCGATAACTTCGATCCAAAGGAGGAATTTAAGAATGATGTAGGTTGCCAAAATACCGATAAAGGCACCTATGACACAAGCCAACACCACCCCGAGAAAATTAGGAACTCTCTTCCGAAAAAAGAGGCCGGACAGAATTCCGATGCAAAACGACAGGATCAGCGTCAAAAATGAAATTAGCACTTTCGCTCCTTATGCGATTTTCTTAATATGAATGTTGCAAGGATACCTATTCCAAATCTTCAATTACTGCAAAAAGGTCCGAAAATGGAACACTTCTCTCCCAAGATTGTCGAAGCTGTAGAAACAGTCAAAACCAGCCCTTCCGTACAACGTGCTTTCGACTATGTGAAAGACCATCTCGAAGAAACGATTCGTGATCAGAAAGAACTCGTACTGATCGAAGCGCCGACCGGTCACGAAAAAGCCAAAGCTGAACGCTACCTTTCTATGCTTCGTGAGGCCGGTCTGGATGATATCTACATGGACGAGCACTTTAACGTCATCGGCAAGCTGCACGGAACCGGCAATACCGGCTGCAGTGTTTTACTCGAAGGCCATTTAGACACCGTATTTTCTTTCGGCGACGTCAAAGGGATTGAGACAGATGCCGAAGGACGTATCCACTGCCCCGGCATTTGCGACGACACCCGTGCTATCGCCGCCAACCTCGCTGTTCTGAGAGCTTTTAAAGCGGCAAATCTTCGACCCGTTCACGATATCTACTTCTGCGGTACGGTCTGCGAAGAAGGTCTCGGGGGCATGAAAGGCATGGCCTGGACACTTGACCAGCTCAAAGACAAAACCAATCTGCTGGCCACAATTTCCATTGACGGCGCGACGGCAGAAATTTTTTACGCCAACGCCACCGGCATGATCGACCTTGAGGTCACGATTGAAGGCCCGGGCGGTCACGCGTGGACAGCGTGCGAACGCGTCAGCGCCATCCATACCGCAGGCTTGGCCATCGCGGAAATCGCCAAGATCGTTCCGCCGAAAGATCCTAAGACAACTCTGACCGTCAGTTTGATCGAAGGCGGTCAGGCAATTCACGCCATCGCTCAGAAAGCAGTCTTCAAGATCAATGCTCGTTCAAATTCTCAGGCTGCACTGAATGAAATAGAAGAACAAATCTATCATGCCATCCGCCGCGGCGTTGAAATCGAACAAAAGAAAGAAGGCGGCGAAGGAGAACTCAGTCTTTCGATCGAAAAGACGCTGGACGTCCCCGCAGGATCTCAGCCGGATGATGCAGCGATCATTCAGCTTGCCAAACTGGCCACTCAAGCCGTCGGCAGAAATTACAAATTCCTGCCGGGCGGCTGCACCAATACCAACATGTCTATCGAGCGCGGCATCCCTGCCGTGACACTCGGACGCGGCGGCGAAGAATACGGCACTCATACGCTTAAGGAATGGTTCAATCCGAAAGGCGTCTATGCCTGCGAACAGAAGTCCATTCTGATGCTGTCCGTACTCGCCGGATTAGACGGTGTTATTGCACCTCTGGACAAAGCCTAAAGGAGCGCATGAAGTGTTTTCTATGATTTATTTGTGGCTGATCGGAGCCGTCGTATTAGCCGGCGCCGACATTCTTCTCGGCACGATCTACCTGCTCATTATTGCTGCAGCCGCATTGGCCGCCTTTATCTTTGCTTTGATCGGAGCGGGAATACTGTTTCAGCTGCTCGCGTTTGCCGTCTTTGCCATTGCCGGCTGCGTTTATCTGTCCTATCGGAAAAGGAAAAACTCCGTAAGCACGGATGCCGACCATTTGCAGCACATCAACGACGGACACTCCGTCGAAGTCAAGGAATGGAAAAAAAACGGCAAAGCTCGAGTTTTCTATCGCGGAACCGTCTGGGATGCCAAACCGGAAAAAGGTTCACCGATGGTTCCCGGCCTTTGGGAGATCGTCGGGATGAGCGGAAATACTTTAATTATCAAACTCAAACAGGAGAAATAATATGGAAGCAATCGGAGGGTTCGCCGTATTCATCATGGTGCTGGCAGTCTTTGCCGTCATCTTCATTGCCAAATCGGTTCGCGTCGTTCCACAGCAGGAAGCCTGGGTCGTCGAACGATTTGGAAAATTTCATACCGTGCTTCAGCCGGGTCTGAATTTCATCATTCCGATTATCGACCGCGTTGCCTATCGCCAGACGCTCAAAGAAATTCCAATGGATACATCGAGCCAAATCTGCATTACCAAAGACAACACTCAGCTGCAAGTGGACGGTGTCCTCTACTTCCAGGTCACCAATCCGGAACTTGCCAGCTACGGAACATCCGACTTCGTGATGGCCATTACACAACTTGCCCAGACTTCTCTCAGAAGCGTCATCGGCACGATGTCGCTCGATAAAACGTTCGAGGAACGCGAAGAGATCAACGCAAGAGTTGTTCAGGCGGTAGACGAAGCCGCTCAGACCTGGGGCGTGAAAGTCCTCCGTTATGAAATTAAGGATCTGACGCCGCCGAAAGAAATTCTGCGCGCGATGCAGCTGCAGATTACGGCAGAGCGCGAAAAACGCGCTGTCATTGCCACTTCGGAAGGCCAGAAGCAAAAAGAAATCAATATTGCAGAAGGCGAAAGAGCGGCCATGATCGCCCAATCCGAAGGCGAGAAACAAGCCGCGATTAACAAGGCGGAAGGTGAAGCCCGCGCGATTGAAGCCGTCGCCAAGGCTCAAGCTGAGGCCATTCGTGCCGTTGCACAGGCTATCAGCCAGCCGCAAGGCATGCAGGCCGTCAATCTGCAAGTCGCGGAAAAGTACGTGGAAGCTTTCGGAAAAATTGCTAAGGAAGGTAATACGCTGCTTCTTCCGGCCAATCTCGCCGACATGGGCTCGATGGTCGCTTCAGCGATGACGATCATCCGCGAGCAAAACGGTAAGCCGGCCGCCGCCCCGGCCATCCCCAAGGTCGAATAAGACGCCTATACGAAAATGCCCGGGAGCTTACGCTACCGGGCGAAATCTTGGTAGGCACAATTGGACTCGAACCAACGACCCCCACCATGTCAAGGTGATGCTCTAACCAGCTGAGCTACGTGCCTGAAGAAGTCGAAACTATACAGTCATTTTTTTAGTTGTGCAAGTCGAACGCAAGGCTGTTGCAAACTCTTACGTTCTTCTTGCTGAAAACACGCCTTTAACTTCGCGAATAGCGGCCAAAGTACGGTTCAAATCGTCCTTGCCGTGAATTTCGATCGTGAATGTCATATGCACGTCGCCCTTGACGCGAACCGTCTGCATCGCAGAAATACTCTGTTTTTCTCGAGAAAGGATTTCAGAGATATCTTTAAGCAAGCCCATACGGTCGGCTGCGATCACCAAAATCTGGACCGGGAAGACGGACGATTCATCCTGAGTCCAGGAGACTTCAATCAGACGATCTCTGCCCTCTTCGTCCAACGAACGAATGTTCGGGCAGTCGGCGCGGTGAACCGTTACGCCGCGTCCGCGTGTCACGAAACCGACGATCTCATCCGGGGGTACCGGATGGCAGCAACGAGCCAGTTGAGTCAGCAGTGAGTCGACGCCTACCACCAGAATCTTGCCTTTCTCGTGCTCGGAGGTTTTCTTAGGCGCTGCCGGTTCCAGCTTTTCCTCTTCCTGCGGGTTCTTCTGCGGACGAGGCGCTAAAACGTTTTCGATCGCTTTCTGACCAAGTTCGTCTTTTCCGGCAGCCAAACACAGGTCATCAACGGTGTTGAAACCTAAACGCTTAGCCAAATCTTCGAGCTTGACAGCGGTTTTACCCAAGCGCGCCAAGTCCTTGTCGATTTTTTCTCGGCCTGCCGTAAGTGCCTGCTCCATTTCCTGAGCATTGAACCACTGACGGACCTTCGTGCGGGATCTCGGAGAAGCCGTAAAGCCTAAGTCTGGGTTTAACCAGTCTCGGCTCGGAGCACCGACTTTGGCCGCAATAATCTCAACTGTTTGGCCGCTCTGAAGTTTGGTATTCAGTGGAACCATCACACCGTCAACTTTGGCGCCGCGGCAGCGGTGGCCGAGTTCGGTATGCAGAAGGTAGGCGAAATCGATCGGCGTACTGCCGGCAGGAAGATCAAGGACTTTGCCCTGCGGCGTCAGAACGTAGATATGTTCGTCTTTAGCGGCTTCCGGCGTCGGAGCAGCCTGAACGTCACTCTTCCAAGCCAGCATCTGGCGCAGCCAAGCCACACGATCTTCTTCGTGTTCTCCGGCCTTGCGTTTGGAGCCTTCTTTGTAACGCCAATGTGCGGCCACACCGAGTTCTGCGAACTCGTGCATCGCACGGGTTCGGATCTGGATCTCGAGCGGTTTTCCTCTGGAGCCCACAATCACGGTATGCAAAGACTGATAACCGTTGGGTTTCGGTTTTGCGATGTAATCGTCGAATTCTTTAGAGAGAACTTCGAAAGATTCCTGAATCAGCGAAAGCGTCTCATAACATTTTTCGACCGAATCCACGATGATGCGGATCGCTCGCACGTCGAAGAGCTGTTCGAACTTCAGGTTCTTCTTGCACATCTTCTTCCAGATGGAATAGATGTGTTTCGGACGTCCGGAAACCGAAGCCTGAATACCTCGAGAAGCCAGCAATGCCTGAATTCTGCGCACGGCTTCCTGAATAGAAGCAACACGTTCTTCACGGGTTTCTTCAAGGTTATTGGCAATCGTGTGGAAAACTTCAGGTTCGGTAAAGCGCAGAGACAGATCTTCGAGCTCCCATTTCATCTGCCAAATACCTAAGCGGTTGGCAAGCGGAGCGTAAAGCGCCAAAGTCTCGGCACCGTATTCTTTTGCACCCGGAGCTTTGGTTGCTGCGAAGTAACGCAGCGTCTGAAGACGCGAAGCCAAACGCAGCAGTACCACGCGAAGGTCGGTACACAGAGCAAGCAGCAGACGGCGTACGGCGTCAGGCTGCTGACTGATGCGAGCCTCTCCCTCACGGGAGCGGGCTTTTTCGCTCACGTCAATAACGACTTTAAGATTTGCGACGAGTTCGCAGACTTGTCTGCCGAAGTGCTTGGTCAGCCATTCCTTCGGATTTTTGAGCTGGTTCCAAACACAAAAAAGATAAGCTGCAGCCAGGAGGTCATCGTCATCGCGAATGCCGCGAAGGATATCCACGACGCCCTCGGCATGAGCCATTACGGACTCGCCTGTGAAAAGTTTCTGACCCTCGTAAAGAGGCTCAATGATACGACGGACATCAGCCAAATTAAGAGTCGGAGCAGATTCTTCCATTCTTTTACCACTAAACAAAAGAAGGCAGTCCTGATACAGAAACCACCTTCTACAAAAGGATGCGTAATTTTACCGAATCTGTCTGATTTGTCTAAATTTCGGCGCGTTAATCCACTACAACTGCGACTGTTGAAATCTGTACTTTCCAAGACGGATCGGGAAGTGCAGACTCGAGGACGGATCGGGCCGGGGGATTGGTTTTGCTCACCCATTCTTCCCAAGCCTGATTCATCTCGGAAAAGTAGCCCATATTCGACAAGTAGACAGTGCAGCGAAGAATATGTTCTTTGTCCGACCCGGCTTTGGCCAACAGGTCGTCAATGGTTTTGAGAACTTCTGCGGTCTGTACTTTCGGATCTCGGTTACGGGCTAAATCCACTTGTCCGGAGATATAGACCACTCCGTCGCAGACCACCGCTTCACTGAAGCGGCGTCCGGGCTCGATACGTTTAATCTCGGGCATATTGGTTTCCTTCTCTTAGTTCTTGAAGCTGTGAATCGGGGCCGGGATGCGTCCGCCGCGGTTGATGAAGCCAGCCGCCGAACCCTTTTGAACGGCCATAATATCGGCGCCGCCGAGCAGACCGCCGAATTCTGCACGTTCACCGACGGTCTTGCCGGGAACAGGAATCAAACGGACAGCCGTGGTCTTGGCATTGATCATACCGATGGCGCTTTCATCGGCAATGATGGCGGAGATTACGTCAGCCGGTGTGTCGCCCGGGATCGCGATCATATCGAGGCCGACAGAGCAAACGCAGGTCATGGCTTCGAGTTTTTCGAGTGTCAGGAGGCCTTTAGCGGCGGCATCGGCAATGGCCGCATCTTCACTCACGGGAATGAAGGCGCCGGAGAGTCCGCCGACGGAAGAGGAAGCAAAGACACCGCCCTTCTTCACGGCATCGTTCAGCATGGCGAGCACAGCAGTAGAGCCCGGAGCTCCGATAGAGGACAAACCGACGCTCTGGAAGATTTCACCGACAGAGTCGCCGACCTCAGGTGTCGGGGCCAGAGACAGGTCAGCCACACCGAAAGGCAGATTCATTTTTTCGGCAACTTCGGTGCCGATCAGCTGACCGACCTTCGTTACCTTAAAGGCAGTGGTCTTAATGATTTCAGCAATTTCTGTGATTGAGACCTGCTCGCCTCTTCTGCGAACGGCGCGGTCAATTGCTTTTTTCACAACGCCCGGACCGGAAACACCGACGCTGATCACGGCATCGGCTTCGCCGACGCCCAGATAACCGCCGGCCATGAAAGGCACATCTTCCGGGATATTGCAGAAGACAACCAGCTTGCAGCAGCCGAGACCGTCGCGATCAGCAGTTGCGGCAGCAACATCCAGCACTCTGTGGCCCATCAGCTTCACTGCATCCATATTGATGCCGGTGCGGGTGCGCCCGACGTTGATGGAAGAGCAAACGTGATTGGTTGTTGCCAAAGCTTCGGGCAGCGCGTCAATCAGGTTTCTTTCTCCCGGAGTAATGCCTTTTTCGACCAAGGCACCGAAGCCGCCTAAGAAGTCAACGCCGGCGTCGGTGGCGCAGTCATCTAAAAGTTTGCAGACTTTGACCATCTGATCGCGGCTGTATCCGGCACAGACGGTTCCGATCGGAGAGACCGTAATACGTTTATTAACAACGGGAATACCATAGCGGTCGCCGACTTCGTTGCAGATGGCAACGAGGTTCTTAGCATGGCGATTAATTTTGGAGCGGACGCGATAAGCGAAAGTTTCGAAGTTATCGCTTGCGCAATCGAATAAGTTCAAGCCCAGGGTCACGGTACGAACATCCAAATGTTCGCTTCTGAGCATATCCAGCGTGGAGATGACCTCGCGTTCTGTAAGCATTTGATTTATTCCTTTTTGAATTAAGCGATAGACACACGATGAACCGCTTCAAAAATTCTGCGGTGCTGCATGCTCATGGAAAGATGACGGTCGTGGGCGATATCGGAAAGTGTTCTGCTCAGAGCCTTTCTGTCCACTTCGGGAGGAACCGTGACTTCAAACACCAGAAGAACACGCGGCTGCGGCAGAAGGTTGCCGGCATCGTCCAGTTTTACTTCAATTGTTCTGAAACTGTCGATGTTGATGCGGCCTTCATAAAACACTCTGGTAAACGCCGTCAGAATATCCCTGCTGTCGGTACCGTCCACAGTCAGAACGAACGGTTCGCCTTGGGTAACGGTAGCTTCGCCCGGAACGTAATCGCGGACGAGGACGGACATATCGAAGCCTTTGCCCCTCAGTGCTTCTTTAATAATCTTTGCGACTTCGTCGTCGCCAACACTCTCCGGCTTATCCACGATCATGATGGCGGAGTATTCATTTCTCACCGTCGTTTGATCCATATCGATGATGGAACAGCCGAGTTTGTTTAGAGTATCGGAGGTTGTGTAAACAACACCGAAGCTGTCGGGACCGGTGACAGCCACTAAAATTCGCTTCACGTTAATTTCCTAAAAGAATGAGTTTTGCCGCAGACTCGGATGTCATTTCCGATCTTGGCAATTTATAAGGACGAATTCTCCCGACTCGGCGACCGTAATCGTCGAGACAGTCTTTATATTAGCCAAGCAAAAGCCCTCTTTTAGGAAACAAAATGACTTTTTTCGTCTCAGGAGGCGGAAATTAACACTCCGAATTTCGGGATCGCTTTGAGTGTGTTTTGAATGCTCTGTTCCGAGATTTCTTCTATCGTCGTATTTCTTAATTCCGCAGCAACTGCGCCGTAACAGGCCGTGTCCGCAAGGGCGCTTTCGGGGTTCTCTTTGTTTTCTTCGCGCACCCAGCTCGGCGGCATATCCGGACAATCCGTCTCAAGTACCCAGGCGTCATCCGGGAGTTCAGACAAGATTTTGCGGATGCGCTTAGAGCCGTCATAGGACACCGCTCCGCCGTAGCCCAGCTTAAAACCGTTCTGCAGAAAAACCTGTGCCTGGGCCATACTGCCGTTAAACGCATGAATGATGCCGAGCTGCGGGGGCAGACGGCGAATGTATTTAAGCACGATATCCATCGCTTCACGGCCGTGAAGACTCAGGGGGAGACCATATTTGCGGGCAAGTTTTAACTGCGTGGAAAACACTTCTTCCTGAACGTCATGCGGAACGCTGCAGGCTGCAGAGAAATCCAGTCCGCACTCGCCTACCGCTGCCAGACGAGGATCTTCTCTGTGCTCTTCCAGAAAGGCTTCCAACGCTGTCAGATCTTCTTTCCAGGAGTATCCGATGTAAAGCGGATGAATGCCGCAGGCGTAGGCTTGATCATATTCATAGGCACAGCGCCGAGCCTCTTCCAGATTACTGACACCGCTGGCACACACCAAAGAAGAGACGACGCCGACTTTGCGGGCCTCCGAAACTTCTTTTTTCTGCTGTTCTTCGGGAAGAACAAATAAGTGGTTATGGGTGTCAATCCAGCGAAGCATTTAGTTTTCCTCAGGCAAGATGCATCCGTTCTTTAAACGCACGACACGATCGCATCGCGCGGCAATATCCAGATCATGCGTCACAATGACCAAGGCAAGGCCCTGAGAGGACGACAATTTGAGCAGATAGTCGATAACGACTTCGGCCGTCTCACCGTCCAGGTTGCCGGTGGGCTCGTCGGCCAAAAGACACAGCGGAGAGCCGCTCACGGCTCGGGCAATGGCGACACGCTGGCGTTCGCCGCCGGAAAGCTGACTCGGCAGATGATCCACGCGGTCGGCAAGACCCATGGCTTTGAGCAGGCTTTCCGCTCTTTTTTGCGCGACGGAAGCTTTTTCACGGCGGATTTTGAGCGGCATCGCCACGTTTTCCATGGCCGTAAATTCCGGCAGCAGATGGTGGAACTGATACACAAAGCCGAGTTTGCGGTTGCGCAGCTCGGTTAAGCGCTGCTCGGAGAGTTCGGCGATGTTTTCTCCGCCGATTTCGATCAAACCTTTATCAAAACGGTCCAGACCGCCGATGCACTGCAGGAGCGTTGTTTTACCAGAGCCGGATGTGCCCACGATTGCCACCGACTCGCCCTCGTGAACTTCCAGATTGACGTCTTTCAAAACATGCAAAAGTCGGCCGCCCTCTTTATAGCTTTTCTGCAGGCCGACAGCCTTTAATACGACGTTGTTATTCATATCTCAGTGCCTCAGCCGGTTGAATGTTTGCCGCTCTCCAGCTCGGATAGACAGTGGCCGCAAGAGCCAGCAAGAAAGAAAAGACGGCGATCGGGATCACATCGGATGCCCTCGGATCACTCGGCATTGCCGAGATAAAGTAGATTTCTTTGGGCAGGAACTGAACGCCGAACAGCTGTTCGATCGCGCCTACGATGGAGCCCACATTGCAGGCAATGAGAAGCCCCACGCCGACACCGATCAGCACGCCGGCGGTTCCGATGAAGGCGCCCTGAACCATAAAGATGCGCATGATCGAACCGCGCGTTGCGCCTTGGGTTCGAAGGATTGCGATGTCGCTGCGTTTGGAGTTGACGGTCATCACTAATGAAGAGACTAGACCAAACGCGCCTACTAAAACGATCAGGAACAAAATGATGCCCATCATGCGTTTTTCGACTTGAACGGCCGCAAACCAAGTCCGATTCTGACGAGACCAATCGGTTGCCAAAAGACCCGGCGGCATTTGATTATTGAGTTCAGCGGCGACTCTCGGTGCATCCTGCATGTTGGAGAGCTTCAGTCGAATGCCTCCGGGTGTTTGAGTACGCATGAGTTTTTCGGCGTCCGTGAGATTGATGAAGCTCATTGCACTGTCAAACTCGTAGTGGCCGGAATTAAAGACGCCTGCGACCGTGAACTGGCGCATGCGAGGCATGGTTCCGGCCGGCGTGAACTGTCCCTGAGGTACCATCACGTTGACCTTTTCTCCGGGGATCACGCCGAGCATTCTGGCTAAGTCCGTGCCGAGAATGATCTTGAATTCACCGGGTTTTAAATCAGAGAGGCGCCCGATCTTCATATTTTTTGCGACATCGCTGACCTGAGATTCCGTCTCAGGATCAATGCCGTTGAGCTGGACACCGCGCACGTTGGTGCCGCTCGTGAGCAGTCCCTGCCCCCTTAAGAAAGGCGCTGCGCCGATGATCTCTGGCTGCTGCTTCTTCAGTTCTGCGGCAGTCTTCTGCCAGTCCGGAATCGGAGCTCCGATCGAAAGCACTTCGGCATGCGAAAGCACGGAGAGCATCTTGTCTCGAACTTCTTTCTGGAAACCGTTCATCACGGATAAGACTATGATGAGGGCCATGACGCCCAAGGCTATGGAAGCCATCGACATGGCTGATATGAACGATACGAATCCGTCGCTGCGTCCTTTGCGGCGCGACAGTGTATATCGCAGACCGATCATCCACTCGAAGGGCAGACCGGATAAAGGTTTATTTTTCACAAATTTTATCCAACTAAACGTTCAGGCTATTCTAGCTGTGAGATCAAACAATTAGAATTTAAGGCTATGCCCGCATGTATATTTTTATTGCCCAATTCTCTGCCTTCTCCTAATGAAATTAAAGCGTTAGGAAAGGACGCCTATCCGCCCGTTTTGCGGAATTTCCTTGAAGGTTTCGGAGAACCGAAGGTCGCCACGATTTTTGAAAACCCGGCGCTCAGCGGTTTTGCTTCGATGCAGTGGGTATGGATGCTTCTGACTCAGCGCGAAAATCTTGCCCCGTCCGCTCCCTATCTTTGGAAAGGTCTTGGAGGTCCGAAAGTCCATCAGGAATTTTGGGCTTTAAACGGCTACCGCAAAGAAAACGGCGTGCTTAAAAGCGCCGGTGATGTCTTTGATATCGATGAAGAGTGCGACCTCAGAGACCTTTTGAATCCGATTGCTCGTCAGTTTAATTTTGAAGTGCAGGTTTTGGACGGACGCTTTTTCCTCGCGCGCAAAAAAGCATGGCAGGTTCTGATTACTCCGTGGCTTGCTCAGGAAGACAAACCGGCAGCACAGCCGGCTGGTCCCGAAGCCGCTGAATGGACTGAAATCACTCGAGTCATCGAAGAAAGTCTTGCAAAAAGCGTTTTCAATGAATACAGAGCAAAAGCCGGACGGCCTCCGGTTGAAGGTTTCTGGATCAACGGCGGAGCTTTTGAGGAGCAGCTTCTTCCCTACACTCAGATTCGCTGTGCTCTGACAAGCGATCCCACGATTCGCGGGATCTCTGAGGCGGCGGGCATTGCGCGGGCCTACATTAAATCTTCGACGGCTGTTTGGCCCGACTGTCCTGAAGGCGACCGTCTCTGCATCCTGGATGACTTTAACGATCCATCCGTCAAAACGGATCCTGCGCGCTGGAGTGCCGCATGGACACGCGCCGTTAAGCGCATGGAGCACCTGACCGCCACGGCAAAAGGATTTGAAAAATATCATCCCCGCCTGGTCACCTCCGATGGTCTGCGCGTCAGCGTCATTGAAAAACTTCAGGAACAAAAATCTTCTTTTGCCTTTTGGAAGAGCCCAAAAAATTACACAGAAGCATGGCTGAACTCCGGCCGCTAAAGAACACTAAAAAGTTATGACCAAAATAACGATTCGCCGATTTGACCGAAATGTCGTTCAGGCGCTCACCAACCGCGGCTTTCCCGAACCTCTGGCCCGCGCTTTAGCGGCCAGACACGTCACCAGCCCGTCCGACCTTGATTACGAATTCAAGGAAATGCTTTCTCCGTGGGACCTTAAAAACTGCAGAGAAGCCGGAGAAGCGATTGCCGATGCCATCTGGAAACAGAAAAAGATCGTAATCATTGGGGACTACGACTGTGACGGCGCGACTGCTGTTTCCGTCGGTATTCTGGGACTGCAGGCGCTCGGCGCCTTCAATGTCTCTTATTTAATCCCGGACCGTGACAAGGACGGCTACGGCCTGTCTCCTCAGCTTGTCGATCGAGCAGCCGCTGCCGGCGCCGAACTCATCATTACCGTAGACAACGGAATTTCTTCGGTGGCTGCGGTTGAACATGCTAAAACCCTCGGAATCGAGGCCGTCGTTACCGACCACCACCTGCCCGGCGATGAAATCCCCGACACCCTCGTCGTCAATCCGAATCAGCGCGGAGATACCTTCCCGAGCAAATCTTTGGCGGGTGTGGGCGTCATCTTTTACGTGTTAATCGCCGTGCGCTCCGCACTCCGCGCCAAAGGCGCTTACCCGAACGGAAAACAGCCTAATCTTCAGCATCTCATTGATTTGGTGGCCTTGGGTACGGTTGCCGACGTTGTCCCGTTAGACCGCAACAACCGAATCCTCGTTTCCAAAGGCTTGGACAGCATTCGCGCCGGCAAAATGCAGCCCGGCGTGAGCGCCCTGCTCTCCGTAGCAGGCAAGAATGCGCATCGCATCAGTGCCAATGACTTGGGCTACATCCTCGGGCCCCGCATCAACGCCGCAGGTCGTTTGGACAGCATCAACAAGGGTGTTGAGTGTCTGACAAGCTACGACTACAACACGGCGCTCTTTTACGCAAAAGAACTCGACCAAATCAATGCCGAGCGCCGCAACCGCGAAGTATCCATGCAGTCCGACGCTATTCTGTCCCTACAGACGATTTCCGTCGATGACAGCAATTCCATCGTTCTTAAGGGTGACGACTGGCACGCCGGCATCATCGGTTTAGTAGCCTCCCGCATCAAAGAACAAACTTATCGCCCGGTCATTGCGTTTGCTCCGTCGGAAGAAAACGGCGAGCATGTGCTTAAAGGCTCGGGGCGCTCTATTCCCGGCATTCATCTGCGCGATGCATTGGATCGTGTCAGCAAACTGAGTCCGGGGCTGATCCTGAAATTCGGCGGTCACGCGATGGCTGCAGGTCTTACGATCCGTAAGGATGCATTTGATGAATTCAAGGAGCTCTTTGCCCGCGCTGTCAAAGAACTTTCCGATCCGGAAATGTTCGAGCGCAACATCGTCACAGACGGCGAGCTCAGAGCTTCCGACTTCAACATTGAACTCGTTGAAGCCATCCGCAAGCACGTCTGGGGTCAGGCTTTCCCGGAACCGCTCTTTGCCAATCAGTTCAAGGTACTTTCTCAGAGAGTCTTGAAAGATCAGCATCTGAAGCTCTCTCTTGAAGTCGACGGCAGAGAGATTCAGGCCATTTGGTTCCGCCACAAACGCGAACTGCCTCCGACCGTGCGTTTAGCTTACAAGCTCGACATCAATGACTTCCGAGGACGTCAGTCGGTGCAGCTCATCATCGAAGGTATGGAAGACGAGTTTGAGGACTGGACGGCCTAGCGGTTTTCTGTCGTGCAAACAAACTTACACAATTGACAAAAAACGGACCCATTTCCGCCCGCTCAACGAGTTAAGGATTGGGTCCGCTCTTATATAATTGAGGGTTCTTTTTAATATCAACGCGTTAAGAAATGGAAGTTGAACGTTTAAACCTAATCGGCACCACCGCCGAGGACCTTCAAGCTCGCACTGAAGAGCTGCGGAGGTATCTTTGACTACGACCAGAAAGAGCGTCGTTTAGAAGAAGTTAATCAAGCGCTCGAGGACCCGAGCATCTGGTCTGATCAAGAGCGAGCTCAGCAGCTGAGCAAAGAAAAGAAACGTCTCGAAGACGTTGTCCTTACCATCAAACACCTAACTACCGGCCTTTCCGATGCTTTGGAATTATTTGAAATGGCCAAAGAAGAGGACGATGACGCCTCTCTGGAAGCGGTAGAAGCCGATATCAACAACCTCAAGAAAGAGGTCGAACATCTCGAATTCCAGCGCATGTTCAATCAGGAACATGACGAAGCCAACTGCTTCCTGGAAATTCAGGCCGGCGCCGGCGGAACCGAAGCGCAGGACTGGGCGAGCATGCTTGAGCGCATGTATATCAAGTTTGCGGAACGCCAAAGCTTTAAGCCCGAGATTGTTGAAGAAACCGAAGGAGATGTGGCCGGCATTAAAGGCTGCACGATCAAAATCACAGGCGACTATGCCTACGGCTGGCTCAGAACCGAAACCGGTATTCACCGCTTAGTTCGCAAGAGCCCGTTCGACTCCAACGCACGCCGTCATACTTCTTTTGCTTCTGTGTTCGTCGTTCCCGAAGTCGACGATTCTTTCGAAATCGAAGTCAATCCGGCCGATCTGCGCATTGACACGTTCCGCGCCTCCGGCGCCGGCGGTCAGCACATTCAGAAGACCGACTCCGCCGTCCGTATCACGCATATTCCGACCGGCATAGTCGCTGTCAGCCAGACCAGCCGAAGCCAGCATCAGAACAAGGAAGAGGCCATGACGATTTTGAAGAGCCGTCTTTATGAAGCCGAGCTCCGCAAACGCCAGGCTACCCAGCAGGCATTGGAAGACAACAAGAGCGACATTTCCTGGGGTCACCAGATCCGTTCTTACGTGTTGGATCAGTCCCGCGTCAAAGACCTGCGTACCAATGTCGAAACCGGCAACACGACTGCCGTTTTAGACGGTGCTTTGGAATCCTTTATCGAGGCCAGCCTCAAGCAAGGAGTTTGAGCGTGAAGACTCTCACCATTATTACCGGCGCCTCTAAAGGGCTCGGCTTTGAATTAACCCGTCAGTCGCTTAAGGCCGGCGACACCGTCGTGACGATGGAACGCCGTCCTTCCAAGGCTTTGGTGGAAGAAGCCGATAAGATCGGCTGCAATTTCATCCAGTTTACGGCTGACCTGCTTGACCGTAAAGGCGCCGTCGAGCTTTTGATGTGGCTGCTTTCCGATAAGGAATACGCCGAACATGACCGTCTGATTCTGATCAACAACGCCGGCGTGCTGGGTCCTGTCGGTCCGATCGAAAACGCTTCCCCGCAGGTTGCCGTTGACTGCATTCGCGTTAACTTTGAAATCCCGGTGCTTCTGACTCAGGCTTTCCTGAATGAAACGCGCAGCTGGAAAGGCGAGCGCCGCGTCATGAATATCTCTTCCGGCGCCGGCCGCAAGTCCGTTCCGGGCTGGGCCATGTACTGTTCAACCAAAGCAGCGCTTGACCGCTTTACCGCCGTCACAGCTGAAGATCAGCTTGGCAAACCCAATCCCGCACGCCTTAGCGCCGTCGCTCCGGGCGTTGTGAACACTGGCATGCAGGGCAGCATCCGTGCTTCGTCTAAGGAAGATTTTCCGAACGTTGACCGGTTTATCGACTTAGAGAAAGACGGAAAACTTCAGAGCCCCGAAGACACTGCCAAACGACTTTTAAATTACCTCAACAGCGACGAGTTCGGCAAAGAGCCCATCTCGGATATTCGCAATATTTCTGTTGGAGACTAAAGTGGAAAACCAGAAAGAAACCGTCAAAAAAGAAGACGTTCTTGAGACTGAGAACCATATCATTGCCGAACGTTTAGCCAAACTCGACAAACTCAGAGCCGAAGGCGTTGCTTATCCGAATGATTTCGTTCAGAAAGACCGCATTGAAGAAGTGCGCGCTGCCAACGGCAGCAAAACTCCGGAAGAGCTTGAAGCTGCTCCGGTCGAAGTCACCGTCGCCGGCCGCGTCATGCTCAAGCGCGTCATGGGCAAAGCCAGCTTCCTGACCGTTAAAGACGGTACCGATCACATCCAGTTCTTCATCACCAAGGCTGAAGTCGGCGATGAAACTTACGACTTCTTCAAGAAGATGGTTGATATCGGAGATATCGTCGGCGCTACAGGCACACTGTTCTTCACCAAGACCGGCGAGCTTTCCGTCCGCGTTAAGAACTTCCGTCTGCTGACCAAGAACATTCGTCCGCTCCCCGACAAATTCCACGGTCTCTCCGATCCGGAAACCCGTTATCGTCAGCGCTATGTTGACCTGATCATGAACGAAAGCACACGTCGCACCTTCATGATCCGTTCCAAGGCCATCGCCGAAACCCGTAAATTCATGATGGAACATCACTTCATGGAAGTGGAAACTCCGATGCTCCATCCGATCCCCGGCGGTGCGAACGCTAAGCCGTTCATCACACACCACAATGCGCTCGACATGGATATGTATCTGCGTATTGCTCCGGAACTTTATCTGAAGCGCTTAGTGGTCGGCGGCTTTGAACGCGTTTTTGAACTCAACCGCTCCTTCCGCAACGAAGGCGTTGACGTTCGCCACAACCCTGAATTCACAATGATGGAGTTCTATGCAGCCTACAAGGAATACCACTGGCTCATGGACTACACCGAAAAACTTCTGCGCACCGTCGCTGAAAAGACTATCGGTACCGCTGTCATTCAGTATCAGGGTCATACCATCGACCTCACAAAACCGTTTGATCGCCTGACTGCTAAGGAAGCCGTTCTGAAGTACGCTCCTCAGTACACCCCTGAGCAGCTCGAAGACAAGGACTTCATGCAGGAAGAACTCAAGCGCCTGGGTGAACCTGCTAAGGCTGACGCCGGCGTCGGCGCTTTGCAGATGGCCATATTTGAAGCCGTTGCTGAATCCAAACTCATTCAGCCGACTTACATCATTGACTACCCGGTTGAAATTTCTCCGCTGGCTCGCGCCTCCGACAAGGTTCCCGGCATCACCGAGCGTTTCGAACTCTTCATGGCCGGTCGCGAAACCGCCAACGGCTTCTCCGAGCTGAACGACCCGCAGGATCAGGCTGCTCGCTTCATGGCTCAGGCAAAACTGAAAGCCAGCGGCGATGATGAAGCCATGTATTACGACGCCGACTACGTCCGCGCACTGGAATACGGTCTGCCTCCGACAGGCGGCTGCGGCGTGGGCTTAGACCGCTTTGTCATGCTGCTTACCGACTCTCCGAGCATCCGTGACGTTCTGCTCTTCCCGCATATGCGTCCTGAGGCCTAAGAATCATGAGCGAAAGGAAGCTGAAAATCGCCGCTCTGTTAAAAGAGCTTTACGACATGGCCGAAGTTCCCGTGCCCTCCTCTCGTATTCCGTTTTACTTTAACGACGTACGAGCCGGGCACATTGAACGAACTGATGCCGAGTTTTTAGCGAGTACCTTTCGCTTCTGTGACGTCCGTCCGGATGCTTTCGTATTTACCGCGGAAGACTCCGGACAGGCTTCGCGCCGTCTGGCAGCGATTTCGCACCTTTATAAAGGCACGGACAAAGTCTTTGCCTGGCGAGATGAACTGCTTTCCGTTACTGCTTCGGATGACATTGCCTGCGAGTCGCCTTTGACTGTTATTGAGCGTGCAATGTGCCGTCCCTTCGCCTTTAACACCTTTGCCGTTCACTTGAATCCGTTCACGCGTGACGGCAGGATGTGGGTGGCTCAGCGTTCTTTCAAGAAAGCGATCGGCCCTGGTTATTGGGATAACTGTGCTGCGGGTCTAGTCGGAGCAGGCGAGCCTTTCGGGCTTGCTATGGAACGCGAAGCATTTGAAGAAGCCGGTGTGACACCGGGTTCCCTTGAAATCTCTTTTAGCGCGCGCAATATCATTTCGCGTCCCGTTCATGAAGGCTGGATGCGAGAAATCGCTTACATCTGCAATGCTTATGTTGAAGACTCTTTCCATCCTCACAACATGGACGGCGAGGTCGAGCGCTTTGAACTCTTAGAACCCGAAGCGATTATTGAGCGCATAGAAAAAGGACGATTCACATTCGAATCGTCCCTTGCTGTTTTAGCCGGCTTAGCCTGGCAGGAAGGCCTGCTTGATCTTTTGGATCAGCCGGCCGTCTAAACGCTAATCTCTTTCGTCCATCCAAGCGACCAGAATGGCTTCCAGTATTTTTTCGTTGCTTGCTTCTGGATCATCATCAAAATCCGGGAGCGCGACGATCATTGCATGCATCTTCTCAAAGCTGATCGTCAGCGGATCTAAGTCCGGATTTTCGTCATACAGCTCTTCCGCAATCGCACGCGGATCCTTCCAAGTCAGCTTCATTACTCGTTCTCTCTGGCGTGATTACGGGAGTATTTCGGAATTTCAACGGTAATGTCTTCTTTGCCGACTTTTGTCTGGCAAGTCAGGCGTGAGTTCGATTTCAGACCCCAAGCCTGGTCAAGCAGATCTTCTTCATCGTCTTCTGCCGGTTCCAAAGAATCAAAGCCCTTGTCGATGTAGCAGTGGCAAGTCGTGCAGGCGCAGGAGAACTCGCAGGCGTGGTCAATATTGACGCCGTTTGCGACCAAAGCTTTAGCTAAGTTTGCACCTTCGGGGACTTCAAACTCAGCCCCGTTCGGACAGATTCCAGGATGCGGTAAAACGGTTACTTTCGGCATTTTTAAACCTCGTCAACAGATTTGCCTTGGAGTGCTTCCAAGATCGTACGGTTCATTCGACGTGCAGCAAAGTCTTTCGTTCCCTCGGACAGCGCTGAAATCGAATTTTTAATTTCATCTTTGTCATCTTGCGCGCGAACCGTCTCGAGATGTTGAATCATGGCGTCGATCTGAGCGCGCTCAGCCTCATTGAGAAGGTCGGCGTCGGACGACAATGCGGAATAAATGCTTTCCAAAAGGCGAGCGGCTTCCACTTTCTGCTCGCGTAATTCGCGAAGCTTCATATCTTCTTCGGCGTGACCAAAGGAATCTTCCAGCATGCGGCTGATTTCATCTTCCGACAGACCGTAAGAAGGTTTGACCGTGACAGATGCTTCCACGCCCGTGGTTTGTTCGCGGGCCGTGACCGACAACAGTCCGTCAGCATCCACCTGGAACGTCACACGAATACGAGCGGCTCCTGCAACTTTCGGCGGAATACCGCGCAAAGAGAATTTGGCCAAAGAACGGCACTCTTCTACCAAGTCACGTTCACCCTGAAGGACATGGATCGACATCGCGGTCTGACCGTCCTTGAAGGTTGTGAAGTCCTGAGCCATGGCTACAGGAATCGGCGTGTTGCGGGGAATGACTTTTTCAACGAGACCGCCCATGGTTTCAAGACCCAAGGAAAGCGGCGTGACGTCAAGAAGCAGCCAGTCTTCGTCGCTGCGGTTGCCGGCAAGCAGGTTTGCCTGAAGCGCAGCGCCGATTGCCACCACTTCATCCGGGTCAATATCGGTAAGCGGTTCGCGGTCAAAATAATCGGCCACTGCCTTGCGGATGCAGGGCATGCGCGTTGAGCCGCCGACAAGCACGACACCTTTTACTTCATCGCGTTTGAGACCTGCGTCCTTTAATGTCTGTTTCGTGGCTTCGATGGTTCTTGCTACTAAGTGGTGCGTGATCGAATCAAAGACTTCGCGCGTAATCGTGACATTGATGATTCTGTCGCCGGAAATCTTGGCGTGAATCGTTGCTTTCTTTTCCGTCGTCAGCGTTTCTTTGGCTGCCTTGGCTTTTGCCATCAGCATGCGGCTGTCGGAATGCGTCAGCAGCGGACGACCTGCCTGGTCAATGACCCAGCAGTAGAGACGCTGGTCAAAATCATCGCCGCCTAACTGGCTGTTGCCGCCGGTGGCGAGCACCTCAAAAACGCCTTTGCGCAGACGGAGGACGGAGACGTCAAACGTGCCGCCGCCCAAGTCATAAACGATGTAAAGACCTTCGGCGCCGGTATCGAGGCCGTAAGCCAAAGCTGCCGCCGTCGGTTCGCTCAAAAGACGAAGAACATTCAGACCGGCAAGCTTTGCGGCGTCTTTAGTCGCCTGACGCTGAGCGTCATCAAAGTAAGCCGGTACCGTCACAACAGCGCCGACAAGTTCGCCGCCTAAGGCGTCTTCGGCGCGTTTTTTAAGGACTTTTAAGATTTCTGCTGATACTTCAACCGGACTCTTCGCGCCTTGTGCCGTGTTGAGCTTCACCATGCCCTCGCCTTTGATGAAGTCATAGGGCATGTAGCGGTTATTCTGCAGCTCAGAAGCGCTTCGGCCCATCAAACGCTTGACACTTGAGATCGTGTTGAGCGGATCTGCTTCTGCACGTGAACGGGCTTCTTCACCAACAACCACGCATCCATTCTTTTCGTAGTGGACAACAGAAGGAAGCAGTTTCTGATTCTTTTCGTCAACGAGAACTTCGGGAGAACCGTTTCTAACGGTGGCCGCCAATGAATTCGTGGTGCCCAAATCAATACCGACAGCAAACCGCTCTTCGTGCGGTGCTGTCGACATTCCCGGTTCGGCAATTTGCAGAAGTGACATTATTCAAAATCCAGTAGCTGGCGATTTAAAAACATAACCTTTTTTAAATCTTCTGCCGCCAGCGAGACATCAGATTTCACATCGAACGCGTCTACCACCTCGTTGAGCAGCTCGTCCTTTTCTTTTTCAATCGCTTTCTTCAGCACTTCCAGCTCAGCCGTATTCCCGGAATCCTTTGCATCTGAGATCGCCTCTCGGCGTTCCAGCTGCTCAAGAAGAAACTCTTCAGAAATCGAACCGCTGCTGTCTTCGTCAATGAGGTGTCCTCGCAGCGCGCAAAGGGCTTTACCTCGCTGGATCGGATCGCTGAGCTTCTGAAAAGCGTCATTAATCAGCGTTGCCCACTGCTGAGCAACGCGCTTTTCAGTATCGCTTGCCGAAGCAAAACGGTCGGGATGAACCTTTTTTTGGATTTCAAAATACTTTTCATCCAACTTTTGTTTATCGATTCTGAACTGTGGTTTCAAACCGAAAATTTCAAAAGGATTCATCGCCGCCATAGCGCCTCCGTTTCAGTTAGACATGGAAAGACTTGCCGCAGCCGCAGCTTTCTTTCTCGTTCGGGTTCTTGAATTTGAATCCAGTATTGAGACCTTCACGGACAAAGTCCAGTTCGGTTCCGTTGATATAGGGCAGGCTCTTGGGATCAACAATTACTTTGATCCCGTAGCTTTCGTACACCTGATCTTCGGGTTCGATTTTGTCTGCAAACTCTAATGCGTAAGCCATACCGGAGCAGCCGCTGGTTTTGACACCGACTCTGAGGCCGACGCCTTTGCCACGTTTGCGAAGGAATTCTTCAACGTGAGAAGCTGCTTTTTCTGTCAATGTAACCGACATTATTTATCCTTAATCTGAGCCTGTTTCTGGCGATAGTCTTCCACTGCGGCCTTGATGGCGTCTTCCGCAAGAATGGAACAGTGGATTTTGACGGGAGGAAGCTCAAGTTCTTCGGCAATTGCCGTATTTTTGAGCTGTTCGGCTTCTTCCAAGGTCTTGCCCTTGATCAGTTCGGTGACCAAAGAGCTGGAAGCGATGGCACTGGTGCAGCCGTAGGTTTTGAACTTAGCGTCTTCGATCACGCCGTTGTCGTTGACCTTGATCTGCAGGCTTAAAACGTCGCCGCAGGCGGGGGCGCCGCGTGTACCGGTTCCGACGTTCGGATCGTTTTTATCCAGTCTGCCGACATTTCTGGGGTGCTGGAAATGATCCATCACTTTATCGCTGTATTGCATTCTTTTCTTTCCTTGTTAGTGTTCTGTCCATTTAACTTGTTTCATGTCCACGCCTTCCTTGTACATCTCCCAAAGCGGGGACATTTCACGAAGCTGTGCAACCTTTTCTTTGATGAGCTTGACGGTGTAGTCAATCTCTTCTTCCGTCGTGAAACGGCCTAAGCTGAAGCGAATGGAGCTGTGGGCGAGTTCGTCATCAATACCGAGGGCACGCAGAACGTAGGACGGTTCCAAGCTGGCCGAGGTGCAGGCAGAACCGGAGGAAACTGCGATTTCAGGGCAGCTGGCCATGAGGGCTTCACCTTCAACAAACGCGAAGCTGACGTTGAGGTTGAAAGGAGCTCTGTGTTCCATGCTTCCGTTGACATGAACGGCTTCGATTTCGCTCAAGCCTTTCCAAAGTCTGTCGCGAAGAGCGCCGATACGCTTCATTTCCTCGTCCATTTCCAGGCGGCACAGTCTGTAGGCTTCGCCCATACCGACGATCTGGTGTGTGGCGAGTGTGCCTGAGCGCATGCCTCTTTCGTGACCGCCGCCGTGAATGATGGCTTCAATACGAGCACGCGGTTTGCGGCGAACATAAAGAGCGCCCATTCCCTTCGGTCCGTAGAGCTTGTGGGCGGAAAGGCTCATCAGATCAACCTTGAGTTTTTCCATATCCAGAGGGATCTTGCCGGCGGCCTGAGTGGCGTCGACGTGGAACAGGATTCCGCGTTCACGGCACATTTCACCGATTTTTTCGATGTCTTGAATGACGCCGATTTCATTGTTGACGGCCATCACGGAAACCAAGGTAGTATCTGGACGCATGGCTTTGGCCAAAGCGTCGAGGTCCAAAAGTCCGTCCTTGCCGACGTCCATGTATGTCACTTCAAAGCCTTCGCGTTCAAGTTCTCGCATGGAGTCCAGCACGGCTTTGTGTTCGGTCTTTACCGTGATTAAATGCTTGCCTTTGTCCTTATGGAAACGAGCTGCACCTTTGATCGCGAGGTTGTCGCTTTCGGTGGCGCCGCTAGTCCAAACGATTTCTTTCGGATCGGCATTGATTAGTGCTGCAACTTCGGCACGGGCGTTTTCAACAGCTTCTTTAGCCTTCCAGCCGTATTCGTGGCTCGTGCTGGCAGCGTTGCCGAAATTCTCGTAGAGGAAAGGAATCATCTTATCGACGACACGAGGATCCACAGGCGTAGTCGCAGAATAATCAAGGTAAATAGGGAACTTCATGATTAGCTCCAATGAAGAGATAAATTGGGGATTTATTAAACCTTCGGTTTGATAATGGATACGGGGCTTAAGCCCTGATCTTTGAGCTTTTTCTTGTCAGCCAGGTTTTTCAGCGAGATCCCTTTCAGGAACTTGCGGATTTCCTCGTTGAGGCTTTCCCAAAGATCGAATGTGATGCACTCACCTTCTCCGTCGCAGACGGCTCTGTTTTTATCGCAGCTGGCTTTCTCGAGAGGGTCGTCCACGGCTTCCAAAATATCGATCACCGTGATCTGATCCGCAGGTTTGGCCAAACGGTATCCGCCGGCAGGGCCGCGCACACCTTCAAGGAGGCCGGCTCTGCGCAGCTTTCCGAAGATCTGCTCAAGATAGGCGCTTGAAAGATGACGTCTGTCCCCGATCGCAGCGATGGATACGTACTCTTCCGGGTCATGGAGAGCAATATCAAGCATTGCGGTGACGGCAAAACGGCCTTTAGTAGTGAGTTTCATCTTTATTCCGATCCATTTAGTCGGAAATAATAGACCGTTTTATTTCCGAGCGCAATAGTCGGAATTGAAAAAGCCCTCCGAAGAGGGCTAAGAAGGAAAATGAATTTTCAGCGGCTACAGAGCTGAGCCGGGAATGTAGACGGAAGCGCGTTTCTTAACAACTTCAAGCAGGCCTTCGCAGGCGTCCTCACAGTAATCAAGCACCGTGTTGAAGCCTTCGTTGCCGCCGTAATACGGATCAGGCACCACGGCCGTGTCGTATTCGGTTGCATAGCGCATCAGGAGCGCCAGCTTGTGTTTGTACATCGGAGGGCAGATCTGCTGCATGGCGGTCAGATTTTCCCAGTCCATCGCCAAAATGAAGTCGCACTCTCTAAAGTCGTCGGATGTAATCTGACGAGCCCTAAGTTCGGATAAGTCATATCCGCGCTTACGGCCTGCAATCTGAGCGCGCACGTCCGGCGCCTCTCCGACGTGATAACCATGTGTACCGGCAGAATCCACGATTACTTTGTCAGTCAGTCCGGCTTCCTTCACCATTTTCTTAAAAACTGCTTCAGCCGTAGGGGAACGACAAATGTTCCCCATGCACACAAATAAAACTTTTACCATGTTTTTTGCATTCTTCTTAATTGACGAATTAATCACACCTCTCTCGCGTACACCGCAGGCAGGTTGCAATAGCTTACGAGCCCCAAACGCTTTTTGCAAAAATGTATAGGGTAATTACCAATAATTCAACTCAAAATGAGCACCTATACGTTCTCTTTTGCACCTTCCTCATCTTTTCCGGGCGTCGCGCCGAAAACTTGTTTACGAATTGAAGCCAATTTATCACGGACTTCCGAGGCTTTTTCGAATTCGAGATTCTTAGCATGCTCAAACATTTCGTTTTCGAGCCGTTTGATTTCGCGTGCCAGTTCCTTCGGACCCATTTTTTCGTAATCCTGACCGTCCACCAATCCGAATTCATTTTCGAGGTTATCGCTCTTGTAGACACCGTCAATAATGTCACGGATTTCTTTCTTGACGCTCTTCGGCGTGATGTTATGCGCCACGTTGTAAGCAGTCTGCTTTTCTCTGCGTCGAGCCGTTTCGTCCATCGCTCGGCGCATGGAGTCCGTAATCGTATCGGCGTATAGAATGGCTTTGCCTTCAACGTTTCGCGCGGCACGGCCGATCGTCTGAATAAGAGAACGTTCGCTTCGCAGGAAGCCTTCCTTATCAGCATCTAAGATCGCGATCAGTGCCACTTCCGGAATATCCAAGCCTTCTCTCAATAAGTTAATGCCGATCAGAACATCGAAGACACCGGCACGAAGGTCTCGAATAATTTCTACGCGTTCCACCGTATCGATGTCCGAGTGCAGGTAACGCACCTTGATACCGTTGTCCTGCAGGAAGTCGGTTAAGTCTTCTGCCATGCGCTTGGTCAGCGTTGTAATCAGAATGCGCTGGCCCTTCGGAATTCTTTCTTTGATTTCGCCGAGCACATCGTCAACCTGAGTCGTAGCCGGACGTACTTCTACTTCCGGGTCTACGAGGCCGGTCGGGCGCACCACCTGCTCCACGATCTGAGAAGAATGATTCAGCTCGTAGTCTGCAGGAGTGGCCGAGACAAAGATCGCTCGGCGCATCTTGCTTTCGAATTCGTCAAAACGAAGCGGACGATTGTCTTTAGCGCTCGGAAGACGGAAGCCGTAGGTGACGAGGGTTTCTTTTCTGGCACTGTCGCCGCGGTACATACCGCCGATCTGACCTAACAGAACGTGAGATTCGTCGAAGAACATCAGCGCATCTTTCGGCAGATAGTCGATCAAGGTAGGAGGCGGCTCTCCGGGCAGACCGCCGGCCAAGTGGCGGCTGTAGTTCTCAATGCCTTTGCAGAAGCCCACTTCGTGGAGCATTTCTAAGTCAAAGAGCGTTCTTTCGCGGATGCGCTGCGCCTCAAGCAACTTGCCGCTCTCGATGAATTTTGTCTCCTGGTCTCTGAGCTCATCCTTGATGGCTTCAATCGCTCGGAGAATATCGTTTCTCGGCGTGACATAGTTAGACGTCGGATAGATCGCGAAGCGGTCTACCTTCTGGCGTGTTTTACCGGTCAGCGGATCGAAGAAATACATTGCTTCGATTTCGTCATCAAAGAGTTCGATACGGAGCGCCATTTCCGAGTGTTCGGCTGGGAACACGTCAATCGTGTCACCGCGGACGCGGAACTTACCTCGCGTAAATTCCATGTCGTTGCGTTCGTACTGGATGCGGACCAAGTGCGAGATCAAGTCGCGCTGTTCAATCTTATCACCGACTTTCAGGATAAGACGCATCTCGGTATAGGACTCCGGCTTACCGATACCGTAGATGGCAGACACGGTCGCGACAATGATCACATCACGGCGTTCGAGCACGCTCTTTGAAGCCGACAGACGCATCTGCTCGATGTGTTCATTGATAGCAGAATCTTTTTCAATAAACAGATCACGCTGAGGGACGTAAGCTTCGGGCTGATAGTAGTCGTAGTAACTGACGAAATACTCCACCGCGTTGTTTGGGAAAAAGTCCCTCATTTCCGCGTAGAGCTGAGCGGCAAGGGTTTTATTCGGCGCCATGATGAGCGTCGGCAGACCGGTTCGAGCGATAACGTTCGCCATGGTGTAGGTTTTGCCGCTACCCGTCACGCCAAGCAGCGTCTGGGCCGTCAGGCCGTCCTCGATGCCTTCGACGAGTTCTTTGATTGCCTGAGGCTGATCTCCGGCCGCCTCAAAGGGCTGATGCAGTTCAAACGGAGAATTAGGGAATCTGATGACTTTCAAGGTGGTGTCTGCCTAAAGAATCCTTTGAATTTGAAAAGTTTAGAACGAATCCTAAGACATCGGTTTTCCGATCATCCGATCTGGTCAGATTGCCTCGACCTCAGTCTTCTCTGCTTTAGATGAGTTCTAAGGAGACATCCATTTTAAGTTCACTTTCAAACCAAACCCTTCTCAATTAAGCTTCGGCACCTTATTTTCTCAAGCACGCAGGGTGATTTAAATATCAATAATTCAAATTTATAAAATCACCCTTGGCTGGACACTCTCGGAATAAAATAAAAATTAGCACATTACATAAGCTGATGAGGTTTGTTTTCGGAAAAAGTAAAACATCGGTCTGAAACAACTCCTTAACTTTCTAGAAGGATATATCCTTAAAAAATCCTCTCTATTCCAAATTTAATCTTTGTTTAATATTTATCAACCATTATCATCAACCCCTCTAATTATAAAATCCCATTTTGAGTTTATTTTTTGCTAATTAGCTAATTTATAAGAATTTTCATCTTCTCTAAATTTCGTAACAATCTATTGACTTCTAGAAATTTTGCTGTCAGAATGCTTATGTCTGTTGTTTGACAGACATGACAATTGGGATTACTGCTATGTGCATATTTAACATTGGCAAGTGCCTATTCAACATAGGCATGCGCCGCACGTTACACCTCACGCGGTTTACGATGCGTGATTGCTTCTCCTTCAATAAATTCCTCTCCGAATCCGACATCTAGTCCTCCGGCCGATTCTTTATCGGTTCGGCTCGAATTGCTTTTCTCTTAATTTCTTCCGCGAAATCTCTTAGTGTTCAAGCCTTTTTGACGCTTGTTCATAGGGGGGGTATTTCCGAGAAAAGCCAATACCACAATTCATTTAATTACGATGCGGATTTATTTACCTTATTAAATAAATCTGGAGGACTACTATTATGCAAAAACTTAAAGTCGCAGCTTCTGCATTACTGAAAGATAAACTTCAGGTTGAACGTGAAGTCGTTTGCCTCTCAAATGCTGACTTTACTGAAGTCTCCGCTGTTGTTATCGACATTGAAGACTATCGGAAAGGCGGGTTAAACAAGGTTAATGCCACCGCCTTGGAAATTCCTGTTTTTCTTTATCTCCGCGATGAAGACACCACTCCGGAAGAACTCGTCGGTCACGTGGTCGGTGTGATCAACGATGACCTTACAGACAGACGTCTTTTCGGCCGTCAAATCGATGAAGCTGCCAAACGCTACGAAGACAAGCTCCTTCCTCCTTTCTTCGGTGCCCTCGCCCAATACGTATACAAAGGAAAGTCCCAGTTTGACTGCCCGGGACATCAGGGAGGCGCATACTTCCGCCGCCATCCGGCCGGCCGCGCATTCTATGACTTTTTCGGTGAAGAGCTTTTCCGCTCTGACCTTTGCAATGCTGACGTTGCGATGGGCGACCTTCTAATTCATGAAGGTGCACCGCTAACCGCTCAAAAAGCTGCCGCTAAGGTATTCAATGCCGATAAGACTTATTTCGTTTTGAACGGAACCTCCGCCTCTAACAAAGTTGTATTAAATGCGGCTTTAACTCCCGGTGACTTGGTTTTGTATGATCGAAACAACCACAAGTCAATTAACCACGGAGCTCTTTTGCAAGCCGGCGCTACTCCGATTTATCTTGAAACTGCCCGCAACCCCTTCGGATTTATCGGCGGCATTGACGAAAAATGTTTTGACGAAGAGTATCTCCGCAGCCTAGTTAGAGAAAAATGTCCTGAAAAAGCGGATGCCAAGCGCCCCTTCCGTCTTGCAGTCATCCAACTCGGCACTTATGACGGCACGATTTATAACGCTCGCCAAGTTGTGGACAAAATCGGCCACCTTTGTGATTACATTCTCTTCGACTCCGCATGGGTAGGCTACGAGCAATTCATTCCAATGATGCGTGACTGTTCCCCGCTTCTTCTCGAGTTAGGACCGGAAGACCCCGGCATCTTCGTCACTCAGTCCGTTCATAAGCAGCAAGCAGGTTTTTCTCAGACTTCACAAATTCACAAAAAGGACTCTCACATTAAGGGACAAGACCGTTATATTCCTCACAAAGTGTTGAATAACGCTTTCATGATGCATGCATCAACCAGTCCGTTTTACCCGCTGTTTGCTTCTTTGGACGTCAACGCAAAAATGCAAGAAGGAGAAGCCGGCCGTAGACTTTGGGCTGACTGCGTTAAGACAGTTGTTGATGCTCGCAAATTACTGCTTGAAACCTGTCATTACATCAAACCGTTTATTCCTTCTAAAGTTCGCGGCTCCGATTGGAAGTCTTACCCAACGGATTTGATTGCCCAAGACCTGGAATTCTTCAAATTTGTTCCGGGTCAGAAATGGCATTCTTTCGAGGGATATGGGGAGAACCAATATTTTGTAGATCCCTGCAAATTTATGCTGACGACTCCGGGCATCGATGTTGAGACCGGCGAATACGAAAATTTTGGCGTTCCGGCAACGATTTTGGCTAATTACTTGCGCGATAACGGCATCATCCCCGAAAAGAATGACCTCAATTCCATTCTTTTCCTCATGACTCCCGCAGAAAATAAAGAAAAAATGGATCACCTGGTTAGCCAGATCGCTCGCTTTGAAAAATACCTCGATGATGACGCTCCCTTAGAAGAGGTTCTGCCCAATCTTTACAAAGCTTACGAATCTCGCTACCGCAACTATTCCATCCGTCAGCTCTGCCAAGAAATGCATGACTTCTACAAGGAGCGGAATATTAAAGAGATTCAAAAGGAAATGTTCCGTACAGAATTCATGCCTAAGAGCGTCATTAATCCTCAAGAAGCCCACTTTGCATTCCTGCGCGGCCAAGCCGAGCTCGTCCGTCTGGAAGATGCAGAAGGAAGGGTTGCTGCTGAAGGCGCTCTGCCCTACCCACCGGGAGTCTTGTGCTGCTTCCCGGGTGAAGTTTGGGGCGGACCCGTGCTCAAGTATTTCTTAGCTTGGCAGGAAGCCATGGGACGGATGCCTGGATTTGCACCCGAACTTCAAGGTGTTTATGTCGAAGACAACGGCAGGGGCGGTAAACAAGTTTACTGCTATGTACTAAAAGAAGATGCTGTCGAACGTCTGACTGCTAAAGGTAAATAAGCCGCGTGCGCGGAAGCTCGCGCTTCCGTGCTGCCTCTCTACACAGAACATACTTGAGGATATTTTTATGTCTCAGCAAAACCGTACCAAGATGTCAGTCACTCAGCTGACTCTTCTCACTGCTATTAATATGATGGGCTCCGGCATCGTCATGCTGCCGACCAAACTGGCTGAAATTGGAACAATTTCTATTCTTTCCTGGCTCATCACTGCCGTGGGATCCTTGTGTTTAGCCTATGCCTTTGCCAAGTGCGGCATGTTTAGTAAACGTCCGGGTATGGGCGGCTATTCTGAATATGCCTTCGGCAAAGCCGGCAACTTCATGGCTAACTACACTTATGGTGTTTCGCTTCTTTTTGCCAACATCGCTATCGCGATTACCTGTGTCGGCTATGGGGCCGAATTTTTGGAAATTGAACTAACTCCGGTTCAAGTTTGCCTTTCTACGATCGTCGTACTTTGGATCTGTACGTCCGCAAACTTTATGGGGGCCTCGCTCACCGGAAAATTTAGTGCCTTAGCCGTTTGGTGCGTCATCCTTCCCGTGTTGCTTTTAACCGTTATCGGCTGGTTCTGGTTCAGTCCTACGATGTATGTCGAAGCCTGGAATCCGCACAACGAACCTTTCTTCTCCGCTGTCGGGGCTTCAATCTCTATGACGCTATGGGCCTTCTTAGGACTTGAGAGCGCCTGTGCCAACAGTGATGCCGTTGACAATCCCGAGAAGAATGTTCCTATTGCCGTGCTGGCCGCTACCATTGGTGTTGCTATTATCTATATTGTCTCCACCAATATCATCGCGGGTATCGTTCCGAATGCCGAGTTGGTTAAATCAAACGCTCCCTTCGGCCTGACCTTTACCATGATGTTCAACTCTACCATCGGCAAGATCGTCACTTTCCTTCTTGTTCTTTCCTGCGCAGGCTCTACACTGGGTTGGCAGTTCACGATTGCTAAGGTATTTCAGCAGTCTGCAATCGACGGTTTCTTCCCGAAGTGCTTTGCTAAAGTCAACAAATGGAAAGCTCCAGTGCTCGGTATGATTATCATTACGGCCATTCAAACCGGCTTCTGTTTCATGACGATTAGCCCCGAACTGTTCAAACAATTCAACCGGTTGGTAGATCTCGCCGTAGTAACCAATATCATGCCTTATCTGCTGTCAATGGCGGCTGTTGCCGTCATCATGAAAGTCGCAAAAGTGGAGCCCTCCAAGGCCAAACTTTACAACGTCATTGCAATCATCGGCGCCATCTACAGCTTCTACGCACTCTTCTCTACCGGAATCACAGAAGTTTTCTACGGCTCTTTAGCCACATTCCTCGGATGGACGCTTTGGGGACTGATTGCACCTAGATTCGCCAGCAACGAAGCTTGATAGCAATTTGCTCTCAGTTAAAGGACTGCCCGTGCGGCGGTCCTTTTTATTTGCGGTCTCACAGGTTCAGGAGTTTAAATATTTCGTTAGAAAAACGATTTTGCCGCCAATTTTGAATTAGGCTAAGTAATTGACATTTTTTAACACCTCTAGAGAATCTCATGTCCAAATCCATTTTTGATGTTGTCGGACAAGCTCCCGACGATCCCATTCTCGGCCTCAACGAAGCTTTCAAATCCGACCCCCGCGACAAGAAAGTTAATCTGAGTATCGGCGTGTACAGCACCGAAGACGGCAAAGTACCTCTTCTGCGCGTCGTTGCCGAAGCCGAGAAGAGAATCCTTGAAGCCGGCGAGCCTCATACTTATCTTCCGATCTCCGGTATTCCTACTTTTAACGCCGGCGTTCAGAAGCTGATTTTCGGTGCCGATTCTCCGATCATCAAAGAAAAGCATGCCGTTACCGTTCAATCTCTCGGCGGTACCGGTGCTCTTAAAGTCGGCGCAGACTTCCTTGCAGCTATTCTCAAAGATCCGGAAGCCGTTGTCAGCACACCGACATGGCAGAACCACGTTGCAATTTTTGAACAAGCTGGTTTCAAAGTCGGCAAGTATCCGTACTATGACAAAGAAAACAACGGCGTCGACTTCCCTGCCATGCTTAAGAGCCTCAGCGGTTTGAAAGAAAACACCGTTGTGATTCTGCATGCCTGCTGCCACAATCCCACAGGCTATGACCTGACTCAAGAACAATGGGCCCAGGTTGTTGACGTCTGCGTTAAGAACAAGCTGATTCCGTTCCTCGATATTGCTTACCAGGGCTTCGGTGACGGTCTTGAAGAGGATGCCGGCTCCATCCGTCAATTTGCCGATGCAGGCATTCCTTTCTTCGTCTCTAGCTCTTTCTCCAAGTCCTTCTCTCTTTACGGCGAACGTATCGGTGCACTGACCGTCGTCTGCAAAGACCAGGAAGAAGCCTCCCGTGTCCTGAGCAAACTGAAAGCTTTGATTCGTGCCAACTACTCCAATCCTCCCGCCCACGGCGCCAAGATTGTTGCTCGGGTACTCAATGATCCTGAACTCATGAAGCAGTGGCATGAAGATTTGGGCGAAATGCGCGAACGTATCAAAGAGATGCGTAAGGATCTGGCTTCCGAGCTCAAAGCACTCGGCGCCAAGAAAGACTTTGACTTTGTCACTCAGCAGAAGGGCATGTTCTCCTTCTCTGGCCTGAACCCCGAACAGGTTCAGCGTCTGAAAGACGAATTCGGCGTCTACATCGTTAAGAGCGGCCGTATGTGTGTTGCTTCTTTGAACAAAGACAACGTGAAATACACGGCAGAAGCCATTAAAGAAGTGCTCTAAGCTCTAAACTACGCGTTTCTACGGAAGGCTCCGAAAAAATCGGAGCCTTTTTACATTTTTAAATTTCCTTTTGAATCAAGGAGTTCATGAGAGAGTGAATATAAAAACAAAAAAGAATGAAAAAATTTTTAGTTTTTGATTTGCACGACTTCAAAAACTTGTATATAGTCTCGTCTTGTTGATTCCCCGATAGCTCAGTCGGTAGAGCGACGGACTGTTAATCCGCAGGTCGTTGGTTCAAGTCCAACTCGGGGAGCCAGAATTCTGAAAAGGGGATGTTGCAAAAGTCCTGAGAAGGACGGTTAGCGCATCCCCTTTCTTCT
>ERZ1106943.92-NODE-92-length-126437-cov-11.768630_pt1 | contig 126437 bp, 151 predicted proteins | sample MGYA00403671_ERZ1106943 | MGnify/ENA primary metagenome ERZ1106943 (study PRJEB35170, sample SAMEA104062427) | human gut metagenome | biome: human gut; feature: human-associated habitat; material: faeces | place: Denmark | collected 2012-06-14 ...
CCCCAGAATGCTGGAATCAGAATCCAGTGCCTTACCATTTGGCGAAAGCCCAATACATAGCAACAAAACGTATTATACGACATGCTTTTTAAAATTGCAAGCCTTTTTTGAATTTTTTTTGATTTTTTTCAAAAAAGGCTTTTTAATTAGTTGTCATTAAAATTACGCACTACTTTTCTTACCGTACCATCTTCATCTGTTCCAAGTCCTTTAGGTGACTTTACAAAGAACTGATACTGTGAAAGAACACTGTCACGCTTCATGTCTGATAATGCTTTTTCTACATCAAGGTCTTCCAGCTTGCTGCTCGCCCCAATAAGATTGTAATCATTATCCCTCTTAAAGTCAAATACAAGATTATGTACATTCTCATTACCGGCAGCCCGCCTGCTGTCATCAGAAGCATTAAGGCCAGTGTCTGCAAGTCCGGCACCGGTATCCTGACTGAGCCTGCCTGCAGCTTCATCCGCCTTAACAGAAACACTTCCATCAGCATTATCCAATCTTCCATAGACATTATATCCGGCCCGCTCAATTCTCATAACACTTCCTCCTTTCTGAATATCACAGCTTAAACAGCGTTAATCATTTGTAAAATACTTATCGACATTTTTATCATAACTTTATATGTGTATTGCAAAAAATACAGAATTATCTCCATGCAGCATCAAGAAGCTTCTTTGTATACTCTTCTCTTGGATGTTCAAAAATCTCTTCTGTGCTTCCGCTCTCTATTATGCTTCCCGACTTCATAACCATAACCCGGTCACACATCTGGCTTATTACGTTCATATCATGCGATATAAATATATATGAAAGCCCCATTTTTTCCTGCAGCTTAAGCATAAGCTCCATTATCTGCGCCTGAATTGTAACATCAAGTGCCGACACCGGTTCATCAGCTATGACAAGTTCCGGTTCCGTTATAAGCGCCTGTCCTATGCTCACTCTCTGCCGCTGTCCTCCTGACAGTTCCCCGGGATATCTGTCATTATACCCTTCTAAATCTATCATCTTAAGCATATCATTAACACGTCTCTGACGCTCCTGTGCCGATCTGACACCGGCAGCCCTGAGCGGTTCCTCAAGAAGCCATCCTATGGTATATGATGGATTGAGTGATGAATACGGATCCTGAAATATCATTCTGGCGTTTGTACTTTTGCGCTCAATATTGCCGCAAACATCGGGATTCACGCCAAGGAGCGCCTTGGACAGGGATGTTTTACCGCATCCGCTCTCTCCCACAAGGCCAAGCACTTCACCCTTATACACATCAAAGCTTACGTCATCAACCGCTTTCATAAGCGTCTGTCTGTCAAAAACACCTTTTCTCTTGTTCTTGTAATATGCACTCAGACCTGACACACTCAGCACTTTATCTCTCTTTGCATCTCTGCCGCTTCCCGCAATGCTATCATCCGCATGGTGCTTTCTTCCTGTGCGTCTTCCCGGCACCGCCTCTATAAGCCTCTTTGTATATTCATGTGAAGGCTCATCCATCACACGGGCAGCCTCGCCCTGCTCAACAATAGCACCATCCTTCATTACTGCTATCCTGTCGCAGAAATGTCTTGCCAGTTCAAGGTCATGTGTTATGAAAAGAATGGACATCTTCTGTCCGCCTTCTCTTTCTTTCAGTTCGATAAGCATATCAAGGATCTGCTTCTGTACAGTAACGTCCAACGCTGTTGTAGGCTCATCCGCAATAAGCAACTTCGGCCTGAGAAGCATTGCCATTGCAATCATCGCCCGCTGCCTCATTCCTCCGGAAAGCTCATGCGGGTAGCTGTCGAATACTCTCCGGGAATCATTAAGCCCTACGCTTTTAAGTACTTCAAGGACTTTATTTTGGGCTTCATCCTTAAGATATTTTTCTGAATGAACCGCAAATACTTCCATAAGCTGCTTTCCAACCTTCATCGTCGGATTCAGTGATGTCATAGGCTCCTGAAAGATCATCGATATATCCCTGCCGCGCAGATTCCTCATCTCCTGTGCACTCTTTGCAAGCAGATTCCGGGAATCAAGCAGTATCTCCCCTGACATCACCTCTGCCGTATGCGGAAGAAGCCCCATAATTCCAAGTGCCGTCATTGACTTGCCGGAACCTGACTCCCCAACAAGTCCCACTACTTCTCCGTCCCCTATCTCAAGCGTAAGAGAATCCACTATTATCTTTTCTTTTATCCCCACTGAAAAATTATTAATCTGAAGCATGGTTATCTCCTGTTATTACGCTGTATTCCTTCACCGATAAGTGAAAAACCAAGTACAAATAAGACTATTGTAAGTCCCGGAAAGACTGCATACCATGGCGCTGTGAACAGATATCCCTGGGCATCTGAAAGCATTTTGCCAAGGCTGGCATCAGGTGGCTGCACTCCTATTCCAAGATAGCTCAAACCTGACTCAGCCAGTATTGCATTGTTGAAACCTACCGTAACCGCCACAAGGAATGTCGACATTATATTAGGCAGTATATGCACAAACATAATCCTTATCCTGCCCACTCCCATAAGTCTTGCATTCGTTATGTAATCCGCATTGCGGCATCTCATATACTCGCTTCTTACCACACGCACAAAGCTCGGTATAAATACGATTGAAAGAGCTATTATAACATTGCGGCTTCCGGTTCCAAGTATACTTACAACCACAAGCGCCATCAGGATACTCGGAAAGCTGTTCAGTGCATCATTAATTCTCATAATCACTTCATCAACAATTCCGCCGAAATATCCGGTAAGTGCCCCTATCACAAGGCCTGCCGTTCCACTTACAAGTATAACGAGGACTCCGGTCATAACTGTCGTTCCAAGTCCTTTCATAACACGCGACAGTATATCTCTTCCAAAATTATCCGTTCCCATAAGATGTGCCAGACTTGGTGCTGCAAACTTCTCTGAGGCTGACATTGCCGTTGTTGAATACGGTGTCCAGAACATCCCGATAATTCCGAGCAGCACAAAAACTCCGGTTATTATAAGACCGGCCGTAAGATATCCGTTCATCCGGATTATTTTTATTCTCCCTTTTGCAGCGTTATCAGTCTTCATTGCTCCTCATCCTTGGGTCTACAATTCCATAAATAATATCAACAATATAATAAACTACCATAACCGCAACTGCTATGTACAGAATAAGCGTCTGGACAACAGGAAAATCTCTCGTGGATATCGAACTCACAAGCAGCCTTCCTATTCCCGGAACACTGAATACCTGCTCAACTACAATACTTCCGGCCACTATCTCGGCTATGACGGTTCCCATAAATGTTATTACAGGTATAATCGCATTACGAAGTATATGTCGCCACATGATTCTTCTATCCGTACATCCCTTACTCTTAGCAGTACGCACGTAATCAAGTCCTCCCTGCTCAAGAATAGCATTACGAAGGAATCTTGCCGCCATCGCAGACTTCGGTATAGCCATTGCAAATGCAGGGAATATCAGATATCCGAAAAAACCTGCAACACTGTCATGGTAACTTACATACTGTCCCGGAGTAAACAATCTTAGTATTATTCCAAAGAAAAAAATTATGAGTATACCCAGAAAGAATGACGGCACCGCCATCGCACCCTGCGTAATAATTCCAAATACAGCATCAAGTGTCCTGCTCTTGCAGCCGGCCCAGACAATTCCGATAAAGAAACCCAGTATCACAGTCATTATCAGTGAAAGCACTGCTAATGTAAGTGTTACCGGCAGCTTATCTCCAATCAGTCTGGATACACTCATCATTTCATTCATATTCTCTGCATAACGGTAACTGCGTCCAAAATCACCATGCGCAACACCTTTTATCCACTCTATGTATCTTACAAGAACCGGCTCATCCAGCCCAAGCTGCTGTCTGAGCGCTTCTTCACGCTCAGGTGTGGCCTCAGTTCCAAGCATGTTGGCAACCGCATCTCCCGGTATAATCTGAAACACAAAAAAGGTGGCAATTGAAATCATAAATAAAGTTATAATGAGAGTTAATGTCTTTTTGGCAAAATATTTCATTCAACCGGCCTCCTTTCATGTATTTCGGTGTTTTATATAATTCGGTGTTTTATATGTTGTGGTAATTTATGCGTTGTGTGAGTGACGCCGCGAAGGAACGGCAAGGCAACGCAGGCGCGCTTGCGCTTGTTAGAGCTGGCAGCGGTACATAATGCGGCAGAATACGCCGCATAAGTACCGGCCGCTCTAAAATGCCTGCTTATGCTCTTGCCGCTCCTTCGCGGCTGGGTTTTCCCCCAGCGCGACTACATAGACTACATAGCATCGCACAGCCTTACATATAAACCACCCATAAAACACTTGTGGGTGCGGGCGGTTGGCTGGCGTCCTGCACAGCAGCAGCCCGCGCTTATTACGAGCCGGACGCTTTGCAGCCATCGGCACTTAGGCGCCGTACTGTGGCGCCTTACGTGTCCGCTATGGCTGCATCGCAGCGAAAGCGTGTCCGGCGACAATATGCGTGGGCGGATGCGTCCCGCTTACTTCTTAATGTAATACACCGTGCTCATATCCTGTACATACACCGGATAGAATTTGTAGCCTGCAAGGTCCTTGTTCTTGGCAACGAGCAGTGCCGCTGCCTGAATGAATACGCTTCCTTCCTTCTCGGCAAAAATCTGCTGAAGCTTTGCATACTTTTCTTTTCTCACGTTATCATCAAGTGATGCCTGCGCCTCTGCGTAGACCTTATCATACTCTGCATCACTGAAATTCACAAAGTTCTTTGAATATCCCGATGTAAATCTCACAAGAAGACTTGATGGTGTGAGATCCGCTGTAAGTGCGCATATTGTAGCCTGATAATCTCTGTTGGCATATACGTCACTAAGCCATGAACTCCACTCTATCCCCTCAATCTTAGCATTAATTCCTGCTGCCTTCAGCTGCTCTGCAACAACCTGTGCAGTCTCCATATGGAATGTGTAATTTGACGGAACCTTTATTGTCATGTCGAATCCGTTCGGATAACCTGCCTCAGCAAGAAGCTGCTTAGCTCTGCTCACATTATATGAATTGTATGAATTAGTATCAACATAGTAATTCTTAATCGTCGGAAGCATTGCTGAGTTTATTACCGCGCTCTTGCCGCCCGCAACAAACTGGTTAATCTCATCCTTATTCAGTGCACATGCTACTGCCTGACGAACCTTTTCGTTGTCAAACGGTGCTTCTGCATTGTTAAGGAAAAGTGCCTGTGCAACATCAGATATTGCATATTCAATATCATAAGTACTCTTAAGTTCTTCTGCCTGTGAATCTGTAAGATATGGATACATATCAATCGATCCGCCCTTGAGTTCAAGCAGTGCCGTATCTGTGCCGGATACAATCTTGAATTTGACTTCATCAAGATACGGAAGTCCGTTCTGCCAGTAATCCTCATTCTTTGTAAGAATTATGCTCTCCTGCGGTGTATAAGAAACGAATTTGAATGGGCCTGTTCCTACAGGCTTGCCTGCATCAGCCTGAGTGCCGTCAGCAGGCTTTGGTATGATTGCAGCAGTAAAGTTGTATATCATTTCCGTATCCGCAGATGCGAGAGTGACTTCAACCGTCCTGTCATCCACTATGTTAACAGCACTTATCTTCTTAAGTGCCGTAATCAGCGCATTGCCGTCAAGTAATCCACTGGCTCTGTCAAGTGAATACTTTACATCTTCTGCGGTCACTGCATTTCCGTTATGAAACTTAATGCCGTCCCTGATTGTAAATGTGTATACAAGTCCATCATCCGATACCTTGTAATCACTTGCCACTGCCTTGATAAGATTACCATTCTCGTCAGGCTTTACAAGCCCTTCAAAAATGTTAAATAATATCTCCTTGGTTCCTGCCGCTGTTGCTTTGTGTGGGTCAAGACTGTCGATATCCTGTTGTATTCCTACAACTACAGAACCGCCATATGTCGGTTCCTTAGAGGAAGCATCTGACTGATCAGAAGAATCTCCCTTCTTGTCGCCTGAGCATCCGCTTAGTGCAACAGAAAGTGCCATAACAAGCGTCAATACAAAAGCCAGTAATCTTTTACTTCTTTTCATTGTTCTCTCCTTTAATTCAGCTATATTACTTTCTCTCATTATTCAATTGCCAAGGTCATTGTATACAATGTATGATTCTTTTACAAGTTTTATTTTTAGTACATCGTGTTACTTTTCAACCATTTTCTCATTCTGCTTCTCTTCTGCGAGTGCTTCCTCCGAACGCTGCGGAAGCCCTTCCATGTAGAGCATGTCACATGCTGCTGACATTGCATAGCAGTAGTATATGGCACATATTACAAGCACCGCCTGCACAAGGATAGCAACAATGCTTCCCGCTGATATAAAGTTAAGTATGATGTAATATGCAAATATAAATACGCCGAACACGCCCCATGTAAGCTTAAAATTACGCGCCACAGCACTCTTATCCTGCATCTTGGCTTCAAGTGCAATACCCTCCGTAAAATAATACGTGAAATATATAAAGAATATTGTCATAACGCCCATCATAAACAGGTCTGCATTTGCCTGGGCCACGCCAAGGCTTACGCAGTGTATTGCCTGCACTGCTATTGCTGCGATAAGTCCTTTTATTGAAGTACTTTTACATTTTTTAAAAATATTATTGCGCACTGCAATGTGTGAAATTCCAATAAGTATAATGATGTACGCCAGCACATCCGAGAATATATCAATCTTTGCTCCTGCAACTGTTATGTCAAACTCCAATGCAAGCAGGATAATTCCTGCCAATATAAGCATTATGTCCTTCTTCTTAAAATTCATTACTCTTCTCCCTGCTCTTTTTGTTCATCAGCGGCAGCCGGTCCGGCTGTCTCCTGTCCGCTGCTGTCATCTGCCGCATCCGTGGCTTCCTGCTCCGCCTCTTTCTTCTCATCAGCCGTTCCTGCCGCAAGCCTGTCCCAGATGTCATCTACATCCTCAGGCACTTCATATGTATCGGGAATAAATTCCTCCTTAGGCATATACTGCTTGAAAATCTTGGCAAGCACATATGTCTGCACATACGCTATAAGACCGATAAACAGGAATATGAATACCGGGTAGCTTATTATTGCATATACAAGAAGTCCGGTTGCTATAAGCATTACTATCGTCTGAGGAAGATGCTTCATAGCCATAAGAAGCGAATTAAACAGCGTATTCTTTACCGTGTTCCTGAACTGTGCAAGAAGCGGAAAAAGATATATAAGCGATGCCGCAGCAAGTATTGCAAGACCTATGTTAAGGAACATAAGAATCTGTCCCATCATGCTTCCCTCATAAGTCCATCTGTAACAGGTTACTATATTAAGACCAAGTACGGCTATTATCGCCGCAACAATAAGCTCTATGACAAATCCCTGCTTAAAATTAGCCTTGAATGATTTCCAGAAGTCACGCCAGATATATCCTTCTTCACCTCTTGCTTCCTTAAGCGCCACATAGTACATGGCTGTAAGTGCCGGGCCTATCGTCACTACAGGTATTGAGAATACCAGCACAAGAAAATTCAGAATTATAAAATCAGCGACCTTTGTCATCACTTTAAAAAACGGACTGTCCAGTCCAAAAAACTTACCCATATTATCTCCATTCCTAAATTCATAACATTCTGTTTTTCATTATACGCATTAATATACAAAAAATCAAAGAAGTTTTGTATAATCTTTATTAACTTTTTCTAAAAGCCTGTCATATACACTTATCTGTATGTTATAATGACCTTTATCGTGCAGACAGTTATTTTAATTTGTGAATTATGAAAGGATTATATATTTATGGTTGACGGCAAATCACTCAAAGAAGATATGAATGAAGAAAAAGAACGCCTGTCCAGGATGACATGGGAACAGAAGAAAGAACATATATGGGAATATTACAAGATTCCGATAATAGCTGTGGCTGTGCTTATCGCGGCAGTTATAGGAATTGTATACATGTTCCGTCTTAATGATTACGAAAATGTATTATACACCGTAGTAACTGATGGCGGAATACAGGGGATGGATAAAAAAGAAGACCGTCTCACTACTGAATTCACTGAATATCTTGGAATTGACGGTAAAAAGGAACGTGTATATTTTGATAATAATTACACTCTGACATACACCAACTCAGTTGACCAGGATCCTTATATCAGTGCAGAGAAGATTATGACCCAGATTGCAACCGGCAGTATAGATGCCCTTATAACTGACAAATCCAATCTTCGCGGATTTTCAACAACTGACGAGTCTGCATTTATTGACCTTACAACATGCCTTACAGACGAGGAATTCAATAAGGTAAGTGATTACGTGATTTATTATAAGCTGTCCGATGGGACTGAACTTCCGGTAGCTCTTGACCTTACAGCAACCAAACTTGTAAAAGATATGGGGCTTTCAGTAAAGAACCCTTGCTTTGCAATCGTAAGGTCATCAACACATATCGATAACGCGACTGCTTTTATCAGATATGCATTTGACCTTGACTGATACTGCACTCCACAGATGGTGGTTTATCGTGTCCGGTTTCTGTATTTGTAATAAAGATTCAGGTTGTCGTGCCTGTTAGTTGCATACAGCCTGAATCCAAGCTTTGAAGCAAGTCTCTTGGACGGCTTGTTGTCGCGTGTAGTACACAACGCCACCTTTTCAAGATTAAGGCCATCCTCGGCAAATGCATATTCAAGTATCGCCTCGCACATCTCTGTTGCATACCCTCTTCTCCAGAATGGCGATCCAACCATATAGCCAAGTTCGACCTGCGTCTGTCCGTCAATCTGCCTGTTTTCAAGTCCTATTCTTCCTACAAGCCTGCCTGTAGAATTCTCAAATATAAGCCACAGACCGTATCCATAAAACCCATACATATTTTTAATATAATCTTTTGTAAATTCAACTTCACGTTCATATTCATACAGCGGTTCAACAAACTCTGTCATTCCCGGATACGCATACAATTCGTAAAGCTTCGGAAGGTCTTCAACCGTAATCTCCCTTGCCGTAAGCCTTGAAGTATAAAACATCGTAAGCGGAAGGTCATTATATCTTGCCCATACCGTATCAAGGAATCTGTCCGTCACCGCCCACTCATCAAGAGCCACATAGCTCGCATCTCCATGGTAATCTTCGCCATATCCGAAATAAGGTATATTATACTCCTCATAATATCCGTCATACTCTTCATCATCCTGACATCCCGTAACCAGAAGCACCTGACGCACCCCGTCATAATCAGATGCCCCCGCCCGGCTGCCTATTGGATTGCAGGAATTAATATTATCATAAAATACAACGTCCCACTGCGTCAGTTCTCTCCTGATTGCATACACATGCCGTACCGGTATGCTGTCCTTTAATATTATCAGCTCTTTATTCATCTGCTCTCTCCATTGCCTTGAGGAATTCCGTCATTGTATATGTAAGATGCTTTTTCTTGTTATATACAAGATAATAGCTTCTTCTGAAGATATCGTCCTCAAGCTTAACTGTCTTAAGGCACAATGTCTTTTCAAGTTTTTTTACTATACTCAGCGGGAGCACCGTAAATCCAAGACCTCCGTCCGCAAGCTCCGCAAGCGCAAGTGTGCTTGTACTCTCCATGATTATATTCATGCCATATCCATGTCTTGCAAACACGCCTTCCACACAGCTTCTAAGACCGCTCCCCTCTTCGCGCAGCAGAAGCGGCTTTTCCGCAAGCTCTCCAATTGTCATACTGTCTTTGTAATAAACATACGGTGAGCAGACAATCACCATGTCATCCGTATCAAATATCCTTGAGTTTCTTGAAGCACTGTCCTTTACATTATCCAGAATTGCAAAATCTATCTGGTTGTCGGCAAGCTTCTGCTCTATTGTCTCCGTGTTATGCACAAGTACATTAAGATTGATATCAGGTATTCTTGCGCGTGCCTTCCTTATAACATCCGGAAGCAGCGTTTCGGCTACTGATATATTCACACCTATTCTGCATTTTGTAAATACTTTTCCTTCCCGCAAAAGTATTGTCATATCATCATACTGGTCAAGCATCGTGTCGGTATACTGCCGCAGCATCGTTCCGGCCTCGGTAAGGTATATCTTTCTGTTAATTCTGTCAAACAGTCTTGTCTGATAAAATGCTTCCAGCTCACGTATAGCCATGCTGACCGAAGGCTGGGTTACATTAAGCCTGTCCGCCGCTGCAGTTATGCTTCCGCAGTCACATACCGCCCTGAAAATCTGTAAATGTCTTAACGTCATGTCTGCTCCATTCCATGCGCAGTAATCCTGCGTCAATACATAAGTAATAACTTATGTTTTTTATATTAACATATGTATTGTTTTATGGCAAATCTGTAAATATAATTGTTACAGCCGGTTAAGGGAGATGAAATCCATGAAAAAAATCACAACACTTTTTATTACATTTTTAAAGATAGGAGCATTCACTTTTGGTGGCGGATACGCTATGGTAGCCCTGCTTGAATCTGAATTTGTCTCATACCGCAGATGGCTTGACAAAGATGAGTTCATAGACATGATTGCGATTGCCGAGTCCACTCCCGGACCGATGGCAATAAACAGTGCAACTTATATCGGTTACCATATATGCGGATTTTGGGGTGCGCTTGCGGCGACTGTTGCGGTGAGCATACCGTCATTCATTATTATTTATATAATTTCGCTTTTCCTCGATCAGTTTATGGCACTTACCGTTGTGCAGAATGCTTTCCGCGGAATACAGGCATGCATAGTATATCTTGTATTCACTGCCGGTCTGAAGCTGCTGCGCAGGCTTGACAGAACCTTCATGAATATATTTATTGTATGTGCGGTAACCATATTAATGATTCTGTTTTCGGTTTTTGCAATAGACTTTTCATCAATACTTTTCATATTCATATGTGGAGCTGTCGGTGTTGCAGTATGGCTCGGAGGTGAGAAAAAATGATATACCTGAAGCTTTTCCTTACATTTCTTGAGATAGGAGCAGTGTCCTTCGGAGGCGGATACGGAATGATTCCGCTGATCAGGGATGCTGTCATGTCCAACGGCTGGCTCAGTGAAGATGAATTTATTAATTTCATCGCAATATCCGAATCAACCCCCGGACCACTTGCTGTCAACATATCGACTTTCATAGGCTCGACACAGGCAGGAATTGCCGGTGCTTTTGTGGCAACGCTTGGCGTTGTTCTTCCGTCATTTATCATAATTCTTATTATTGCTGCACTTATAAACAATCTTCTCAGATTCCGCGGTGTCCAGGCTTTTCTGTCAGGAATACGTCCATGTGTGGTTGCGCTGATTCTCTCCACCGCAGTAACGCTCGGTCTTAAGGCGCTTTTCGGCTTTGAGAATATTCACTCTGCACTTGCAGTTGACATCCGTGCCGTAGCAATACTTACTATTCTTGCATGTGTTGGTGCTGTTTATAAAAAAATGCGTTCAAAACAGGCTTCCCCTATTCTTATGATTGTTATTGCCGCAGTGCTGGGCGCGGTGATGTATGCGTGATGGTGATGTGTTACTCCGGCCTGTCATGCATTATGCATATGCTGCCATTAGTCCTATCCGTATATTTGACATTTTCAATCATGCAATATAGAATTAATAGCACATAATATATTTGAAAGGACTTATATCAATGGCACAGAATCCAATAGTAACATTCACAATGGAAAACGGCGATGTAATGAAGGCTGAGCTTTATCCTGAAATCGCACCTAACACAGTAAACAACTTTATCTCACTTATCAACAAGGGATTCTACGACGGACTTATCTTCCACAGAGTAATCTCAGGTTTCATGATTCAGGGCGGCGATCCTGAGGGAATGGGCTACGGCGGTCCGGGCTACAGTATTGCCGGTGAATTCTCAGGCAACAATTTCAAGAACGACCTTAAGCACACAGCAGGCGTACTTTCAATGGCACGTTCGCAGCACCCTGATTCAGCAGGTTCACAGTTCTTTATCATGCATAAGGATGCTCCGCATCTTGACGGACAGTACGCTGCCTTCGGTAAGCTTACAGAAGGCTTTGATGTTCTTAACAGCATTGCAGAGACAGATGTGGACTGGAATGACCGTCCACGTAACCCACAGGTTATGAAGACTGTAACTGTTGAGACTTTCGGTGCAGATTATCCGGAGCCTGAGACACTGTAATTTGTAATTACGATAGTTTCAATTTTAATATAAAGAGCTGCCATGCCGGAACCTGATATTAATTCCGGCATGGCAGCTCTTTAATTATTCTTTAATTGCCCTAAGCACTGCTGTTGCTGTAATTCATCTGTTACTGCGGATACTTCATGCGGTCCGGTGTCGGTGCATCAAGCACTTCTGTCTTATACTTATTCATGTATATCTTGGCAAGCTTAAGATTATTATCGAGATAATTGCCGCAATCCCTAGGAGAATATCCCGGTATATCGCCCTCGTATGACAGTATGTAGTCTGCCATTCTTCTGAGAACATCAATTATATCCTCAGGTTCGAGTTCGCCGGCAAATATCACATAGAATCCGGTCCTGCATCCCATCGGTCCAAAATATATAGTCTTATCCTTCCACTCAGGGTCGTTACGAAGGAATGTTGCTCCAAGATGCTCTATGGAATGAATGCCCGCTGTGTCCATAGGTGCTTCCTCATTCGGTCTCGTAAATCTCAGGTCAAATGTTGTAATAACTTCATCTCCTATGTAATCACGTCGTGATACATATACTCCCGTAAGAAGATTAAGATGATTAACCGTAAAACTTGCTATCTTATTCATAAACTCTGGTTCCTCCCATATAATCCTGTCTGAGCTTTTCTTTCTGCTTCAGGCACTCACTTATTATCGGACTTATCTTTATAAACTCGTCCACAAGGTCCGGATCAAAGAACTGACCGCGTCCCTCTACAATTATCGCCATAGACTTCTCATGGCTGTACGGCTCTTTGTATGGCCTCTTGGATGTAAGCGCATCATATACATCAACAATACTCATAATTCTTGCTGACAATGGTATCTCCTCACCTGACAGTCCATACGGATATCCCTTGCCATTCCATCTCTCATGGTGATACAATGCCATCTCTTCCGCTGTTGATATGAAATAGTTATCCATAACCTGATTACGGATCTTGCGGAATGTCTGTCCACCTATCACGGTATGTGACTTCATATAATCAAATTCATCGTTATCAAGAGCGCTTGCCTTGCGGAGTACATCATCCGATATCGCAATCTTGCCAATATCATGAAGCGGTGCTGAGCGTATTGCACTTCGCACAAAATCTTCCGTAAGGTCATTCTTATACTTAGGAACCTTGCGCAATTCATTAATAAATGCAGTAAAATATATTGATGTATTCTTTATGTGTCCACCCGTCACGCCGTCCCTGCACTCAACAAGCTCTGCAAAACCTACAGAAAGCAGATCCTGCATCTTCTCTATCTCTTTCACCTTTTCGTCTACAAGCTCTTCAAGATGATGCTCATAATCATACAACTCAAGCTGGGTCTTGATTCTGCGCTTCATAACAGCAGCTACAAATGGTTTTGTTATAAAATCCGCAGCACCAAGGTCAAGTCCGCGCACCTCACTCACCGTGTCCGAATTGCCGGTAAGAAATATTACCGGTATTCCCTTCCACGCATTCTTTGACTTAATCACGCCTATCGCTTCATATCCGTCCATCTCCGGCATTACGATATCCAGCAGGATAAGATCCGGGACAGTACTTTCAAGTATTGCCAGTGCCTCCTTAGCCGAACCTGCCTGAATAAGATCATATTCATCTCTAAGAACACCTTCAGCTGCACGTCTGTTAAACTCAACATCATCAATAATAAGAATTGTACGTCTCGCCATATGCTCTCTCCCATATATTTTCATATATTTTATTCACGTCCACACTTTGTTTTATTTTAACACATAAAGTACCGTTTTTCAATGTCAGTGTCTTATGTATTTTTATCGTTTTTCAATAAATTTTTATTGACTTTTGATTAATCATGGTGTATACATTAACTAAACTGATAACCGTGAACCGATAACAAAATCAAACGATTTTACGGGCATGAATGGAGGATTAATATGAATACAAACACTACCGGCAGGAATAATGTCTTTAACGTTACCCGTTTTACGAAGCTGCTCCTTGATATTGCATTTGTGTGTGCCATTATAACATGGCTTGCACTTCCCGCCCTTATACATTTTTATGGGAATTACAGCAGCTTTTTTGCAAGATACTTCCTGGTCATGTGGTTACTATTTGCCTCGGCAGGTGCATTTACAATATCTATAATCGCAGAGCTGAGGAAGATGTTTGCCACCGTGCTTGCAGATGACTGCTTTGTATATTCCAATGTTACAAGCCTCAGAAGGATGGGACTATATGCATTTCTTATATCAGGCATCACATGTATCCGGCTTTTTCTTTATCTGTCACCTGCTGCCATAATTGTAATCATCACGTTCTTTGTGGCCGGAATGTTCAGCCGCGTACTGGCGCAGGTATTTGAAAAAGCAGTCAGCTACAAGACCGAGAATGACCTTACAATCTGAATACACTAATACCGGGAATAAATCCTGAAACGAATGGAGATGTTTTAATGGCTATACGCATTAATCTTGACGTTGTTATGGCTCAACGCAAAAAAAGTCTTACCGAACTGGCATCGGAGGTTGATATAACACTTGCCAATCTCTCAATTCTAAAGACGGGCAAGGCCAAAGCAATAAGACTTTCAACGCTTGATGCAATATGCCGCGCGCTTGACTGCCAGCCGGGTGATATTATTGAATACGTTGAAGACGGGAAGGAGTAATACTTAATATGGGAGTAAATATTAATAATACAGGATTTTATCTGAAAGGCTGCGCACTGTACTCAATATTCTATGTATTCTGCCTCTACCACAATCCGTCAGGGATTACATTCCCGCTGTTTGTGGCCGGAACTGTTGTGATGTTCAGGCTTTTTGCTGCCCGAAGGAACGGATTGCAATTTCGTAATGCGGTTCCGCATGAATGCATTTTCTATGAAGCTGCCGTGCTGCTTCTTGGCATATCGACATGCATTACAGACTGTATACCCATGATAATTCTTAATAAGCTTGCAATATTTGTACTCATGAACTGCTATTTTCTGTGTGCGGTATACACAACCGGTGGCTGGAGCTTTGCAAAGCATCTCTGCTCAGTCATGCGCATCATTATAGGATGCCTTGAGTTTATTCCAAAACCATTTCACGATGCGTATGAATGCCGCAAAGCTTTAAAAGCGGCGCGTTCCGGCAGTGATTCGGGTAATACTGATAATTCTGATGCCACAAAAATGCACCGCCTAAGCATATCTCCCATGGCAAAGAGCATTCTTCTCGGAATACTGATAGCAGTTCCCCTGCTTCTTATTGTAGTCTGGCTGCTTGCCGGTGCTGACGCCATATTCGGCAATATCATCTCTGATATTTTTAATTATCTGTCAGTATTGAACTTTGACATTATAGACATGTTTAATGATATTATCTCTGACCTGTATGTAATATTATTAATGGGCGTTTTTGCATTTATGGCGGCCTTCTGCACATGGTCATTTTTATGTGAAGGGCACATGCCGTCAGACAATCATGTCAGTGCCGTTCATAACCCGGTGACTGCCATAACATTTACAGGGATATTGTGCTTTGTATATGTACTTTTCTGCCTTGTGCAGTTTGCAGGCATGACCGGTGCCGCAGCCCTGCCTTCAGGCTGCACCTACGCCGAATATGCAAGGAGCGGTTTCTTCCAGCTGCTGTTTGTATGTATCATTAATATCATTATAGTTCTTGCATGTCTTCACTATTACAGGGTATCACGCGCGCTTAATGTAATACTTACCATTATCTGCGGCTGCACATATATCATGACATTTTCAAGTGCCCTGCGTATGATAATGTACATAAAGGCTTACAATCTTACATTTTTGAGGATATCCGTTCTGTGGGCACTTGCCGCTATTGCTGTTATCATGATTGGAATATTAATCAATATATTCCGGCGTAATTTTAATCTTTTCGGATATTTTGTCACTGCCGTTACAATAATATTTGTAATGTTTTCATTCTCACGTCCCGACTATGTCACTGCACGGTATAATTACAGTGCAATGCAGCGCAGACTGGCTTCTGAAGGTTATAACGGCCCGGATGTGCGCAATGATATCATTCACCTCACCGGGCTTTCATTTGATGCAGCTCCGATATTAATGAACAGCGGTTTTGAAAATATGTGCCGTAAGGCAGAATCAGATTCATACTATAAAAACTGCCTTATGGAATGGGGCTGCAAACTGGATGCAAATGAAATGGACAGAAAAAGGGCAGTGCCACTGAGAACATTTAATCTGTCCCGTTACACTGCCCTATGCAGATACAAAGGTTTAAATCATTATTAATAATTAATGATTATAATCGTTATGCTCACCTGTTATTGAGTATATTACCCATTCTGCAATATTGGTTGCATGGTCACCGATTCTCTCAAAATACTTAGCTATCATGAGAAAATCAACTGCCTGCCCGCCATTCTCTGCATTCTGGTTGATAAGGGTGATAAGCTCTTTTTTAACCTCGTTGAAAAGTCTGTCCACAGTATCATCCCTTGCAATTACTTCCTCGGCAAGTGTCTGGTCCTTGTGGACATATGCTTCAACAGCTTTAACAACCATTACGGTTGTCTCCTTTGCCATACTCTGGATATGCTCAAGCTTCTTCATATACGTAAGCTCTGACATCTCCATTGCTACCTCACATATATCCGCTGCCTGATCACCGATACGCTCCATGTCAGTTACCATCTTAAGCGCCGATGAGATTACTCTCATGTCTGACGCTACCGGCTGCTGCTGAAGGAGAAGCTGGAGACACAGATCCTCTATCTTCTTTTCCTGATGGTCGATATCATCATCTGCCTCTATTGTCTGCTTTGCTATTGCCTCATCCTGACTCACCAGGGCTTTGACACACATTTCAATGGACTGCTCTATGAGACTTCCCATCTCAAGCATATAATCATTAAGCTGCACTAACTGTTTGTCGAAACGATTTCTCATCAACCGAACCTCCCTGTTATATAATCTTCTGTTCTCTTATCCTTAGGCATTGAGAATAATTCTTCTGTCGGTGCTGCCTCTATAACCTCACCAAGCAGGAAAAATACTGTCTTATCAGATACACGGGTTGCCTGCTGCATATTATGTGTTACCATAACTATTGTATACTTCTTCTTAAGCTCAACAACAAGGTCTTCTATCTTCGATGTTGATATCGGGTCAAGTGCCGATGTAGGCTCATCCATAAGAATTACCTCAGGCTCAACCGCAAGCGTTCTTGCTATACAAAGTCTCTGCTGCTGTCCTCCAGATAATCCGAGCGCGCTCTTTTTAAGTCTGTCCTTAAGCTCATCCCATATCGCCGCCTGACGGAGCGAACGCTCAACTATCTCGTCAAGCTCTGCCTTCTTACGCACGCCGAACAGTCTCGGTCCGTATGCGATATTGTCATATACACTCTTCGGAAATGGATTCGGCTGCTGGAACACCATACCGACGCGGTGTCTCAGCGAAATAGCATCCATGTCATTATATATGTCAACTCCGTCAAGGTATATATTTCCGTCTATCTTAACGCCATCTACAAGGTCATTCATTCTGTTAAGCGTCTTTAAAAATGTTGATTTACCGCAGCCGGATGGGCCGATAAATGCAGTTATCTCATTCTTTGCAATATCCATGTTAATATTTTTCAATGCATGGAAAGCGCCATAATGCAGATTCAGATTTTTTACTTCAAATTTACTGTTTTCCATATATTAATTCCTTTCGCAAATATGTCAGGCCTTTTCACCGGCATTTTTCTTATTAAGTCTGTTACTCAGGATATTGGCTCCTATACTGAATGCAAGGACCAGAATAAGAAGGACTGCCGATGCAAGATTGGCAAGATCCTGATTCTGTCCGTTAACCTGCAAATCCCATATCTGGAGTGAAAGTGTCTCAGCTGAGCGGAACGGATTGAGCGGGCATGTATGTGAAGCAAGATTCCAGTTGCCCCATCTTATGTTGGTTCCTGAACCGGTTGTATACAGAAGCACGGCAGCCTCGCCGAATCCACGTCCTGCTGCAAGAATTATTCCTGTCATAATTCTCGGAAGACATGCCGGAAGAAGCACATGGAATATTGCCTGCCATCTCGTAGAGCCGAGACCCATACTCGCCTGAAAATATCCCTCAGGCAAACCTCTTATAGCATCCTCCGTTGTCGTTGTTATAAGCGGAAGTGTAAGTATTGATACTGACAACGCACCCGCCATAAGGCTCTTATCAAGTCCCATGATAACAAGAAATATAAGATATCCGAACAGTCCGACAACAATTGAAGGAAGTGATGACAGTGTCTCGATACATATTCTTATAAATTTTGTAAGTGCTCCTTCTCTGGCGTATTTTGCAAGATATATTCCTGCAAGCGCTCCGATGGGAACAGTTATAAGAAGTGAAAGAAACACAAGATAAATAGTATTAAATAACTGGTTTCCTATACTTCCGCGGCGTTGAAACCTGAACATCTCCGGTGTTGCACCAATGAAGCCCTTTATTATTACATATCCCGCAAATGCTGCAAGGAGTACGAAGAAAAATACTGCAACACAATAAAATACAACTGTCATAATTCTGTCTGCGCCTATTGCGCGCTTTATTTTGTTATGCATGGCTTCTTCCTCCCTTCTTTACCTTTACCGCTCCGTCATCATCAGGCTTCTTTCCTGAGAAGTAATGGATGAGGAATATAAAGAGCAGTGATATGATAAATAACAACAGTGCCAGTGTCCACAATGCGATCTTAGTCTCGCCGCCTTCCATGGCATTACCCATCTGTGCTGTAATCTCTGTTGTAAGAGACTTTGTCGTCGAGAATATTCCTGTAGGCAGAGCTGTTGTCTGACCTATTACCATCGCTACCGCAAGTGCTTCACCAAATGCTCTTGCAAGTCCGAGAATTACTGCCGAGAATATTCCCGGTGCTGCTGCCGGAAGAACTATCTTATATGTAGTCTGCCATCTGGTTGAGCCCATTCCATAAGCTCCAAGCCTGAATTCCTTAGGTATTGCACGTATCGCATCTGCCGACACACTCGTTATCGTCGGGAATATCATAATTGCAAGTACAAGTCCTGCCGCAAGAATCGAATGTCCAACCTGTCTGTTAAATATTGTCTTTATAGCCGGTACAAGCACCGTAAGGCCTACCCATCCGTATACTACGGACGGAATACCCGCAAATATCTGAATGACCGGACGATAGAACTTTTCACCAAACTTTGGTGATATCTCTGTCATAAATATCGCTGAACCGATTGCAAAAAGCGTTGCTATAAGTAATCCAAGACCACATGTGCATAATGATCCGACAATGAAGATTCGTGTTCCCACGCTTCCTCCTCCGGTAATATTATCAACAGGTGCCCAGTCTGCCGAGAAAAGGAATTCACCTATGCTGTGTCCGAATTTCGTAAATGTTCCGGAGCCCTTATATACAAGGAAACCGCCTATAACAAGTGTCAGTACGATAACAAACAGTCCGCATATCGTGACGATTGTTCTCCACAGATATTCCTTGAGAAACATACCTTTTTTACTATTCATTGTCTACCTCATTTCTGCTCATATCTTCGGATTCTGTCTTATGTACTAATGGGCAGGCATCCCCCCACAGGCGCCCGCCTTATATACCAATTAATCTAATGTCTTGGACTTGTTTCCGATTATATGCTGATTAGTGTTCCTTTACCTGCATCTTTGATGATACACCATAGCCAAGTGATTCCATCTTCTTGCCGTACTCATCTGACATGATGTACTCAAGAAATGCCTTAGCTGTCTTGTCAGGCTCACCCTTTGTATACATATGCTCATATGTCCATACAGGATACTTGCCTGCGTATGTATTCTCAAGTGTAGGTGCTACACCGTTAAGTGAAAGTGTATCTACGCCGGGATTACTTACAAGATATGAAAGAGCAACATAACCGATTGCACCCTTTGTATCCTTAACATTCTTAAGAAGGACACCTGAATCATCTGTTTCCATTGACTTGTTAGATGCCTCTGCAGCTCCGCCAATTGCATACTTCTTGAATGTAGCTCTTGTACCTGATGACTCAGGGCGTGTTACAAGAACGATTGCCTCATCAGCTCCGCCAACTTCTTTCCAGTTAGTAATCTTACCTGTAAATATGTCTGTAAGCTGCTGTGTCGTAAGATCCTTAACACCGCCGGCCGTAACACTCCTGTTAACGATAGGTGCCATTGTAACTACACATACTCTGTGGTCTACAAGTGCTGATGCCTTTGCTGCGTCAAGCTTCTCTGCTGCCTCAACATCTGAGTTACCGATATTAACTGTTCCCTCGGATACCTGCTTAAGTCCTTCGCCTGAACCGCCTGCATCAATTGTGATGTTTACATCAGGGTACTTCTCATTAAATGCGTCTGCTGCATCATCTGCAAGTGGCTTAAGTGCTGATGAACCCGCTGCCGTAATGCTTCCTGTAAGCTCCTCTGCCTTAGCTGCTCCGCTGCCTGCTGCACTGCCGTCATCTGAAGCTGCTGAACTGCCACACGCTGTAAGTGCTCCTGCCACCATCATCACTGACAGTGATGCACATAATAACTTCTTAAGTCTCATTTTCTTTTCCTCCATATTATACAAACAAAAAAGTCATGCAAGAGATTGTCTGATTTATTTCTCTTTGCATGACTTAATATATTATTTGTTTGTAAAATCCCAAACCACTAATTTGTAAATTGTATGTAAAATCGTAGTAAAGCTACTTTACTTAAGTTTTTCATACTTAGAAAGGTCTATTCCAAACTGCCCTGCAGCCATCTCAAACACATTCGTGCCGCGTGACATTCTTCTGATAGTTCCCTTATCATCTATGACTATCTCATATGCACTTACAACAGAATTGATCGCACTGCTTATCGAATCAGCTGATACAGAAGCATCACCGGCCGCCACCCAGAGCTGGCTTATACCAGTTGACACAGCGGACGCATCTCCATAAAAATCTGCTAACGTATATCCTGCTATGCTCTTAGCTCTCGGTGTTGTAAGCACCCCGTCAAGCACATAGGAATCGTTCTTAACTGCCATGATACTGTAAATATTCTTACAGCCCTCATCTATATACCAGTCACCATTCTGGTCATAGTAAAGTCTTGCTGTCTCCCTGCCGTCATCACTTATGCTGTACGCCTTGCAGTTCCTGTCATCAAGTGTTACGACTCCATTAACTACTCCGACGTCACTGTTATTAAACATCTGGACTATCTGTCTTGATGAGTTATTGCCGAGAATACCATTGGCTATAAGCCAAAGCACTTCTTTCTCATTGGTAAGCTCTGCGGTTCTGTCCATGAACTTTCTGTCAACAAAATTGTATATCCAGTTATATGTATAATTACCGAATTCATTCTTGATTCCCGGCATTGATGCATCAAGGTATCCGTCATTATCAATATCAGCAAAGGCAAAACCCTGCTTTGAGTATTCCGTATCCTTAAGCTGTCCATAGTTGACTGAGCCAAAAATCTGTCCCTTATCATCATAGATATCGGCTGATTCTTCTCCAAATTCAACCCACAATGTACGTGCACCGTTCTTATCACTTACATCATAGCCTGTAAGATTCCTGCCATTCTTCCATGACTCATCGACTGCTGCCGTTACCGGTTCAGTGACCTCTGCAGCTTCCATCTCCTGTGATGTCTTTGGTCCGCATGCCGCTATTGATGCTATAGCTATCAGTGAAGCAGCACATATCAAATTCTTAGTTGTCCTCTTCATTACTATCTCCCTTATTATTGTAATATGACTTAGATATTTTAACACTTATCTTACTACATTTCGATATTTTTTTATAATTTTTTTACAAATTGACATAAATTTTTAAATGAACTAAGATAGTCTTATGAGCGGTCTTATGAAAGGAGTACTCTATATGGACATTAATACACAAGTATCAGAAAGCACCTGCAATCTGGCTCTTCTTATCAAAGCCAAGCGTATTGCATACAAGGCACACGAAGGCCAGACAGATATGTCGGGTATGCCATATATAGAGCATCCGCTTGTTGTGTCATACAGATGCGGTTCGATTGACTCCAAGATTGTCGGAATGCTGCATGATGTCATTGAAGATACTGACGTTTCATATGACGACCTACGTGCAGAAGGTTTTCCCGAACATATTATAGAGGCTGTCCGCTGCGTCACCAAAGAAGACGGCTGGGATGAAGAATCCTATTTTACAAGAATAAAAGCCAATCCTATAGCCCGTGAAGTTAAGATTAATGACCTTATGCATAATCTTGATGAATACAGGGTTGTGACACCGACACGCCACTTAATAGAAAAGCGTGTCAAATACCGCCGTGAATTAGCATTTCTTCAGGGGTATTCCGACACGCTGTAATCTTTTATCTGTCAATTGCTATCCGCAAACATGTTAATCTGCTTACTCTGCTTCGTACTGTTCAAGTTCTTTTGCAAGTCCGTGTATTTTATTAAGGAGCTCTGATACTTTATTCATCTTCTCAACAGCCTCATTGGTATGGCTGAAGCCTTCGTTGGAGGCAGCTGCTACTTCCTGGCTTGTTGCCGAAAGGTTAGTTATATCTTCTGATATTACATCAGTTGAATTCACTATATTGCTTATTATCGAGTCAAATCCCCTGATTACCATGATAAGGTCATCGACCTCTGTGTTAATCATTCCAAACTTATCTTTGGCTTCATCTATCATCTCATTCTGCTTACGCACTGATTCAACAGAATTACCGATGCTCCCGCTTACACTTTCAACATCATTGGTAAGGTCTTCAATTATGGTTCTTATTCGCTCTGTAGCGTCCTTTGTCTGTTCTGAGAGCTCTCTTATCTCATCTGCGACAACCGCAAATCCTCTTCCGGCCTCGCCGGCTCTTGCCGCCTCAATTGACGCATTAAGTGCAAGGAGATTGGTCTGTGAAGAAATGTTCATTATAGAACCGACAATCTCTCCAACCTCTTTTGCCCGCTGTGTAAGCTTATCCGTGACAGTCTCTGTCTCACGGCTTGCTTCCTCTACATTCTCAGCCTGGCTCTTAAGTGCATTGATAAGCTCTGCGCCTTCATGCACGTTCCGCATTGCGCGGTCTGATGCATCAAGCATATTCTTTGTGTGGTCACTTGCCGCATCCGTATGATTCTTAATCTCCTGACACATCTGTGCCTGATGCTGGATAGATTCCGCTGTACTTTCCGTACTCTCGGCAATATTCTTAACAGACTGGTTACTCGTTGTAATGCTTGCATTGAGATCATTTATATGTGCATTAGTCTCATCAAAACAATTGGTAATCTCCTCTGACACATGCTGCATCTTAATTGCTGTTTCACGATGTTTCTCTGCACCCCTGGCAATCTCAGACATGTTCTCCTTATTGAATGTAACCATCATCTTAGTCATTATTACAACGGCAGCTGCAACAATAAAGATAACTATTGACTCCACTATTACATCTTCAGAGGTTATCTTTCCCATAGAAATCATTCTTGCGCTATGTATTATGAAGCCGGCAACTATGATACCGCTCTCAATCCTTGCCATCTTCATATCAAGATATCCGATTGTTGCTATAATAAGAGGCACCGCATATGCATATGTATCCGGCATATTATTGGTGCACATCATTACAAAATACACCATAGCCGCAGCCGCAGACATAACGATTCCGCACAACTGTGTTCCCGCCCTTACTGCAAATATACCTATAACAGTGATTAATCCTGCTGCTACAGCCACAGTCTGTATTATGATACCGCTGTTACCTCTTCCTGTTGCAAGCAGTCCGACCATTGTAAACGCTATATAGCCAAGTACAATCAATAATATTGCAAATACTACCTTGTCAACTCTTTTCAACTGTTCTTTCTTCATTACACAACCCTCCGTACTAAAACGTATTAACTCACAGGTACTCACAGTACTAAACCTGCGTTTCAAGTAGATTTTAATACTTTTTCTTTATGATGTCTATATCTTAAAGTCAACGGATGGGCAAAAATTACGTAAATTGCAAAGTTATTATCTTTTCTTTATAACAGGCTCTGCCACATCCTCATAGCCTGCAAGCAGAAGAATAAGAAGCAGGTCTCTTTGTGGTCCAAGCCAGCTTTCCACGGGTTCAAACCACTCATGGACTGTATGCACTCCGCCTTCATTGCCGCCACGTCCTACTGTTATCGCCGGAATTCCCATGCTTATCGGAATATTGGCATCAGTACTGCTCTCACCCCTTAATTCAGGCTCTATTCCAAGCATTCTCGCTGCATCAAATGCTGCTTTTACTATAGGACAGTCAGGCTCCTGTGTTCCGGCAGGCCGTACCCCCTTAACCTCTATGTCTGCCTTTACCTGAGGCTTGTCGGCATCCCATCTTGCATTTTCTTCTTCAACAGCACTCTCTACCGCATTCATGAATTCTTCTGTAAGACGCTCAAGTTCTTCATCACTGTCAGAACGTATATCCATCAGCATGCCTGCCGATGCCGATATTGTATTTACAGATGTTCCGCCCTCTATGACTCCTACATTGAATGTTGTCTTAGGAAGCTCAGGTGCTTTAAAATCAGATATTTTTGCTATTGCCCTTCCCATCGCATGTATAGGATTGGGAAGTCCGAAATCCGCAAAGCTGTGTCCGCCGTTGCCTGTGAATGTTACCTTATAACGACGGCTTCCCGTTGCCGTGTATACAACACCGCCTGTCACAGGATTATCAACCGACACAAATGCATCAATATTATTATCATTATTAAAAATGTATTTAATACCCTTAAGATCGCCAAGTCCTTCTTCACACACATTTGCACAGAATATTATGTCTCCATGTGCGTGAATGTCATATCTGACCATTGCCTTTGCTACCGCCATTATCTCGGCTGCTGCATGAGTGTCATCATTAATTCCCGGACAGTAATATCTGCTGCCTTCCTTCTTTACTGTTACATCCGTATCTATCGGAAATACCGTGTCCGTGTGCGCTGCGAGCATTATTACAGGTCCGTCTCCGTCACCCGGCCATGTTCCGAGTACATTCCATACTGCATCCATATGTACGTTAAGCAAGCCTATCTCTTTGAACTTTTCAAGTACATATTCCGCCTTTTTCTTTTCCTGATGTGACGGTGCGGGAATCTGGCACATTGTAAGTGTTTCCTGCGTTGTGTTGTCATCTTCCGACTTAATGTATTCAAGTGCTTTTTCTATCTTTTCATTATTTATAATCATATCTTCCTCACATACTAATACATTTCTTATAATATACGGCCGCATTAATTAACAAATAGTCTCTTCCCATGTACACGCTTTCTCACAAAATAGAAACATGCCGCCTGCAGAACGATTGTAAGCCCCCAGGACGCAGGATATGATACAAACAATATTCCAAGTGACCTGTGATAAGGGAATATGCCAAATATCCAGAACACTCTTGTTCCTACAGTTCCTATTACTGATAACACCATCGGTACTGCTGAATATCCCATTCCTCTAAGGGCACCAGGTATAAGATCCATAATTCCGCAGAGAAAATATGTAAGCGTTGTATATGCGAGTATTTCCATGCCACATTTTACCACCTCGGCATCTGATGTATATATTCCTATAAGCTGCCTGCCGAATATGTAAAATGAACTTCCCATAACTAATGCAACAGCAACTGACAAAATAATGCAGTCGATAAGCACACGGTCCATACGCTTAAACTTTCCAACACCAAGGTTCTGGCTTGTGAAGCTCATGCAGGCCTGTGTCACTGAATTAATCGATACATATAAGAATCCCAGCAGATTATTGGCCGCTGTATATCCGGCCATCGCCGTAGAGCCGAATGAATTAACAGAAGACTGAAGCAGTGCATTTGAAAAATTGATTACAACGCTCTGTATTCCGGCCGGCACACCAACCTTGAATATCTGCACCATATAGTCCCTGCGTATTCCTAGTTTATTAAAATGCAGTCGGTAACTGCTCTGCGAACGGCAAAGGCATGCGAGGACAAGCACGCATGAAATGAGCTGAGCAATAACTGTCGCTATGGCAACACCGGCAACTCCAAGTCCGAATACGATTACAAGTATAAGGTTAAGCACCGCATTGGTAATTCCTGATATTATAAGAAATAAAAGCGGCCTTTTTGTATCTCCGACAGCCCTTAATATTGCTGCGCCATAATTATACAGCATAAAAAACGGCATGCCCATAAAATATATCCTCATATAAAGTACAGACTGATCTATTACATCATCCGGAGTATCCATGAGTTCCAATGCACCTTTTGCAAATATGGCTCCCACAAAAGCCATTATTATTCCGCTTATTAATGCTATTGTTATTGAAGTATGGACTGTCTCCGACATCTCTTTTGACTTTCCTGCCGCATAGAATCTGGCTGCAAGCACATTGCTTCCAAGTGATATTCCAATAAAGAGATTGGTAAATATATTAATGAGTGCGCTTGTCGAACCTACCGCAGCGAGTGCCTGGCTTCCGGTGAATCTTCCAACCACTATAATATCAACAGCATTAAACATAAGCTGCAGCACGCCGGACAACATAAGCGGAAGTGCGAATGATATCAGCTTATCCATAATTGTACCATTGCACATATCTATCTCATATTTGCTTCTTTTTATTCCGGACGTCTCAACCTCTCTGTTATTCTCTTTATTCATGCCTGCCCCTTTCTTCTGACGCAAATGTATCCAGACTGATTTAACCTTAAAAGGGCCCTGCCAAAGCAGAACCCCTTAACATTATTATACTATTTTTCTATTATGTCAAGCCTCTGCCTGATTCGTGGCTGCCGCATAAGCTTCGGCGCTGCCGGTACGTCTGTTGATAGTAAATCCTAATATTTTACCTGCCAGTCATCACCTGCTCCGAACCTTACAAAGTCAAGCTCATCCGGCTTACTTACAACTATATCAAAAAGCGCCTCTGTAATGGTTCCCGCTGTTCTCGGCTTCTGGCACCAGTATCCGTTAGAACCGAATGTTCCCCATACGCCATGTTCTGCAACCTTTCCTTTGTCTGTATTAATAAGCGGAAGTCCGCCCATGTCAGGCGCCATATATACTCTTTCCATATGAAGATGACCACAATTATAAAGTACTATATTGCTGTTCCATGAGGAAAAATCTTTGGCAAACCTGCCGTTATTATAATTCTGATGTGTATATGCCGCAGTCAGAATATCATGCAATGTATCTCTGTTACTTGAAACATTATACCCTTCAGGATAATCAAATGCATCATGTGACATTATAAGGTACCGGCAGCCATCCCTTGCAAATGCTTTGTCAAGAAGCCAGTCTATCTGCTTATCCTTATATCCGTAAAAGTACATGCCCATCTCATTCTGCTCACCATTAACCACCGTGTCGTCACTGTCGCTCATATTAAGGCAGACAACACGCACATTCTTACCTGGAAGGTCATAATAAAAATATCCGTGCTCATACTCTGTAGCATACTGTGGGAAGTATGCCATTGTAACTGAATACCACTCCTCTTTATTGATAATATAGTCGGCACTGTAAAGCAGATTGCCGTCAACCTGTGCCGAAAAGCTGTTATCATCATGGTTGCCGTGCAGGAAAAATACCGGCTTATTGCAGGCCGACAGTATCTCCGCCACATTACGGATTATCTGCATTGCATTAGCCTTGCCGTTCTCCTCCGCATGTCTTCCATCATATATGTCACCGCCGACACATACAAAATCGACATCAGAATTATTCGCAACATCCACAACTGCATTATACATACGGTATGCCGCCGTTGTGCTTGCTTCATTGCTGTCAAGATGTGTATCCGTGATAAATATATAGCTCACGCTGTCTCCGGTAATTGTATCGTCAAGTGTCTGTATTGTCTTGCGTACTTCCTGCTCATAATAATCGGGATATTCCGAATCGCGTGTCAGTGTCACATCTGCCGTACTGACTGATGTACTTCCCTTATCATTGCCTGCAATACTTTCCGCCTGCACACTGCCACCCGGCACATTGTTCCGGCTTCCGCAGCCTGCTGACACAAGCAGCACTGCTGCACTTATAATTGCTCCCGCTGTCTTTATATATCTTTTATTAATCACACTAATCCTCCATTCCGCTATTTTGCACCATACCACAAAAAATTAATTTCGTGTATATAGCATATCATTGAAGTAAACTTCAGGGTCAATAGTATAAATGTGATTTTTCTGTGATTTTTCCCTGATTAATATGATGTTAGTGACAGAAGCCCCAATAGACATTTATGCCCGGACACTATATTAAGGCAAAAAATAATACAGACAATATATCATCATCTGTATTATTTCTCATTAAGTACAATATTTTAATCAAAACGCTCTATGCCTTAACTGTGTCATTCAATTATATCCGCAGCTATCTCCCGGAATGTCTTAACAGGCTGTGGCTTACGTTCATGATCATTAATATACTTCTCCATCCAGGCTACATTATACCAGCGTCCGAACTTATAACCGCACTTTCTGAATTCTCCGACATAGGCATATCCGACAATCTCTCCCTGTGATACTGCCACCAGATACGGATACTTCTTAAGCGTATTCTCAATTCTGCGTCTGAATTCTGCTTCAGACGGAACAGAATACTCAAATGTAACTGCCGTATTTTCAACATATTGTGCATAAATTGCCAGCAGTCCTTCTGCATCATCAGGCGTTGCGGTTCTTATGCTGATATCTAACTTCTCCACTCCTTTACCTCCGTGCGAAGCCACTCATACCATGCATCCATCCCTTCACCGGTCTTGGCACATATCGGGAATATCTTAATATCAGGATTACGCATATGCGCATATTCCGTAACCTTATCCATATCAAAATCAAAATATGGCAGTACATCAATCTTATTAATCAGAAGCGCATCGCATACCGTAAATATAAGCGGATACTTGAGTGGTTTATCATGTCCTTCAGGCACTGACAGTATCATGACATTCTTAGACGCTCCGGTATCAAACTCTGCCGGACATACAAGATTACCTACATTCTCAAGGATTGCCAGGTCAACATCATCTGTTCCAAGCTCTGTAATTCCCTGCCTTGTCATATCCGCATCAAGATGACACATTCCGCCTGTATGAATCTGAATAGTCTTTGCCTTAGTATTATCTGACATTGTCCGTGCATCCACATCAGAGTCAATGTCGGCTTCCATTATACCAATTCTGAACTCATCAGACAAGGCGTTAATTGTTTTAACAAGTGTAGTTGTCTTACCGCTTCCGGGAGAGGACATAACATTAAGAAGAAATGTCCCCTCCGCCTTAAGCTGCTGTCTTAGTCTATCTGCATCAGCGTCATTATCCGCAAATATACTCTGCTTTACCTCTATTATCTTCATATCCATTACATTTACCTGATCTCAGCTCTGTCGGCTGCTTCCTTATAATACTTGAAATCCTTGAATATCTCACCCTTGTATGGGTTGGTCTTTGTCTTTACAGACTTCCAGATAATGTATACAATTGCAATTATATTTACAATTAAAGCAAGAGCACTGACAACCGTCATAGCCGTAGGATCAGCATTAACTGATGTACCCGCCGCTATGCCGTTAAGTGTTCCGTCTGCATACTGTGTTGTAATCGCAGCCCATGGGAACAGCTTGGTTCCGTCTGCAAACGTCTCCTGGAACAATGGAAATATCTGTGCAAACATACACCATATGCAGAGTGTGTTGGCACGGTTCTGAATCCATCCGCCCTTATTCCAGATAAGTGCTGCAACAGTAGGTGCAAGAAGCAGCGCAACACCACAGAACCATGAATGTGTCGGCAGGCAGTTATATGTATAAGCAAAATTCCATACGTCGTATACAAGAATATATACCCATATCATATCCGGCCATATCATATCCTTCTTATCCTTGGATGAATAGACTGCCCACCAGCCTGTCATACAGAATATATTAATAAGTCCTGCGATTCCGTTCATTACATTATGCCAGCCGCCATACAGCCATACGCCTTCAGATGAAAGCCACCATGAATACCAGCCGTTAATTGCCGATTCAAAATCACTCGCCACAGCAATAAGTATGTTGATTGCAACGATTGCAAACGGGTATGCCTTGAACCAGTGCGTCTTACCGATTCCCCACTCATACTTAATCATCATAAAGCCGATACATCCCGCAAGTGAAGCATAGAGCTTCATATAATGGAACCAGCCGTTCATATACATATGGGTCTGGTTGTTAACCGCCCACTCTGCTCCCATTCGTGCCGCAACTGCAATCACTACAAAATATACCGTAAGTGCAAGAGGTATAACTCCGAACATAAGAAGTCCGCCTGCCTTTGTCCTTCTTGCAAATTCATTAAGCAGGATAAGTCCTGCCAGCACTGCCAGCATTGCTATCCACTGACAGACTGCATCACTTCCATAAACATGAAATAACATAAAAACCACCCTCCATTCATATTCCGTGCAATCAGCACGCTTCTATCTCTTTTATGCTGCATTCGCTGCCGGTAAGCAGATATGTCCTCGGACTGCTGCACCTTGGGCATATCTTTCCGTACCTGACCGTCTCATATGTATTCCCACATTCCTCACAGAAGGTTACTGCCGGGAGTGTCTCCATCCTAAGTTCAGATTCCGCAAGAAGCGGTGTCTTCTTTTTGTAATAATTCCACGCATCCGTCATATAATCAGGCACTATTCCACTGACCTCACCGACCTCTAAAGTCACAGAGCCTATTTTACTCAGCTTCTTCTCATCCGCCAGCTTTGTGAGTGTCCTTGAAATATGTACAATAATTCCAAGCTCATGCATTGTATTATTTGTCCTTCTTGAACTTAATCTTAATCTCTCTCTTAAGCATATACGGAAGAATTGCTTTCATCTTATCCTCCGATTTGCGCATCGTGCTTGCTTCAGGTATATCCCTTGAAAGATGTATCGCGTCAAATTCGCATTTGGTTGTGCATAAGCCGCAGCCGATACATTTGTTAGGGTCTACCACTGTAGCTCCGCAGCCAAGGCATCTTGCTGCTTCCTTCTTAACCTGCTCCTCTGTAAATGTACTGCGCAAATCCCTGAATGTAAGCCCGTTCTCATCCGTCTTCTTATGGCATGCCTGACGCGGTGCATTGTCATAGCTGTCCGGCTCGATTGCAAGATTATCCTTATCAAGTGATGGGAACCGGCGCAGATTACGTCCCAATGTAAGGCTGTGTCCCTTATGCACAAATCTGTGAATTGACTCACATGCTTCCTTGCCTGCCGCAATTGCGTCTATTGCAAATCTCGGTCCTGTATACACATCACCGCCTGCAAATATATCCGGCTCCGCTGTCTGGTACGTCACAGGGTCTGCCTTAACAGTCATATTAGGATTAAGCTCTACCTTTGTACCCTCAATAAGGCTTCCCCATACAACTGACTGTCCTACTGACACAAGCACATTATCACATTCAATCGTCATCGTATCATTCTCGTCATACTGTGGATTGAATCGTCCCTGTGCATCACGTACGGCTGTACACTTCCTGAATACAATACCCGTAACCTTACCTCCGGCTGTTAGTATCTCCTTTGGTCCCCATGAATTATTGATTGTGATGTTCTCTTCAAGTGCTTCTTCAATCTCATCCTTTGCCGCCGGCATGCTCTCCCTGTCTTCAAGACACACCATCGTCACTTCCGATGCACCTGCTCTCAAAGCTGTTCTCGCAACATCCACGGCAACATTGCCGCCTCCGACTACAACTGTTCTTCCCTTGATATGGGCGCTCTTCTCATCAGGATTAATCTTCTTGAGGAACTCAACTCCGGCTATAACTCCATCAGCATCCTCTCCTGCGATTCCGAGCTTTCTTCCGCCCTGAGCTCCTATAGCAATATAAAATGCCTTATAGCCCTGCTGCCTTAACTGCTCAATAGTTATATCCCTGCCTACCTCTACTCCGCACTTAAAACCTATTCCCATCTTGCGGAGTACGTCAACCTCTGCCTCAATTACCTGCTCCTCAAGTCTGAAGGATGGGATTCCGTTAAGTATCATGCCGCCCGGTGTCTTTTCCTTCTCAAAGATGTCTACCGGATAGCCTTTGCATCTGAGATAATAAGCTGCTGACATTCCGGCAGGTCCCGCACCGATTATTGCAATCTTCTGCTCAAACTGCTTACCTTCATGGTTGACTGTCTCAGGTATATATCTGTTGGATTCGTGAAGTTCCTGCTCTGCTATAAACTTCTTAATCTCGTCTATGGCAACTGCCTGGTCTATCGTTCCTCTTGTACATGCATCCTCACACTTACGGTTACATATAGCACCGCATACGGCAGGGAACGGATTCTCTGTCTTAATCAGCTTAAGTGCATCCATATATCTTCCCTGTGATGCAAGCTTTATGTAGCCCTGAACCGGAAGATGTGCAGGACAGGCACTCTTACATGGTGCTGTTCCCGTATCGTAACAGTTAATCTGATTATTGTCACGATAATTCTTGTCCCACTTCTCAGGTCCCCACTTCACAGTGTCAGGAAGCTCATGCTGCGGATATTCTACAGGGCCGTTCTTCGTACACAGCTTCTGTCCGAGCTTGGCAGCACCCGTAGGGCAGTACTGCACACATCTTCCACATGCAACACAGCGGTCAGGAATTACACTTGCACGATATGCCGAACGTGACATATTAGGTGTATTAAAAAGCTGTGATGTTCTGAGCGCATTACATACACCTACTGCGCAGTTACATATTGCAAATATCTTATCCTCACCGTCAATATTGGTTATCTGATGCACATATCCGTTATCTTCAGCACGCTTAAGTATCGCCATTACTTCATCAATATCTGCGTAATGTCCTCTGCCTGTCTCAACAAGGTAATCTGCCATATCACCGACACCTATACACAGATCTCCCTCTATATCACCTGTACCTTCACCACGCACACGCTGCTGTCTGCGGCATGAACATGCACCTACTGCATACTTGTCCTTGTACTTATTGAGCCAGTATGAAATGTGCTCAATGCTTACCGATTCAGGCGTTGCAGGAATCGCTGTCTCAACAGGAATTACATGCATTCCTATGCCTGCTCCTCCCGGTGGAACCATAGGTGTTACCTTCTCAAGCGGAAGACGTGACATCTGCTCAAAGAAATCAGCGACCTCCGGATGTTCCTCGACCTGCCTGCCGTTCATTACCATGAATTCAGCACTTCCCGGAACGAACATTGGGAGTATATACTGCTTGTGCCTGTCCTCGTTCTCCCAGTTATACTCGATAAGTCCTATTACACTCATCTCCTGAAGAAGCTGTTCCGTACGCTCAACACTCTTCTTACACTTCTTCGCAACCTGTTCAAGTGTCATAGGCACTCTTACCTTCATTCCAAGTGCGACCTCTGCCATCTCGTCTGTGACAACTCCAGCAAGTCCCCAGTATTCAGGATCTTCCGTGGTCACCTTAACTCCGATACGGTCAGTTATCTTCTGTCCGAGCTTTATGATCAGCTCTCTTTGTTCTGCCATTAAATCCCTCCTCTGCATAATCCCGCTTTCTGATATTTTGTAATATACATATTATACAATATCCTCCACCTGCTAACAGCAAAAATTGATAATTTTTTATCAATTTCGACATATCGTTAATTCACGTTCAAATTCGCTTAATTCAGCTCCAAATTCCATTTTTTTACTTTTTCTTAAATATAATCGCAATTGGTTATTAATTTGGCAGATATTCATTGGGCATTTTTATCGGATTATGAGAATGGAACATTTACAGAATTATATTCAGATAAAGTATGATTTTACAGACTATCAGATGGCACAGCTCCGTTTCTTTACGGTCACTCTGCTATCTGAGCTGAGCAAATTCCTGATCATAGGACTTTTCTTCATATATGACATCAGATTATATCTATGGACAATAGTTGTCTTTCAGATAGTACGTTCAACAACCGGAGGTATACACTGCCGCACATATGCAGGGTGCCTACTGCTTTCACTTGCATTTATGGTTATTATAATTAAAGTGCTGCCTTTATTCACGCCGGTACTTTTTGCGCGGATTCTGATGCTTGTGATATGTGCGGCAGTCTCTTTCATAATCGGTCCCGTAACATCCGCAAAACACCTTAAGCTAAGCAATAATACCAGGTTCCGCCTGCGGCTGAAGGTTATTGCCGTTATTGCTGTATATATTTTCGTAATGTGTATGAAGCCTGACAGCCGCTACATTATAACCGGCTTTTGGACTATTATACTTAATACATTTCAACTGGGAGTTGCAAAAAAATTAAAAAGGAGGTTTAGTAAGCATGAAAAAATTATTCTCACCGGCAGTAAGGAATGTACTGATGGGGTGCATGGCGTTTTCTTTTTGGATAAGCTGCGGTCACGCGTGTATACTCTTTTGTGGAGAAGAAGAGTATCCTAACAAAGCTGATTTTGAATAACTTCTATCTATGCGGGCACGTTGTTGCTCGCACTTTTATTTATATTAATAGTAAATGTAATCCAATTTCTACCATCATACATCTCATTACAGCATATTAAATCAAATCGATAGAATGTACTCATTCTCTTCAAAGAATATAATCCTATTCCGCGCATACTTCCCTTACTGCTATACCCTCTTTTAAACATTCTTGCAATTTCTTCAGGCTGTTTGTAATCGCTCAGATTACTTACAATCAATTTCAACGTACTTGAATCTTCAATTATAACTATCTTCATCTTTTTATCTTCTTGACTTTCAAGTACATCAATGGCATTATTTATCAGATTTCCAAGTATTTCAACCAATTTGTACATAGGTATTCCTGTTTCAAGCATCATACATCTCACTTCATATATAACCTTGATATTTTTTCTTTCTGCTTCAAGCAGTTTCCCATATAAGAATCCTATGACTACCGTATTCCCTAATTTAAGGAGCTGACCATATCTATTATCACTTTCAAGTTCCTCACAATATTTCTTCTGATTTTCCACCAATTCTTCGTAGGTCCTATAAATTGACGACATATTATATATAGCATTTATATGATTATTGAACTCGTGCTGTCGGATACGGATTTCGTTAATAAGATTTTTATATGACTCCTCATATAATTTGTACGCATTTAACTCCGCTTCGCTATCAGTGGATTTTATTTTATATTTTTCCCAACTGATAGTAACAATACATAGTAACAGTAAACATATACACAATAATATATATTCGCCAAAATACATTCCGCCTAGATGTTTAAACATATACATGCATATAAATATCACAATACATCCAAACATAAAAATCAAATATGGTACAATTTCTTTCTTGCATAAATAATCTGAAAACTTTCTCATTTCAACAAACCTTGAAATCAGTACCATTACCAGCAACAGAATAATATTCGTCATTAGTATCATTCCATTTTCTGATGTATTACTCAGCATGGATATTATTGATGCAATAGAAAGACATAACATTTGTAATATACTCATCAATATCAAATATAATACATTGTTGACAATAATTTTTCTAATATTCCAGCCAAATCTGAAGCCGCAATAAATTGCTATAATTGGATATATTACAGATGACATCCATTTAGGAAGATATTCATAATTTATAAGATTCATAATTACAATATCAATGATAACTAATGCCAACGTCTTCCAGTCACACTTTATCTTTTCTCCGTAACATAAATGAATACACCATATTACCGCAAATACTTCTACTAAAAGTGCTATATTTTCAATAACCATCCTTAATCATCCCGCTTATCTTCTTAACAAATGTAACGCCAATCACTATCCCCGCATCTATGCCTCTCATACGGATGCATCTGTTAGTCAGGTCTATGTGTTCGATGTAGTTCCTGTTGATGATTACACCGCGGTTACATTGGATAAGCGCATCGTTGTCTGCCTCCTCCAGTATCTGCCTGCATGTCTTTTTGGGGATTATTAGTTCTTCTCCTGTGACTTTGTGAAAATGTGCTTTATGATCTATATTTTCTATGTAAATAATTTCTGAACATTTTACAGGGAATAAGATTCCATCGCTTCTGAAAAACATCTGTCTGTCGTTAATATGTGCCTGAGGCATACGGAGTGCTTTGGCTATTGCATCTTTAACGCAGTCAATGTCAAAAGGCTTTTCTATATAACTGAAACTATGCAGCTGTGCATATGCATACATTGCCGGATCTTCTAATGAAGTTATAAATATGACCGGCGTGAATTCATATTCATTTATACGGCGGACTGCCTCAACGAAACGAATGCCCGAGGTATCCCCGGGCACATTAGTGTTAGTTATTATATCAACAAGAAATAAATCTATCCTGCTGTTTATCGCTGTCTCAACCGCTCCTTTTGTATCTGCAAATTTTCTTATGTCTGCGTCAGGGCACACATCTTCTACTGCTGATGCCAGAATTTCTCTTGTTGTTTCGTTATCCTCTATAATCATTATTCTTCTGCTCATCTGTATTCCCCTGCATAATATTCCTCAAATTTCTTACAAAATCAAGCAATTGTAATTTATCTCCAGCTTCAAATGCAGACCACAACATTTTGACAGCAAGCATTCTTCTGTCGCAAAGGTTCATGAACAATGCAGGCTGATAGCCTGACATATTATATAAGCTAAGCAGCAGTTCTGCATCCGGATATAGCGTTTCCTTCTCAAGCTCACGATATTTTTTTATTCCTACTCCAAGACGCTGAGCCATCTCTATCTGGGAACACTGCTCTTCCTCCCTGACAAAATTGACCATCGAGAAATCATCCCACGAATCAGCCATTGCCTCTATAAGTTTCGCCTCTGACCGACTGACATTCTGCAGTTCACCGCGCTCAATCTTTTCACTCATAACATTAGCAACCATTTTCAAGGCAAAATCACGTTCCTTACCGGCTCTGTTAATCTCGTCCTCAAGCTCATCAGCACTATATTGAAAATGCTCACCCGTGATAATATAATCAATGTCTGCTCCGGTATCTGCAAGTGCCTTCAGATTCTTATCCGTAAGCTTTGTATTACCATTCTCAAGGTATGAATATTGTTCCTGACTGACACCGATAGCCTGCCCCATCTGCTTCTGCTTCATGGGGATAGATTTTCTGTATTTTTCCAGCCTCACCAGCATCTCATCATAACTACCCATTACCACACGTCTCCAACCTGCCATTGAATACTTTGCATCATGCCCTGACAGCCATTGTCTTATGCGGCATGCTATGTATTCTTATAGATAAATTGTAAGGTAATGTTTGTGTGCCTAATTAGGTCTATATCTTTATATCATTGTAAATATTCTGTTCATTATTCAATTTACTGTTCTAATTTGTTATTAAAAAAATTTTTACGTTGGCGCAAGCCACGCAATGCGATATTATATATAAATTAATTGGCAAAGCATTTATACGTGTTACATATCATAATCCTGAGCTGCCGGATGAGGCAGTCAGAATGACCAAAACCTTATTATTGAGTGAATATGAGATTTACAAAAACATCTGAAAGAGAAATTAGAAAAAGAATACCGGGAGAGGTATGAGAAGGAATTCCGCGAACGGTACGATAAAGATTGTCAGCAGCAGCGGCAACAGCATCAGCAGGATGCTGTTGCCGCTCTTAAAGCTGAAATTGAACGTCTGCGTAAGCTGCTTGCTCAGCAGAGCAGTTAAAGACCGGTTAAATCAGACGGGCAGGCTTAACCCAGTATACATTCACCTGTAAGTGGGTCTTCAAGCCCCATGAAAGACATCAGCAGTGCCATTCTGACATAGACGCCGTTCTGCACCTGCTCAAAGTATGCAGCTCTACTGTCGAGGTCCACATCCCTTGAGATCTCGTTGATTCGTGGAAGCGGGTGCAGGACTGCCATGTTGCTCTTTGCAAGCTGCATTTTTTCTGCATTAAGTATATAGCTGTCACGCAGTCTCAGATAGTCTTCCTCGTTGAAGAATCTTTCCTGCTGCACTCTTGTCATATAGAGTATATCAAGCTCAGGAAGCGCCTTTTCAAGGCTTCTCTCTTCACGCCACTTTGCATCTGAATCTATCGGAAGCTCATCAAGCATATATTCCGGCATTCTGAGTTCTTCCGGAGATATGAACACAAACTCATTGCCTTCATATCTTGACAGGCTCTGAACAAGTGAATGAACGGTTCTTCCAAACTTCAGATCTCCGCACATTCCAATTTTGAGGTGGTCGAGCCTTCCCATTCTGCTCTTAATAGTCATAAGGTCTATCATTGTCTGTGACGGATGATTATGACCGCCGTCTCCTGCATTTATTACAGGTATTTTGGAATAGAGTGAAGCAAGCAGGGGTGCGCCTTCCTTTGGATGACGCATGACAGCTATATCAGCATAACAGCTTATAACTCTTATTGTATCCTCTACAGTCTCACCTTTGTTGGCACTTGATACATTGGCAGACGGAAACCCTATCACGCTTCCGCCAAGATTAAGCATTGCAGTCTCAAATGACAGCCTTGTTCTTGTGCTTGGTTCATAGAACAATGTTGCTACTTTTTTTCTTTTTGCAACTTCTGAATAGCTGTCCATATTGGCAGATATTCTGCGCGCAAGTTCAAGTATTCTATTAGTTTCTTCAAGTGTAATGTCCTGTGGTCCTATCAGATGTCTGAGTTTCATTTTCATTCTCCATTCATGTAGTCTGTATAATTCATGCAATCTGTATAATTTAACCGATGTAATCCGTACAATTAAGATATTGTTATATATTCGCTGCGTTCTGCTCCCGTTGACACAAGATAAATTCTGTGATTAACAAGTTTTTCAATTGCCAGCACGTATTCTCTTGCCTCTTTGGGAAGCTCCTCCCAGCTTGTGCAGCCTGATATATCACAGTGCCATCCCGGATACTCCTCAACAACAGGCTTTACTCTCTCGAGACTGCTGTCAGCAGGGAATGTGTCAATCGTATGTCCGTCAAGCTCATAGGCAGTAACTACCGGTATTGTATCAAACTCACTCAGTACATCAAGCTTTGTGAGGGCTATATCATCTGCCCCCTGACATTCTATTCCATACCTGCTTGCTACCGCATCAAAAGGTCCTACCCTTCTTGGTCTTCCTGTTGCTGCCCCGAATTCACCTCCGGCATTACGGAGCTTATTATTCCACTCTTCAGGCATTGCATCTTCAGCAGCAAATGGTCCCTCTCCTACACATGTTGAATATGCTTTCATTACACCTACAACACGGTCAGGCGTTCTCTGTGGAATTCCTGCACCTATAGGCGCATATGCTGCTATGGTATTTGAACTTGATGTATAAGGATATATACCATAATCAATATCCCTTAAAGCGCCAAGCTGTGCTTCAAAAAGAATATTTTTTCCTGCCTCGGCAGCATTGTTAAGCAGCTTTCCGGTATCACAGATATAGTCACGGAAATATTCAGCCTGACTTTCACACCAGTTATATAATTCATCAAACGAAAGCGGATTCTGTCCATAGACATTTTCCATGATGAGGTTTTTACTCTCAAGTATAACCTGAAGTCTTCTCTTTATTGCAATCGAATTCAGATTCAGAAGATCGCCCATTCTAAGTGTCTTTTTCATATACTTATCGCCATATGCATATGCTATTCCTCTTCTTGTGGAGCCAAATGCTGCACCTTTTTCAAGAAGCCTTTCTTCCTCAAGTACATCCTGACGCACATGGAAAGGCATACATATTGTTGCCTTATCCGAAATTCTGAGATTGCCCGAATCTATTTTAACTTTCATATATTGCAGCATTGACATCTCATGCCTGAGATGATCAAGGTCAACTACCATTCCTCCGCCTAACACACATACTGCTTCCGGATGCAGTATTCCTGATGGAATAAGATTCAACACATACTTTCCTTCAGGTGTCACAACTGTGTGCCCTGCATTGTTACCGCCCTGATACCTGACAACATAGTCAGCCTTCTCACTTAACAGATCAACTATTCTTCCTTTGCCTTCGTCTCCCCAGTTAATTCCCGTAACAGCCGTAATCATAAATTCTCCTTTCAGTGCAGCCAGTCACCGCCAATATATTTTTGATTATTGATTTTTCAAACCGACTGTATTATACTTTTTACGCAGTCAGATGTAAAATGTATATTTGATATGTCGGTTATACACATTTTGTATATGGAGGATAGCATGGCAAATTACGATTACTATAGAATATTCTATTATGTTGCACAATACAAAAGCTTCTCGAGGGCTGCTGAGATTCTCGAAAATAACCAGCCTAACATAACACGATGCATGAACAATCTTGAAAATGAACTGGGATGCAAGCTTTTTGTCCGCACGAACCGCGGTGTAACACTTACACCTGAAGGTACAAGGCTTTATGAACATGTTGCGGTTGCCTTTGAACAGATTGAAGTTGCAGAAAAAGAGATATCAATGGATAACAGTCTTGAAAGCGGTATTGTTACTATCGGTGCAAGTGAAACAGCGCTGCGCCTTATGCTTCTTAACAAGCTTGAAGAGTTCCATGAAAAATATCCACGTGTAAGGCTGCGCATTTCCAATCATTCCTCTCCACAGGCTGTCAAAGCCCTTGAGGACGGACTTGTTGATTTTGCAGTTGTAACAACCCCCATAACTATAAAAAAGCCCCTTCAGAAAACCTCACTTTACTCATTCCGTGAGATTCTCATCGGGGGAAGAAAATATTCAGATATCGCTGCAAAGATGCAGAGTATTAATAATCTTGCCGATATACCTTTTATATCACTTGGCGGCGAATCAGCAACCCGTGAACTGTATATGCAGTATTTTTTAAATCACAATATGCCATTTAATCCCGATATGGAAGCTGCCACTACAGACCAGATTCTTCCTATGGTAGAGCACAATCTCGGACTCGGCTTTTATCCCGAAGAAATGGCATCCGAATTCATTCAAAAAGGAACTATACTGCCAATCCGTATATTTGAACCCGTTCCCTACAGAACCGTATGTCTCATTCAGGACACATCAAAACCTCACAGTGTTGCCGCCGGCAAGCTTGAGGAAATACTACTTAAAAGATAGCAGCTGTCCTGTCAGGCTTTGCTCGTTAATATTATAGTGCATATCTATTGCTCTGTCACATGCAGACTTATCCCTGCTATGCAGAGCATTTATTATATCTTCATGTGCCTTCTTAAGATGTAACTTATCATCACCGTTTATCGCTTCGAGTGCTTCATCTATCCACTCACGATACACGTCTATAAGTGCGCTCATAAGTATATCGATAAATGCATTGCCTGATGCCTTTACAAGCAGATAATGAAATCTTCTGTCCGTCTCACTGTCACTGCAGTCCATAGAATAAGCCAGTTCCGCTGCCATATCAAGCTCATCCGGTTTATCACTTCCAGCTTCCAGCCTGTCTATTACAGCATGGCACACTGTCTTTTCCATGCTTCTTCTGAAATCACATATATCATGACGAGAGACCTGTTTAAGTGCCAGCATCATATGTATCATATCCGATATTGTTCTCTCCATGTTGCCGCTGATATAATTGCCTGAGCCATGACGTGACACTATGATGCCCATATTTTCAAGCATTCTCATGGCTTCCCTCGTTGAATTACGGCTTATGTCAAGTTCAAGCGACAACTCCCGCTCTGTCGGAAGTCTGTCCCCTACATTCAATGAACCGCTGCTAATCATTCTGCGCACATAATCAACGGCCTTCTCATATTCCCGCCCCATCTTAATCTATACTCCGTTATTATATAAAATGTGCAAATACAGACGCACCGACCACAGTCAATATGCCCGCTACTGCAATTGAAAGGCTGCTCATTGCGCCCTCAACTTCACCGATTTCCATTGCCTTGGCCGTACCGATTGCATGTGCTGCAGATCCGATTGCTATTCCTTTGGCAATAGGCTCCTCAATTCTGAAAATTTTACATATAAATTCCGCAAGAATATTACCAATAACACCCGTTATTATAATAACAGCAACAGTAATAGTTACATAGCCGCCAAGTTCTTCGGATACACCCATTCCTATTGCCGTTGTTATTGACTTTGGCAGAAGTGTTACATATTCCTCATGAGTAAGCCCGAAAAACATGGCAAGGACAAGAATTGTTATAAGGCTTGTAAGCACGCCTGATATGATTCCGCACATTACGGCGCGGACATTACTCTTAAGCAATTCAAACTCTTCATAAAGCGGTATTGCAAGGCATACTGTTGCAGGTGTCAGAAGCCAGCTCAGATACCTGGCTCCCTCATTATATGCATCATAATCAATGTGTGACAGCACAAGAAATATTATTGTTACTGCTATTGATATAAGAAGCGGATTAAAAAGTCCGACATTCAGCTTCTTTTTCAGATATACTCCTATCATGTACGATATAAGACTTACGCTCACACCTGCAAATGCAGCGTTAGCAAAAAATTCATTCATCTATGGTTCCTGCACTTTCCTCATTTTTCTGGCCTGCACGGATTATCGCCTGTGAAATCCTTCCGCTGACAGCCATTACCGTAAATACCGTTACAACCGTAATAATTCCTACCGGAAGAATAAGCGGACGCAGAACATTCCACGATGACATAAGGCCTACACCTGCCGGTATAAACATAACCGGCATTATTTCTATAAGAAATTTGCCTGTCTCTCTGACATCTTCAAGCTTAATAACCTTAGTCAGCAGACATACAAAAAGAATTACCATGCCGTATATACTTGCCGGAATAGGCAGCGGCAGAATCTCCTTAAGAATCTCTCCGATAAATGATATTATCAGAATAATTAAAAATTGCTTCAGATACTTCATTAGTTTACTCCTTCAAAAATTGGTACTACCAATCCATTTTACATCCAAAATCTTCTTTGTCAACTTATTTTTATCAGCAGTCGTAAAAAGCAGCAGGCATAAAAAAGCAGAAGCAGGACATTCGTAAAATACCGGCTGTCCGCTTCTGCTGCTTTATATAAATTCTTTATACTCTTTTATAAATAATCGGAGCATCGTATCCAAAAGTTCTCTTTCCGTTAACTTCCATACTTTCAGATACTTCCAGACAGCTATCGGAAAACTTTTCCCAAAGCTTAAATGTCATTACAGGAGAGAAACGGCTTGTGCTGCCACCTTCCCAGACGCCACCATTTTCATGGTACAATGCCGGAGTAAACTTTTCAGATTTTTTCAGTTTGCTATAATCAACATTTTTCATAGAATCATATGAAAATGTGTTTTTATCTTCTACAATAAATATCCCGTGAAAATCCTCAGGGATGTTATTTATTTTGTCATTGCAGACTGTATTCACATGCTGTGCATACGGAAATATTTTTCCGGCTGCTTTCATCTCAGTAAATTGTTCTTTATTATCAAAATGCCCTGTCATAAGTTTTACAAATTCTTCTGTCTTCATTATGCCTGCCTCCTAGTTAAATCACATATTTTAAAATAAAAGCTGAAGCCCCATTACAATAATCCACATATACGCACATGTTTTCGGAATCATTAATAATCCGACCTTCGGTTTTATTTTGCTGAATAAAGTTACCGGAATATAACATCCAAAAGAAATAATAATAGCTGCAGCCATCCTTATCAAATGATACCCGTATGTATTCCCGGAAATCAAGTACAGTATGATTACCCCTATTCCGGTAACCGCAAAGACTGCATTTCTGATAATGGATAATTTCATATTACCTTCATCTTTACACCAGTTGTTCTGAGGTAACATACATATCACTATTCTGACAACCGCCGATATCCATATCATTGCTGCGATTACTGCCGGTATTTTTAATTCCGGAAATGTAAATTGCCAGATATACATCAAAATAATATAAAATACTGTCATTGTAACTGACGATACCTGCAATCCTATTCCGAGCTGTCTCTTTATCTTGTCACTGCTTCCACGCACCGCTCTTATAATTCTCGGCACCAGATGGAAGGCATCCCCTCCGCAAAGTGTCAATGTCAATATTCCATAAAGGATAAATAATATATTTCCCTGTGAAAATATAAAAAATAAACCTGCAGCAACCAGGTCAAAAATTAAATATGCTGCGTCAAATACTGCTTCCATAACATCCGGAATCTGTGGTTTGTAATTATTTTCTTTCATTATTAGTCCTGCTCCTTCTCCATCAACTGACTGTACAATAAATAATTCCTTGTAAAAATAACTCCCGCTGATGCCAGCGCCAGACCAAGCCCGGAATAAAAAAATGCAATAAATATCTCTGGGAATATCCCTGCTGCCCTGAATCCGATTCCACCACTCATCATGCAGGTCATAATTAAATATGCTTTCCAATCAAAGAAATGCCAGAATGGCCGGTAATCCTCGTATCCCAGTATCCGCTTTGTATGCTTCCGGCTCATCTTAAAAAACATTAATCCAAAGAGAAGAAATACAAATACCGACATAATGTACATATACCACTTTCTGTCAATATTCAAATATGACAACACTCCCAGCCTTGCAACATTAAAACCGGCAATCATCCACACAACACCTGCAATCAGCAGCAATGTTTTTTTCTTTACACAAAACTTATCTTTCATCTGAATTCTCCCTATATTCTCTTAAACACTCCTCCGCATTATTACAGATCTTGTCAAATACATTAATACACATATGCTTTTCTTCTTCCGTCAATCCTCTTAGTACATTTTGTGCAAACCGCTTTTGTGCATTAATCCCAGCTTCCACGATTAACTCTGCTTTGTCCATAAGAACAATCTCTATATGCTTTTTGTTATCCTCACTTTGTATCCGTTCAACCAGACCTTTGTTTTCTAATTTTTTTAACGATGTTGAAACATGGGATTTTGTTGATTTTCTGACCTTTACTATCTCTGCGGCGGTATTGTGCTGCGGATTATTATGCAGGAACATAAGTATGTCATATTCCATCTGTGTCAGCCCGTACCGGTCACATACCTCACCTGAGAGCAGCTCATAATAGCTCGTAATTGTCTTATGTTTATCCCAGAAATACATTCCGTCCTCCTTATATCGTTCTTTTTAGAACGATTTTATAGCAACATTTCCATCATGTCAATTAATTTTTCATAAATTATATATATTTAATATCTGCTCCGGAAGCCCCATGATATAAAAATAAGACTGTCCAATTGAGCACTCTGTCCCAACTAAAAAAAGCACCCGCAGCTACACATATACTGACAGTCAGAAACCGTCTGCCATGCGCCACAGGTGCTTTTTTATATATTTCATTTGTATTATATTGATATTACACCAAAAGCAGTATATCCGGCTTATAGTGCCTGCCAATATACCTACGCCTCTGATTCCTTCTTATGTCTCTTAAAGAAGTCCCTTGTCTCTGCTATAACAACACTACTGAGTGCAAATATTGCAATCATGTTAGGTATTGCCATGAGTCCGTTGAATATATCTGCAATTGTCCATACCGCTTCAACCGTCATATATGGTCCGATAAACACCGCAAGGATATACAGCCAGCGGTATATTCCAACCATCTTCATGTTACCTCCGGTAAGATACTCAAGACATCTCTCCGAATAGTAATCCCAGCCAAGAATTGTTGTGAATGCAAAAAATACAAGACACATCATCAGCAGAAATGAAGAAATTACTGTCGGAATAGGCAGTCCGTTATTGAATGCATATGTTGTAACCGCAACACCCTTAAGTCCGTTAACCTGCCATGCACCTGTCATAACGATTGCAAGTCCTGTCATTGTACAGATTACTATAGTATCAATAAATGTACCTGTCATAGATACAAGCCCCTGACGTACAGGCTCCTTAGTCTTGGCTGCTGCTGCCGCAATAGGTGCTGAACCAAGTCCTGCCTCATTAGAGAAAATACCTCTTGCAATACCATTCTGCATTGCAACGATTATTGAGCCTGCCACACCGCCTGTCACTGCCGCCGGATTAAACGCTCCGTCAATGATTGTTACAACTGCTGAAGGAACAGACTTGATATTGCATATTACAAGTGCTATACATATAACAAAATAGATTACAGCCATAAACGGAACTACAACCTGTGATACATTGGCAATTCTCTTAATTCCGCCAATAAGTACGAGTGCAACACATATACTGAGTATAAGTGATGCAATTACAACTGTCCATGAATATGTACCGATTCCCGGAATTACTACTGTCATCTGATTAGCAGGGTCGAAGAAATTATTAACTGCTGAAGCTATACCGTTAACCTGTGAGAATGTTCCTATTCCAAACAGACCGACACAGATACCAAAGAAAGCAAAAAGCTTGGCAAGCCATTTCCAGTTCTTACCCATTCCCTTCTCTATGTAATAGAAAGGTCCGCCAAGAGAATGATTATTCTCGTCAACCACTCTGTACTTTACAGCAAGGAGACCCTCAGCATACTTGGTAGCCATACCGAAGAACGCCGCAATCTCCATCCAGAATAATGCTCCCGGTCCACCCGCACATATTGCAGTTGCAACACCTACGATATTACCGGTACCTATAGTTGCTGAAAGAGCCGTACATAATGCGCCAAATGACGATACTTCTCCATGTCCGTCCTCTTCGTTCTTAACCATCCACTTAAGTGCCAGCGGAAGCTTACGTATCTGAAGCAGCCCCATTCTAATTGTAAGATATATGCCTCCTGCAAGGATAAGCACCATAAGAGGGATGCCCCATACCATACCGTCTATCTTAGACAGTATCGTGTTAATCGACTGTAACATATTAATCTCCATTCCGCAGGCACAAAGTGCTGGAGGAACCGCGAGCCAAATATCAGATTTGGCTCTGCGATAGATGCTGTTTGTGGCGCCTGCTGCACAAACAGCCGTGTAAAAAATCAGATATCAATCTGATTTTTTACACTATCTCCATTCCGCGAATATTAAATCGCATTATATGATGTCGGGGTCAAAAGCCCCGACTTTGATACCTGTGGATTGTTCCGTGATTCGCACTCCCACAATCCTACCCACCTATGAGCAAGCTCATGTGGGTTTATACCTTTTGACCCTGGTATCATTATACTGATTTATAAATCATAGAAACGGAGCAATTATGGCATTTGACGGAATCACTATATCCAATATAGTACATGACTTAAACAACACAATACTCGGAGGCAGACTTTACAAAATAGCACAGCCTGAAAGTGATGAACTTCTTCTTACAATAAAGACAGGCTCAGGACAGTTCAGGGTGGTTTTATCTTCAAATGCATCACTGCCGCTTGCATATATAACAGATGACAACAAGCCTAGTCCTGCAACTGCACCGAATTTTGTTATGCTTCTAAGAAAGCATATAAATAACGGAAGAATAATCTCCATAACACAGCCCTCTTTTGAAAGAATAATAGACATTGAGATTGAACATCTTGATGAATTAGGCGACCTTTGCAGACGTCATCTCATCACAGAATTCATGGGCAAGCACAGTAACATCATATTATGTGATGATAAAAACAATATTCTTGACAGTATCAAGCATGTATCTGCACAGATGAGTTCTGTTCGTGAAGTACTTCCTGGAAGGACTTATTTCATACCAAATACTGCTGGCAAGCATAATCCTATGGATACCGATTACGAACGTTTTAGTACATCTGTACTCATCTGTCCTAAACCTCTTTCAAAAGCATTATGTCAGACATATACAGGTATAAGCACATGTATTGCGGAAGAAATATGCTTCCGGGCTCATATAGACAGCAGTAAACCTGCAAATTGTCTTGATATTGATGAAAGCAAACGTATTTACAATGCATTTGATAATATTATGAATGATGTTAAAGAAGGCCATTATGCACCTAACATTGTATATGACAACGGAAATCCTGCTGATTTCGCGGCTGTCAGACTTACTATGTATGATAAAAACACTCCTTTTGATTCAATAAGCAAATGTCTTATTGCATATTATCATGAAAAGGATGTCCGCACACGTATACATCAGAAATCAACAGATATAAGACGTATAGTTACTACTCATCTTGAGCGCTCTTACAAAAAACTTGACATACAGGAAAAACAGCTCAAAGATACTGAAAAACGTGATAAATTCCGCATATATGGCGAACTTATAAACACCTACGGATATGGCATAACACCTGGTGCAAAACAGTTTAATGCACTTAACTACTACACCAATGAAGAAATAACCATTCCTCTTGATGAAACACTGGCACCTATTGAAAACGCTAATAAGTACTTTGCAAAATATAATAAGCTGAAAAGGACTTACGAAGCCGGAACACGACTTATTGCTGAGATTAAAGATGAAATCATGTATCTTGAATCAATCATAAATGCTATAGACATAGCAACAACTGAAAATGACCTTAATAACATCAAGGATGAACTTGCAGTAACTGGTTATATCAAAAGAAGTGGAAAGTCAAAAAGCAAAGGAAATACACACAACAAACCTATGCATTATGTATCATCTGATGGCTTTGACATATATGTTGGAAAAAATAATATCCAGAATGATGAACTCACATTCAAATTCGCCACTGGTGGTGACTGGTGGTTTCATGCAAAGCAGATGCCAGGTTCCCATGTTATAGTCAAAACAGAAGGAAAAGAATTGCCAGATAAGACCTTTGAAGAAGCTGCTGCCCTTGCTGCATACTATTCAAAGGGACGTGACCTTGAAAAGGTAGAGGTTGACTATGTATTAAAAAAAGAGGTTAAAAAACCTGCCGGCGCTAAACCAGGCTTTGTTGTTTACTATACGAACTATTCACTTATAGCCATTGCAGATATATCAGGTATCAGACTTATATCTGGCTAATACAGCATCTTAATATAATATGATGTAAGTGTCAAAAGTATAAAAAGTCGTTTCTGCTTGCAGAAAAAGACTTTTTTACTTGGGACACGCATAACATCAAAAATCAGGAGTTAAGTATAATACGCAATAACATTTTACGTATTATACTTAACTCCTGATTTAGTCATCCTATAGCTTATGCCCTTTAACCCTGGACATTACAGCCAATACTATGACACTTACAATATCTGCCACGACACACGCAGCATACATAATAGAAAATGTTCCTTTTATCTTATAAAACAGAGTAATCATTATTATTCCAGCTGCACATGACATAAGGATAACTATACCTGCCACTCTTATATCAAGTCTGTCATTAACAGTAAGAACGATAAGTACAAATACAAAAATCACTGAAACAACATACCTTATCAGGTACCACGTAAATGCTGCCTCTGTCATATCACATATTGTATTATCAATCGTAAGATATCCAAACAACGCCGGTGGATTCATCCAGTATATGAATGAAGCTATTATAACTATAACTGATGGCACCGCTATTTCAATCATCATCCTGCTTTTCATGCTTAATGTATTTATAGACTTTAGCAAAATCGCAACACATGTAACTATAGTAAACAATATAAGCCATGACCAGGAAAAGAAGAATTTGCTTCCTATATAATAATCATTAATATACGCTGCCACTGTTCTTAAATTTTCATCCATTGATGCAGTCACAAGCCTTGATATTACAAGATTTCTTATAATCTCAAGGACAATAAACCCGCTAAGTGCAGGAAATATATATATAACCGCATTGTTAGTCATATTTTTTTCATTATATATCTTAATATGATTAATTGTACTGCTCTTTACCATTGCAAGCCCAAGCAAAGAAAGAATAATAATCAGAATATACGCTATAGGTATTCTGCTCATAAGATGTATCTTTTCTATCTGGCCAATCTCTGACTTATCCATGTAAAAGCTGTTCACAAATCTGATGATTTTATCTGAGCCTTCACCTATCTTTGCAATCAAAAGATATATGCCGGTTATAAGTGAACATATATTAGCCGCTACTGCAATCCTTCCTGCCATACTTACTTTTTTATACACAGCTACAGATGCAGCTGCCAACAAAAGAATTGTGACTGGGAATATTATTTTATATATATTCCCAAGTCCTGCATAGTAATAATAATTATATATTGATGTATCAAGTGATTGTCCAGCATATACATTACTATTCATTTTATTAAGGATATTCTGAAATACATGTTCTCTTGCAAATACCAGCAAAAGTATAAGATTCAGAACCATAATTCCAATAAGACTCATAAGCCTTATAAAGGTAATTTCACTTTTTTTCATGCCTATCCTCGTTCTTTTAATATCAGGAAGCAGCTAAGTTTTCACTGGCTGCCTCCAAAAATAACATACTATTCTTACGCTTGTACCTTTATGAAAGACTTCTTACCCTTCTTAACAACAACACCATCACCGGCAAAAACTTCCTTATCAAACTTTGCAGCGATATCAGATATTTTCTCACCTGCAACAGAAGCACCACCCTGTGCAACAACTCTTCTTGCCTCTGACTTAGTAGCTGCAAGACCAGCTGCATGAATTAAAGATACAATGTCAATGCTGCCATCTGTAAATGCATCTGCTTCAAGCTTAACTACTGCCATATTAGCAGCATCACCTGATGTAAATATAGCCTTAGCTGTTTCTTCTGCCTTCTTAGCTTCTTCCTCACCATGAACCATCTTTGTAAGCTCATATGCAAGTATTTCCTTAGCCTTATTAAGCTGTGCACCTTCCCATTTATCCATCTCATCAATCTGCTCAAGTGGTAAGAATGTAAGCATACGGATACACTTTAATACATCTGCATCTGCTACATTTCTCCAGTACTGATAGAACTCATATGGTGAAGTCTTTGCTGGATCAAGCCATACAGCACCGCTTACTGTCTTGCCCATCTTCTTACCCTCTGAGTTAAGAAGAAGTGTAATAGTCATAGCAGAAGCATCCTTGCCAAGCTTTCTTCTTATAAGCTCTGTACCACCGAGCATGTTGCTCCACTGGTCATCTCCACCAAACTGAAGATTACATCCATATTTCTGGTATAACATATAGAAATCATAGCTCTGCATGATCATGTAGTTAAACTCAAGGAATGTAAGACCTCTTTCCATTCTCTGCTTATAGCACTCTGCTCTTAACATATTGTTAACTGAGAAGCATGCACCTACTTCTCTTAAAAGGTCAACATAGTTAAGCTTTAAAAGCCAGTCTGCATTGTTTACAAACAATGCCTTGTCATCTGAAAAGTCAATAAACTTGCTCATCTGCTTCTTAAAGCACTCGCAGTTATGTTCAATCTGTTCTGGAGTAAGCATCTTTCTCATATCTGTCTTACCTGATGGATCACCAATCATACCCGTTCCACCACCAACTAAGGCTATTGGCTTATTACCTGCCATCTGAAGTCTCTTCATAAAACAGAGTGCCATGAAGTGACCTACATGAAGGCTGTCTGCTGTTGGGTCAAATCCAATGTAGAATGTAGCCTTTCCATTATTAATAAGATTCTTGATCAACTCTTCATCTGTCACCTGTGCAATAAGTCCTCTTGCAACTAATTCATCATAAACTGTCATTTCTGCCATTTCTTTTCTCCTGTTCTTATTATGTTATTATTTGATATTTATGATACTACCATTAATCATCAAGCCATTAATGCTTTAAGACAACAAAAAGGAGCATATCTTTCATCCGTGTTAAAGGACGAAAGCCTATGCTCCGTGTTACCACCTTTATTCATAAACAACTCACGCTGCCTACCTTAATGGGTCTGATGATCCTAATACTATAACGTGTATCACTACGTCGCCCCTACTAAACCTTACATGCTTTTCAGTTTGCTGCTCCAGAATGTATTCAGAATAACCATCCACCACGCCTCTCATCAACCGGCTGTTTTCTGTTGCTTAATGTTATACCTACTTGTTTCCATCAATGCATTATATATAATTATGTGCTTATTAAAGCTTATACCATATACTTAGTAATTTTGCAAGTATTAATTTTACAACTCACATATATTACTCATATATTGCTTATATATTACTCACATATTTTCAGCTACATTAAGCTTCCTTTGATTGCATATATTTATTTTCTTTATGTTTACACATATTTTTATATATAACATATGCTATCATAAGTCCTATTATACTCCCTGCAGCATCTATAAGCACATCCCTTAAGCATCCATATCTCCCTGGCACAAACCTTTGATGAAACTCATCTGTAGCTGCAAATACTATTGCTATAATCGCTGATATCACTGGAAGTCTGATGCCTTTTATGCCGTCAACTATAAGCGCAAGCATGATAAGAACTGAAAGTACAGCATACTCTGTCATGTGAGCTGCTTTCCTTATTGGAAACTGTACAGACTCTATCAGGCTATCCCTGTTGTTATCATTATAATCAACTATCCCAGCCTTATCACATACTGTAAGTATTATATCTGCTGCCTTATAACTAAGTCCCGTAGATTCTTCACCATCCTGCTTTGAAAAGCCGAATATAAGCATTGCCATGATAATAGCAGGAATCCATATCAGTATCTTCTTTATATCCATATCCTTACTCCCTATATGTACAACCCCGTACCCACTTACAAACCTATGCTTTACACACCTATAAACATAAACAAATTAATGCCAGAGCTAAATAACGATGATTCAACCCTGGCATCTATATTAACTATAATAATTCATATATACTAGATAGTAACAACTCTCATAGTATTAGTAAGTCCTCTCTTAGCCGAAGGATCTGATGATGTAGCAATACCAGCAGACACAATAACTGTATCGCCTTCTTCTACAAAACCAGCCTGCTCAGATACTACTAATGCATGCTCAATAATCTTATCAGTAGAAACCTCTGTTGCAGTCTTTAAAGGTCTTACTCCCCAATATATCTGCATTTTTCTAAGAACGTTATCATATGGTGAACAACCGATAATCTCAGCATTTGGCTTAAGCTTAGATGTAAGTCTTGCTGTAAAACCAGAAATAGTTGGGCATACAATAGCCTTAGCGTTAAGGTTCTCTGCTGTCTGGACAGTAGCGTTACATACTGCACTTGATATGCTTCTCTTGCTATGAACCTTAGATATATCAGAAGCTCTGCCCTTGATATCCTTTTCTGTTCTTTCTGCAATCTTAGCCATCATCTTTAAGGCTTCAAGTGGATACTTACCATTAGCAGTTTCTCCTGAAAGCATAACTACGTCTGTACCGTCATATATAGCATTAGCAACATCAGTAACCTCAGCTCTTGTAGGACGTGGATTTCTAATCATAGAATCAAGCATCTGTGTAGCTGTTATAACTGGCTTGTATGTTGCGTTACACTTCTTGATGATTTCCTTCTGGTAGTGTGGAACATCTTCTGCTGGAATCTCAACACCCATGTCACCTCTTGCGACCATGATACCATCAGCAACCTTAATTATCTCATCAAGATTCTCAATACCTTCAGCATTCTCAATCTTAGCGATAACAGGAATATCTGAACCATGCTCCCATAAAAGCTGCTTAATCTCCTGTATACAAGCTGCATTTCTTACAAATGAAGCTGCGATAAAATCAAATCCCTGCTCTACACCAAATATAATATCATCCTTATCTTTGTCTGTGATACCTGGAAGCTTAATGCTTACGTTAGGAACATTAACGCCCTTCTTAGAACCAAGCTCACCACCATTAATTACAGTACATATAATATCTGTACCATCAACAACCTCTTCTACTCTAAGTTCAATAAGACCATCATCAATAAGAATAGTATTACCATTCTCTACATCTGCTGGAAGTCCTGCATATGTAATCATGTCAATATTTTCATCACCTACAACCTCTCTTGTTGTAAGAGTAAACTTCTGTCCTTCCTTAAGAGTAACCTTTTTATCATCCTTAAGTACGCCAGTTCTGATTTCTGGTCCCTTTGTATCAAGAAGTGTAGCTATAGGCTTGTTAATCTCTTCCCTTACACTCTTAACTAATGCAAAACGTCCAGCCTGTTCTTCATGATCTCCATGAGAAAAGTTGAATCTTGCAATATCCATACCGTTTAATGCAAGCTGCTTAATAAGCTCTCTGTCATTAGTGTTAGGACCCATAGTACATATAATCTTAGTCTTCTTCATTCTAACCTCCAAAGTAAATAAAAATAATTAATAAAAAACAAAACAATCCAAATGATTATACTTAATAACACCAAAAATAGCAATAGCCATAACAATATTTATAAATAATTTAACTATCGCATATTCTTATTGTCATTAGCTGTAATATGAATATGTGTATACAAATGTTCATTACAATACTCATAGTTTCCTGCACACTTAGAGCAGAATCTGAATACCAGGCTTTCGTCATCAAGTTCAGTTCTTCCACACACAGCACATCTATGCTTAGGCTGTCCGCTTCTTACAGGCTTATATGGTTTATTAGCACTATCCCATGTTGTCTTCTCGCTATTAGCGTTATACAGCTTTTCATTAAATGATCTTCTCTTAGCATCTGTTCTGTTCTTTTCTGCTTTCTTCGCTGTATACATAGCCTTGTTAAAATTCTTTTGTGTTGAAGATTTATAAGGAATTTTTCTTGACACAATCATAAATACTATAAAGTTGAGCATTGAAACAAGTGCTGCAATAGCATTTGCATAACATCCCATACCGCTTCCTGATAACAAACCTGCATTATATAGTCCCTGCCACATTGCATAGCCTGCACTTGAACCAGCTGCTGCCATAGAAGGCACCGCAAAGCCACATACTATAGTTATCGCAAATACAATCCCATCAAGCAGTGCCATCCACTTTATCTTTATAGGGATGATAAAGAAAAGCAGCACCTCCATATCCGGCTGTTCCATGGCAAAAGCCATAAACAAAGCAAGATTGATGTAATGTGTACTCATATTAAAGCTGATACCAAATATAAGATATATTATAAGGGCTGCAACAATATTTAACAATACTCCTGAAAAGAAATATACATTAAACTTGAATGACCCCCATATATTCTCAAGCACTGTACCTATAAGATAATAAAAATAAAGTGAAAAGAATACAAAAATAATACTTGTTGAAGGTGGCTGTATTATAAATGTGACAATACGCCATACCTGTCCAGCAAATATCTTAGAAAAATCGAGTGAAAGATATGCACTGTAAACACCTGGTGCAAACACTTCAAATACAAATCCAACAGCATACAATATAATTATATAGACCATGAGATTCTTTATTGCATACTTTGAATATTTCCTTTCAAACTTAGAAAACCAATTCATCAAACTCCTCATTTCCGTGAAAAACATCACTAATTAATGATATAACATATACAAAGTATAAAAATAATAATTTCCTTTGTCAATTAAGTTCTCATTTTAGTATTATTAATTTTATATAAACAGTCATATTTATGGTGTTGAATTATTCTGTTATTTCTTATATAATATGTCAGTTGTAATTTATTCGATGTGATTTTTCATTTTTCGACATTGTAATTTTGGAATACTTTAACATTTACATCAATATATACTAAAACAAGGAGGACGGCTCTGCCGTAATGAATATGAATAAATACAGATTAGGTATTGATATTGGTTCAACAACAGTAAAGATCGCAATTCTTGATGATAATAATAATATTTTATTTTCAGATTATGAAAGACATTTTGCCAATATCCAGGAAACTTTACAGGGTCTGCTTGAAAAGGCTGTAACAAAGCTTGGTGAATTCGAAGTATATCCTGTTATAACAGGTTCGGGCGGACTTACTCTTGCAAAGCATCTTGAAGTTCCATTTACTCAGGAGGTTGTCGCTGTATCAACAGCACTTCAGGACTACGCTCCACAATGTGATGTTGCCATAGAGCTTGGTGGTGAGGATGCAAAGATTATCTACTTCACTAACGGTATTGACCAGCGTATGAATGGTATATGTGCTGGTGGTACAGGCTCTTTTATCGACCAGATGGCTACTCTTTTACAGACAGATGCAGCGGGTCTTAATGAATATGCTAAAAGCTATAAATCTATCTATCCTATAGCTGCAAGATGTGGTGTATTTGCCAAGTCTGATATACAGCCTCTTATCAATGAAGGTGCAACTAAGCAGGACTTAGCAGCCTCTATATTCCAGGCCGTTGTTAACCAGACTATTTCAGGTCTTGCATGTGGTAAACCTATACGAGGTAACGTTGCTTTCTTAGGTGGTCCTCTTCACTTCCTTTCAGAATTAAAACAGGCATTCATCCGTACATTAAGCCTTACTCCTGAACAGACTATTGCACCAGAACATTCACATCTTTTTGCTGCTGTTGGTTCAGCCATGAACTACGACAAAAACGTATGCGTTGATGTATCTGACATAATTAAACGTCTTCAGGGTAAGATAAAGCTTGACTTTGAAGTTGAACGTATGGAACCACTTTTTGCAGACCAGCTTGCTTATAACGACTTTATCAAAAGACATAGTGTCCATCATGTTAAAACTGCGGACATATCCTCTTATGAAGGTAACTGTTATCTGGGTATTGATGCTGGTTCTACTACAACCAAGGTAGCACTTGTAGATGAAGATGGTAATCTTCTTTATTCATTCTACTCAAGCAACAACGGTTCTCCGCTTGCTACTACGATAAAGGCAATAAAAGAAATATATTCGCAGCTTCCACCTAAAGCCAGAATCGTACAGGCATGCTCTACAGGTTACGGTGAAGCCCTTATTAAGTCGGCTCTCATGCTGGATGAAGGAGAAGTTGAGACAGTATCACATTTCTATGCTGCTGCATTTTTTGATCCTGATGTTGACTGTATCATAGATATTGGTGGTCAGGATATGAAATGTATTAAAATCAAGAATCAGACAGTTGATTCTGTACAGCTTAATGAAGCATGTTCATCAGGCTGTGGTTCATTTATCGAAACATTTGCCAAGTCACTAAACTATTCTGTACAGGATTTCGCAAAGGCTGCTCTTTTTGCAAAGCATCCTATTGACCTTGGTACAAGATGTACTGTATTCATGAACTCTAAAGTAAAACAGGCACAAAAAGAAGGGGCTGAGGTATCTGATATATCAGCAGGTCTTGCTTACTCTGTCATCAAAAATGCATTATACAAGGTTATTAAAATAGCTGACCCAGGTGATTTAGGTAAACATATCGTTGTCCAGGGTGGTACATTCTACAACGATGCCGTGCTTAGAAGCTTTGAAAAGATAACAGGTGTTAATGCCATAAGACCTGATATCGCAGGCATAATGGGGGCTTTTGGTGCAGCACTTATTGCAAGAGAACGCTATGATGGTATATCAGAATCATCTATGCTCTCTATTGACAAAATAAACAGTCTTACTTACGAAACTACTCTTACAAGATGTAAAGGATGTACTAACAGCTGTCATTTAACTATTAACAAATTCTCTGGTGGACGTTCCTTTATAACTGGTAACAGATGCGAGCGTGGACTTGGAAAGGAACGTAATAAAGAAAAGGTTCCTAATCTTTTTGATTATAAGTTCCACAGACTTTTTGACTATGAACCTTTATCAGCTGATCTGGCTGTAAGAGGTGTTGTAGGTATACCAAGGGTACTTAACATGTATGAAAATTATCCTTTCTGGTTCACCTTCTTTACAAAGCTTGGTTATAAGGTTGTTCTTTCACCACAGTCAACAAGAAAGATATATGAGCTAGGCATAGAATCCATTCCATCAGAATCAGAATGTTATCCTGCTAAGCTTGCTCATGGTCATATAAGCTGGCTTATAAAGAAAGGTGTTAAATTCATCTTTTATCCTTGCGTTCCATATGAACACAAAGAAATAGATGGTACTAACAACCACTACAACTGTCCTATTGTTACTTCTTATGCTGAAAATATTAAGAACAATGTTGAAGAACTCAAAACTGAAAATATAGATTTCAGAAACCCTTTTATTTCTTTTGAAAACGAAGCAATCCTGGCTAAAAGATTGCATGAAGAGTTCCCTGATATCCCATCGGGTGAAATAAAAGCTGCTGTTTTGGATGCATGGAAAGAGCTTATGCAGTCCAGAGAGGACATGCATAAAAAGGGTGAAGAAGTCATCAAGTATTTAAAGGATACTGGTAAACGTGGTATCGTTCTTGCAGGAAGACCATATCATATTGACCCTGAAATCAACCATGGTATACCTGAACTTATAAACTCATATGATATTGCCGTATTAACAGAAGACAGTGTTTCACATCTTGGAAATGTTGAACGTCCTCTTATCGTTATGGATCAGTGGATGTATCATTCAAGATTATATGCTGCAGCAAGTTTTGTTAAGACACAGGACAACCTTGATCTTATACAGCTTAACTCTTTTGGCTGTGGACTTGATGCCGTAACAACAGATGCTGTAAATGATATATTAACTAAATCAGGTAAAATATATACAGTATTAAAAATAGATGAAGTTAACAACCTTGGAGCTGCACGTATACGTATAAGATCTCTCATCGCTGCACTTAAAGTAAGAGATAAGAAGAATTATAAACGCACTCTTGTTTCATCTGCATACAACCGTGTTGAATTCACACCTGAGATGAGAAAGAACTACACTATTCTATGTCCTCAGATGTCACCTATACATTTTGACTTATTAGAGCCAGCACTCAATTCATGTGGCTATAATTTCGAGGTCCTTGATAACGATAACAAATCATCAGTTGATATGGGGCTTAAATATGTAAATAATGATGCCTGCTATCCTTCCCTAATGGTTGTCGGCCAGATTATGAATGCTGTCCTTTCGGGTAAATACGATCTTTCAAAAACAGCAATCATTATTACACAGACTGGTGGTGGATGCCGTGCCTCTAACTACATTGGATTCATCAGACGTGCTCTTGAGAAAGCCAACTTAGGATATATACCTGTAATATCTCTTAGTGCACAGGGACTTGAAACTAACTCTGGTTTTAAGTATGACCTTAAGATGCTTAAAAAAGCTATGATGGCGATTGAGTATGGCGATATATTCATGAATGTTGTATACAGAACAAGACCTTATGAAAAGGTTCCTGGCTCTGTTAACGCTCTACATGAACACTGGAAGGAAATATGTATTAAACAGATTACACAGGACAAGGTAAAAATGAAAGACTTTAACAATAACCTCCGTGCTATCGTTAAAGACTTTGATAACATTGAGTTACTTGATATAAAGAAACCAAGAGTTGGTGTTGTTGGTGAGATTCTTGTTAAGTTTCTTCCTGCAGCCAACAACTATCTTGTTGATCTGCTTGAATCAGAAGGTGCAGAGGCAGTTGTTCCTGATCTTATGGGATTTCTTCTCTACTGTGCAGAAAATGCTAACTTTAAGCATAAATACCTTGGTACATCTGGAAAATCTGCATTTATTAATAATACAGTCATAAAGATTCTTGAATGGTTCAGAAAGGCTGGTAACCAGGCACTTGCAGAAAGTAAACGTTTTGATGCACCTTCATCCATAAAGGATACTGCTGCACTTGCAAAGGATCTTGTATCACTTGGAAACCAGACTGGCGAGGGATGGCTTCTTACTGGAGAAATGATTGAGCTTATACATAATGGTGCCGGCAATATCGTATGCTGCCAGCCATTTGCATGTCTGCCTAACCATATAGTAGGTAAAGGTGTTATAAAAGAATTACGTGCTGCTTTCCCTGAGGCTAATATTATTGCGGTTGATTATGACCCAGGTGCTTCAGAAGTTAACCAGCTCAACAGAATCAAACTTATGCTTGCTACTGCTAACAAGAATATTAACAAATAAGTTTTTGACTTATCATAAAAAAGTTGTATAATAATAAAAGAATATTCGGAGGATAAGCATATGAACTTTTTATTATTTTTAGGACCTATTATAGGTGTTGCAATTTCAATATTTGCCGTTGTTGTTATCATTTCAGTTATCGGCGCAGTTGCTGGATCTGAAGAAGATATTGATGAGTAAATAAACAAATATTGATACAAAAAATCCGCATCCTGATTATTTCATGACGAAATAATACAGGATGCGGATTTTTTCATATGTTATTATTTTTATATATTTTCAATCTGCCAGTCTATTGGTGTGACTCCATGATTTTCAAGAAACTCGTTACATTTGCTGAAATGTCTGCATCCAAAAAAACCTCTGTTAGCCGATAGTGGACTTGGATGTGCACTTGTTAATATAAGATGCTTAGGATTCGTAAGCATAGGAATTTTATCCTTTGCTGAATTCCCCCATAACATATAAACTATTGGTCTGTCCTGTGCATTAACAGCGTTGATAACTGCATCTGTAAACTGCTCCCAGCCTCTTCCCTTATGTGAAAATGCTGCATGTGCTCTTACCGTAAGTACAGTATTCAACATAAGTACTCCCTGGTCAGCCCACTTTTTAAGGAAACCATTGTTTGGATAATAGCACCCAATATCAGACTGTAATTCTTTATATATATTCTGTAATGACTTAGGTATAGGATTACCCGGAAGAACTGAAAAGCTAAGACCATGAGCCTGATTCACCTCATGATATGGATCCTGTCCAAGTATAAGCACCTTTACACTTTTAAGTGGTGTAAAATGAAATGCATTGAATATATCATCTGCTGGGGGATATACCACACAACTGTTATATTCTTCCTTTACAAATGTATATAATTTCTTGTAATAATCCTTTCTAAACTCATCACTTAAAGCTTCCTGCCAGTCACCTGTTATCATAGACATAATTATGTTCCTCTTTTCCTCATATACTTCCTGCAGCATGTATTATATGATGTAATGATTATCCATTTTGTGCTGTAACACAATATATTATAATCTCATAGGAATACCCTTATCAGACAAATATTTCTTAAGGTCTTTTATTTCCATCTCTTTATAATGGAATAAAGAGGCTGCAAGGGCTGCATCAGCATTACCCTTTGTAAATGCATCATAAAAATGCTCCATATTACCAGCACCACCAGATGCTATAACAGGAATTGACACATTTGATGCGACTGCACTAGTAAGTTCTATATCATAACCTGCCTTTGTACCATCACAATCCATGCTTGTAAGCAGTATCTCACCAGCACCAAGACTCTCAGCTTTCATAGCCCACTCAACGGCATCCATATGCATATCTACTCTTCCACCATTTTTATATATACTCCAATGCCCATCTTCCTGCTTTTTAGCATCTATCGCTACAACAACGCACTGGCTTCCAAACTTGTCAGCAGCCCGCGAAATAAGTTCTGGATTCATGATTGCAGCTGAATTAACAGATATTTTGTCCGCACCTTCTCTTAAAAGCACCTTGAAATCTTCAACTGTCCTTATTCCACCGCCTACTGTGAATGGTATAAAAACCTTTTCAGCTACGTTTCTTACAAGCTCCACTGTTGTATTTCTTCCATCACTTGATGCTGTTATATCAAGAAATACCAGTTCATCTGCTCCTGATTTATCATACATTGCAGCTACCTCTACAGGATCTCCTGCATCCTTAAGATCAACAAAATTAGTTCCCTTAACAACTCTTCCATCTTTGCAATCAAGACAAGGTATTATTCTTTTAGTAAACATTATGTGTACTCTCCAATCTATAATTCTGCAAAATTCTTAAGTATTCTAAGACCTGTTTCACTACTCTTTTCTGGATGAAACTGGCATGCAAACACATTATCCTTTTCTACAGAAGCATGAATATGAGTTGAATATTCTGTAGATGCAGCCACGATTGCTTCATCATCAGCTTTAAGATAATATGAATGGACAAAATAAACATAAGGATTATCTGAAAGTCCCTTAAAAAGTTTTGCACCCGGCTTAACTTCCAATGAATTCCATCCCATATGTGGAATCTTTATTCCTTTAGCTGCTGGTATTTTTAATATTTTACCAGGCAGAATATTAAGGCCTTCTGCTCCTGGTGTTTCTTCACTTTCCTTGAACAAAAGCTGCAATCCAAGACATATACCAAGAAATGGTGTCTTATTATCAACAACCTTTTTTATCGTATCTACAAGTCCGAAACGATCAAGATTATTCATTGCATCTCCAAATGAACCCACTCCTGGTAGAATAACCTTATCTGCCTGTAATATTTCGCTCGAATCCCTTGATACAACAACTTCTTCACCAAGCGATATAAGAGCCTTTTCAACGCTCTTTAAGTTACCTGCGTCATAATCGATTATTGCTATCATATATTTTCATCTCCATTCATTACTTCATTTTTTGAGTAATTCAGCTATTTATAGCTTTTGGAGTCATTCCATCTCATTACTCTTTATTATGTTTAATTACATCTCATACCAGCATATATTTAGTAAATAATTAGTACGTGATTTTTTATACTAATTATCATTTATCGAGCTTGCAAGCGAGTTAATCTCTACAAGTTGCTGCTCACTCGGTCTCACACTTACATAGTTATTCATGGTGGTAGTTATGTTCCCATGCCCTAAAATATACTGTAGTGTTTTTGGTGGTAATCCCTGCATATTCGTAGCAAATGTATGCCGACATATATGTGGTTCAAATTTTCGTATAGGATTGTCAGGATTTGCATTATTGAATCTCTTGATACAATTTTGCAAGTATTCTTCGACATGTGATCTAACAATTGTCTTTCTACTTCTTGTTGCCAGAAATACAAATCCTTCATATGCTTTGCCCTTTTCGTCATAGCACACTGGTTCAATATCACCCATAATATAACGATTTTTCAATATTCTCTGAAAACATTCATATACATCATCGGTCATAGGAATATACCTTGTGCCGTTTATGGTTTTCGTCGGTAAGACAACATGCGTATGATTGATGCATTGCAGTTGTTTTTCTACTCGAATTAAATGATTTTCCATATCTATATTATCAAGTGTTAGACCGCATAACTCAGATGCTCTTAACCCAGTCCAAAACAATACATATATCATGTCATAACAATGAGCGCTATGAGCGTCCTTTGAACAAAAATCAAGAAATCGCTGCATATCAGGAATTGGTATTGCTTCCATTTTTTTACTGTCGCTTCTATCGGTAGTAATACGTCTGAATGGATTTTTCACTATGTAATCATAATCAATTGCATATTCAAATGATCTTTTTATTAGACTAATTTGAGACTGGATGCTTGAGCCTCGATGTTTTTTCTTCATATCAGAAAGCCATTCTTCGCAATGTTCCGGTTTAATTTTACCTATTTCCATATGACCAAGTTTATACTGCGCTAATGTTTTTACGGTTGTGCTATACCCAGCCTTAGTATTATGAGCTAGTTCTTTCCTATTATATAGATGGTTAAGATATCTATCTATTACTTCTAGTAATGTCAGTTTAGCCCCATCTATGTCGATATTATTTTCTAACTGTACTTTTAATTCTGCCTCCTTTTCACGTAAACTTTTACCTGAACGTTTACCTTTTGGTAATTGATCCGTAGGTTCGAGTCTATAGGAACTTACCACCCTTTCCTTTCCAAGAGCATCTTTATAATGATACTCATACCTTTTCGTTTTTGGGTTATAGTATTCATCCGCCCTCAACGTTTTTCTTGTCGGTTTGTTCTTTTCAGATGTAGTTTTATTTGCCATATTCTCAGCCCTCCATTAAAAAGTGCCTCGAATGAATACTAAATAATAATATCACATTCAGGGCACCTTGTCGATATTTTATATCTGCTCTACTTTGCTTATAAATTCTTCAAATGATTGTCTTTTTATCTTTATAACACGACCAACCATTAAATGATATTTACAATCATAATCTTCACGGATTATATCCCTTAATCTATGCTGACCTATACCAAATAAATCTGATGTCTCCTTTATAGATAATAAAAGTTTATCTTTCATACAATCACCTCCATTCTTGAGGTAATCATAATCTTTTTACCAGTAACCTACGTACGGAAAAATTAAGAGGGAATGCTATTCACACGCCCTCTTAACCAATACTGATACTACTCTACTTTGTTCGCCTTGTTATACTGTGCTGTGCTAATTCCAAGAATAACTCCAAGGAATGTGTCAACAGCTGTAATCGTACCAACAACCTGCTCACCATATGGGAGTCCCCAAATACCTGCAAGAGCAAAATATAAAGTACCAGCCGCTGGAAGCAAATACATTGCAATCCATTTCAGTGTGTTGTAAGTCTTGTCATTAAGTTTCATCATGTTCATCGTGTTCATCCTCCTTATTTTGAATAAATTTATGTATTGGAAGTTTATCGACCTCCTGCATAATTCTTTTAGCAGAGCCGTTACCTCCCAATTTTTCATATGGTTCAAAAAGATATACTTTCAAATTTTCATATTCTTCCTGGGTAATACACCCTCTCTCGATGTATAACATACCGAGATACACAATCCTATCGTGTGCTAATCCAATAAGCATCTCTGTCTTTACATCTTTATTTTCTGTTCGTTTTGATAAATACGCCCATAATCCAGAAGACGCAAGTACCGAACTAAAAATTGTAATTATGATTTGAAACCAAGGTTCCATAATTCCTCCTTTTTATGCGGCTAATGAAGATGCATCAGACACGATAAGTTTTCTACTAATTACCGAAATCTTCTTATTAAATAATTCTTCATACAGCTGTATTAGATTTTTTCTTTGTTGCTTTGATAGAAGTTTATAGTGTGCTCCCATCCAACCACGAAACATATTTTCAATACTCTCGTATTCTATTTCACCATTTATTACTTTTAGTGAAAGTTTCTTGAGTTTTCTACGCATTGTAGTAACTCTTTTAGGATTAATTCTCTTAATAACCTTTCCATCTTTTGTTAATGTATATTTTATTTGAAGAAATTTATATGTACTTGAAATTTTAACAATATGAGTTTTCTTCCTATTGATATGAATTCCATATTCTTTCGCAATTTCTATGATACATGATAGCAAATCTTCAAGTTCTTCTTTACTTGGATTCATGATATACCAATCATCCATATATCGTCCGTAAAATTTCTGTTGTCGGACATATTTCACATATGTATCAATCCTATGAGGATAATATATTCCAATTACCTGTGATAGCTGGTCTCCAATATTTACAGATTTAGCCATCCACTTCTCACCAGTTAATTTTTCAGACGGTATATGCCGATATTCAAGCTTGTTAAATAAATCTGAATAGCAATTTTCATATTCTTCGTCAGACATATACGACACATCGACTTTGAATCCATCAAATATCAATGTTAAAAGCCAATCGATAAATTTATCATCGTCAAATAACTTAAGAAGTTCTTGTTTTGCAATTTCGTGAATTATATTGTCATAAAATTTTGAGAAGTCTCCAAATAAAATCCATCCGTCATTTTCATGCAACTTGTAATACTTGTGTAAATGTATTTCAAATCGCTTTCTCTGCTGAGATATACCTCTCCCTTTAATTGATGCACAATTATCATATATTATGTGCTTTTTAACTTCTGGTAAAAGAATATCATCACATAGAACATGGCGAACAATTCTATCACGGATTTGTATACTTGTAATCGGTCTTACTCGACCTCTTTCGTGTAAAGTAAACTCTTGTGTGAGACCGTTTTTGAGAGTCCTGTTGATAATGTCATCCTGGATTTCAAAAATATAACGCAGAAAGTTCATCATAAACTTCTGTGTGGTTTCTTTCCATTTGCTACTTTTTACAGAGGTCTTATAAGCCCGATACAAATTATTGGCATCGCATACAATTTCCTCATAATTCATATACTATTCACCGTTATAACAATACTTACCGTAGTAAATTGTTTCAGGCTTTGCTATTTATCCTGTTTATAAGGAACGGTATGATATCTCCTTCTTCATTGGTTAAGTGAAGAATCCGGACGAACCCCATTAGAGTTCGAAGCGTTGTTGTAGTTCGTATTGCCATTGTTGTACACATTAGCGAAATTAGCCGCAGAAACGACGCATAATTAGACATCACCCTTACATCTGAAATATGATTCCATCTTCTTGTCACGCTGACGCCACTTCTTTATCAATCCGATTTCTCGGTCGATAGCTTTAACATATGGACTGTAGAGATTTAAGTCTACTTCAAATATCTCTGCAATCCGTTGCAGTTCCTTAAGAAGCTGCTCACAATTGACTATAGCGGTGTTTTGATAATCTCTTCTCATTTCACACTCGTGAAGATTCGTTGGATAAATCGTGTTGGCTGCCCGGACATTATTCGTAATCAGTGCTGCTAGTTGATCTACTCTGTTTTTAAAATTTTGCATCATAAAACGATACTTAGAAAAGTTCTCTCTATCATCTTTTCCGTATGCATAGCGAAGTCTTACATAATCATCTACACTTTTAACACCGAATCCATGTTGCATAAAATCTATCAGCATATCATGTAATTCAATTGAATATGTGATAGCTTCAAATTTTGATTCTGTACGATCACTAACTAAAACACTCATTATTCATAATCTTTCCCTGTAATTTCCTTATACTCTTCTGCGGTAATCCAGCGACCAACTGCTAAGCGTACTCTACGCTCATCCCAGAGCTTATCATCATAATAGTCTTTAACCTTTTTAAAGTTTTTACTATGTTCCATATTGTTATTCCTCTCTTTCTAATTTACAGTTCTACATCCTGCATCATAGCTAAGAAGTCAATATTAGAAGACATTTTAGCCATAGCCAGTTCAGTAGCTGAGAACTGACGTAATACAAACCAGTATTCGCCATTCATCTCAGTAATCTGGACAAGATCCATATTTTCCATAACCATTTCATCTTCAGAAGTTTTTACTGTTACTTCTGATAATTTTCCATCAAACATATCCGCTGTAAGCTTAGACGCTGAAATATAGTTATCACCATTTTTTCTAAGATTTTCAATGATAGTGCCATCAGACAGCACCATAGTATAAATTAAATCTTCCATATACTTATCCTTTCCTATAGATTACCCCGCCCACAAGGGGCGGAGATTTTTACTTAACCAATGATTCCATACGGACGAACCCCAAAAGAGTTCGAAGCGAGGCCGCAGCGCGCATCGCCATAGTAGTACACAATAGCGAAATGAGCCGCAGAAACGACGTCCTGTAGCCAATATGTTTCTCTTATCTTAATCATTCTTGGGTTAAGGCGCATAAGTGCAAGCTGTGAATTGCAAACACTGTATTTTGTAGGGATTGTTATCCCATCATTTGCAGGCTCGAAATAATGTGTACCATATACCATAACCTCTCGCATAAGTGCAACAGTCTCATCGAACCATGCTCCCCCAGATGGCTTTCCATTTGCAACTGCATTTACAAGATAAGTTCTATGAGTAAGAAGCATATCTCCAAATGCAGCTTTAAATTTCGCTTTTGCATTATCCAATCCTGTTTTATACATTACAGAGCCTACATATCCACCCTCTGTAGTATTAGTCGCATTCATCTGACCATTATAAAGTGATGATGCCGGAACAATAACAAGATGATGCTTTGTGAAATCTGTATCACCACATCTAAGGAAGTAATCCATATCTGCAATAACCCAGGTCACACCGCCGATTACCCAGTAATCTCCAATAAACAGGTCATCAAAAGTTCCATTTTGAATTGCTGCCTTCTGGGCTGCTGTAACTGATGAGCCAAGGTTCTTTCCTCTATATACATTGCGATGATTAATCGCTGATACAAGCCCAGCAAACTCTACTGCCGCATTTGCTGCTGTCATTTTCTTTGTTCCGCCAATACCATCTTTAATAATTACATCTCCACTATCAAATCTGGTTGCTGCGGAATAATCCGTTACTTTAGGCATTTTCTTTAATCCTCCTTAAAATAAAAAAGAGCCTTAGATTTCTCTAAAGCCCTTTGTAGTCACTGTCTAACAGTGCATGGTCTGTTACATATCCTAATCTGCTAATAACACTTCTTATAAAGGTATCTAAATGAGATACCTGCTGTCGTAAGGATACAACTTCGCTCTCATCAGCAAATATTATACGTCCCTGTATTTCTCTTCCGCTTGAATCGCAGATATTCTGTCCAGATGAGTCATAAATCGGTTGTAATACAGAATGTTCATTAGCAAGCTGTAAACCGAATTTACCGACATCTGCTCCAAGAATTTCTTCATATGCTGCCTGCGCTAAAGATGCTGAATTTGCTGCCGCTGTTTCAGATTTCTTAGCATTTGCTGCTGATGCTGCTGCATTTGAAGCCGATGATGCCGATGCATTCTTCGATGAAGCAGCTGAATCAGCATAGCTTTTTGCATTCGCCGCACTCGTACTAGCTGCACTTGCAGAGTTAGCCGCACCTGAAGCTGATGATGCCGCGGCGTTTGCTCTTGAATTTGCTGTGCTAGCATATCCAGATGCCTGGCTAGCAGAGCTTGCTGCTTTTGCTGCTGCATCAACTGCCTGTTCTGCATATTGCTTAGCAGTGAGGTATTCCGTTGTTGACCTTATGCTCTGTTCCTGTACAGGGTTGAAATCAATCTGCACGGCAATAGACCCACTGGATACAATCTTGTTATTTAACTCAATCTCTACAATAGGATTTATTTCTCCTGCCAGTGCGGTCATTTGCTTTGTAACTTCAAAGTAAACCGTATGCATAGCAGAATCCCACCCTAATGCAGGATTATATACAAAATTACCGTCAACCTTACCACATCTTATATTAACTGTTGCGCCAGTAGGTATCGTATATTCAAGTCCGTCATTATATAATTTTACCGCAATAATCGGCAATCCCTGATCATACTGCACAAGATGAACCGGACGTACAATCTGACGAGCTGTCATGTCTGCATACGTATAATGCACAACTCTGTTTGAGTCTGGTGTATATACACCCATTTTTAATCACCCCCTAAATCAACGCCAGTCATCATTGATAAAAATTCTACATCAGAACGAAGTTGTTCCTGTTCGGAATTATCTTGTACAACATCTTCACCTTCATCCGGTTTAGATACTTCATTGCTCGCCTCGATTAATACGAGGTCCTTATCTTTTACTTCTGTGGCATTTTCTTCCATAAAACCTCCTAATAATCGTACCAACCCGCTTTTACTAAAACACCTCTCTCAAATTGTAAATATGCGTTATTACTCCAATTTGAAGCGGTTCCATCGCTATTCATTCCACCTACTTGAACAAATCTCATTGTTCCTGTTATTCCACTACCATTTTCCCAAGATACATTCTTAAGTTTGTAGTAATGCATATCAACATCACACCCCAAGTTTATGGTATCTGCATTGTATGTCACAGTGTTTGAGGTATAACCGTTTCGCTCATATAAAAGCTTAACAAGGTAACTCTGACCACTCTTAGGCTGTGCCGCCCATGTCATGTAATCGCCATTTTCATCAAGGTCAAATACCAATCCTCTACGATTGTCATTGCCTGTCCAACTATTTGTACCTATTTCTCCTATGTACTCATTGGAATATTTATAATGAGATGCCCCAGCATTAATATTGGCTTCTTTACTACCAGATTTACAATTAACCTGTTTAGCAGTTATATCCAAAGCATTTACATATGTTGTTGTAACTGTATCCTTAGTGATTTTGGTCACATTAGCCTTTGTCTGATACCCTTTCTTTTCAACATCCGGCATAGTTGTATATTTACTATCATTCGTAAGTTCTGATACTTTAGTTGGAATAGACGGAGCGTCTGAAATATTTTCATAAGAAATCTGAACATCTTCTGACAATGTTATTCCGTCCCTATCAAGTCGAATAAGAACTTTTCCATATGAATCTTTTATAAGTGCCGTACCATTTGAGTTGTTCTTTCCACCAAGAATTAAAGTGCCACCGTTTATACGATTTGCACTCATCGTCCCAGTTTTAACGAAATCTGCTACAATCTGACCATCCTGTGTCATAGCTAAAGCAAATGGACCATTATATCCTGTTGAAGAATATCCCAATCCACCTTTATTCCAACGCCATACCTTCTTCGCAGTAGCAATATCATCTGTATCCATAATAAGAATTTCATCAGGATATTTTCCACCGGTGCTGCTGTGCATAATCACATAACCGCCAAGACCTCCACTAATCAATTGCGTAGCATTCTCAATAGCCTGTTGCATAAATGTTTTAGTAATGGTATCAGAGATTGCCTGCTTTTGGTCAGAAATCGTCGATGCAAGATTTGTCCTTGATTCTCCAAGTTCAATCGACACGTACTTATTACTTATGGCATCATATATAGTTTTTATGCACTTTGCCGTGGCGCTAACATTTAACTCCGGGAACTCAACGCTTACAGTGTCGCAAAGATGTACATCCTCCAAAAGCGCATATTTAGCATACTCCGTAGATTGTGACAATTGTACAAATGATACAGTCAATGATACAGCTGGTACTCCTATGTTGTTTGCTTTCATATAAGAATTAGCTCTTGCTCTGAGCTGCTCTTGATTTGGTTTTTCCTGCCATTCCTGCGATAAATCCAATGGATAAATCCTTGTAAAATTATATGTGCCAGAGGCTTTTACAATCTTCTCATCCAGCTGCACAAGACCTTCCTGCTCCGAATACCAGAATGGATAAACACCTGTATAGACAGAACTGCAATTCTCTTCCTGCTTCAAATCAGTAAGATTCTTACCATATCTAATGCTAACACCTCTATCCGCGCCTCTTTTATTCCAAAGCTTTACGTTGAACTTATCGAATTCATACTCTCCTCCATACACATCAAGGATTGAACCGTCAACGCCTCCAAGAAGTGAACGCATACTCGATGGTTTGAGAACTGTCATATTTGCAGTTGTAGTTTTATCTGTTGAAAATGAAAAAGGACAATCAACCGCTGATGCGGATTTCATATTAATAAATGCATTTTGAACTGTGTCGGCTGCAAATGCTGATACTGGGTATCCAGACATATCGTAACTTATATGTTCTGCATTTATTGTAACAATTCCATTGATTGGCTTTGTGATTGCATAGATTCGGAATGGTTGTGGGTCAGAATAAGGATTTGGCTTTGCCATAATGATACGCCTAAGCTGTAATTCCTTATATCTGATACCTGTAACCGGATATTCAATTTCAAGTTCGAACTCTCCATTTCTTTCTTCAGTAACTTCGCAAGTAATGGCGTCACTTAATGTGCCTAATCCATTCGTTGTGAATGATGTTTCTGTAGACTCATGAAGAGTAATCATAGTGTCCACCATTTAGGTATCACCTCCACACTTGTTATTCCACCAGAAAAAGAAATTTCGTTTTCGCCTTTTATAAGCTTCGGAAATCCGTTGCTCAACGTTACAAGTGAATTGCAATTTGTAGTACCTTTATAAGCATCCTGTAATTCACTATCGATTGTCAGATACGAGCTAATGTTCGAAATAGTGATAACATAGTCACCAATTCTCAGATTACCCTTTCCAGAACCGTTCACTTTTATAATAGGAAGCGATTTGAATCCTGTGGGATTTCTTAATTTGCTCGTTGCTCTAACAATTACTGGAATATCTCCAGATTTAAGAAAACGCTGAGGTTTACAATCAAATGCGACTGTAATACGCCCAGCGTGCTGTAATATGTTTTCAATTGTTCCGCCACTCTTATAAGCAGCAAGTCGATAATATTCCGGCTCATATGAATCTTCCAACTTAGCATATCCAGACGCAGAGTTAAGCCACTCCGAAATAAAATTTGCCATCATTGTAAAATCCTTATTTTCAGCACCAATAGCTATGTTATAACTTCTTGATGCATTTTTATACGACCCTTTATCGACATAAATATCCCCGTTTCTTCCAGGAATATGTGTAACTTCATAGTCCTTTTCCGGAGTTTCATATCCAGGCGGATGCTCCACTTGGATAGCGAATTCTTCCGATGAAATACCATTGTAAATAATTACGCCCATGAAGCATCCCTCCTTTCAACTTGTCTCTGAATAATGTTTGATACTTCTTCTGCAATCTCTTTAGGATTACTTCCCGTGATATTAAATGTATTTTCGAATGAATTTCCGCCGTTGAAGTTTCCAACAGCATCTGAAATCTTATCTAACACACTGGAATTATCAGTTGCTTTGCTTCTTACTTCATTAATACGATTACCGGTTCTATTGGCAATGTCTAATGAACCAGATAACGAATACCCGTCAACACTCTTCATCATACTAAACAACTGATTAGCACCATTTTGAATATTTGACAGATCCATTACCGGTCTTATAGTAGGCTCTGTGTCTATATCGGAACTAACCAAATCTGCAATAGTTGAAAGTGTATCGGACATTGCGCCAACAGCACCTTTTCCCATATCAACCGTAGCGTCAGATACTTTTCCAGCATAAGCCTTCACACCATTAATAAATCCCTCATCAGTATATCTACCAATTTCAGCAAATACTCTTGATGGTGAATGAATGCCAAGAAAATTCTTTACACCATTCACAGCACTCTTAGCCGCATTAATCGCTGAATTAGCCAAATCAGAGGCTTTATCTGTAATACCACTGATAAGTCCACCTATAATATGCTTTCCCACATCTTTGAAGTCATTTATTTTATCTTGAATGACCTGCTTGGCATTTGATATCAAATCACGTACAGTTTCCTTAAGATTTGATAATTTCTCCTTGATACCACTGATAAGTCCAGAATTCATTATCTTGGAACCGACTTCTTTGATATCAACAACTCCACCAGTAAGTACAAGAACCGCTGCGCGAATTAATGCTTTAAACAAATTTCGTATATCATTTGCTAATCGCTCGGAGTTATTATCGATAGCACTAATAATGCCTTCGATGAAACTCAAGAGCAAATTAACACCAGACTGAATCACATCTGGTAATTTTTGAGCGATTCCATCGATGAAATTAAGTACAATATCGATAGCAGTTTGAACCACCATTCCGATGTTATTTGCAATTCCCTGTAGACATGCAATCAGAATATCGAACACAGCCTGTACAATTTCTGGCGTATGCTCAGCCAAAGTTTGAAGAGTTGTAACCAACAATGTTACGAGAACTTCGACTAGTTGTGGCACCACATTTGATATCGCTGCCAGACAAGCAGTAATAATAACGACCAACGACTCTAAAATTTGTGGTGCTGCTCCTGCTAATGCAACGCAGAACTGAGCAATTCCCTCTGCCAATTTGACTAATACTGCCGGAATCAAATCTGCCACGCTTGTAATAATGACTGCTAATGCTGCTACAAGTGCTGTCGCTCCTGCTGTTCCAGCTGCTGCTATTGCAGTAAGTCCAATAGCAAGTGCCTGTAGTCCAAGTCCAGCAGCTAATAAACCTGCTCCTGTCGCAGCAACCCCGACACCTATAAGCGTAAATGCCCCTGCTAATGCTAAAATACTTGGAATAATCGGTGATAATACAGCGCCAGCTACACCTATAATTGCAAATGCTCCTGCTAAAGAAACCAAACCTTTGGCTATTGCTTCCCAGCTCATAGCGCCAAGTATACTCAGAACTGGTGCCAACACAGCTAAAGATGCACTTGCAATGAGTAATGCTGCTGAACCAGCTAATGTTCCGTTCATAAGATTTAACGCTATCGATAGTTCCGCTAACGCTCCCCCCATAGTAACAAGCCCTTTGGCAATCTCTTCCCATGTGAAATTACCCATCGAGCTTAAAACATTTGATAAGATTGTAAGTGCACTGGCAACTGCGATGAGACCAACACCGGTTGACACCATATTTTTAGGCATTAAATTGACAGCTAATGTAATCTCTGCTAATGCTCCTGCCATAACAGTCAGTCCCCTGCCGATTTCATCCCACTGCATAGAACCGAAATCTTGTACTGCCGATGCCATAATTTTCATAGCCCCTGCAATAGCAATTAACGCAACTCCAGTAGATACAACATGCTTAGCATTTCCTGTAAGGTTTGTAAATGCTGCAATCTCTGTAAGTAATATACCAATACTTGTTAGACCTTTTCCAATCTCACTCCACTGCATAGAACCGAAATCTTTGCAAGCAGATGCTAATACTTTTATAGCAGCTGACAGCACAAGAATTCCCGTTGCTGTTGATACTGCTTTTCCACTAAATTTAGCCGTGTTCAAGAATAAAGCTATTTCTGCCATCAGAACACCTACTCCAGTAAGTCCCTTAGCAAGTTCGCTCCAACTAAGTTGCGATATATCTTTACAGGCAGATGCTAATATCTTAACAGCTGTCGCCAGGAATATAAGATTGAACGCTCCTTTTGCAATTGTCTTTTCATCTTTTGAAATAACTTTTGCAACTCCTGCCAATACGCCAGAAATTACTGTAATACCGGTAAGTCCTTTCGCTATCTCGTTCCAACTCAAAGACGCAATCTTTTTCAATGCTGATGCAAGAATTAACACTGAAACTGATAATCCCAACATAATTGTAGCCGTCTTTCCTGCATTCTTAAGATCTCCACTTATCTTTGTAAAGATAGCCATAGATGTCATAAGTTCCGCAAATAATCCTGTTAATGCTGTAATAGCTGATGCTAATTTTGCAGAGTCAATAAGCGAAAGCACCACAATCGCGCCTGTAAGAATTGCAATTGCACTGGCAATCTTAATCAAAGTTCCTGCTTTCAATTGTGTCTGATATGCTTCAAAGCAACCTCTAACGCTATCAAGAATTCCCTTAATTTGGTCTGTTAGTTTCGTAACATCGCTTACTGCATCTGTGATTCCTTTAAGGAACTTATTAATTCCAACCGCAATTCCGGCTAATGAAATTCCACTGAGAACATCAAACACACTTGAGAAATTGACGTCACTGATATCTTCTACAAATCCGCTAGCAAGAGTTTTCATCGCTTTTGCAATACCAGTTCCAATAGTCTTTACACCATCCCATAATGCCTGGAGTGCTTGTAAAAACTTAGAGTTTTCGAGTGCTTTACCCATTGCACCAATTGCAATTTCAACACCACTTCGCATTCCATCAGCAGCTTCTCCAACTTCTGACATTCTTGTATGTACTCTTTCCAGAACAGAATGAATAACTGCAAATCCACCAGTGTCATACTTCTGCTTTATAGAATTTGCGAATCTTGTGACCGCATCAACAGCTTTGTCAATTAAATCTGTTGCTACTGCCACACCTGTTTTTATATATTTAATCACGGTCTGTATAGCGACATTGAATATATCTGTTTTCTTGATAGTTTCATCAAGTTTCACAAGCCAATCTCCGAAGCGTGCCGTTACCGATAAAATAGAACTAGCTAAGTCACCAGTCCCTCCTAATAGAGAGCCTACTCCTTTTGCAACTGCTACGAATGCTTGTTTAACGATGTCAATTACTGCAAACAAACCTTTGAATGTTCTTTTCAAATTTTCCGAATTTGTATCGCTGAGTTTCAGATGCGCCGTCAGATTTCTTAACGCATCTGTAATGTTGTACAGTTGTTGCGCCGTCATTGGTGGGAAGATTTCGCGGAATGCTTCTTTCACAGGCTTAATAATACTAAGCACTCCCTCAAAAGCATTTCTAGCTGCTTCTATAAGTGCTGTTCTTCCTCCCAAATCTTTCCAGCCCTGCAACATACTATTTCTGGCATCCGCCGATGAATTTATAATTGCGCTGAATGTATCACTCATCTCTGTGAGTAATTCTTTCGCTTCTTCAAAGTCACCAACGATAATTTCCCAACTCTGGGTCCAGCCAGACTGTGCAGCTTCCTTTAATGTGTCAAATAACTGGGAAAATGTCTTTACTTTTGTAGCGGCATCATTAGCAGTCTGACCCATTTTGATTATTGATGCTATCTGCTCTTCTGAGTAACCCATAGTTCTGAGCTGCTCCTCGTTCAAGTCACCTGTAAACTTAGATAATGTCTCGGTTAAGATGTCAGATGTCAACCAGCCTTTCTGTAAAGTTTCTCTGAATGACCCTTCATCTTTAATCATGTCATCAATAGCTATTCCATGCACTCTTGCTGTTTCTTTTAAAGCATCCTGGAATACCTGACCACCCATACCGGCATTTACAACAGAGTTCCAGTCTTGTAATTTTACTGTTCCTGCTGCTAATGCCTGTGATAACTGATACATTGCTGTACTTGCCTGCTGTGAATTTGAACCTGATACAGCGGCAAGGTTGGCAATACCTTTAATTGCAGAAACAGAGGTATCCAAATCAACACCCGCCGCTGTAAAGATACCAATATTACGTGTCATCTCCGTAAAATTATAAATGGTCATATCTGCATAGTGGTTTAACTCATCTAATGCATTATTAACCTGGTCAAGGGTGGTTCCCTTTGATGAAGTATTTGCTAAGATTGTCTGAACTGCATTAATCTGCGTTTCATATTCTTGAAATCCTGTTTTGATTGGATCAATAGTTAATGCCGATACAATACTTTTACCTGCATTTACTGCCGAATTTGTAATATTTGCCAATGCCGTAATTGCCATTACTTCTAATGCTGAAAATTTAGCATTAACAGTTTCAACGGCATTCGATAATCCGGAAAGATTTATCTTACCAGAGGCTTTTTCAACACTTTCAAGTCCTTTTGTTGCTCCATCCATATTCAAGCTCTTTTTAAGTTTGTCTATAGAAGATAAGCTTGTCTGAATATTGTTTTCAAACTGCTTATTATCAAATCGCATTTCGACGACTCTTTGATCAACAGTTGTACTCATAGACTTGTAACCTCCTTCCACGCCGATTTGACAATTTCGTCAAAAATAGGCTGAATAGCAGGATTGATATAATCTCGACCCTGTACCCAGCCTCCGTTACGAGTTCCATGTCCATACTGCAAGATAATTGCGATTGGAACTCCATTTTGAATATTTGTGTTATAAAAACTAATAGACACTGAATCCTTATCCTGCTTGATTTCGTAATTCCACGAATTTGCAGTTTTTCCAGTATCTCTCGGCGTAGCAGACGCAAGGGCTGCCACACCTTGACGACCATACTTATCAAGGTCGCCTATTTGTGCTACTTCTTTCACTCTTTCCAGATATCTGGTAAGCTTGTGGAAGTCGCCCTTTTGTCTGAAACTGATCATATATATTTACCCCTACTTAACTCTAATCTTCGTACCTGCATAAATCAGATCCGGATTACTAATGCCATTAAGACGTACAAGATTGTCAACCGTAGTACCATTAGCAGCGGCGATTTTTGATAACACATCACCAGACTGAATTGTGTAGTATTTCTTTTCTGCTTCACCATTTACAATGCCCTGTACCTCCGAATAACGGTCTCCTAAAACAGCCTTTCTTGTATCACCATTACCGTATTTTCCAGAAAGAACTTCATTTGCCAAATCATTGGCAGAAGCTTCATAAATATGGTTAATGAAACTCTGTACTTCATCGTATCGTGTTCCAAGATTAGCTCTTCTGTCATCTCCATCTCCAAATTCGCCTCTCATAGTTCTTTCAACTAATTCAAGAGTAGAACCATCTGGAGTATTAACTACCGGCTGAGGTGTTGGCTCTGGTGACATATTCTCTCCGTTTATAGCTGCATATGCTCTCCAAGAGTCAGCGTCACCATAAAACTTATCAAGGTCAAGATTTCCGTTATATCCGCTAATCTGACCAACTGAACTGTACTGTCTAATAGCACACGCATAAGCCCCCTCATTCCAAGGTGTCTCCTGGTATCCAGTTGGTGTGTAATCTGGATACTGCGCAATCCATAATCCGTAATCACCAATACCGTCAATTCTTTCCATAGCACTCTTCTGAATATAGACAAGTGGTTTTACACCAGTCTTAGAGAATACATAATCACAGAATCCTTTAACCCAATCGAAATCGTTCTTACCAAATGTTGGATTATCCTGTCCTTCCCAATCAAGACAAAGAATAGCTTCACCGACGCGATTTCCAACAACATCAAGGAAATGGTTTGCCTCTGCAACATAATCGCCTCCCTCGGCATAGTGATAACATCCGACAAGCTTTCCATTTTCTTTTGCCTGCTGATACTGTCTAACAAAATCTTTGCTGACAAATCCAGTACCCTGAGTAGCTTTCATAATTACAAAATCAGCGGCAACAGCAGATAAATCAATACCTTCCTGCCAACCGCTGATATCAATACCATTAAGTCCCATAGTATTTCCTCCTATCCTTTTGAATGAAATCTCTTTCTATTTGCAGCATTTATTGCAGCGTGCTGACGATATAGTTCCTGCTGACTCATTTTCTTTTTAGGTTGATTCTTCTCATTGAATACCCTTATCAAAGTAAGCAATCTGTTCAAATGCCATTTCTGACATTCCATAGGAATATTGAAACTAATCATCCAGTAATAAATAAGTTCCGCTGTAATCTGCTCTCGATTTGTTGTTACTTTCTTTTTTGTTTCAGTGAACCAAGTAGCAGTCATTGGTAACGCAATATACCTGTTCACTTCTTCTATGTTTGCTATTGTTAAATAGTTGTAGTAATCGTCTGGTACATTCTGCGTAATGGTCATACATCGCACATAGTCAATAATTTCCGCAGTGGTTTTCTCTTTTTTATTTATAAAAGGCTTATTCCACTTAGCTTCCCATTTAGCAACTGAAACCAAAGAATGCTCTAACTGTATTTTTTGTTCCTTTGTATGGATGAACTGTTCATTCTTTTCATCCCATAATTCAACTGAAGGTATTACAATATTAAGCATCTGTACACCTCCCAAATGAATTTACTGTGCCGTTCCCGAAACAACTGTTAAATTCTTATTCTCTGCTGCCGACTGTGCTGCGTCATCCTTAATCTGTGGAATGATTGCATTAATGAAATCAGAAGCAGCATTAACATCTCCAGATAAGAATAATCTCTGAAACAGCACGTCATATGCCGGTGATTCTGTGAACGCTTTACTGATTTCTTCCCCTTTTTCAAGTCTTCTTCCATCTGCCGACTTGATGCCGTATGCAGATAAAATAATTTTCTTAAATGAAGCCATAATTTCCGGAACATTCTTAGCATTTACAATTCCCATGAGATACTCTGCGAGACCACCAGGCATACTTACCTCTAACTCCGTAATCTCTGTTTTGCTAAGGTTGAAATAATGGTCTTCTGTTCTTTCTGTTCCATTGAAATCAACATAAGTAATAGTTTCTTTATGCATTTTGAATTTCTCCTTTCAAATAAAAAGCGACGCCAGCCGAACTGAATACGTCACATAGACTGAATATTTAATTAACCTTCTGTTGTCATCATGGAAATGATTTCATCAGGCATTGGAAGTCTTGGCTCAGTTGATCCAGAACTATCTGTTCCATAAAGAATACCTTCCAGCTTCTGAAGCTTTGTGGCATCTACCTTTGTTGAATCGAATGTCATTGTTGCTGTTGCTTTAAGCTTCTTGCCCTTAACAGCCGCAGTAACTTTAACAGGTGTCGCACTGTATTCCCAGGACATAGCCAATGGCTCTGGACTCTCATTTACAGATGAATTTTGTTTCTCTGATGGAGAAGCAAGACAACCCCATACTAAGTGAAGCTTATAGCCATGGTCATTTGACTCTGTATCATTTCCGAGAATAGTCTTATATGCAAGACCGAACTTCTTACGGTTCTGCTGACCTGCATATACTCCCGGTGCAACCTCTACAGAACCATCACATTCTGCAAACTCATCCGGAGCCATGTATGCTTCGATAGTTCCTCCAGCTGTTTCAGCAGACATAAGATTGAGATACTCGATGTTATCTGCATAAATCTTATTTGACTCTGCTCCTCCAGGACTGTCTGTAATAGAACTTACACCATTCCAAGCAACACCCTTTGTGTAGCCATTTGTCTGAAATGGGTAAAGAGCGACTTCACTGACACCAGTTTCAAACAATCGCTCACCTTCATTATCCCATGTAAGTTTTGACATGTTGATTTCCTCCTAATAATAAATTTCATATACTGTATGATTCAAATTATCCTTGGTATAGGCTGTATTGAACCTGCACATTGGTAACTCAGATACTTTGTCTACTATGTCGCTATCCGGATTACTATCTATAACTGTCACCGAATAACGATTTGAAGACAAATAAACCCTGTCATCGGCGTGCCTCTTATCTTTTCCATTAAGGGCATACACAATGGCAGGGTATTTCATACTAACAGATGCTGGCGGCTGAAAATAAGCTCGACATTCTTTTCCTCTCTCTGGGCAATCTAATATGCCGCAAAGAATACTATGCAGTTTAAGTCGTCTGCTCATTATAAACACCTCCAACTGTCAGAATTAATCGTGGATACTGAACTTCTACGCTCGTAATTTTCCACTTAGCTCCCATAAATACGATATATCGCATATTCTGGAAATTCTCATAAGCAAACGGGTCAGCAATAATACTAAACTCATTTGAAATATTAAGGTTATCATTAAGTGATGTTCCAGTTTCGTGCTGAGCCTTACTCCTATTAACATCACCATAATGATTATGCTCTACAATATGGTCTGTCCATACACCGGGAGCTGTTTCTTCTGATACGGAATAACCAATTGCTCCAAAAAATTTACTCATTTTGAAATTTCCTTTCTAAGATTTATCTTAGCCTGCTAAGTCGCCAGTCTGCTGACCCTTAGTATCTGTGACATCTTCCTCAATAGCAATTGCTGAGTAGACTCTTGTAAGAGCTCCAGAGCAGCGTGTCTCAAGAAGTGATTTCTCCTGGTTGAAGTCGATATCGAACTGAGTGAAGTGTGTGATTTCTCCACCCTTTGTTGCTCCGAGAGAATAATCCTGAAGATTTACGACAAGAGCGATAAGCTTCTTTGTCTTTCCATCTGAAGTCTTTCTTGTCTTGTTAGCGAACTGCTCGGCTGTATTGATGCTGCCAACATTTAACGCTGTAGCAAGCTCAGCCTTAGAAGAGTAGATTCTTCTACCGTTCAAATCTCTTGCAAGAAGCATTACATTTGCCATATGCGGTGTGCAGTATAAGTCTGGTGTACCAGTTCCCTTATAGTTCTCTCTTGCATAAAGTAATGTCTGTACCATTGCTTCAGCGTACACATAGTTATCACCGAAGTTTGCTCCTGTATTTGTTCCCTGAAGCTCAGCCTTCATAGTTGTAATATCGAGATCGGTATGAATTGTGTAAAGGTCGTCATCAAGCCAGATTGGTCTGATATGCTCTGGGAAGATTTTATCCTCTGCACCATCATCACGACCGTCACCAATCATAATTGCCTTAGCGAGCTCCTCGTTAAGGCTCATACGATCAATGCTGTACAGATATGCAACATAATCGAAATCAGTGATGTCAACAATGTCATCTCTGTTAAGTGCATTCCTTACATAAATAGTCTGTGGGTCTGTTGTTCTTCTTACAAGATTGAAGTTTCCTGCTAACTTCTTCTGCTTTCCTTTCTGGTAGCCATGAGCTTTAAGAGTGTCAATATTTCTAATATCAGCCTGTGTTGTTCTGATTCTTGACATAGGTGACTTATGTACCTTAGAAATAACAGTGCTAATCCAACCCTGATCATTAGTAATAAGCTCCGGTGCACCAGGTCTTACCTCTGCATACTCTGGGAAGAGCTTAGAAAGGTCTCCTGTTGCAACGCCACTGCTAGTTGCATCGTGCTGAAGTGCATTCTCCTCTGCATACATCTGTAATGCATTCTTAAAAGTACCAACAGTTCTCATCTTTGCTGTCTCAAGGATAGCCACCTGGTCAGCATGAGAAAGTGTGTTATCCTGTGCCTGTGCACCGTTCTCAAATACGTTATGTTTCATCGCCATTTTATCATTTCCTCCTTCATTATCATCTGAGTCGTCATTGTTTTCATTATCTTCCATAATTGTCCCGATAACGGCATATACAGCAGTCTTCTGCTTTTCTGTAAGTGAGTCAAAGACATCTTCTACAGTCTCATCATCTTCGGACTTTTCTTTTTTCTTATCTTCCGAATTCTTAGTTTTCTCTTCGTCATCTGTTTTGTCATCAGAGTGCATAAATACTGTTACGCCCTCATCATAACAAGCGATAATCCCGGAACCATCTTCTCCATGAGCAATTACATCATCAATAAAAGCTCCAGGATTAGCTCCAGCAAGTACAAGACTAACCTCTCTAATTAATCCATGAATTACATCTGAACCTTTCTGCATTAACTGGTTTGCAAAGATTGAAAGTGACTTTACATCGCCATGCTGTACCAGCTCTTTTGCTGTCCTGCCATTATCTGTGTCATTAAATTCGCAATACGCATACACACCATCTTTACGATTTTCAAGATGTGCTAATCCAAGTACATCATTGACATCATCGTGATTGTGATTCCATACTAATGGCACGGTCTGTCCATTCTGTGCTTTAAAAGCATCTTTTTTAATTACACGACCATCACTACAAGTAAGGTCATTTCGTGTGGCATAGCCACCAAAATCATACTTCATTTTGAATTTCTCCTCCTATATCTTGATTTTCATCATCAGTCTGAGTTGCGATTCCAGAATCAGATTGTGATATGTTACTATTTCTCAATTCATCCGCCTTAGGGTCATCAGATGGTTTCCATCCAATTACCTGACGCATTTCATTTGATGATGCTACTTCATTTCTTGTAAACTTGTCTGTTATTTCAGCAATTTCACTGATTGGTACAAGTTTAAATGGGTCTCTAAAGAACTTGATCGATTTGTTCTTTGTACGGGCGGTCTTTGTAAGGAACTTGCGTTTCATTTCATCAACAATCGCTGACAAAATTGGTTCTATTGTCCTATTGTAGTAATTAAGCATTGTCTTCTCGTCAGCTGTTCCATCTAATATGCTCTGAGTGATACCTAACTGGCTATATAGCATACTCGTCAAATATTCAATCTGCTTCATCAGATTATTCTCAACCGAACGATTTAACTGTGTAACATGCTCCGTTCCATCAATATACGCAATTCCATACTTTGAGCCGGATAACTGTTCTTCTATATCTTTCCTTCGAAGTTCAGCCTGCTTTCTTCTTGCATCTGATTTGATAACATATGGTAGCTGGATAATTAAATCCAATTTTCCGGAACTGCTCTGTTCATCAACAGCATCCAAAAGATTCAACTTTCGAACCAATCTCTGCATTGTAGAATTCGGTTCATTAATAACGGCATAAAGCGGGTTTTCAATAATTGCTACGTTTCTCTTTGGCATAGTAATTGTCTGCCTTACACCTGTCTGTTCGTTATATACCTCCAACTTTACATGCTGTGGATACCAGTCAACCACTTTTCCTACTCGCATTGACGTTATATCAAATCCGTTAGATATATCTGGGTCAATTGTAGTGTCAACAGGTACTATCGCTACAACACCTTCATCCATCATTGACATAACTACATCCTGTATGAATGCTCTTCCTGTCTGGTCAAGATTTGCCTCTAATGATAAGCAATCATTAAGTCCAGATTTTATAACATTTAAAAACCGCCCTTCATCATCCAACTGAACATGCTGAATGTTAATGGCGGCTACATCTAAAGCTATTCGATTGTAAACAGAGGTCACGATAGAACGCTCATTCCCTCTTGTGAGTCTAAATCTGTCTGGTCGATATGCATATCCTCCACCTATACCATACTGATAATTGGAGGTGGGGGCTCGATTCAGAAATGCATTCCAGGCGTGTTTCAGTCTGGAGCCAACTGTTAATTCCATTTTGAATTTTTCCTTTCTTTTTTTTTATTTTAGTGATGTGCATAATAAGCTCTGAGTTTAGAATTTTCGGACTTATTTTTAGCATATAAACATGCATTAACTAATGTTCCACCAGCTGCTATTGTTGCTGTACTAATATTAGCCATTTTAACATTTCCATATTGTCGTATTCCATAATTAACTATAGATGCACCTGCAACTATACCAGTTTCTATCATTTGCATTTTTCTCTCATTATCAGTTATTGTTTTCCCTTTTGCATATAATGCTTTTCCTTGATCAGCTTTCTTATCATACTTTATTTTTTTATACGCTTTATTGAGATTTTTCTTAGCTTTATGAAGTTCTGCTCGCGTCGATTGTTTCGCTTTTCTTTTAGCTTTAACACTATCATAGTTGCTCTTAGCTTCATCGTACTTCTTTACCCCTTTACGAGTATATGAACCATCGTAATTACGATAACGCCTAACGCCCCATTTCATACCGAGAACACCATAATGCATTAATTCATCACTGTTTTTTTTTGATTTTTCATTTGATCACCCCCAGTTAAAACATTCAACTCAATTTTTCATACTCCTCTGCAAAAACTTTATTCCAAAGTCTTTCGTAATCTTCCATATATTTTTTACCATCAGCCGAAGATATGTCGCTTATATCTTTTCCTTCATATTTTTTATTAAACTGTTCAATTAAACCATTATTCATCCTATCTGCTGCATTGTTATAAGCATTTACATACATCTTTCTCTCTTTTTTCTTAGAAACTTTACGATCTGCTTTTTTAGGATTTGGCGACTCGCTGTTTATTTGCCTATTATTGCGAATACTCCATCCCGTGTTCATAACATTTACAACAGTTGCACCAGCAGCGGCTAACCTTGTGGTGACAGTTGTTGTAATTACATCAGCTCCCATATGCCCAAGAACATGTGACGTTACATTTCTTCCTACTAATATAGCTGCTTCAGTACCTGCCGATTTTAATAAAATTTTACCTGTATTTTTTTCATACTTTTTCTTTCCTTGAGGTGTTAAAGAACCGTCTTTATTCTGGTAACGACGGATACCCCATTTCATACCTTTTATTCCATGATGATATAGTTCATTTTGCATAATTACCTCCTGAATCTTGACCCCCTCCTCCTAAAAATGATACAATATATTATCTTTTAAGGAGAGCGAGGCTTTAAATTATGAATATTTCACAAAAAACATTGTCCGATATATTAAATAACTGTTATGATGCTGCTTTAAAAGGTATACCCAAAACCAAAAGCTGTTATGATTTAGCTACGGAATATACACTTAAATATTCGACTAAAGAAAAAGCTATAGATAACTTCGTTAAATGGCAAGTACGAAAATGTACCACTTCTGGTTTTTTAACAAGCTTAGGTGGTGCCATAACTTTACCTGTTGCTGTTCCTGCAAATCTTGCCTCTGTTTGGTATGTTCAACTAAGAATGATTGCAACAATAGCCACTATATCGGGTTTTAATCCATCTAATGATGATGTACAAACTCTCGCTTATATTTGTATTACCGGTACATCTATATCCAAACTATGTAAAGAAGCTGGAATTAAAGCTGGTGAAAAATTAACGATTAAAGCTATTCAAAAAATTCCTACAAAAGTATTAAATAAAATAAATCATATAGCAATGCAACGATTTATAACCAAATTTGGAACCAAAGGTGTGATTAACCTCGGTAAAATGGTATCAATTGTAGGTGGGGTCATCGGAGGCACATTTGATTATGCAGGAACAAAAATTATAGCTTCAAAAGCTAAAGATATTTTTTTATATGGAAATATAGATTAGACCTTATTCAAACATATCTCGATTGAGCTTATATGCGACATAGGCATCCATCATAGCTGCCACTGCATCAATTTTCTGATCATATCTTTTCTTTAACAATTTACGGTTTCCGTTAGTATCCTCTAAAGTAATACAGTTTCCCATCGTAAATGTCATAAGCTCTTCATCGAACAGAAGCATTCTATCTTCTGATAATTTCTTTAATTCTCCAAGTGGAACTGATTCTGTCTTAGCTCCCTGGATTACTTTTTCTACACCAAATACACCATTTTCCTGTACCCAACGTTCTACGAAATCTTTTGCGTTATATGGGTCGTACCCAAAACACCTTACATCGTAACCACTTTCAATAATGTAATTATCCAAATCTTCATATACATCCATCATATCCAGAACAGTTCCTTCCATAACAATAAGACTGCCTTCTTTGATGAACTCTTCATACTTCAATCTCATTGCAGACTGTAATTTCATTAATGTTCTCTGTGTTATGTAGTTTCGCGTCTTGACACCAAATGCCCCGTTCGATAATGGGAACAGAAACGTAAATGCACAGAAGTCATCTCCCTGCGATAGATCTCCACCTAAAGAGCATGGCAACTGCCAAAAATCTCTTTTTCGATGCGGCAAGGTTTCTTCGTATGTGAAGTAATATGTATAGCCTTCCATCGGCAGACCAAATCGTTTTGCAAGTATATCATTTCTTGCAGCTGGAGCTTTCTCTGCTCTTTCAACATCAAGCTGATATGTTTCATAGCTGACTGTCTTTCCTAAGTTTGGATTAGCCTTCAACCACATATCTGGATTTGAAACTTCTTCGACAGAATCAAGTTTGTACCACCAGATAGAAACATGAGGATTAATATATTCACCTTTTAGAATGTCCTGCAATTCCATTTTGATTGTATCGCCTGCTCCGTTACGGACTGTACCCTCAGAGCTAATGGCAACAATCAAATAATCGTCAACCTTTGATGCACCCTGCTCAATAGCACCGATTACGTCTTCTCTGATATCTCCAGATAACCATTCATCAACAGTTGCAACCTTGAGCTGCAATCCCTGTAACTTATCTATCCTCATCGGACGAATTTCCAATAACGAACCGGTAAGAAAATTTTCTATTCCTTTCTTGGTCGATGCCAATTTAACTCTATTGGCTTTTGAACCGCTGGTATTCATTATTGAGCCATCTGTAAGAAATTTATAGAATGGTCCTCTTGAACGGGTAATGGCTGTACGAATAGGTGACAGAACTTCCTCTGCCTGTTTCATTGTTGGTGCAGTTGTAATCTGATGTGTTGTCGTGATATCGACATTAAGAAAATAGTTCTGTAAACAAGAACCATACATAGATTTTGCGGCACCTCGTGCTACTATGAGGTACTGCTTGTTAATAAGCCTCTTTCTGATATGCTTTTTAACGTAATGCCCACCATGACCATCTTCCGACGGTTCATAGACACTTCTTTCAACGAAATAATACCAACCAAAAATTTGTTCAGACCATACTTTAAATGAATCAAGAAGATTCAGATCCGAACCATCGGTAAGCGTTAATTCATTTTCGCAGTATAAGATAAATCCTTCAACTGCCTTATCATCGTAATAGACTCCAGGATTTGCAATAAGGTCATCAATACGGTTCATCTCCATAGAGATTTCCTTATTTACTGGTATCTCACCTCGAATAACGGCATCACGAAACATGCCGTAATATTTCGGGACGGCTGTGTTTGATAATGCCATATCTTACTCCTTATTTACCTCGCAATTCTTTAATGCTTAATGCGATACCAAGAGCAGAACCTGTTACCACCAGTACATCACCTGCTACTGATAATACATTCGTAACACATTCTCGTCCCTTAGATATCTTCGGCTCTTCAACTTCCGAAAATAATTTTTGGTATTGCTGCTCAAGTAACTCTCTGTTGATTCTGTCTCGCATTTCTTTATCAGACATATTCGATAAATCCATACTTTTTCGCTTAGATTTCGGTCGCGTTTCGCTTTCCATTGATTTTAACTGGCGAACCATAGACGAACTGGTGTCAACGATTTTTTTACTTCGTTCTAAATCTTCTCTAGCCCATCTATTAGGATCCGGATGACTTGTATCAATTCTGTTATCTTTTTTCTTTGCGAGATTATCTCTTATATCTCTGTCATATCGCTTTTTGCCCTGAGGTGTTAAAGAACCATCTTTGTTCTGATAACGGCGAACACCCCATCTCATACCTTTGATACCGTGGTGTTCTAATTCATTATTCATTTTGAATATTCACCTCCCTGTCTCTTTGCAAATGAAAAGAGACTATGTTTCCATAGTCCCTCATAGTAATCAAATATTTACTTTAACACTTTTAAAGTAGAAGAGCCTATGTTTAAGCTAAGGCTCTTTTAAGTTCTTTCGTTTTTTAAGATGTTTTAAGAGTAATGAAACAAACTCCATTTTTTTATGCTTAGGCATCTTTACTGTTGGAATAATATTATAATCTCTAAGCAATTCAAACTTGTCCTTATAACCATTACCAACAGCAATTTTATCAAGCACTTTATTTTTTTGTTTTGTCATACTATTAACACCTTCCTTTCTTCATAAAAGAGAATGATTTAATGGCGTACTATAATATTATCATAAATCAGCAAAAAACTTAATATCTTTACTTCTTATTAAGCGTATCCAATATTTCTTTTCTTGAAAGTTCTGAATTCGGATGCTTATCTAAATAATCTCTAATCATCTTCTCATCAGAAATACTTTTTGCAATTGTGAATCCTGCTGCATATTCAGCGGCTGTTTTTCCAGCATTTTTTCTCATTAATTCTATCGCATATTTACGAACATTTTCATCAATTTCCACATCTGATAACTTCGTACTTGCAATTTTTTCTACTGCATCTTTCCCAAAGAAAATAGTCGGACTCTTAGCAAGGTTTTTATAACCACTATATCTCGTATCATTAATATCTAATAGCGCGTTATATCCATATTTTTCTAATTCCGAATAAAACTTATTATGTATGCCTTTACTTTGAAATTGCGGTGTTGCCAATGCCTGATTAAATTTGTCGTAAAATTTCTTAGGATTTGTATTAAACAATTTTTCGGCATTATATCCATAGTTAGTTTGCTTAATTGTGTCTAATACTTCTTGCCTAAACTGTTGATCACTATTCATTTTTTGATTAAAAATTTTTCTGGCATTATTAACGGATGGCATTTTTATATCCTTGGTTACCTTTATTTTGTTTTTGTATATGCCATCGTATGATGAACCGAGCGCATTCTTAGCCATACCTCTTTTTTCATTAGGATATAACATTCCATATGCTTTTTTATCATGTCCATTTACAGCAGCATAAAACGGTGCATCTTTAAATGTAGCTTTACTATTTGCACCAATGTTTTGAATTTCCTTACCAGATTTAATGACTTTATCGCAGTAATCTTGTCCAATTCTTGTTGCTGCCTTCTTAGCAACGATTGCTATGGTTATACCACCAACAATACCTAATGCCGCTTCTGTTTTCATTCTTTGTTTTGCCATTGTCTGTGCGGCACTATTAGAATATCCTTTTTGAACATATTTATTAATTAATTTTTGCCTATGCCTCTCTACAGGATTTCTTGACCCTTCATCATATCTTTTCTTCCCTGCATTTTTTAAAGAGCCATCTTTGTTTTGAAAACGACGAACACCCCATCTCATACCTTTAATTCCGTGGTGAGAAAGGGACGCATCGGATTCAGTCTGAGTTGCTGTTACCATCTTCCGTCACCTCCTGATTTTCAGCCATTGTTTTCAACCGCCACTCGTATTCGTTTACTTGGGTTTTATAGCATTCTAATACAGCAGAGCTCATCGGTGGATCGAACAATAATCGAACTTTTAATACCATATAGGATTTTACAAGCTGATAAATTCCACTATCCTGTATAAAATCTGTCCATACAGGAGTTTTATCTTCAATCATAAATCCATTATCAGGACCTACCCCAATCTGTGTCAAAATTGTGAATACAGAATTAATGTGTGTAATAATGTCTAAATCAAATGCGTCATACTCTTCTGACAAACCTAACATTTTTTTCACAGATGTTAATATACTGTCATTCATTCTCTCTGCTGCCATATAGTCACTCCTTTTCAGCTCGAGTAACCTGAATGAACTCAGCCATACAATAGCCATCTCCTACTTCTGTATGAACAGCATAGAAGCCATCAATAACTTCATCATTTTCAAGTTCCACCATCGTCCCAACTGGAATTGTTGTAACGACATCCGATTCTTTATCTGGCTCCTTTCTAACTCTCAGATATCCGCAACTTTCAACAACACCAAAAACTTTAATGTTTTCATTATTTGTATTAGTATCTGCTGACTCTACTGATGACTTAGTAACAGATGCTGTCTGCACTGACTGATTTTCGTTTCTTTCCTCACTCATAAGTAACCTCCTTCTAATGTCTCCATGGACACATATCATTTTTTCTTCTCTCTACAGGTGCATGTGGTAATAAACTTGAATCACCATAATGTATAGCATTGTGAGTATTCAATACTGTTGATATCAAATACTCTGGATTAAGTAAGTCATCATTTCTATTTATGATGTCCTCTGGTGTAATTGGATTCATATGGTGAATAATAATATTCCCTTGAATTTCATATCCCTCACAAGCCAAATCACATCCTCTATCTCTGACAATGATTTCGTTTCTAAGTCGTTTCCACTCTTTTGAGTTATAAAAAATTTGATTCAAATATCTGTCAAAACCAAATGTCTCTATTCCAACAGAACCATCTAATTTCAAATATTCAAATCTTTCTTGAAATGTTGGCAAACGGGTAAGCTCTGTATATGTCCTAATCATCCCACTCATATTCATCGCTCTCCATTTGTGTATCCTGTCCACTGTATCCTCTGAAAGCATCAAGTGCATTCTTGTATAATTCCTCTGCCTGTTCTGAAGATTGAATACTTTTTGTTTTAGCCTCTGTTAGAGCTAACTCTTTTTTTGTCTTCTCTAATTCAAGCTCTGCCTGTTTTGTTCCGAGTTTCAAATAATGGACAATAATTTGCGATGGTGCCTTACCAGACCTCATTAAATCCTCAGCACAATCAGTTGCAAGAGAAATCATTTGTTTCTGCCTTGCCTCTGGTGTAATTGCTGGTCGCATTCGCTGACTGGCAGTATCAGAAGATGAGTCTGGCTTAACTTTCCTCATAGTTACCGCCTCCTTTTAAATAATTTCTGCACACTTTACATAAAGTTTCAGCAAGGTTTTAAAGAGTTTACAGAGACTATTACTACACTCTTGTATATGAAAGGAGACAACCTTTAAAGATGAGCCAGCCACCGCTCAGTAACAATCCTATAAACTCTTTAAAACCCTGCTGATATATCAGAACATTTTTCAAAAATTTCCCTCTGGGGAAAAAATAAAGACCGCCGCGATATGGGTGGGGGTATGTTTTTTAGACACCCCCCCCTATACCCTTAGACAGTCTGCGTATTTTTTAGTGTTTTCTTCACTTTCTTGTATATGTTTCTAAAATCGTATTTGATGATTTCGTCTATTGCTCTTTCGATCTCTTTGTCATTCTCTTCATCCGATAGCTCATCCGATGTCCTTGCGATGCGACCAAGATACGATGTCGAGTGATAGCCTTTCTCCTCGTCATATAGCATCCATTCGGTGAACTGATCGAACGGATCATAAGGGTTGTCAATTGTAGTCAATGCACACTTAGTTACATCCATTCTCTATGTTCACTCCTTTCCATTCAGATACTTAGATACAGTTGAAGTAGATACCCCTAAAGCTTCTGCTATTTCAGATGTACTGTAGCCAGATGCAGATAGAGCTGAAATTCTACCCTGTTTAGCTGTACTGAGTGATGTTGTGGCACGAGGAGTAGCCTTTTGTCTGACAACATCAATGTTAGTATTGTTTAGTATCTGTGTTAGCTTGTTCTCACTGATAGCACCAGCCTGTATAGCCTCCCATTCCTTATCAGTTATATCTATAGAAGTTCTCTTAGCTCCTACAGAATTGCGGGCTTTCGATAGAGCCTGCTGACTCGCCTTCTTAATTTCAGCCTTTGTCATATCTGGGTTGTCTCTTTTCTTAGATTGAACCTCTGCATTGGCAATAGTCTGGGCTTGTCTTTCACGAGGGGCGTTCATTAAAGCAACATTTAATTTTCCCATAAGGGAGTATACTTCAGACTGATAGGTTGCTTTTGCAGAAGCAGAATAGGCAATCTTTCCAGTATTAACCATTTCTCTTCTTGCTTGATTTGCTAAAGACTTCATAGAATTTGCATATTTTGCATACGCTTCTTCCTGTGGGGTGCCGGATGATAATTCTCTGGCATCCTTAACTTCAGCCATCTTTGTACTCTTCTGAGTACGAATTTTTATTTTTCCATCTTTGTCAGTGTATGTCTCTTTAACTTCTTTGTAACTGAGAGAACCATCTTCATTGATAGTAGGACTTCCTTTTCTCTTTAATACAGAAGTTTCAGATTTTGCTCTTGAGATAAGAGTAGACGCGCCTTCATGATAGTGACCATTTGAATCTGTTGTACCTTGGTATTTCTTCTTCAAAGTTGCAATGTCGTTATCAATTTCACTCTGCTTATAATCAAGCTTATGTTTTTGAGCATCAATAACAACCATACTATGACGAACAGCTTTTGCTAATTCTGGTTCAGTAGCACCCTTCAAAGTCATATCTGTAATAAGGTTAGAAATCTTACCCATTTCAGTCTGAGTATTCGTCATCCTTTGGTATGTTCTACCATTTCTGGTATAGTATTCTTTTCCTTTAGAATCTACTTTTACAGGTTTACTAGAATCTGGACCATATGCATCTTTTGTATCAAAATCCTCTAATCCTTTTAAAGAATGTGTAGAAGTAATTTTTACTTTGCTCTTTGAAGAATTACAAGGTATTACCATTACGGTATCACCATCAAAGTCAGCTCCGGACAATCTATCAGCATTCTTTTTATTAATACCAATGGCATCAGCCGGAGTATTACCAAGAACTCTCTTTCCTTCAGCTAACTTATTATTTACTTTCAAAATTGGTATCTCGAAAGTTCCTCCATGAGGATAACGAATTAAGGCAACTGTTTCACCATCTTTATAGTTTGGTGCATAAACCTCATTATCTTTAATGGTTGTCAATGGAAGTATTACCTGATATTTCTGTCTTGGTAATGCCGCAGCCTGCAAATGTACAGCAGCTGAATCACAATCATCAGCAAAAGATTTCAATAAAGTTTTCTTTACTGTAGGATTGGTTAATGAACAAATCTCATCAAATTCAGATTGCTTATCTGCCGTTGCTAGACCCAACTGTTTTTTAATAAGAGATAGACTCTGTTTTGATAAGAACTGAGATGGAAGTGTTTTACTCCATTCGCCCCAATCTCCTTCTTCGGCTCTCTTATTGATTAAAGACAAACTCTGTTTCTTTCCAGTTACGGGGTCTGTATACTTTCCTTTTGGGTCATCGTAATAACTTTGACCACCATGTTCCTTTATCAAAGAACCAAAAGGATTATCCGGGTCATTCTTAATATCCTTAAGAACTTCCATTTTAGGAACTGATTTTGATTTATTGGTATTGAAAATAACATCAACTCCATCTGGCATATCATCAGAATAGACAGCCATTCCCTTTAGATATTTTTTTCCATCTACCATTATTCGAACTTGTGCGTAATGTGAATCGCCTAATGATAAATCCTGGACTCCTCTACGAAGTTCTATAACACCATCTTTGTTAATACCGCCATCTTCTTTGTATCTGATAGCAAGTCGATTAGAATCCATACTAGAAGGGTATTCAAAACCTTTTCTAAAAGATTCACCACCATCATAAGAAATATAGTCTTTTACAGAATGTACATCCTCATAATTATAAATATCCTTATGCTCTGTTCCAGGAGGACAGATTACTTTTATGTTTGTCTGTTTTCCAGGATTAGTAACCTGTGGAACTCCACCTCCATAAATCGGATAACCTTCCATTTCCAAAATATAAAGAGCCTGGTTAAGTTTCTCTTTCGATACTCCAAGTTCTCTTTCAACTCCGGTACCGACATCAATCATACCTTTTACATCAATAAGTTTTCTAAGAACATCAGCAGTGGCTTTCGCCTGGTTCATTCTGGCTTCTGAATTTTCATTCAATAAAGACCTTACAGATGAGTCATTTGCAAATCCCATCTTGTCAGCGATTTCATTCAAACTGTAACCTTTTTCTCTAAGGTCTTTGGCTGTTGCAACCTGCACTGCTCTTCTTTCATCTTTAGCAAGACTCATTTGTGTTCTAAGCTGAGTTGTTGTAAGCCCCATAGTCTTAGCAATATCTGTTTCACTCATACCAGACTTTTTCAAAGACTGCACACGACTCAGAAAGTCTCCACTATGCTGATAAGGGTTATCTCCAGAACCCCATGGATATCGACCAGATCTTCTGGCAACACCGTAATGCATAAGCATATCATCTGAAATTTGAGATAATACTTTAGCTATTCGATTCATCGATTAACCCTCCTGTTCTTTTATTTTTCTTATAACCTTATCGAAGGTAATAATTTTATCCATAATTGGAATGATATCTTCTGCTGTTGGATTATGATACAGAACTTCGTTGTTCTGATAGATTCTTAATTCCATATCAATATCAGCAGGTTTTACTTTATATTCCAAACAAAAAAGAGCGGCATAAATCATAAGCTGCTCCATGTGTGCTGGAATTACGCCTGTCTTCAAATCATGAATTCTAAGTAATCCAGACCTGTATGAAATTGAGTCTGCTGTTCCAAAACAGTTTTCAGAATAAAATAATGTCTGCTCAGGTGTCATCTTATAACCAATGGCATCATTAACATACATATTCAAAGTCTTTTGTGATTTTGGTAATTTCTGTCCCAAAGAAATACACTGTGCAGCAAATGCATGCAGTACAGTCCCTTTCTGAGTAGCAAGAAATTTTGAATAGGCATCGGCAACTTTATCTTCGCTGTAATTAATCCAATGATATTTACTAGCTCCTAAGAAAGCGTGTTGCCCCTCAAGATTGGAATGATTGTTGAAGTTCATATAGCACTTCCTCCTTGTTCTCTGGACAAATAAAACGAGAAAAAGACATCCTGTTCATTTGATCCACATAATATTCTTGATTAGGCTGTTTATTAGCCGACGCGCTTTTTTTACATTCCAAAGAAGCCCACTTATCATTATAAAGAATTAGCAGGTCTGGAATGCCTTGAATATAACTCGCATCATTCTTCATAACGATGCATCCAGGAAAAAGTTTTTTAAGCTCTTTAATTAAATTAGCCTGGAATTTGTTTTCTAACATTTTGTAAGCTCCTTTCACAAATATCAAAAGAGAAAGTGAATGCTGTTAAAAACGCATATTTTACCTCTCTCCTCATAAAAGAGAATGTATTTTTCGCGCGCAAAAAAAAAGAGCATAAAAAAACAGAGACACAATTAAGCATCTCTGTCTCCAAAAATATATTTAGCTGTTATTTCTCAGATACCTTATCAGTATCCATATCAACCAAAGACCTCCTGTGCAAATTGTCAACACCAAATCCAAAATTAATCCAGCGGTACTACGCTTCTTTTTATTCTTGCTCATCGTTAAAATCTCCTTTCTTAAATATGTGACCGATTGTGTTTCTTGCCTTATCAGTTACTTCTGAAACTTTTTCTTTTCTGTGGTCTCTACGTTCCTGTTTCTCTATTGCTTTCTGTTCTTTAAGTTCAGCTTTGGCTTTTTCTTCATCTTCAAAAATTTTTATACTAGCATCAATCACTTCTTGAGTTATGTATCTAACTTTTATGATACTTTCAAGTTCAACTCTTTTTCCTTGTTTAGGACTTGTTCCTACAACTTGATTATTAATGCAGTCTTTATATTTTGAATTTGCGTCCTTTAATTGTAAGGGAACTGTCGCCGTTATAAATTTTTTATCTTCTAATAACGATACAACAGTCTCTACATCCAAAGGAAAATCTGGCTGACACATATCCGGAATTGTTATTTTACCATCTTTACTATTCTTTATTTGATAGTCAAGTTTATTAACTATAGCATTTACAAATTCTTTAATGTAAGGCTGAATTAGATTACTGAATATTATTCCGCCAACAGCACCTATTGCTCCTCCAGCTTCTATTTTTTTCTTACCGCCGACTTGTTTGTTATTTTTATTATCCATAACACTTGCTCCTCCATATATCCAGAATATCAATATGGAAACGCAAAATAAAAAGTGCGCCCCATTTGAGAGACGCACCGAAAAAGGCATCTCCCATTGTTGTCACACAATCTTGCTTTTCGTCTAAGGGTACAAGTAAAGAGAGATTACACTTTTTACCAAAGTCATTCCCTTAAACGTTTAGCAATATATGATTGTGTGGCTCTTAAATTATACCATAGCCGAAACTAAATTTAAAGTCGCTCCTTGAGCTGGAACTACCTTCTTGGACAAAAACCCAAAAATTTTTGCTAATTATATATATTTATTAAACTTTTTCTTCGCATTAAAGTTGAAAAAAAAGTGGGTTTTTGACCAAAGTTGGATATCCAAGAACTCGGAACCCGCATAAATACTGGGTTTACAGGCATTCGGTCTATGGACAAAAACGTTTTAAAAAGTGGGCAGAAAGCCCAAATTTTTGACCAAAGTTGGATATCCACTAAATATTTTTCGCACTTTTGCCCAAATTTTTCAGTCTCTGCCCGTTTTTATTTTCCCAAAAGTGGGCAGAAAATGACCAAAAATGATTAAATGGATATCCAAGAATTCAGCCAATTTTCATTAATTCACCCGGTATGTCTCAGCAAATTATGTTGCATTCTCAGCCCTCTTCTCAAAATTTCAGCCTTTGGCATACCATATTCAGTCGATAATTCATCTAAAATAGACTCCTCACCGTCCGACAAACGCAACCTATACTGCTTATTTTTCACTTCTCCGTCGTCTCTAGGCGGTCTTCCACGCTTATTCACCTGCAAATTTACCTCCAAATCTTAAAAATTTCTTCTGTGATACGGCATATTTCTGCGGAATATTGGAATATATGTATACTCTGCACGAACGTAAAAGTCCCTATAACATCGATAATCCGTCACTTTTATAGGCTTCCCAGGCTCAAAAACCTTAGATAATAATTTCCCGAAAAGTTCCCTTAATCGTTCAGCAAATTTCTTCATAGCTTCCTTAACTCTTTCCCACACATCACATAATGCCTGTAAAATATCATCGTATTCCATACTATTACCTCCAAATTTTACCTGTTTTACAGTCTTTTATAGCAATTCTTCCTTCAATATGAAATCCAGCCAACTCACATATAGTAAATATAGTATTTAAAAGCTTGCGAAAACGTTCTTCATCTTCTGGTGATGTTTTGTTTTCTACATGTGTTTTCTCTACATTATTTATTGCACTATACGCAGTTGGGTCCGGATAACCTTCTGGATTTCTGTAACCGAACCCACTAATCATACGCATTTACTTCTCCTTAGCCTGTTATTTCTTGTCCTTCTTTTCTCTGTCTAACTCATTCATGAGGTTCTCAATATTCACATTTGAACCTCTTTCGATCATAGCTTTCGCAATTTTGCCAAGTGTCTCCATCTTTGACCCATATTCAAAGCTTTCCAAAATTCTGGTTGCAAGTGTGCATACCAAGATAAACACCGCAAATAACAGTATTAAAATAGGTAATAACTCATTAATTGTCATCTTTCATTTCCTCCGCTTCCTTATCGATTAAATTTTTCCATTTACACTTCTTGTTTGTACCATCACCATGAATATCATAACAATCCTCAATATTACAGCCGATGCACTCATCAATTTCGCCACATTCATTTCTACTAGGTTCAAAGAATATGTAGTGAACAAAATTCCACCATATAACTAATCCAATGGTGAATGACGGTATCCCTACAAATACAATAAGCAGTGCTGTACAAACACCAAAAATTTTTGCTAACATTCCGCATCCTCCTGTTGAACATTTTTTCTATGTAATGAATTTAGGAACTCTTTTACAGCCTCTTCTGAGTTGTTATCAATAACGACTGTTGTGTTTACTGGCTGTACACTTTTGGCAATACTCTTCAAACTCGCATCTATAGACTTTAGAGTTTTTAAAATATCAGTATCATACTTATCATGTGTCATATTGTTTCGTTCTCCTTTCCGTTATGCCATAATTTCTTATCTGATAAATCCCACTCAAGAGTTGCTCCACATAAGGGACACTTTTCATCAATCTTCTTAGCTGAGTGCTGTACCTCTCGCCCGCAAACGCAATATCCATAAATTACAGCACTGATATGAGACTTCCAGTAGTCTTTTACTATAACTGTCAAAATATCACTCCTTACCCATAAGACTTCCTCTATATTTCATAAAATCGTCAAGTTCTTTTTCTGTAGCTTTCCGCTTATTACATCCATCTACGCAAGTATCACAGGAAATCCAACTTGTAAGCATAGCCATATCGCATCCATCACACGGATCTGGCTTCTTATGAAATATCTTTCTTAACCACTTCGGCATTATACTTATCATTCCACGCCTCCAGTAATCAGCTCAGAATACGGAAGCTCTTCAATCCACTTGCAGAAGTTCCTCCATTCGTCCAGCTTATGATCCTTACGAGATTTATAAATATTTACCAGCACCTCATAATTCATCATAACGTTGCGCGTCTGGTTATAACTGCTCGGAAGAAGCTGAATTATCTGCCACCAAATATCCTTGTCATGATTCTCTAAAAAGCTCTGTCTGAAAAGATTCAAATACCCAATAGTTGTTTCAAGGCATGTTTCAGAAGCAATGTCCATATGTTCGTGAGAGAAATCCTCCAGTTTAAATTCCTTAGCTTGGATTTTATGCATGGTACTACAGCTGTTGGCAACAGTTCCGACTTTATATGTATCAAATTCTTTCCACCAATATAATGGTGCAGTAATTCTAACATACACAGGCATCATTCGCATAAATTTTCTGTGTTCTGTGCCTGCATAGGAGAGACACTGCATGAGTGAGTGGTCATTTTTGCCCAATTTAAACCACTCAGCTAAATCGGTCTCATCAATTTCACATCCCAAATACTCACTATCACTCTTCTCCCACGAATTCATAGGATTACGCATACCTTCAATAATAAACTCCATCTGCTCCGGACTCGCCAGAACTACGTGTTCTAATTTAATCATTCACAATACCCTCCAAGTTCAATCTCTACAAGTCTGCCTGCTTCAATTTCTGCGATTTCCACTTCGACGTCAGATATCTCTGCAACAACAGACATCTGACCTCTTGCAATTTCTTTTTCGTAGAGTTTTTTAGTTATTAATTCTTTAGCGGCTTCTGCATCATCTTTTTTCGCATAGATACCGAATATATTTTCGATATGTCCGTATCCGTAATAATAGGTATTTCCATGAACTACGTATAACATCATTTTGTAGCCTCCAATTCTATTTTTTCGTTACACTGTGGACAAGTTATATACTTGCTTTCTGTAGCTAAAGGATATAAATTATGTGGGCGTCCGATTTCTACATCTTCTTTTTCATAACTAAATAAGCATCCACACGATTTGCAACTAATTTTCTTTTTAGTTCCGGGTTTAATAATTTCAATCATTTATGCTTCCTCCAATTCTCCGAAATGTTTTTCATATGCTTCTAAATCATAATGAATAAGATATTCCTTAGCTTCTTCCTCAGACAATGCGACTGCGCAGTTTTTGTAATCTATTTCATATGTCAAAAGCCAATGATTTTTTGAACTTTTAAATATCTTTACATTTTTCCCACTATATCTGAGAGTCATATTAAGTATTGTTCCGATATATTTGTATTCACATTTTGTTGATACCAACTCCATTTTGGTAGTATCGTATTTAAGGCTATTAGTTACAAATATCATTTTATTACCTCCTCGCTTTCAAATTTTTCATATCGCTTACTTTACCACTTTCTTTCACAATTCCACGAAATTCAACCACTTCTTCGGAGAGGCTGACAAAATATCTTTTTCCTTGATATTCCACAATATCTCCGAAGTAGTTGATATCCATTTCTGGTCGTGAAGCATATGCAAGAACATTAATTTTTGTTGTTCGATTCACTATCTTTTCCTTTCTCTATCCATCTTCACATCAATTGCTTTCTGCATATCTTCTGGTGAGATATTAAAAATGGACTCCAGAAGTTTCAAGCAAATATAAGCATCTGCCATCTCTTCTATGAGTCCAATTCTGTCACCATAACCTCTAATTTGTTTGCTAACCTGCTGTGTGAGTTCTGCAAATTCCTCCATAGCAATAGTGCAATTCAATTTCCAAGGTCTCTTATTTATGCTATTTCGTATAGCTCGCCTTCTCTCTTTATCAGAAAGTTCAATATTACTATTTAAACCTTGAATAAATCTAGTTCTATTCATTCTCCAGCTCCTCTCTGAACATTAGTTTTCTTTAATTGCTCCGCAGCCTCTTTTCTTGCGTCATATTTGAAAATATCAATCTCTTCAAACTTATTATCTTTCTCTGCAAAGAAGCGGTTAATCTTAACCTTTTCTCCATTTGGAGTAATCACATAGAATACGCCAACGGTATCAAAGTCCCCATTTTCTGTGTCATATAAGAAATCCTCACAATATACATAGAATGGTTTTGTTGACGGCATATATGGCATAGTGATAGGAAACATCTCGTCCATAATCTTATCAATTAATCCGCTATGATAAGTATTGTTCGGGTTATTGATACTCACACATGCAGCTCTTGCTACATCGTTGTAACTAATTGAGCCATCTTCTTTGATATGCTTAAACAAAGAACTCATTCGTTTGCACTGAATTGATTTCTCTCCATTTTTCTCAAAACTAGCACCGGCATCCCAAATATCATCAGTATCTACAATTGGTGTTAATGGCTTTCCTGCAATTAAGCGGTTAAGAATATTTCTAGTAATTCCAATACTCATACCACTATGTTCATCCTCCATAAGACTGTCAAATGCCTTTAATGCACTTCTGTAGCAAGCACATCCATACTCAGAAAATCCATCGCCATCATCACCAGATTTCTCATGTTCGCAAGCCAGCTCCACCTCATTTTCAGCCCATAAATCCATAGAGGTCTTTTCTCTGCAAGAATATAAAGATACATTCCCGTCATCAATATAAATATTTGCAAATATCTTTCTGGTATCTCCACCGAACTCAGTAATAATTTCTGGAAGATTCTCATTAACAGCGTCAAAGACAAGCCCTTTCTCTGAACACCATTCAACAGCCGCCTTTGTCTGTTTCTCGTTTCTACAAGTCCAGAGAATAACCTTATCTCCATTCAGCTGACAATTCATAAGGAAATCAATAAGTTCCATATTTGGCTCGCCGATATCAGGGTATTTGTTCTCACATAAAGTTCCATCAAAATCTACTGCAATAATATTATTTTCCATTGTATTTGTCTCCTTTAAATAAAAATAACCCACAAGCCTATAAAAGACTCATGGGGTCACATATACTATATTTTTTTCTATTCTAATCTTTCAATATCTTCATATTTGATTTCTACTGTATCCCAATCCTGACCAGGTAAATCCACATCAGCAATATATGCGACACCTTCTTCTAGGATTTCAACAATCGAAGCTTTTCTTCCATCTTTTAATATAACCCTATCATACAGATTTATTTTCATTCTGAAGCCTCCTTCTTTGTAACATATGCACTTGTTAATTTAATACCGTCATTACCGTCATCTATCCAAGCTGTAAGAACATTTGCTTCTTTTTCATTAGGACCTTTTAATTTCATGATTTGTTGGTACCTCATTCCGTATCCGCCATCGCCACGCTCTTCTAATTTAGTAACATCAAAATGTTCATTGATACTATTAATTAACTCGTCAGCGTTATCTTTCGTATATCCCAATGCCGACTTAAACGCTCTTGCTTTATTCGGTGCTTTATCTGGATTAAGTGCATATTCTGTAAATTTTTCTCTAGGTATTTTTGTTGTTTTTATTGTACCATGTTTCTGCACAGTTGCAACTCGTCCGTTATCTTTTATAGGATATGGCGGACCATTTCTAACACCCCACTTCATTCCTTTTACACCACTATGCTCAACTTCCAAACTATCCAGTCTATTCTTTATCTTATCAAGAATATCCTCAACAGTTTCTCTGGTTCTAGGCGCAAGTTTCATGAATTCAGAATGTTCGGCGTACCAGTTAAATATTTCATACAAATTTCCTTTAGCCCAACTAAAAGCCCACCAATCACAAATCATCTCCACAATATAATCGTATGGCATTTCAAGAATAGTCTCTAATTCTCCATTTTCCATATCGTCATGAATAAGTATCCAATACTGCCAGTGATGTGGGTTTCTATGAATATGTATCAGCCATGCTTTTTCATAATCCTGGACGACTTTATAAGACCTGTTATTTCCATAGAAATATTCATCGTATGCATTATACTCGTCTTCTTCATCCTTCGACTTATCGTGAGCAAACTCAATCTGCCAGGCTGCATCTGAAATATTATTCGTAACATCTGGTAAATTTTCACATAGCCAGTCAAATCCTCTTTTAACATTAGCCCTGTGATTTGCTAAATATTGGTCATACTGGAAACTCATTTCTTCACCGCCTTTTTCGTGATTAACTTTACAAACAGTTCCTTGGCTTCTGGACCATCGATCGCATTAACAATATCAACAGATTTATTCGGCAACTGTCTTCCAACACACAGTACACCTTTATTGGTCTTATCATCATAATCAATACTTACTAAAACTGTATCTCTCATTGAGTATCCTCCTTTCGGTACTTACTATAGTTAAAACAAGTTAAACACCTCGGGCATGATGAGCCTATACGCAGCACACCTTCATTTTTCCTACTGCATTCGTCATAAAAAATACTTGAATCATACATTTTATCTGGTGTTGTTATAGCTACATGTGTATATCCTTCTTGTTTTCGTTTTTCTAAATATGCAATTACCTTTTCTATTTCTGTACCTTTATTCATTCTTCTCCTTCCAATTTACAGGTCTTTCTGATTGAGTATTGCAGCCATGATCTAAACACTCACAACAAGGGTCACATTTCTCGTCCAAGTCTTTATGCTCACAGGTCTTGCAATATTTTTCAAAATCAACTTCAAAATATAAATTCTCCATAAAGCGCCTATCCTTTATATGGTATCTGTTCTACATCTCCGCCAGGAGTAGTGACTGATTGCATAAGCTGTCCGGTTTCTTCGTCGAAATATATATTGTCCATAGCGTTGTTCCATTCATCAAACTGCTCGGAAATATCAAACCCTTTTGTTCGTCTGAGATTGATAAGTTCATCGTGAACAACCCTTCTCCAAGCTCTGGCAATTTCTTTTCTACTCTGTGAAAGAATACTATACAATCCGTGCTCATTTACAAAACTTACAGATCTTCTCTGACCTGCAACTACCATTGGTAGGTTCAGCTTTTCATCAGCCTCACACATATCAAGCATTCGCCACGTATTTCCGTAACTATACTCGATAATATTTGCTATATCTGCTGCCTTGAACAATGGTTCATCCAAATCACCATATACATCAAGAACACTACTACCTAATCGTATCTGTCCTACTACCTTTACTGAATTGTTTACCATTTTACGTATCTCCTTTCATTAAACGTCTTTTTCTCTTTTAATGCTCTGGCTATGGCTGTATCAATTCCAGAGCGAGATTTCAAGTGATAATAATATAAGTCTTTAAATGGTGTATTCATTCTGTCAATCCTTCCTGCTGATTGAGCCATTATTTTGTAAGAATAATTTTGTGAGAAGAATATAATTGTATCCGTTGTAATGCAGTTCCATCCCTCTGCTCCAGCATTGTATTGAACAAGATAAGCCCATTTATCACTTGTCGGAACTGGTTGATGCTTATGACCGTTCCATTCTGCAACTTCATATTCTGTTAGAATATTTTTCAATAGCTCCAACTCATAATCAAAGTTGTAAAATATAATAGCTTTCGAATGCTTCTCCATAACCTCAAGCAACGCCACTTGTCTTGATTCATCCATATTTACAAGCTTCCGCCATACATAGCAAAGACCTGCTGCATTCTGGAGGGGTTCATTTTTATATGGGTCCCATCGATTTTTAGTTACTTCCTTATATTTAATGGAGTCATATCCAACATAAATATCTTCGTGGTGAGATACCGTTTCTCGTTTGAAATCCATATTAACAAGAATTTTATTCCGAAGCCTGGTTAAACGTTCTGTATTAAGATACCTGTCAATCTTCGGAAACTTGCTAAATCTGCTATAAACAATATGTTCTCTTGTAAATTCACTTCGATTTTTATAGAATCCATTCGCAACAAAAACCGGTATATAATCTTGCCAAGTGTCCCCGGGTGTAGCAGATAACAAAATCCACTCGTTACTTTTCGCAATCTTCAAGAATGCCTTTACCCATGTTCCGCTTCCAACGACTCTTTGTTCATCAAATATAAAGAAAGCGTCTTTTACATCTGAATACTTCTTCACATTATTCCATGAATCCACAATCACTTTGTTAGAATATAAATTCACATCATCATGTGTAGACAATAAAAATGGTGCTAATTCCCCATCCCATTCACAAGTATCACGCTTTCTGGCGGTCGTTATAATGTACAAATCTTTAGGTGGGTCATCCATTGGTTCATAAATATCAGTCCCAATAATTCCACCATTTCGCACATAGTAATAAGCTATTGAAGTTAAGGATTTTCCACTTCCAACACCACCACATAAAATGCAACCTGTTTTCATCCTTTTTATTGCATCTAATTGATAGTTTCTTAATGTAACACCTGCCATTTATTTACCCTCAATGACAAAACCATCCTCAACTTCAACTTCGTATCCAGCACCTATGAGATTTGCTTTAGGTCCGCACAGAAGCAATTTTGTACCGATTTCTTCATCTGATAATTTCTGATATTCAGAATAATATCGTATTATGGAATCCTGCACAGGTTTCGTTACACAAATCTTTGTGCAATCAAATGTGCTCTTTTCTGTAACTTCTATATTGCATATCTCGGCTACATAACCATAAAAAGCTACCAGTCCCTGCTCGCACTTTTTCTGAGAAATTGAATATTTCTTTTTCATATGGCGTCATCCTTTCTTTGTTATTAAAATCTTCTAATCACCCAAATATTCGAAAAGTACATAGGTGTATACCAGTATTTGCTCTTATCGTCATCCGTGGTCATCGGATCTGTTATAGAATTTCCAACTTTTATATAACCAGCTACACCAAGTAAAGAAATTTGTATATAGCACATAAGAGCAACTGTTGCATCAATATCCTGTCCGACAACTAGTAAATGTCTTTGAAAGTTCATCGATGGCATTGCTTTTTCCATCTTTCTTTTAATAGTATTAATAGCAGCTATAAGGGTTGCTCCTGCTCCACAGCATTCATCGGCAAGAGAAATATAACCTTGCTTTTCCAACTTATCTTGAAGATTATTATCTAAATCGCTAGTAACAACATCTGCCATCAACTGACAAACTGAATATGGTGTGAAGAACTGACCGGCTGAATTGTTACCAAGTCCTAAATCCATAAACATTTTCCCTAAGAAATCCTGTTCTGGATTAGCATCCAAAGCCATCGTTGTATATGCAGCCAGTTTAGGAAATATCATCTGTTCGTCCTTACTGTATTTATGAATGATACTCAAATATCTTTCCTCTCTGTCTTTATAATGAAATTTATCAAGAGGATTTGATATTGCACAAGCAAACATGATCACAAAATCTCTCCAAACATCAAATGGTCTATGAGTTCTTGTCAGTTTATTAAACTCATTCAGAAAGTCTTTTGAATATGTCCAAACCGGCATTTTTTCTGTTTTTATTTCTACTTTTTGTTTTGGTTCAACCGTTTTCTTCTTATCAATGTTCGACAAATCAATTGTCGGTTCCCATTGTTCCCATTTCTTTGTGACTTTCTTAACCGGTGGCTTCGGTTTTTTCTTAAAGAACATATGCGTCTCCTTTCAAAATATAATCACCATCTAAAAGTCTCAGATGAAATATCATCTCCTGAATAATTAAAATAATCACCATCAGCAATATTAGATAGTGCCTGCAAATCATCAATATTATTACTTTTTTCTACAAGCTGTCGTGAAATGTACATTACAGCCTTTTCTAATTTCTGTAATGCACTGATTGCATTGCTGATTTCTTCTTTTACTATTCGGTCTTCAATCTTGTCAGTTTCGCCCATGATTATCTCCTTTCAAAATATAAATGGGTGCCAACCATAATTAGCTGACACCCGCAGATTTTAATGGAATGGAACCTCGTCCTCTACCGGAGCTTCTTCTCTTGCATATTTTTCAGCAAACTCATCCTCTTCGATAGTTACATACATCGTCTTAACATATGCCTTAATTCCAGTCTTTCCATTTACTTCCCAGGAATATGGTCTAATTACCAAATCAACATTACTGATTTCAGCGAAATCTAATGTGCTGATAGAATCCTCATCTAATTCAGTAGTTGTTCTTCTAGTAACCATATAAATCTTTGGTGGAATGTTCTTGTAACTTACAGCGACCTGAATATAATGCTTTGGCTCATCTCCCTCATCTCTAGGCTCAAGAATTCTTACATTCCATCCATCATTTGATAACTGCTCAACATCCATGTCATCTTCGATAAGTACGCAGAAGTTTCTGTCTCCAGCACGATTGTACTTAGACTCTTCCCCTCTGAAGTTTCTAAACATAATGTGACCCCCTTCAATTTTAATGTTTCCTACTGCTTTATTAGCCATGATAAAAATCTCCTTTAATTGTTATTTAGTTTCTACAGGTGGATTCATCACCTGACTTGAAATCACTTCTGAAATATCATAATTTTTTTCACAATCCATATGGTATGTGTCATCATTGAAGTGCGGACAGTCAAAGCAAGTTGCGTATTTAGCATCTCCGCAAGGCATAAGCTTTGGTGTATTCTGCTTCTTCTCCGTTATAAATGGGTCATCCGACACAAACATTTCAAAATCACCATATTGAGAAATAGTATCTACTGCCTCATTCACAAGTTTGTCATAGTAAGACCTGTCAATGTCATCAACTTTATCAAGTTCTCTGACCATCTCAGATTCCAGCCATCTATATCCCTTTGTACCTGTTGCGGCATAATATTTACCGTCTTTCTCACGCATAAGTAATCCACCACCGCATCCGTCTTTAATCGGACAGAACTGTCCAACTTTTCCGATAAATCGATAATTGTGTCCCTCTGCAATAAGCGGATTTAATTTCTGGCAGGTGCTTTCAAATGTTGTATCTGATAGCAGCCCTTTCTTGAAATCGCTTTCAGCTTTACTAAATTCTTTTTCATATTGAGACACATCCGGTAAGTCCTCATTTAAGTCCAAATATAAAGAACCGCTTACAGACTTCGTTTCACACATATCCTCGAATTTAATATCCTCTTTACTAAAGAGACACTTAAATACATAAGGAATCTGAAACTGAGTTCCTGTAGCGGTCCATGTTCCTGGTTTTTCCGGATCATCGTCAGCCAATTTTGCAACATATACAGCATTGTTGACCAAGCAAATCCTGTCAAATATATGCTCTACCTCGAAATCATATCCGTGACGTTTGCCATACTTACAAATGAAATCAAGAATATAATCATCCGGATTTTCAATCTTAATAGAGTCCGTCTTAATGTGAATTACTTTGTATCCCTGTGTTTCAACTTCATGTCTAAGGTCAATCATAAACAAAGCTCCTCGCTTTGCTACAATATTATCCTTATTCCTTGAGTCTCTGAAGGCATTCATAAATCCTGCGGCTGTTAATCCGTACACAGAATTAATCGCAATCTTCAATGCTTGAGCCAGTGCCTTTGCCTTACCTGTATCATCAAGATATTTGGCTAATGCACCTTCAAACATATCTCGTACCATATCGAAATCACCATGCTTAATATAGATACGAATGTCCAAAATATCTTTGAACCTCTTTGTGAAATCTGGTCCAAATAAGCACTCTGATATAGCTGAGTTAGGATGCATCGAACCAACATCTTCTGTTTCTGAACGTCCGTACATTCCAGGAGCCGCCCATACTTCTCCGCCTTCTCCAACTTCCTCACCTCTGTAAAGGGATTTTCCGTTCTCGAATCTATAGTCTGGGAAATATGGTAATAAACTATCACCTTTGGGTCCGTGGAATGGCTCAGCCATCATCTCCGGTTTTGCCTCTTTTAAGAATGCTAACACATCATCTGGTAATTCCGTAACCGGCTCAGACAAATCTCTATACATAAATTCACTCTGAGGATTACGGTTCTTTCCAAATATAAATTTTGTAGTCAAACTATTGGTAGTATCATTTACTGAACCATTAGCTAACTCTGCCAAAATCTCTCTGGCAACGAAATCACCAAGATTTGCTTTGTATGTAGCCTCTGTGGCGATAACATCATCATCACAATATTCAGCTACTTTTGTCCAAAGTTCTTCTGGAACAGGCTGGTCCCAAGGAAGTCCAAGCTCGTGATGCTTTATCTTTTTACATAATGCTCTGACTTCATCGTCCATCTTCGAATGCGGATTATTAGCCATGTTACTCAGCTCAATTTCCCACTTCTTAAGAGATTGCTTCTTTGAACAGAAATCATATACATCTGTGAATGAAATATTGTAGGCTTCTCCGAAGAAACAATTTGGACTGTTATTAATAATCTTTTGTGATAAGTTAAACAGTTGTTCGTTTGTATATCCCATCAATCTGGCGTACATAATATGATTATCATATCGTCGACAGTTAAATCCGACCAATCTAAGCTGTATTAATTCCTCAATTTCGCTTGGGGTCGGATTAATCATTCTAACAACAGGCTTTCCCTCGCCCTCGATTTTCCAGTTGACCAGAAACAGGTTCGGAAATACCTCAATATCATAGAATACAAGCTTTGCATCATCATTCTTTACAGCATTTGAATTTTCTTCCGATTTAAACTGCATCTTGTTGACGAGCTTAATACAATACTCTGCCTGATGAGAGCTGTTCGCTGCAAATGCTAATACCGCATTTCGCATATCTGTTACATCATATTTGAGTTCACTACTATGAGCATCCTCCAATATTTTGTATATGAAATCGATACTTGGCTTAGTTCCTGGGTGGATTTCCTTATTGAGATTTCTCTTTATAAGTGTCCTAAGTCCTTTCTCGCTTTTTATGGCATCAAAATTTACCATTTTGTCTTCTCCTTTCATTGGTAACCCAGAGGATATAGTAGCTATTGGTAAATCGTTGCATTTCGTTAGTTTTCTTCTTAACGAACTTTTACCTGTAAATACCTTTACCTCTATATGGTCATCGTAGATTCTGCTTAGCTGAGAAGGGTCTCCAGAATATAAATAATGGAGATGTATCCCTTGACCACTTTTACTCAACTCTGCATAAGTCGGTGGCAACTTACTGGCGGCTTCCAAATTCTTTTCGAAAGATTTATTTCCCGTTTCATCTGGAATATCAAAATCTACAACAATGTGATTTTCTGGAACTTTCACATAATGAATTTGTGAGGTATCCAGAGCAGATAATTTTGTTTTTACTTTTTCCCATTTCTGCTGTGGGGTTTCATTTTGCGAAGCATATTGTGCTAGACAATCCGCACATACAGAATCAAATATTGACTCCTGTTCTTTGAACTCTATCTGATAAGTTTTTGGTGTCTCTTTTTTCTTTGTTTGAGTATCACTTTCAAACTTATCTGTTCTGAATCCTATGTAATAGCTTCGTACTCTTGAACCATCATCAAAATTAAATCTCTCTTGGAAATCCTTGAAATAGTTTTTCAATTCTTCCTGGAATGCTCTTCTCGATAACGGATAACCAACTTTCGCTTCATCGCAGTAATTCTTATACATTTCCCATGCTGCCTTAAGTGTTGTTCCATCTTCTTTTTTAAACACATAATAAGAATCAGCTATAAAGTTATAGAAATCGTTAGATGCACCAAGCATTGAAATTGGAATATAATCATCGTATCTGCCAGGATTATCCAAATATATTTTCTGGCAATGATAAGCAATAGCTCCAAGTTCAAAGCCGACCTGTTTCACAATTGTTTTGTATTCCTTTGGATTAAGTTTATTTCCAGATGGAGATACATCAATCAGTCGTCTTATAAGACCAGATTTGGCATCTGTAATACGTACAGGTTTATTAGTTCCCATAAATAAGAAACATTTGAAACGGTTCGCATATGTTGATTTGAATTTCTCATTTACAGTCATTAACTCATGCGAGACCAAACTGTTAAGCCTTGTATTATCCTCAATCCTTGACAAGTCTCCATCGTGCTGAATAGCCACCAGTGGATTACTTTTAAACGCCTCTAACGCAAAAGAGTTACTACTAGACCCCAATGCTTTCGCATCAAAGACTGAGTAGTAACCCTCAAATAACTGCTGAATAATATTTAAAATCGTTGATTTACCCGTACCAGCTGCTCCGTATAGTACAAGAAATTTCTGTAATTTCTGCGACTCACCACATACTATGGAACCGATAGCCCACTCTATCTTCATTCGTTCTTCCGGAGAATATAAAGTGCTAATCAGTTTTTCGTATGCTGTTAAATCCCCCTCTTCAAGAGGATAATTAAGTCGCTTGCTTGCATAATCTTTTTTCGTCGTTTCCGTATTGGAAAATATAAGTTTATCATCAAGCGTATGAAAACTGTCTCGTAATTGCTTCTGACAGTATTTATGCCAAGAGTCAATCATTCCGCTCTCAGCGTCCCACATATGCAGGACTTTAATATCTGAGTTAAAGCGTTGGCGATTCTCCTCAGCATATCTATCCAGTTCGCGGTCTATAAGTTGTAAAGCATCCTGTTCGTCAGTAGACCATAAACCACGTTCTTCTATCCAGATAGCGTAAAAATCACCACCTCGAATCATAAGATCTGTGCTTTTTTTTATAAGGAACTTTGGATAGATTTCTATTGTTCCGCGCTTTGTACTACGCGTTGAAACCACCATAAAATCCAACATCACATTTTTATACTCCTTCCGATTCGTTCAACTCATCAATTTCTTTTCGCAAAGCTGCAATTTCCTGCTGCATCTTTTTACTATCAGCACGCATCGCAAGTAAATTTAAGGTTGTAACGACACTAAATAATGTTACAGCCTTATTAAATTTGTTCTGATGCACCAGTGCTTTGTAAATGCGTATAAGATGCTTATCTGTAGCATCCATATTTCTAAAAATATAACTTACTAAATCGTTCATAATAAGTAATCTCCTTTCAAATCAAGTAATACTGTCAAGATACCAACATGCCTGATACCAAATTTCCACTTTTCTCAAGTCATAGTGACAGTTTTCAAGTGTAAATAATCCGCCTTGCCCGTTTGGCTCATACTGCCTCTCTAAAAATCTTGTTACAATATCTTCAACACGATTCTCATTAAATTTTCTGTCATCCATAGAGCCCAGCCCAAGATTAGTAATCATATTCCAGAACCATTGTCCTGTTCTGTCGCCAATCTCTGGGTCGTCCATAATATGTTCCTCTAAACGAATTGAAAGTGCTATTAGCATCTCCAATACGCTACATGGACTATCATCCAGATAATTCGCTATAACAGAGCAGTCATATCCGTTCTCGTATCCAAATCGATAACGTAGTTCAATACCGTCCTCAAATCGATTGCTGTCCATAGTAAGCTGATATGTGAAATCCATATTGTGGAGAAAATTTAATAGCTTTCTATATGATAATTTCTTCGGATATTTTGTATCACATACCAGACCATACATCCAATCGAAATAATCAAATTTTAATTCGTCTCTGGTCATTACATCTCCGTTCTATGTGGATGAGTTTCAAAAATTTCCTGATAGTTTCTCTGGTCTAACAGAATTTCATAATCGCATTTCTTAGCATCGTTTCTCACATAAACGGAGTCATCCTCATACTCTCCGAAATGCTCAAGTGAATCTTCCCCAACAGTTTCTTCAATATCATCCACAATTTCATTCATATCATCTAGTAACACTCCGTCAGCCGTATATGTAAGACTTATTTTTTCGTAATCATCAAACTCTCCAAAATCTGACGGCTGTATAACATATGGTCTGTCAACAGCAATTTCCTGCTTCTGTTTTTTATTTTGCATATCGCTATAGTTCACATAGCCTTCTCTCTGTAATATTGCTGCACATTCAGCAATACTCGGTTTATCTACAGTTCTACTGTCAGCAGTTTTTTCAACAATAGGCTCTACTGATTCTTCTTTTTTATCCTCATCAAATACTCTTCTTGAATTGAAGTCTTCCTCTGCAAGCTTCTCGTACTTATCTTTAAAATACGAATATGTACCAGCCACACCAATTCCAACGCCAACTACAGAACCAATAATAAATGCTACTTTACTATTCATTATTATCCTCCTCTGTCTTGATAGTCATAACGGTTAATGCTAAACCGCCAAAAAGTAAAGAGGCACTCAACAGAATGCCTCCTGTAATATGTCTTTTTCGATGGGTATCAAGAATATAATCCATCATTGATATGAAGTTACCGATTTCTTCCATAATTAGTGGTCCTTTCCACCGAATAAAACAGCCAGACCACTCCAAAAGCAAATTCCTGCAACTGCTGATAATGTTAATCCTACTACATGCATAACAATTCTCCTTTCTATTCTCCACTTGAAAAATAGTGGTTTCCAATCTGAAACATAGGTGTTCCATAGTTTCCATATCTATCAGCTGTAAAGAATATAACATCGTAATTCTTTCGGTTACGAAGCTCTTCGACTACAAGCTGACAAATATAATCGTCAATATAGCATCTGTTGACTCGTCCATTCCACATAGAAGAAAATTGACTTGGCTGATAAACTACTTCATAAACTGTATTAGGAAAAGAAGCAGAATCAACACGATTTAAAATTGTATCAATGACCAATCGTTTGCCTTCTTCGCATTCTCCCTCAGCTTCAGCCATAGTAACAAGAGCTACCAACTCGATATCATCATTTGAAATATCGGTATCAATTTCACAAACAACATCTTGAGGTGCTTGCTCTTGCACTACTACTTCTTCCTTCGGACTAAATGATACTTCTTCAACCACCTCAGTTTTGACAACCTCAATTACTTCTTTACCTGTAATTTCATCGTTTTCACTTGTCGTAATTGGCGATGCTGCTATGCAAAAAGAACTGGCAATTATCAGTAGTATCATCCAAATTATTTTTTTCATATGCAAATTCTCCGTTTAAATCAGATCTAATATATTGCCATCCACATTGAAATCTAATAAAATAGCTGGCTCATATGATCCGTCTTCTGTCTCTCTGTTTGTTTCTAAGATGCCAAAATCTACGAAGTTATCACCAACTTCATTGTTCTTGTTATATACCCAGCCTACAATCTGACCTTCCTTAGTTCTGTCAATTCCAAGCATATCGTATACATCATTTAAGAACACATATCCTCTGGCATGTAAAAGATCATTTGCATACTGCTGCTGTCCGCGTAACATAAGTAAATTGTACTGTGTATCTTTCTCATATCCCTTGCAAGTCTCGTCAAAGAATCTTGCATATCCACTGTCTGCCTTTGCCACATTGACAGTAGATTTTACTTTCTTCTCTTTACCTGTCTCTGGGTCTTTTACAGTTTCCTCGAATTTCTTAGCCTTAATATCATATTTCAGCTCTTTGTCAACCTGCTCTCCAAATCTTTCAACAACTCGATTACGATACTCCTTGAATGACTTGTCGACAGTTGCGTATGCTGCTGCCAGAGCTACATTTCTCTTTCTGAGAATATTATTAGACGCCACAATACTTGTGATTGATAATGCACCTAATGCAATAGCCGGAGCATATAACTTAACAAGCTTAACACCTGTCTGAGCATAAATAATAGTTAAGTCTTTCTTAGCATCTTCCTGTGAATAGTCAGCTTTGATTTCCTCATTTTCAGAGCATTCATGCACAGCATTTACGTCTTTTTTATGCTCTTCTAATACCGTACTTAATTTTGTTGTCGCTTTACAAGCCATTACAGCACTTGCAACTGTTCCAACAACACCAGCTACGATAAGAATTTCTGGGCTATGCTTTTTTACTTTAATAGTTGCTGTATTTACAACGGTTGTTACTTTTGCAATGATTTCATTTTTTTTCATGATTATTTGTTCTCCTCTTCTAAAAGTTTTACATGATCAATGAGATGCTCTAAATACCATCTCGCTTTTTCTAAGTCCTGTATGCCGTTCTTATTTTTCCAACGGCACATATATTTGAGTACATTTCCAGTGTCAGTAGCTTCAATGCCTTTCAAATCAAATGTAAATGCCTCAATAACATCAATTACCTCTAATCCAGTTTCACTCTGATAATGAGCTGGATGTGATACCATGACATCTTTTGACTCGTACATAATCTGCCTCCTAATCTATTGGGTTTGCTCTTGGGAACTTGATAGTATATCCATCCCTAGTATTAACAACTCTTGCATTTCTGATATTATCAGTCCAGCCGTAGTTATTTCCTGTCCACGGACCGTCAATACCAACCAAATCGAAATAATCCGCAACACTTACAATTCTGTAACTTGCAACGATTTCGTCCATAGCAGCTAATACATTTTCCGCTTCAGTTCTGGTGTTAAAGTAAATATCATCGAAATCGCAACCGCCAATAGAACTCTGTGCATTGTAATTTCTTCTGCCGTTCTGTGCTGGGTCTTCGTAATACTTACGATAAGATACTTTACTTGCCGTAGATCTTCTGCCTCCAGAACCCTTAACTCCAAGAACTGCTTTAACGGCATCAAGAATAATATCCTTTACGGCAGGCACAACGATATCCTCAAAAATGTAGCTTTTTACGTTATCTACATCTTCCGGAACAAATATCCCTGCAAGTTTATTAATTCCGCTCTTTTTCTTTGTCTTAACAGAACCGGATACAATTTTTTCTACCTTCTTTTCTGGTAGTTCAGCTTTCGCTCGTTCTCTCGATTTATGTGAGTTGGACTTGTATTCTTCCATCCTTTTCCTCCTAATTGATAACCATTAATTCCCCAGGCAAAGTAATTTTCGATGCTGGCATACGGTTATTATTTTTCTTAAACTGATACGCTAAATTACTCTTTGCTTTCTTTTCAGATGCTGCGTATGTAGACCCCGCCCAATTATTAGCAATACACTTGCCGAATTCCATAACTGGACCATTATAAGCATACTGGTTCATAACAATACCTCCACAATAAAAAATAAGAGAGAAAGCACCTTGTTATAGGTACTCTCCCTCTCTCCTGTCAGAATAATAATTCTTTAATTTTCAGAATCATTCTCATCAACTGTTTCAGTGTTTTCATCTTCAATTGAGTTCTCATTCTCGACAACACGAAACCCTTTACGCGCTTTCATTTCCTTCAGTTTACTAACTGCTGGTGCTACTACGAACTTGTAAGCTAAACCGCCTGCAATCATAGCCACACCGATAGTTGCTACCTTACTGAATCCTCCTTTGGAAGCTGTCTTTACGATTTCCTCTGTTGTGTCCATAACCTCTTCGTTGTTCATGATTTCATTTGTTTCCATAATGTTAATCTCCTTTCAGATTAAAAATTTGTTATTCTTTCCATAATAGTGGCTGTAATTTTTGCGAACCTACATCAAGTTTCTATAGTCATATCTAGGTCCACATCCGTAATCTATTACAAATACAGGTTCATCGTTATCATTAAGCTGTGAACTAAAACGAAGGTCTATATATCCTTCTCTGTCAATATTCCATCCAATATCTTCGCCGATTTTAATAGATGGTAAACCAATCTCGTAATAGAATTCATTAAGAGAAATATACATTTCATCTCGCATTCTTCTATTCAAGTCATTCTCAGCTTTTTTAATCTTGTCAATTTTTGATTTGAAATAGCGTCCGGATAATACATCGTAGCAAAGAGTCTCGCCATCCCCGACAAATATAATTTCGCTTTCTTTTGCCGGATGTGCATCGATTTTCTCTTTTGCAACGGCATCTCTGATAGTCTGCTCTTTTTTTTCTCCAATCGTTTCAACAACTTTGTTCTGATATTCCTTGAGTGATGTTTCAGCTATAGAATATGCCGTAGCCAGTGCGGCGTTTCTTCTAGCATTTACTGAACTTGCTCCAATCAGACAAGCAATAGATAAACCGCCTGTTATAGCTACTGGAATATAACATTTCCATGTAACTTTTATAATTTCAGTCTTGCTGAGATTAGGTTCCTCATATGGTGTATTTGTTTCATTAGCTTTTTTAATCTCAGCATTATCAATTAATCTTAGTGCCTTCGGTGTTGCTCTTACAGCCATCACAGTTGTTGTTACCATTCCGGCAATACCTATTCCGGTCAATATTTCCGGACTGTGTTTTATGGTTGATTTTTTCACTGCATTATATGCCGCTTTAATATTGGGTTTATGCATTTTTTTTTACTTCCTTTCCTATAGATTACCCCGCCCACAAGGGGCGGAGATTTTTACTTAACCAACCAGATTTCCGGACGAACCCCACGAGAGGACGAAGCGTAGCTGGAGTCCGCATTGCCATCGAGGTACACATCAGCGAAATAAGCCGCAGAAAATTCTTTCTTGGTAGCATTACGGAGCCATCCGCACTCACACTCATTGTTATAATAAGCAACTCGATTGCGTCTCTGCTTCATAAGTGGAAGCTGTTTGTCATTATCAGCCTCAAAGTAGTTTCTATTCCACTCGTCGTCCCAGCCAAACATCTCACCTACTGTCGGAATAGTTACATCAGTAAGTCTTGCTCTAATTGAATAAGGTATTGCCTTTACGAACTCTGTATGTAACCATTCATTCAAATCAGAGTATTCAAATCCGCCCTTATTTGTGTCTGACTCATTCATAGGTCTCTCAGCTACATAATCATCGAAAATAAGCATAACCTTATCGTCCGTAACCTTGTGTACTGTTGCTGCAAATTCTCCCAATCCATCCAATTTAATTGTTGTCTTATCTCCTACCTCAGCATCTTTTAAGTCGGACTTTGCAGGTACTCCGAATAATGAATTAATAAATTCTTTAATTGCAAGCTCTTTATCAGCAGTCATTTCAATATACTTTCTGTACATTCTTTCTACTGTAGGTGTGTCAATCCCTCTTGTTGATAATCCAATAATTTCTTCTCCTAATGTCATTTCTCTTTTACACATAATGTTAATCTCCTTTCAAAATATCGCTTTATGCGATTAATAAATCAATGATCCATCGTGTCATATCTTTAGCACACGAAAATAAAAAACTGTTGTTGATGTTTTTGCAGGCGTACTCATCCATTAACTCTTCAAAATTTTCAAGAGTTATCAATGGCGGAATATCCCTGTTGTTTTTCAATCGTGTCAACAACTCTTTTGCCGCCCATATAGAGTAGCTATTACTGATAAAACTATCGCTATACCAATCAACTCTATTTTTTCTTGATTGCTTTAGACAATATTCAGTAATTTCAATAGCTGTATCTATTGATGACATACTTAACCTCCATAAAACAAAAGAGTCCTTGTTTTAGGACTCCTTCGCATCTACATCTCTTTTAGCAAGAGCCTCATTAACTTTCTTATCAATCTGCTCATTCATCTTCTGCTCATCAGCCCAATCGTTAATAAGATTCGCTCCTAATCCGATTACTGTTGCAGCAAGACCAATGATTCTAATAATTTTACTATTCATAGCCCGTTGCCTCCTTTCCATAATAGTGGCTGTAATTTATGCGAATGGGTCATCGTTAATACTAGGCGAAAATGCCATGTCAATAACATACACTTCAAGTCCGTCATCTAAAACTGTTTTATGATGATTAAAGTCAATCCAGTCTATTCCGTCTGACCAATACCAACCGAGTTCATCCCCGCAATCAATGTGCTCTATTCCTAAAAAATCGTAAAAATCATTTACACAGATATCGCCTCCTAAATGCCAGTTTCGATTTAAGTGATACTCTGCTTCTAACACTTGCGGTACGGTGCTTTCAAAATATCTTTTTGAAAAAGTATCATAAAATAATCTAATATCCTCTGGGTTACGCTCGCCAAACGATAATGACGATGTACCAAAAAAGTTACCAGAAGATATATACACATCTTCAGCTTTTTTCGGCTGCAATAGAGTCAATTATTTTCTGATGTGCTTCCTCTCCATACAATTCCTTGAGTTTTTCTTTATACTCATTGTAAGATTTGTTAATCAGCGCATATGCACTTGATAAAGATGCCTGTTGATGTCGGTTTAATACATTTGCACCAACAATACAAATGATTGTTGAGACCCCCATAATTGTTGACGGAATATAATAAACCCATGCAGATTTAATAGCTTCTGTCTTGCTATATCCACATGGGTCTCCATTGTGATTAATTAAACTGTCTTTTTTAATCTTTTCTATTGCTTTTGGTGTTGCTATAACGGCAGATACAGTAGTTGCAACAAGTCCAGCAACTCCAAGACAGGTTAAAATTGTTGGTGAGCCTCTTTTCAGTTGTATAACTGATTTGTTAATGAGTTGATTGATTTTTGGTTTCATAATGGTTGTCTCCTTTCTTTATTCCATAGCTCGTAAAATATCCAGCACATTATCTGCCAGATTTATTGCTATTGAAAACATTAGTTGTGTGTCTTGTCTCATATGATAATATTTACTCATCATACATTTGAAACATCCAACGATTTCTTCAATTTCTGCTATTGACGCATTGTCTTTTGGATATAATTCGTAAGATACATATTCCAGTAATTCGTTTACTGACCATATGGAATAGCTCGATTGCATAAATTCCTTGCGATGTCCGAATATCGTCGGAAATGATACATCCATCTGATATGTGTCACTTAATATCAGTTCAAGCTGCTCAATAGACATATGAACTCTCCTTTCCAGAAAAATAAAAGAGAAATAGAATGGATTCGAACCATTGACCCCTGGTACGGTATATTGACCAGTGCTCTACCAACTGAGCTACTATTCCTCTCATAATATGCTTTGTAAATTTTGCGAAGTAAAAGAAAAGAGCCGCCATAAGCGACCCTAATCGTCAGTTCAAACCAATACTTTTCAGTATGTTTATAAGCTCGTCCTTTCCGATTTCAGCATCTACATCGACATGAAGATGTGTCTTTCCGTCTGCAATAGTTGTAGTGACCTCATTTAACTGAATATCAATATCGTATCCGGTTTTTTTATGTATCACCATTTTTAATGCTTTTGAAATAATTCCTCTTGTAAATTTAGATACTATTTTCATTTCGTCCATGCTCCTTTTACTCCTTTTAAAGCTTTAGTTTCTCATAAAAGGAACTGTAAAATTCGCTAAATATTACGTCTGTCAAAGCATGTTTCCCATCTTTGCCTCTGTATCGGTTTCATTTTCAACGCCCACATAATTTGTCTAATGCTGACCGTTGGATACAATCCATCCGTACACTCTCCTGCTCGTTCATCAAAAAATTTTTTGAACTTAGGATGCAAATATAAAGAATCTGTCAACCATGAATCAACCTCTGTCCAGTATGTAGTCTTTGTATCTGGATTAAATCTTTGCTGAATAACTGCCAAACCTTTATCACCAATTGTAAATAATGTACATCTGTCATACACCGGATGATTGCATATATATAATTTTCCATACATAGAAAGATAAATATCCGGTTTTTTATAATGGTATCTCATCTCTATTCTCCATAAAAAGAAAAGAGCCTTAGATTTCTCTAAGACCCTCTCCTCTAGCTTATTGCGTTTTTAATTTTCTTCTTCGGACTCATCCGCGGCAATACCCAAAACTTCCTCTCTGGTCGGATATAAATTCTCGTACTTTTCATCTCCTTCACAGCCATATTCCTCTAAATCAACGCTGTGACCACAATGAGGACACACTAATGTGTCTTCCCATTCATCTTCAAATTCCATTAATCCTCCGCACTCAGAGCAGATATATTCTCCGTCTGTCATTGCCTTTCTCTGTTTTTCATTAAAAATACTCATGCTAAATATCTCCTTTCAAAATTGACCTGCTCGCATACTCGTATGTCTAGTATACAAACTGGTGTTAATCTGTTCAAGAGATAAAGCTTTATTCTCTCATAAAGAGCAATGTATTTTTCACGTAAAAAAAAGAAAAGGAGATGCGTATAGAATTCCACATCTCCTAATAACACCATTACCACTCAGCAGTAATTATTCTGCATTCCTTGCAATAATATACCGACAGCTTGATATCAGCCTTTATGTCTTTATCCATATGATACTCAAATGTTGCTGTTCGATTGTTTTCATTCGTTACTAACATACTTTGAACTGCCGGATTTTCTCCATCATCAAAGTTGTCCATAACAGTAACCAATCTCTTATGCAAATATTCATTCTCATTGAATATGACAGTAAAATGCCATAAGCTTTCGTCATCACCACAAGGAATACTTAATGTAGTCTGATTTGTAGTAATTGGTACCTCCACATAGATTTTGTTCATCTAATTTTACCTCCTTTTCTGTTTCTCATAGTAGTAAATGTTATAATAGTGTAGAAAAAAAAAGGACATGCGTTGTACATGTCCCCTTATCAAAAAATCATTATTTCTTTGTTGGTCTAAAACGATTGATCAAACCTGTAAATGTCTTTGAGGTATATGTTCCTGTTTCTTCAAACTTAAATCCTTTCCTCATCCAGATTCCATAGAATATCAATGGCACCATTAATTCTGCCGCTGCTACACCTACTCTGAAATATCGCTCCTTAACCTGCTCTTCAAGCTGCCTCTGTTTCAGTTCATCGTCTTTAGTGTTGGCTTTTCCTTCCATCACACGACGGTCATACTTCTCATCCGCATCCCATTCGCTCTTGTTCTCCTCGATTCTCAGCTTGTACAGCTTTGCTAAATCATCAATAGCACTCGATTTTTCATCAGAACCTGCTTCAAGTTCAGATAAGTTTTGAATCTCCGTTGCAATTTCCTCATTCAATAAATCTTTAATACTTGGTTCGCTCATTTTGTGAAACCTCCTTTTAATAATTTCTTCATAATAGAAAGTGTTATTTGTGCGAAATGTAATCCTCAATTTTCACACGTAAACGTACGGTTTGCTTCTTATAGATATCATCCATACCTCCTCGGTCTATTTCAAGAAATAAATAAGTTCCGCTATCCGGGTCAGATTGGTCAACCCTAAGCGAACCTATTGGCTTGTCCTTAAATATAAATCTTGATACAAGCAATCCTATAAGAATACCTACCAGTAACCAAATTAATGGCATATGCTCCTCCTTTCTGAAAACATTTTCCGGAATTTTCCCACCGGGCAATTTTTCAAATATCAATATAGTATGATTTCCAGTAACCTACGTACTGGATTTAACCTAGAATAAAAAGAAAGAGCCATTGCTGGCTCAATCTTTAGAATGCTTTCCAAACGGATCTAATCCCATATGTTCCATTGCATCAAAGCATTTCATTGTATGTTTTTTCATTATTTCTTCAGCTTTATCGTCTTTTAATATTCCTAACTGATTAGCAACATTATATACGTCTAGCATACTTGCATGAAAATTCAATCTCATCTTTGCTACTTTCTTTACAATATCCATTTTTAATACCTCCGCTATGATTTTATTTTCTTCATAAAGGACAATGTGTTTATCGCGAAGCTATCCTCGTTCCTTATCAAGTAACCAGAAAAATCGTCTGTACAAGTCATAGTAAATATCTTTGCAACATGGAATGTTTAATCTAGCTTTCAAAATATCATAAGACCAGCCCTCCGTAATTCCTTTTAGTAAGTACTCTGCTAATTCTGGATTTGTGAAATTAGCAACTCTTTCAAGCATGTTCATACGGTCTGCATAATATGCTCTGGCTATTGCATACCTTGATGTCGGGTCATCAATATTATTGGTTATAACTCTCATCGCCAAATTCATAGTTTTTGTATTTGTGCCGTCTAATGCAGCATATGCTTTCTTCCATATAGGATATTGCAGGCAAAAATGTTTTAACTCGTAGTATCTATGTTTCTCTATCCAATATGGATTCTTTTCTGATAATTCAGCTCTTAATGTTGTTCCCATATAAATCTCCTTTGTGTTTATTACCGCCGGTGATTCTATTCTAGGTTAGAAATGCATAATAGTAAAAACAACCTCGGTGGAAACTAATACGAAAAAAAAAAAGACAGTCTATGTTTTCACAGACTGCCCTTCGTTTTAACGCTTTACTAAAAATGCTGGTATTTCGATAGATGTTACTTGAGAGTTATTGTTTTTCTCTATAACTAAATTCATCTCTCTTAAAGCAAGATGTCGTAAAACTGTTTGACATTCTTCATAATTATTAAAATTTCCTTCTTTGAATTCTGCCATATATCGTTCTACATCCATCCAGTATAAGAATGTATCCTCTGCTATGTTGTTTCCTTTTCTCTCCATGATATAAATCTCCTTTCATATAACTACATTTTTATTCAGGGTTTTCTCATAAGAGAGATTGTAAATTAAGCGTTCTCCATCTAGTCATAGTCATCTCGCAAGGATAATCCTCATAATCTATCATATCGCTTGTTATCTTACCTTCTATAACTCCTGTTATTATTCTCGCGTCGTATTGTTTATAAGGGAAAATATTATTTGGAAGATTTCTATGTATACAATTACAAACTGGACATTTGAATCTTTTTACAGTAATGATAGACGCTTTACGATTTTTCGTCCGTACCATTCTTGAAACTTTATCATAATATTTCAAATAACTACCGCAAGATTCGCATATGTAATTCATCTTTTTTCACCTCACTGACAAGGTTCATTATATATAAAAATTAAAGATAATGTAGAAAAAGAGTACCTCTTGGTTTCTTCGCCATTTGGTACCCTTGTATTCATTCAAGACATTATATTTAGTAAATAATTAGTAAAATATAAATTTATTGTAAACGTAACATCTATAAAGTCTTATTTTATGGTGATTGTCGAATAATGATAGGCATTTTAATCGATCACTGAAATCATTTTATTGCCTCTCCATATGCTTCAATCTTATAATAATAACTTGTAAAATCTAACTTTGACAATTCAACTAATGATATTGCTTCTGTTTCAGACATTTTAAACTTATCCTTAAATGCCTTAATGATAAGATTATACACTTCTGTCATCTTATCCTCAACGCCTAATTCTTTTGCCTCACTTCTGTATGTCTGATATCTGTCAACTCCCTTTACAAGAGCATTTAGTGCCTCTGTATGCATATTCATTTTTTCATAATTTTCATATGATTCATACTGTCTTTGAACATACATAACAACCTTTGCCTGTTTATAAAGCGTCTCATCATCTCCAGACAGCTTTATTCCATCTAAACTATTATATGCCTTGTCATATTCCTGATTAGCATAATAATCTTTAGCAAGACTAATATTTCCACTATAGTTAATAGTATATCCAAACATCTGTACAAGCACTACTATTCCAACTATTAACATAACAAACACAATTATTGATTTCGGCTTGAATCTGATTATATCTCCAGGTTTAGGCGGCTGTTTAACCTTAGGTTTCTTTGGCTTCTTTTCTTTCTTAGGCTTCTTAGCCTTTGCTTTTTTAGCTGCTTCCTTTTTAGCTGTTTTCTTTTCAGCTGCCTTCTGCTTCTTTTCAGCTGCCTGGGCCTTTTTGGCTGCAACCTGCTGTTGCTTTTCCTGTCTTTCTATCTCTTCCTGCTGTTCCTCAGCCTCACATTCTTTAGCCTGTTTAGCTTTGAACTGCTGCATTCTGTATTTTATCTTTGCAAACAGACCTTTCTTAGGTGCAGCTGAATCATCAAGAGTATCCTTACCATGAAATACCTCTTCTATCAGAAGCTCGTTTTCATCTTTTTCTTTAGCTGCAGGTACCTGCTCTGCATCTGTTGCTTTATTCTTATCGTTCTTATCAGCTTTAGCTGCCTTTTTCGCCATTTTGGCTGCTTTCTTAGCTGCTCTGCCTGACTTCTCTACAGTGTCAGCTGCTTCTTCTGTTTCATCATCAAGACTTTCAAAGAATATATCTTTAATAACTGATAAAATACCTTTTTTTCTTTTTTTCTTATTAACTGACTTTAATTCTTCTTCAAGCTGCTTCTTAACATCGACACCCGCAGATGTAATATCTGAGCTGTTATCAGCTTTATTGTCTTCCACTGCGCTAGTCGCTGCTAAATCAGAGGCTTTATTATCAGATGCCTTATCATCAGCCTGGTCACTTCCCTGATTAATCTGTGCAAGTAAATCGTTAACAGCACTGACTCCACTTTCGTTTGTAGAACCAGCATCTGTGTTAACATCATTTAATAAATCATCAAGATTCATATTTACCAGTCTGTCTTTTTCACCATCTGATAAATCCATATCCTTAATAAGCTCATCATCTTTACTTAAGTTAGAGCCAGCAGCTTCATCTTTTTGAGTTTCCTCAATCAGCTTATCAAGTGCTTTATCTGCATTTGAACTCTTGACTGATTCATCAACCTTTTCCTTCTCTTCTTTTTCCCTTGCAAGCTTAGCCACTTCCTCAGGCGTAACTGATGAAACCGGTTTTGGTGTATCAGGTTCATCATCTACTATATAAGATTCATCAACACCTGGTGCTGCCATCTTTCGTGGAACAGTCATTACATCTTTCAGAACCTTTTCCACATGCTCATCACTTACCTGCTTACCATCATTCTCTACCGGATCATCCATGTATATATTTTCAAACTTGCTATTAGGCGTATTAGACTTTTCAACCGCCTCTCTAACCTGTTCTTTAATCTCTTCTTCTTCCTCGTCTTTTGCCTGCTTCTCTGCATTTTCCCTTTCAGACATTGATTTTAAAAGACCATCAAGGTAATCTTCTTCATTTTCAGCCACAATTCCACCACCTTTATCAATATATATAGAATACTACCATAAAGTCGTCTATTTAACAATATTTACCAGCATTTTTAATGATTGGACATATTTACCAGTGTTTTCAATACTTCATAGGCATCATATTTATATGTAACAGACTTATCCTTTATTTCTGGTGGTATTTGATAAAACATACTATGAATTCTGTAAAAACGAGCTTTTTCATTAATCATAACTATTCTCTCAAATGGCCATTTAATAAGATTAGGATTATTAAATCCCTCTCCTAATTCTACAACAAGTAATTTTTTTGCTAATGTACCTGATAACCACTTATTATATAAATCCCATTGCTTATCTTCATTTGTCTTATCTGTTTCTCCTAAATAAGGGCAAACTATTCTTTTCTGATTTAATTCTGAATTTCTTAGTATATCATCTTTAACAGATGATATTATAAAATAATTTTTATGTTCAAGATATTTTGCCAGACAAGCTAACACATCATCTATCTCATCATTTTTATATTTCAATAACTCAGTTCCAAAACCTAACAGTATACTATCATACGTATCCATATCATTAAGAATATCTTCACATAACTTTTCCAATGTGCCGAAATCTTTGTTATTATCCATATACTACCTCATCTATATTATTTGAATTAACAAAAGCATAGATGGTGTTACCTATAAAAAGGGATAACACCATCTAACTAATCAAAATCATCGACATATATTGATATAAATGTAAAATACAAGTTACATCATATAATAAAATGATAATTATACATTTTATTTTCTAAGAAGCTTGTCTATTTCATTAACTAATAAACCAATTTCTGGTTTTGACAACTGAATATCAGCTCCTAATGCTTCACCTTTAGCTCTCATCTGATCATTTATAAGTGATGAGAATATAACAACTGGTATATCCTTAAACTTATCATCAGTTTTTATAAGCTTTGTAAGTCTGTGACCATCCATAAGCGGCATCTCTAAATCTGTTATAACACATGCAACATCCATTGAATCGGAATCTTTCATCTTGACAAGACATTCCCATGCCTCCTGTCCATTGGCACATAATGTTAAATTATCATAGCCTGACTTAATAAGTGAATCTGATATAAGCTTCATAAGTAACGGAGAATCCTCAGCTATTACTATATGTGATTCATTTCTTTCTCTTCCTTCGAGCTTATCAATATCAGAAACCTTTAGTCCTGTTTCAGGACTTATATCAGAAACTATTCTTTCAAAATCAAGGATGATAATAAGCTGGTCATTAATCTTTACTACGCCTGTAGCAATACCACTATCAGCACTGCTTATAGTACTGTCAGGCTTTATGATATCTGTCCATGATACTCTGTGAATACCTACAACAGAAGCAACATGAAATGCAACATTAAGCTTGTTGAAGTTAGTTATAATAAACATATCTTTCGTTATATCTTCTGATGGTTTACACTTAATAACCTTGGCAAGATCTACTATTGTTATCATAAGGTCTCTTGGCATAAAAACACCTTCTACACAAGGATGTGAATTAGGTACTGGAGTCACTTTACTATATGGAACTATTTCCTTAATCTTAGCAACATTAATTCCATAATGATTTCCACCAACCATAAACTCAAGCACTTCCAGTTCATTAGTACCACTTTCCATTAATATATTAGTTTCCATATATTTTATCCTCCATAACACACGTACTATTTCACTATATTATAGCAAAAAATGTTATTTATGGCAATTAATATTTGTATAAAAACTCACGGCTATAAGAATAAATGATAAAATCAACGTAATTATTTTTTTTATTTTCAATTTATTCATTTATAATCTTCCTTCCTATAAATTAAAAATGGGGCTGTCGCACTAAGTAATTAGTGCGCAGCTTCTTTTCTTGTACAAAAAAATA